>WNFQ01002866.1_pt1 | contig 13717 bp, 9 predicted proteins | sample 5400171 | NCBI WGS metagenome assembly WNFQ01 (sample SAMN13153356, study PRJNA577476) | soil metagenome | isolation source: 20 cm soil under Madrone tree | place: USA:California | collected 2016-06-14
CCCTGATCGACGGGCAGGATCGAAACGTATCCCGTGCCGGCCAGGCGGCCGTGATCAAGCAGCGACTGCAAAGAACGAAGTACCGCCGTCGAACGATCTGAATCCGAGACAACTCGAGCGATAAAGTCCGGGCCGGGCAAATGGATCTGGTCCTGCGGAATTGTCCGGGCTTTATGATCCAAAAGTTCCCGGACTTCAGAACCGAAAAGCTCTTCCAGGCGATCGATTATTGCGGGAGAACGTCCCATCTCTGTTGCCATTTTCTTCCTCCACCGAACGTGCGCGGGCAAACTATTTAGTCTTACGATCTAAACTGTCCAAATAAAGTTTTAAGCGAGAGTGGATTATAACATATGGGGTAATCCGAGCACTGAGACCAGCCGCGAGAAAGCCGCCGGTGGGGCTCGCCATTTGACGTGGGCGACGGCCAGTTCAAAAAAAGCAGCCGAACGCCAAGACCTCTGCATCTTTTGTTTGCCACCCCTGAAAGGCTGAGTTACAATCCGGCTTCGTCTTTACCGGTGGCGTCGCCCCAAGCCGCGCCACCCCAGGTCTTTGCCTTTTCGGTTTCGCCCCGGCCAACGAAACCATTTTTTTCGAAAGGTTCTCCCTTATGAAAATCTTCCCCCGGTCTTTCCGACTCTACCTTTTTATAGTGTGCTTTGTAATGTGCGCCTCCCTGCGGGTGTTTGCCAGCGGTAATGAATGGCGCACGATCGACCCCGCTGAACTCGCGTCCAAGACGCCGGTGGTTGAGAAAGACGCCGACGCCGAGGCCCTCTTCTGGGAAGTGCACGTGTCCGATGAAGTCGAAGGCAGCATGCCGCGGACGGTGCTGACGCATTACATCCGCATAAAGATTTTCACCGAACGCGGCCGCGAATCGCAGAGCAAGATAGACATCCCGTTTCTCAGCACCTGGAAGATCACCGATATTGCCGCCCGTACCGTAACCCCTGACAATCGCATAATCGAACTGAAGAAAGAAGACGTCTTCGAGCGCTCAATTGTTCGCTCCAGCGGCCTCAAACTCAAAGCCAAGACCTTTGCCTTGCCCGGAGTCGAACCGGGATCAATCATCGAATACCGGTGGCGTGAAGTGCGTAACGACCGCCTGGCAAATTACATTCGTTTGCAGTTTCAACGTGATGTTCCGGTTCAGTTAGTGAAGTATTACATCAAGCCGCTCTCGCTTCCGGGAATGCCTGGCATGCGGATGCAGCCGTTTCATGGCAAGAACACTCCCTTCGTAAAAGAGAAAGACGGCTTTTACAGCACCACCATGGAAAAGGTGCCCGCTTTCCACGAAGAGCCCCGGATGCCGCCTGAGAACGAAGTGCGCCCCTGGATGTTGGTCTATTACACAGAGGACACAAAGCTGGCGCCTGCCGAATATTGGAAAGCAAAGGGCAAAGAGTTTTACCAGGTGTTCAAGGCCAAAACAAAGATGAGCGACGACGTGAAAAAGGCCTCGCAGGACGCCATCGGGGATGGCGCCACGCCGGAGCAGAAGCTCGACCGGCTTTTTGAGTTCTGCCGTTCCAAAATAAAAAACGTCAACGATGACGCTTCCGGAATGACACCGGAAGAGCGCGCCAAATGGAAAGAAAACAAATCGCCGTCAGAAACCTTGAAGCGCGGGATGGGCACTGGTCAGAACATTGATTTTTTGTTTGCGACGATGGCTATCGCGGCGGGGTTCGAAGTCCGTCTGGCGAATCTCGGTGACCGCAGCGATACATTTTTCGATCCTACCTTCGCGGATGACTATTTCATCAGTTCTTATGACATTGCGGTGCGCGTGGGCGACGCGTGGCGTTTCTATGACCCTGCGAGCACTTACATTGCGGAAGGGATGTTACGCTGGCAGGAGGAAGGGCAGGACGTCCTCATCTCCGATCCGAAAGAGCCAACGTGGGAGAGGACGCCGATGTCACTTCCCGAGAAGTCTCTGGAGAAGCGCGCCGGCACGTTTCGGCTATTGGAAGACGGGACCCTCGAAGGCGATGTTCGCATTGAATATACCGGTCATCTGGCAGCCGACAAAAAGGAATACAACGACGATGATTCGCCGACACAGCGTGAGGAGACTTTGCGGGCAAGCGTCAAGGCCCGCATGAGCACCGCCGAACTTTCTGATATCAAGATCGAAAACGTTACCGATCCGATCAAGCCTTTCGTCTATGCTTATCACGTCCGCGTGGCTGGTTACGCCCAGCGCACCGGTAAGCGGCTTTTCTTACAGCCTGAATTCTTCACCCGGGGGATCGGGCCGCTCTTCTCTGCAACCGAGCGCAAACACGACGTCTATTTTCATTATCCGTGGTCGGAGCAGGATCATTTGACGATCGACCTGCCACCGGGTTTCGTGCTCGACAATGCGGATGCCCCGCCCTCGATTACGCCAGAGATGACCAGGAAAATCTGCGAACAAAGCATCAAGATCTTTACCAGCAAGGATGGCCGCACCTTGATTTACGACCGGAAGTTTTTCCTTGGCGGCGCCGGCACCATTCTCTTTCCGCTGCGGAGCTACTCAGCCGTGAAACAACTGTTCGAGATGATCAACCTGGCTAACGATCACACAATTACGCTCAAACAAGGTCTGGCTACTGCTCCAAATTAGTAAACACTCACTGGTCCGACAAAAAGGAGTTCGGAAATAATGCGCCTAAGATCACTCGGGTTGGGGCTGCTAATGTTTTTTGCCGCTGCCGGGGTCAGGGCCAGCAGCGACGACGCCCCGATGTGGCTGCAGCAGGCGGCCAAGGTCTCTCTGCCGGCATACGAAAAAGATCTCCCGGCCGTGGTTTTGCAGAGAGAGCAACACATGACCGTGACTGAAGACGGCCGGATCACAACGGTGACCCAGTTTGCGGTTCGCATTCTGATTCGCGAAGGACGTGGCTACGCCGGAGCCAGAGAGTATTACGAAAGTGATGCCGGGAAAGTGCGCGAGATGCACGCCTGGCTCATTAGACCTTCAGGACAGGTCAGGAAGTATGGGAAAGCTGACATCATCGACGCGGTCGAAGATCCGAATGACGTTTACAACGAATCTCGATTCAAAATGATTGACGCGTCGGACGAGGCCGAGGCCGGCGCCATTTTCGGCTATCAGGCGACGACCGAAGAGAGATCGATCTTCTCGCAGGATGTCTGGTCTTTTCAAAATCGGCTGCCGGCGTTAGCTTCACAATACACTCTCACCCTGCCCTCAGGATGGAGCGCAAAGTCGGTAACTTTCAATCATGCCAGGATTGAGCCGACCATAAGCGGTTCCACCTACACCTGGGAACTGCAGAATCTGCCGCCCATTGTCCCTGAGCCCAGCAGTCCCCGGGTTTCCGGCCTGGCGCCGCGGATTGCCATCAGCTTCTTTCCGCCGGGCGATACCCAGTCAGCTAATTTCACGACCTTCTCGAACTGGGGCGAAGTTTCCTACTGGCTGACTCAGTTGCACGATCCGCAGACCATTCCCAACGACGCGTTGTCAGAAAAAGCGCGACAGCTGACGGCAAGCGCAAAGACCGAACTAGAGAAAATTCGCGCGGTCGGAACATTTGTACAGAGCATCCGCTATATCTCGATCGACATCGGCGTCAGCCGCGGCGGAGGGATGCGGCCGCACGCGGCCACGGAAGTTTTTGCCAAGTCATACGGGGACTGTAAAGACAAAGCGAATCTGATGCGGACCATGCTCAAAGTGCTTGGCATCACTGCCTATCCCGTCGCGATCTTTTCGGGCGATTCAGAGTATGTGCGCGAAGAATGGGCGTCGCCAAATCAGTTCAACCACTGCATCATCGCCATCAAGGTTAGCGATGAAACAAAAGCAGCAACCATCCTCGCGCATCCAAAGCTGGGCCGTCTCTTAATCTTCGATCCCACTGACGACGATACGCCCGTGGGCGATCTTCCCGAACAGGAACAAGGCAGTCTGGCGTTGATCGTCGCGGGCGAAGCCGGTTCATTGATGCGGATGCCGATTACGCCGCCGGAAACCAACCTTCTTGATCGGCAGGTTCAAGCCCAACTGGAGGCTGAAGGGTCCTTAAGCGCCACGATTCACGAAAGAGCGACCGGCCGATGGGCAGCTGCTTATCGCAGTGAATTTCGACACCTCTCGCGTCCGGATTATCAGAAAGGTATCGAAGCGTGGATTTCATCCGGCGCGGCCGCGGCTAAAGTCGGCAAAGTTGAGCCTCGCGACGACAGCGCGGCAGGCCGTTTCGATCTCGATATTGATTTTACCGCGCCTGCTTATGCGCAGTTGATGCAGAATCGTCTGCTGGTTTTTAAACCGGCTATTGTCTCGCGCCGCGAATCGTTATCACTCACCGAAGCAAAAAGGAAAAACCCGATCGTGCTCAGATCGACCTCCTACTCAGAAAGCGTTCGCGTGAAAATTCCGGAGGGGTTCGTGGTTGATGAAATGCCGGATCCGGTCAAGCTCGATACTTCTTTCGGGTCTTATGCGACTACTTACGAGGTCAAGGATGGACAGTTGATTTTCACGCGCAGGCTGATCCAAGACGCCGCGATCATTCCTGTCGAGCAGTATGCTTCGGTGCGGAGTTTCTTCGAAAAAATTCGGGCGGCGGAACAAGCGCCGGTGGTTCTGGCGCGGAAATAGTGAACCAGGCCGCACGAGGAAGCATGATGAGAAGAACAATTTGTCTCACCCGCTTGCGTCATCGATCGCGCGTAGTGCTTTGCCTGTTCATAGTGTTTTTAGCGGCTCGAGGGTTGCCCCTATGTGCTCAACAGCCGGTCAGCAAGTTCGATATCGAGAGGTTTCGGATCGTGCTCGGCAATATTAAGGAAGACCTGAAGAAGAATTACTATGATCCGACTTATCACGGAATGGATCTCGACGCCAGGTTCAAAGCTGCCGACGAAACGATGAGGCAAGCCACCTCGCTCGGGCAAATCCTGGGAATCATTGCGCAGGTCATGCTTGACCTCAACGACTCACACACGTTTTTCTTGCCGCCGGGACGATCATATCGAACCGACTATGGCTGGCGGATGCGAATCATTGGTGATAAGTGTTACGTGGTGGCCGTCGAACGTGGGAGTAATGCTGAAGCCAAGGGCCTGAAAGAAGGAGACGAAATTTACTCCATAGATGGAAGATACCTGCCGATACGCAAGGACCTCTGGAAGATTCAATATCTCTATAATGCGCTGCGGCCGAAGCCGGCCGTGCAGTTGGTCATAATCAAACCAGACGGTCAGCGGCAGCAGCTCGAGGTGTTGGCAAAGGTAGAGCAGGGGAAACTCATTAAGGACCTTACCATTGAGGGCTATGGCACAGATATCTGGGATCTCGAGCGACAATCCGAACAATTGAGTCACCTGTATCGTCAGCGTTACGTTGACATGGGTGATGAGCTTTTCATTTGGAAGATGCCGGAGTTCGACTTGACTGGACCGAAAATTGACGGTGTGGCTGACAAATTCAGAAAAGCCAAGACGCTCATCCTTGATCTGCGCAGCAATCACGGCGGCGCCGAAGAAACGCTGCTCCGACTGATTGGCAATTTCTTCGATCACGATGTGAAACTCGGAGATCTGAAGCGACGCAAAGAGGAGAAGGCCCTGATCGCCAAGACGCGAGGCGGTAATGCTTTTGCCGGAAAGCTGATTGTACTCATCGATAGCGAGTCAGGCTCGGCAGCAGAGTTATTGGCTCGCGTGATCCAGCTGGAAAAGCGCGGCCTGGTTATTGGTGATCGCTCGGCGGGTGCGGTAATGAGGGCCAGGGAATTCAGTCACGATATGGGCATTGATGTGAAGATTTTTTACGGAGTCAGCATTACCGACGCCGACATTATTATGAACGATGGCAAAAGCCTGGAGCACGTCGGCGTGACTCCAGACGAAACAAGACTCCCAACGCCTGCCGATCTGGCGGCAAACCGTGACCCCGTACTTTCTTATGCTGCCTCGCTGGCTGGTGTAACCCTTTCGCCCGAGAAAGCGGGAGAGTTGTTTCCAGTGGAATGGTATAAGGCTCCACGCTGAGGCCGCTGCCTCTTTGAATATCTACGCTCGATGGAAGCGGATCTTAACAACTCGGGCGGATACTGGGAGTGACCAAACACCCGATTAAGTCTTCGACCCGGTTAGGGCAAATTTCAGCAAAAGCCGTTGCGAGCCACCAAGAACTGGGTTAGAATCCGCCTTCGTCCCTCCAGGCAGCGACGACGCCTCGCCGCAGTCTGGTCTTAACTAACCCGACCAGAATACCGTTCGAAAAGAGAGGTTAGCCGTTATGAAATACCCCCGTTATGCTCCAATTTTGCTTCCGACAATTATCCTTGTCGTTGCTACTCTCACCAACCCCGCGTACTCACAGCAGCCACTGAGCCGTCTCGATCTGGATCGCAGCCGGGTAATGCTCAAGGCTGTCAAAGACGACCTCAAGAATAACTATTATGATGCTACGTATCATGGCATGGATATCGAGGCTCGATTCAAAATCGCCGAGGATAAGTTCAAACAAGCGACGTCGGTCGGGCAATTGTTCGGCATCATCGCCCAGGCCTTGATCGACTTGCATGATTCGCACACGTTCCTATTGCCCCCGGGACGTTCTGCCAGAACCGAATACGGATGGCAAATGCAGTTTGTCGGACCCAAGTCCCTGGTCGTTTCGGTAAAACCTGGAAGCGATGCCGAGGCGAAAGGATTAAGTCCAGGCGACGAGGTCGTTTCAGTCGACAACGTTGTCTTAACGCGAGAGAACCTCTGGGTCTTTGACTATCTGTACCGAGATCTGCGCCCGCGGCCTGGCCTGCACGTCGTCGCTTTAAAGCCGGACGGGAAGGAAGTGCAGCTGGACGTAGCAGCTAAGATCGAGCAGAAAAAGCGCGTAATGGATTTGACTGACGAAGGCGGGGACATCTGGAGCCTTATTCGTGAGGATGAAAACGAGAGCCGCCTCCATCGTCATCGTTACATCGAAATAGGAGAGGACGCGATTATTTGGAAAATGCCGGCCTTCGACCTGGACAAAAACAAGGTCGACGAGATGGGTGACAAGTTTAAGACCCGCAAAGGTCTGATACTGGATTTGCGCGGCAACGGTGGGGGCGCTGAAGAGACCCTCTTGCGTCTAATTGGGAACCTTTTCGATCACGATATAAAAGTCGGGGACCTGAAGTCACGAAAGGAAGGAAAGCCTTTGGTTGCGAAGACGAGAGGCGATCGCGCTTTTGCTGGAAAACTTGTCGTGCTGATTGACAGCGAATCCGGGTCGGCGGCCGAGCTTCTGGCCCGGGTGGTACAGTTGGAAAAACGAGGCACCGTTATCGGAGATGTCTCTGCCGGGGCCGTGATGAGGGCGAGGCATTTCGATCATCAGCTGGGATCTGACATTATGGTCCCTTACGGCGTTAGTATCACTGATGCCGATATCATCATGATCGATGGCAAGAGCCTGGAGCACGTAGGGGTCACTCCGGACGAAATAAGAGTTCCGGCGCCCGCTGACCTGCTGGCGAAGAAAGATCCCGTGCTGTCGTACGCCGCTTCACTGCTGGGGTTAGTGCTTACCCCGGAAAAGGCCGGCGCCTATTTTCCGATCGAGTGGCGCAAATAGTCTTCTCAACGTCCGTCACTCGGCCCCGGCGGCGCGGACTTCGGCCTGCAACTTATTTTTCAGCGACGAGCGCCAAGCGCTTTCCATTTCAGAAACGTCGAGTTGAATTACCTCGTCTCCGTCGCTTTCAATGCGCAGGCGATCTGCTCCGACATTACCTAGCAGAGTCATCGGGCACCCGGCCGCCGCGACAATCTCTTCGATGTCGCCCAACGCCGACTCATCAAAACTAATAATGATGCGCGCAGGACTTTCGCTGAACAGGCGGGTGACGACGTCATAGTCTCCGGTAATGTCGATATCGGCGCCGTACACTTCACGATTCAACGAGGAGAAACAGCATTCCGCCAGCGCGATTGCCAGACCGCCGTCGGCACAGTCATGGGCCGAGCGCAATAGACCGGCTTCGGCGGCGCGCAAGCAAGCCGTTTGCACAGCCAGTTCGGCCGCCAGATCCAGCACAGGCACGGCGCCTGGGCCCGTGATCTGATCTGAACTTCCGCGATGGATCATAGCGGCGTATTCGCTTATCGAAAGATCATCGCGAGTGGCGCCGAGCAGCGCAATAAAATCACCCGCGTTTTTGAAGCCGGGCTGGACGACACGCTTAACATCTTCGATCAGACCGAGCATTCCTATCACTGGCGTCGGCAGGATGCCGCGGCCTTCCGTCTCGTTGTAGAACGAGACGTTGCCCGACACGACCGGGGTATTGAAAGCCCGGCAAGCTTCAGCAATGCCGTCGATGACTTCCGAGAAAGACCACATCACTTCAGGCCTTTCGGGAGAAGCAAAGTTCAAGCAGTTGGTAATCGCGATCGGTTGGGCCCCGACGCACACGACGTTGCGCGCGGCTTCGGCGACCATCAGCCTGGCGCCCTCGCGCGGATTTGCCGAGCAGTACCGGCCATTGCCGTCAAGCGAGATTGCCAACGCGCGTCGTGTCTCTTTAATACGCACGACAGCGGCATCAGCTCCCGGCAGCACTGCCGTGTTGGTCCGCACCATGTGATCGTATTGACGATAAACCCACTCTTTGGAAGCGAGATTTGGAGAAGAGAGAAGATTTAGCAGCGCTCCGTTATAGTTTGGCGCAGGGAGCGCGGACATCCTGTCCGCACTGACCGCGTCCGCGCGAACATTCGGTGACGAATCAACTTCGGTTGAGGTTTGAGCGCGAGCTTCGCTCGCGCTGGCGGACAGGATGTCCGCGCTCCTCATCGGCCGTTCATAGACTGGCGCTTCATCTGTTAGCGCTTTCACCGGGACATCGCAAACCACTTCGCCGTTATGCGCGACACGCATGCGGCCATCGTCGCGCACCTGCCCGATCACCACCGCGTCAAGATCCCATTTGCGAAAGATGTCGCCGACTTCGCGCTCGCGCCCTTTGTGCGCGACTATCAGCATGCGCTCCTGAGATTCCGAGAGGAGCATCTCGTAAGCAGTCATGCCGGTCTCGCGCTGCGGAACTAATGACAAGTCTATTTCTATCCCGGTGTCCGCGCGCGCCGCCATCTCGCATGTCGAGCAGGTCAAGCCGGCAGCGCCCATGTCCTGGATGCCCGCGACGGCGCCGCTGCGCATAGCTTCCAGGCAGGCTTCGAGCAGAAGCTTTTCCAGGAACGGATCGCCGACCTGAACCGTCGGCCTTTTCTCCAGAGCCTCTTCGTCGAATTCAGCCGAGGCCATCGTCGCGCCGTGAATACCGTCGCGGCCCGTCCTGGCGCCGACATACAAGACGGGATTGCCGACGCCGCTGGCTTTGCCAAAGAAGATTTGATCTTTCCGCACGAGGCCGAGCGCGAAAGCATTCACCAGAGGATTCAGCGCATAAGCGTCGTCAAACGAAACCTCGCCGCCGATGGTCGGCACGCCAAAAGCATTTCCATAATGGGCAATTCCCGCGACGACGCCGGCCAGGAGCGAGCGATTGCGGCTGCCATTCACAGGATCGTCCAAAGATCCAAACCTCAGACTGTTTAGCGCGGCGATTGGGCGCGCCCCCATCGTAAAGATATCGCGGAGAATTCCGCCGACACCGGTGGCCGCTCCCTGAAACGGTTCGATGAACGAGGGATGATTGTGCGACTCGATCTTGAAAGCGGCGCACCAGCCGTCGCCGAGTTCGACGACACCCGCATTCTCGCCGGGCGGCACGATTACTCGCTCGCCCTTAGTCGGCAGGCGTTTCAAATGAACGCGCGAAGATTTGTAGGAACAGTGCTCGGACCACATCACGGAAAAGACTCCCAACTCGACCAGGTTGGGTGCGCGGCCGAGCAGCTCTTTAATGTGCGTGAATTCTTCCGGAGTGAGGTTGTGGGCCGCGATTACATCGGCAGTGATTGATTCCATGACTTGTCAGACGATCGAAGAAATAGTTGGCATTAGCTCCGGAGGAGCGTGATATTTATAGATGAACGTCCGAAACTTGTTTAAGCAACTCGGCGCGACATCGCATAGATGTCGCGCCGAGTTGAATCATTCATTCTTAGCCCTGGTTCTATAAAGATTACGCTTCTAACGGAGCTAAAAATAGACGCGCGACATTAATCAAAATCTTTGCGCTGTCCCTTCCGTCGCCCACTGCTCACGGCTTACTCCCCAGTTGCCTGTCTATCGCGCTACGCAATTCCGCCGGTTTGATGGCGCCGAAATACTTGAATACTACTTTGCCGTCCTTGTCGTAAAGATAAGTTGCCGGCAGAGCGCCGTCCCAAGCCGCATCGACCGCATGAATGGCCGGTTCGGGATCTTTGACGTTGAGCAAAACTACGTTCATCCGCGCGTTCATCGACTTGAGGAACTTCGGCACCTCGGTCTTAATGTCGCTCACTTCGTCGAGCGACACCGAGACAAAGTTCAAGCCCTTGTCGCGATAGTCATTATCGATCTTCACTAGATCGGGAAACTCTTCGCGGCACCCATCGCACCAGGTGGCCCAGAAATTAATCAGCAGTGGCCGGGTATCTTTCGGGTCGCGTCCCAGGATCTTTTTAAGCCCTTCGAGATCTATCTCGCGCACGTCAACGGGATTAACGCTACCGAGGGTAGCGGAAGTACTGTTCGTCGAAGTGACGCCTGGTCCCGGTGTCTGGGCCGGCGCTGCGAGGCCTGCAAAGGAGCAAACGGCGGCGACGGCGGTTAACGATATGAGTGAACGCAAGTGCATATTTGTAGCGCAGGTGGTTAACTTGCTACTCGTTCCTGGGAGCGCGGATGTCTCGTCCGCAAAAACACCGAAGTGCTCAAGATCTCCTGGACTAAATATTATTCGCGCTACGCGCTCAGTGCGGACGAGACGTCCGCGCTCCCAGCTACCACAACTTCTACGAAGCCCGTTTGATACTACAGCCAAAGGCCGCGCCGCCGGTCTTGCTAATCGCCTTGCCAGAAAGCAATTCGTCGAGCGCATCGCGCAGATCGTTCGCAGTGATGTTCGCCATGTTCTGCGAGTTGTCGATGCGGCCGTGATAGACGAGCTTGCCGTTGGCATCTATTACGTACACTTCGGGCGTTCGCGTTGCTCCCAGGCGATCGGCGATCTTATTCCCATCGTCCTTCAGCACCGTAAACGTGAAATGCTTGTCTGCGGCGTGCGCCTTCACCGAGGAGATCGGCTCGGTAACATTCGAGTTAATCCCAATCACGTTAATGCCGCGGGCCTGGTAATCTTCGGCCAGCTTTTTCATGCGCTCGTTATATCCGTTCGAGACAGGGCACTGCACCGAGATGAAAATCAAGACCGCGCCGTGCTTTCCTGTTAGTGACTTGAGCGAATGCTCCGCGCCGTTGGTATCAGGCAGTTTGAAGTCGTCGATTGTTGTGCCGATCGCTGGCGGGGCAGGCAGATCACTGGTGCCGCCGCTGCCCGCGACGGCTGCGAAAGCGATGACAATTATGGAAGCCAGGAAGAGTGATAATGCGTAATACTTCTTCATTCTACTAACTCCTTTCAAGGATGGGTGGCATCGACTGGCAAGATTACCAGCCGAAATTAGACGTGGCAAGCGGCGGAATAGTTCGCAAGAACTAAATGTGATCAATCGCGCTGCTCCAGAATTCTGGATACCCAGACAATTGCCGCCAGGGTTGTCGTTACTGCTGCCGAGAGCAGGCAGTACTGACAGAAGTGTCGGATGACAAAGGCTTGCAAATAGAGCAGCCACAGCGTCATCAGAAACATTATGACTAACAGCACTCTGAGCAACGGCTGCGCGAATCGATGACCATAGGCCGCGAGGATTGCCAGACTGAAGACAGTGAAATAAGCAAAGGCGCCGAGCGCCGCCAAAGGTACCGGACCAACATGAGCGTAGGCGCTACTCAGAACTTCAGAGCAGCCGGAGACGATCGTGCAACGAAGACTCTGGCCCGTGAGATCCTGGATAGTCAGAAAAAGTGCGTCGCCCAGACCCACCAGGGACAACACAGCTGTCGCGAGATATGACCATTTAGTTGGTTGCTGAGAATCGGCGGGCGACATAATTTCGCTAACGGTGCTCAGAGTCCCGATTTTAGTCGGGTATTTCTCAAGCCGGAATGCAGCCCAACTAAAGTTGGTAATCTATAGCAGCTTTGCACAAAAAAGCCTTTCGGTTAGTCCGCGTCAGCGGACAAATGATAATAGCTCAGCAGTTCAGGAGGCTGTGTCAAAAGTCAGCTTCCCAGCGCCAAAGGCGCGAAATGTAGAAGCCTGGGCCATCGGCCCAGGTACAAGTTCGATGAAGTTTCCGAGCGCTGAAAGCGCGTAATGATCGACGCCCCACTTTAATGGCCAACCATTTCGGTGCGCGAGTCGCCATTTCGCGCTTTCAGCGCTTGAAGACTCATAGGCGTTCTCACCCAGGGCGTTGCCCTGGGCTATTACATTTCGCGCCCTTGGCGCTGGGGATTCAAGTTTTGTTCACGGAGACCTTCCGGCTTCCAATTGTCGTCCTTGGCTTCTTTGCCGTTGACGTAGAAGGTCGGCGTGGAATTCACGTTCAGGGCATGCGCTCGCTTGCCGTCCTGAAAAATGCGAGTGGCTACCGTCTCGCCGTTCAGATCTTTCATGAACCGGTCGGTGTCCAGCCCGATCTGTTTCGCATAGTCGACAAAGATGGGTATCAGATCGCTGGTCGTGCTCCACGTCGTTTGGTTCTCGTAGAGCTTGTCGTGCATCTCCCAGAAATGTCCCTGCAGTCCGGCTGCTTCGGCGGCCTGGGCGGCCAATAAGGCATGTTCATGCGGCGGCACCAACGGTCGTTCGCGAAAGACCACCCGCAGCTTGTCCCCAAACTCGCTTTCGATTTTCTTGAGTTCAGGATAGTAGACGCCACAGGAAGGGCACTGAAAGTCGGCGAACTCCTCCACCGTTACCGCAGCGTTCGGGTTTCCGCGCACCCAGGGCGGGTCGGCGCCCGGTGGTATCGCTTCTAAGCCAGACAAGGTGGCATTAGTATTTGCATTCTCGTTGGTTGGTTGTCGAGCTGAGCGCATAAACACTGCCGCCAGACCCAGCGCCGCCAAAAGCACCACGACGATGATCACAATCGGCAGGATGCGCTTCACGTTTGGTTGAGCGCCGGCGGCTGGCGACTGCAGTTGATTACCGGCTGCTATCGTGGGATCCAGCGCCGGACTCTCCTGAGAATACCGAAGGGTCGCGGCTGGTTGCGAGACCTTAACCAGTTGAGCTCCGTCTTCCAGACAGAAGCGCAGACTGTCGTCGGCGAATTCCTTGTTGCACTGTGGGCAGCTTTTCATTTTTCGATGGAAAGTTTGTCTGAGACTCGCGATACATTCTGGTGTCAGCGCGACTGCTGACTATTCGACCGTAAATTGGATGGTCTTGTCGAGCGCCCCATTGATATCAACCTCGACTTCGTAGGTACCCCTGGGCCAGTCGGTCGGCCGGGTCAAATGGGCATGGACCACATTCTCAAAAGAATTGGTGGTGTAGTCGATGGTCTTGAACTCGCCGCTCGGGACGCCGGACACATCAACGGCTTTCCATAAGAATTTTACCGTGGTGCCCTTCTTGGCCTTGTTGAGGTTGATGACACAGTGAATCGTGGAATCTCCCGGCGCAAAGGTGGTTGAGGCTGTTTCTTCCGGCTTGCC
>WNFQ01004608.1_pt1 | contig 13698 bp, 12 predicted proteins | sample 5400171 | NCBI WGS metagenome assembly WNFQ01 (sample SAMN13153356, study PRJNA577476) | soil metagenome | isolation source: 20 cm soil under Madrone tree | place: USA:California | collected 2016-06-14
AAGGCGCGGACGATGGCGATCCCGAGGGCGGCGAAGACGTGGACGACGCTCTCTACCAGGACGCCATCCGCGTGGTTTGCGACGCAGGCCGGGCTTCCACCTCCACGCTGCAGCGGCGGCTGCGCATCGGCTATGGCCGCGCCGCGCGGCTCATCGATTTGATGGAGAAAGACGGCATCGTCGGCCCGCCGGACGGCACTAAGCCGCGCGAAGTGCTCAAGAACCGCAGCTGGATGCGTGAATTCGATCAATCCGCGGAGTAAGTTGCGGGCCGCCTCCCTGTGCTAGAATCCGCCGCCAAGAGGCCACAGGGCTCTCATGCGCCGCGTTCACCTCATTGTTGGTCTGCTTGGCGTGGTGGCATTCTTGATTACCGGTCAACTCATGAAGCATCACAGCCCGCCGGTGGGAGTGCTTACCCCGGACGTGCACATGATGTACGTTTCCCGCCACATCTACCTCTTGGGCGCGGCTCTTGTGAATCTGGTTCTCGGGCTCTACCTCCGGGAGTATTCGCCCGGCTGGCGACGCACTCTGCAACGGGCAGGTTCCGTCCTGATTTTTCTCGCCATCCTGTCGTTGCTGATGGCATTCATCTCGGAACCAGCGTTGGGCCTCACGGGGCGCAGTTGGCGAGGCTATTTCGGCTTGATTGGTTTATTCGCAGGCGTGATGACCCATCTCGTGGCAGCGGTCACGGGCGATCATTGATATTGCAGTTGGACTGTGCAGAGCGCACCGAATTGACAGTACTCGCTATCGTCTCTAAAATTGAAAAGTTCGAATATGCCGGGGTAGCTCATTGGTAGAGCGCCGCCCTGAAAAGGCGGGCGTAGCCAGTTCGATTCTGGCCCCCGGCACCATTCTAACAGCCACACTTCCGAGCAAATCCCAAGTGCCAGAGGCGACGTAGGTTTTCCCTTGAGGGGTGAGGATGATTTTCTCGACGTGCTTCGCGATCTCCGCGCGCGCAAGGCGCGGTTCCCCTGTCAGCAACGATTGCAAGTTCCTAAGACGAGCCTCAACGAATCGCCGTGTGTCTCGCAACTGCAACCGTACCGCGCACGGTTCCAGACTCGCGAGTCTTTCCGTGAGCTCCTGATGCTGTGTTTCGAGATCTGTGAGCTGGGCGCGGAGAGAACTCGAGAGTCCCATGCTGGCGATCGCTTCCGTGCAGTTGCGAGTCTGGCGCTCATTCAGTTCGATGCGCCGGCGTAAAGAAGCCGTTTCGCTGCCCTGCTGATTCATGGCGCGGCCGAGCTGCTCCTCGAATCGCGAGACCGTGTAATCGACGACGTCAGCGTGCAGCACCTTCGCCTGCAAACCCGCGAGAAGCTGCCCCTCCAGAACGCACCGCGCGATCAGCAAATTGTTCGTGCAAATGTGGTCGCCGCGGTTCGCGTGCATCGAACAACCGTAGCGCGAATCCTCGCGCTTTCTCCACTGCCCGGAAACGATCGTAATACTCCCGTGGCAGAGCGAACACTCCAAGAGGCCGGTGAAGAGATACGGAGAGCCCGCTGTCCGGCCGCGACGCGGCCTCTTTCCAGGTCCGCAATCGTAGAGCTGCTCGACGATCCGCATCCGTCGGCGTGTTGCCGCCCAGAGTTCCTCGGAGACTATGCGCTGCTCGGGAATCTCCCGCTGACGCCACTCGCTCGGAAGCCTTCGCCGGTAGATCCGCTTGCCGGTTTCCCGGGATCTCACCTTCTTCGTCTTCCCCCAGATCACGATGCCGCGATATCGCTCGTTGTGCAGGATGTGGCGAACCGATGAGGGACACCAACTCCGCGAGACTCTACCCTTCTGCGGCTGCGGCGAGAGGATTCCTTCATCATTGAGGTCGATGGCGATCCGCTTCAGTGAGTCGCCGGCGACGTACCGCTTGAAGATACCCCGAATGATAGCCGCCTGGTTGGGATCGACTGCGAGCTTGACGCCTGCGATCACGGGCCGGCCGTGGCTATCGTGTTCCGTCGCGCTCACGATCGGCACGCGGCGATAACCGAAGACGCGGCCGCCCGTGTGCAGTCCATTGAGCGCGAGCTGCTCGACTCCGCGAAAAGTGCGCTTCGCCAGGTCCTTGAGGTAAAGCGAATCGACAATGCCGTGAACGCCGACCAGGAGCTCGGCCTGCTCACTGCTCGTGTCGATACCCTGGGAAACGTAGATTACGCGGATGCCGAGGAATTGGAGCTGCTCAAAAATACGCAGCGAGTCTGCGAGCCGGCGGCTCAAGCGGCTTGTGTCATCGGTAAGAATCACGTCGAACGGACGCGGCTTCTCTCGTGCAGCAGCCAAGAGCCTTTTTAAGTCGGCGCGGTCGTCTGTCGCTCCGGAGATTGCTTGGTCCGCATAGAGGTGCTGGTCCAGGACACGCAGGCCCAACAGATCCGCGCGCTCGCGGCACTTCCGGATTTGCTGATCGATCGTGAGAGAGTGCTGCTTCTCGCTGGAGTAGCGGGCGTAAACCGCGCAGCGTGCGGGTTCGGTCACGGTTTCACTACCCTCAACTCCCGTGCGGCCGTGTTGCGATCAGAGTGTGCCGCATCGGAGTCTCTCTTCGCAAGTCTGTTTTCGGCGTCTGTTTCGCCGAGGTACTCCTTTTACGAGAATCGGCACGATCACACGATCGATGAAGTCACACAACTCCGGCGTCAGCGGCGATTCGTCCTCTGTGTTTTGGCGCGCTGAGCAATAGTTACGTGTATAGGAGGCACCTTTTTGCGTGTATTTGACGATAGACCTGGCCGGTTTGGACCTTTCGGACGTGGGGATGCCAGACACCGAGCGACTCTGTCACTCAGAACGACGCGTGACACAGAGTCAGGACACACCCGCCTGTCATCACCCTTGCCGGCGAGCGTGCCACCCACGGGTTTTCCCGAACGTTTCAGCATGGCGCCCTCGCCCTAGAGCCCATAGCCCTTTCAGCGTCGGGAGAGAATTTGCTATCACTACCTAGGGCAGGGCGCTCCTTCTTGCTTTCCAAGAGGACCGGCAGCCCTTCCAACTCCGAGAGCGGGATCATGCGCAGGGTTTTCTCCATTGGAGAGTTGCATTCCGGACAGTTTTTTTTCTCTACCGCTTGTGGCAGCGCGACACCCTGAAGCAAGCCAGAGACCGCGAAACGTCGAACGCCATGGAGAACAATCTCGTACTGCGCACGGCCGGCCGGAGTGGTCGCTGGAATCTTTTCTGTGTACTTAAGAGCATGCGCCAAAACACTCCGAAAACCGTCACTCGCAGGCTCGATCACTACGCCATGGCTCTCGACTCCCAGCGCCTTCAAAGATTCTTCGCCCAACAACTCAACGAGTCGCACCCACGGAAGAAAAGGGCCAAAAAAGGCCGTATGGAAGTGGTAGTTAAAATTCACCGAGCCGGTCTGTTTGTTGTACCCGAACTCGGACACAGCGATCTGGATCCAGCCGAAGCGCAAGCGCCACCGGGAAGTGTTTATCTCCTCGTGCTCGTATTCATGCCATTCGATGGGTCCACATCGTCTACAGTTCCACGCTTTTGACACACGGTCCTTCAGAACGCGTTTTCCGCAACGCATACAAGACCGGATTACCTGATTTCTACCAGTCTTGACGGCAGCCCAGCCCCGCAAGACACGTTCTTCCCCCTTTTTCGTCAGGCCTATAGGCCATCCATCAGACAGCACGGGAAAACCGTGCGGGTCCAGCTTCAGCGAGCAACCGCGACCGCGTCGATAGTTCCGCCCATTTTTTCCGCCGAGCTGCATCACCGCGCGCTTCGTCACTCGCGCGATCACACCTCGCATCTTCTTCAACTCCTCGCGCGAAGGAAACTCTCCACGATGGGAAAAGGTGAAATCAAGGATTTTCCAACCCCAACCCGCTTGGCTGCGAATCGCATCCGTAATCATCGGCTCGATCTGAAGCAGCCGGGAAAACACGCGATCAAAGTTTTTCGAGCCACAATCCGGGCAGGAGCGCAACCCGCAGCCCCATCCGACTTTGTACGCACGCCCACACGCGCCGCATTCCCAAACATCACCTAGCCGATTGCACAGCAGCAGACGTTCCGCCTTTGTGACAAGACCAGCTTGCTCCATTGCCACTGCCTGCTCGATCCTTTCAGGTTCCGCCCCTTCCCTTGGAAGTGCCGGCAGGCCTCGGAACCTGTAGTCCTTGTGCAGACGAGCTCGCGTTCCGCACCATTCCGTGGCTTCCGGCCAGGGGATCGGGTCGTTTGGAATGACCGCGCGCGGCGGGCCGTGCAGAAAGTTATTCGCTGGCGTACAAGTTAAATGACGGGCTTTGCCCCTCACCCTGCCCGCGCCCTCGCTGCGGATCGCCTCACGCTCGGCGCACTGCTCGTCCTGTTCCGCTAATGCCGTTTCCACTTCGCGCAGGAAAGCTGGGTCATTGCGAAGAGCTTCGACAGTGGACCAGGACGCGCTCACAGGACGAGCTCCACCCAGTGGCCGCGATCGGCTCGCAGCCCGCCGTCTTCAAGAACTCGGTCCACGATCGCAGTCCGCCGCTCGGGGTGTAGAGAAAAGGCAGCGCGATCCCATTCGCCGGCAAACGCGGCCACGAGATACGAGGCAGAAGCGCGCGCTTCGTGGTCCGCAACAAAGCGAAGGGCGTCCCAGGCAAACTTTGTCTCCTGGGGAAAGCGCTCGTAGGCGCCGGGGTGGAGTGCCGTTAGGCGAGCCCCAGCGTTCCGTCGCAGAGCGACGAGGCTCAACAAATTGGCTCTGGCACGCCCCAGGATGCGTCGCTCCGCCACCCTAAGCCTGTCCGCTACGAATCGCACCTTTGCATTCTCACGGGCCTCAATACGCCGGCGATTGACGCTTTCTCGATCATTGGCCAATAACCCCAACTCGCGAGCGAGCGATTGGCGGTTGCCCGTTCGCTTGCACCGGTGGCAGAAATACAACTCACCGATAAACGCCACGGTCATTCGGCTGTGGCCGGGGCATGAGGGGCAATCGGCACGCGTGGCCGTGCGAACACGGAAGCCCGCGCGCGCCAGGAGATCAGGCAGCAGCGGAAGTGTGAGAGGAGCTTCAGCGACTTCAGACACGAGTGCGCTCCAACCATTCCAGCATCGTAAAATCTCCTCGCAACCAACTTTCGTCGTTGGTGGGTATGCCGAAGGACTCGCGCTTCAGGAGCAGCGCGAATTGACCGAGAGCGGTAGCGAGGTGCGGATCGGGTTCAACCAGGAGGGCGCGATGAGCTAAAAGGAAGAGATCTGTCGAAAGAGTTTCGAGGATTGCAGTGCGAGCGGAATTTGAATATACTTCCTTTTGTCAGATCCTATTTAGCCCTTCGGCCCGGCTCAGCTCCTCAAAGCCAGTCGGGCCTTTTCCTTTCCTACGAAGCGGCAACACCCGAGCGCGTACGGAATTTCACCTCAAGAGAAACCACGCGATTCGCGTTGATCCAGCGCCGGAGATCGCCAATGCGGTAACGGACGAGTCGCCCGAGGCGCACGTACGCGGGCCCGCGGCGAGAAGTGCGCAGGCGCTTCATGGTGATTACTGAGAGCCGAAGGGCTACTGCAGCTTCAGGAGTTGTCAGGAGTAATTTGGAACTGTGGGGGTGGCTAGGTCGTTTTTCGTGCTTCATGTGCAAGGTTGCTCCTTGCCCATTTCGCGCGAAAACCTTTGACGCAAAGACCGGTCTAGCTAGAGATCGCCAGAGGTCGCTCGGCTTGCGTCATGCGACCTACGCCGTTACTTCTAAGCGATTGCGTGCTGCGGTGTCAACAAGAATCTTCACGGAACCGCACAGGCTCAGCTGAGGTACAACAACGTAGAATGTTCCACGTTCACCGTCCACAGCGCAATGATAGACGCACGTCGCAGCTCAGCTCTCATCGTCAATTCAGAGCTTCGATCGATCCAGTCCCCGCTTGCCGAACACACTCGATGACAACCTGCCTGTACGGAAGTGAAAAACGAAGGGACTCCGCCTCCAGGTTTTTCGCTCGAAGGCAGACAATTCTGTTAAATGGGGTACGTACGATCCTCGTACGAGTTCGTCACGAACAGGGTAACCCCATCGTACCGCAGGGGTGACCACGAGGGTCGCACAATTCGAACGAACGCAGTTTTCAATTAACGGCGTGAGGTTGGAGCTGCAGGCGGGATTTGAACCCGCGACCTGCCAATGGCAATCGCAGTTGACCGAAGAACGGTAGGGAGACGGGACTCGAACCTGCGACCTCTGCCGTGACAGTTCACAACTTGGGGATGTATCTCAATGCAGCAGAGGGCACGGAACTGCAAAGAAGGATTAGAGTTAGGAGTGAATCGCTTCTCTCTTTCCTGCACTACCCTGCACTGAAAATAATAGCCATGCACGGGGTAGAAAGGCAGGGTTATGACACAAAGTACGTCACAGAGAACAGAGAGTGATTCTCACTAATCACCGAGGAGACGATGCTTTCGCTTGCCAGAATTGTATGATTCACAGTCGAACTCTCTTTTCTCCCTTAGACAGAGCTGAAGAGAGATTGAATGAGAGAGAAGAAGACTTACGGGAAAAAGCCCGAGCCAAAGGCCGGAAAATGGCCCAACTTAGAATTCGAAGAATCGACCAGGTATTTACGCCACGCGGCCTTAACCCAGACGACGCCAAAGTAATCTTTCATCCGATTGACTACGTTGTCTTTAAGGGCATGAAAAGTGAAGGGCCGATGAAAGAGATCGTTTTCCTGGATCGTGATACACGATCCGCAGATCGAAGAAAGATTCAGAGAAGCATAGAAAAGGCGCTTGAGCAGGAAAAGTATGAGTGGCTGACGATTCGTATTCAGGACGACGGAACAATTAGAGAGGAGGGCTGACACCGGGAACCACACGTGCACGCCATGCGGGACCCTTTCGAGAACCGTGTAGGCGAGTCGTGAGCCCCGGGCGCTGGAGGAGCGCAAAAATGTCACCTGCTGGCATGCGAGGTTTTGTAGTATTGCCTCGTGGTAACATCACGCGCGGCGAGATGGGAACTCCGTGGGGAGAAGACTGGAATCGATCGAAGCAATAATGTGAGGCTGGACACAACCAAATGAATGAAGAAGTGGCAAAACAAATTGCGAACCAGGTTGTTCGCGATAGTCAGTTTTGAATTGCAATTATTGGTCTCATCGGGGGCATTGTCGGAGGTCTTCTGGTGATCGCCGGGAACCTCCTTCTGAATTGGTTACAGCACCGCAAAGAGAAGGCGTTGGATGAAGCTAGAAAGAGATTGCTGGAGGAAATGCTCAATGGTAGCGACTGGCGAAAGCTATCAACCCTTTTTCGCGTAGTCGGGGCGGACCGTGACACGACGACACGACTTTTGACCGAAATTGGCGCGCGCGGTTCTGAAAAGCAGCGAGAGGATGGAGAGGAGGTCTGGGGTCTAATCTCAAAGCACCCCTTAGACAAGATCGAATAGTCAGACCCGTCCCGCTCACCGGACAAGTAGTTTTTCATTTCCGGCGACCGGGTTGCCCAGACCATCTTTTTGTGACCAGTGAATTATCGAGATTTCCGCCGCCTGAAATCAAACACTTGCGGGTCACATCGAAGCAAGGTTTTTGGGCAGACCACGAGGCTGGTCAATCCTGAGCGCTGGCGTATGTATCAAAGGGTGTAGCAACCCGTCCCTGCGACTCATAGTAAAAAGGAGGGTTATTTAGCTCGTTACAGCCCGCATCAAACCAGGTGTTTTGATACGTGTCTGATCGCGTGGCCGGAAACCGTCGGTACCGGGACCCACTTTTCCGATTACGGCGTTAATCAGGAGTCAGGGTGTTCGACCGTCGTCGGGTAAGCGTGTCTCGTCGCATCAACGTCATTTGGGAATCATCGACAGGCTGTTTCTTCTCACAGCCCGTTTATGTACAATCTAGATTCCGTAGAGCAGAACTAGCCCGAGCCAGGCGGTACTTCCATGCGCCATGCGTTTTTCCTTGGTGGGTTGGTGCTGGCCATAGCCGCCTATGCTCTTGGGGATCTCCAAGGTGTTTTTGTCGCCGATCTCGACCATCCCACAATCGAATACCACACAAGGCCCCTGAAAGACGCTGTCTCCGAGTTGAACCGCAAGATGCAGGCGGGCGAGGTTCGGCTCAATTTCGATGAGGCACAAGGTTACTTGCGGTCAGTTCTTGAAGCTCTTAGCATTCCGATCCAATCGCAAATTGTCGTTTTCTCGAAGACCAGCGTTCAGATGTTCCGCATCAACCCACGTAATCCGCGCACTCTGTACTTCAACAACTCAGTCGCTGTCGGTTGGGTTCGCGGTGGTTCATTTGTGGAATTGGCTGCGGAGGACCCGAAGCAGGGCGTGATCTTCTATACGTTGGATCAGCAACCAACCAAAAAACCGCAATTCATTCGGCAAGAGAGTTGCTTGGATTGCCATGTTTCGTATTCAAGTCTCGGTGTTCCGGGGATGTTAGTTCGCAGTGTGTTTCCCGGGCCTGATGGTAACCCGGTGCGCGAGTTGGGTGACTATATTACGGATGATCGCAGCCCCGTCGAGCAGCGTTGGGGCGGCTGGTACGTAACGGGCAGAACCGGTTCGGCCCGGCACATGGGCAACGCCATCGTCACCGACCCTGCTAGACCGGAGTCCTTGGCGGCCAACCAGACACTGAATATGGAATCGCTCAAAGGAAAGTTTGACACGGGAGGGTATCTTTCTCCATATAGCGACATTGTTGCGTTGATGGTTTTCGAGCATCAGATGCATATGGTCAATCTATTCACCCGCGTGGGTTGGGAAGTGCGCTTCGCAGTTTATCAGGAGCGGACGGACAAGACCCTGAGAAGCCAGAGTATTACGGAAGGAGTCCTGCGCGACACGGCGCGGGAACTGGTGGACTACATGCTATTCGTTGATGAAGCTCCGTTAGTCGGCAAAATTCACGGGAGTTCGGGTTTCGCCGAGATGTTTTCCGCGGAGGGCCCGCGCGACAGCAAGGGACGCTCGTTGCGCCATTTCGATCTCCAACGGCGACTCATGCGCTATCCCTGTAGCTACATGATCTATTCAGAAGCCTTCGATGGCATGCCGGACCAAGCCAGAGAAGCGGCCTACAAGAGGATGTGGCAGATTCTTTCAGGCGAAGAGAAGAACCCCAGGTACTCCAAACTTTCTCTTGCCGACCGTCAAACTGTCGTCGAAATCTTGCGCGAAACCAAGAAGGGTTTGCCGGATTACTTCCAGCCAGTCGCGCACTGATCCTCCGTTCCCTAACTTCACAAGGTTTATTTTGGATGTGTAGCGGGTTTACCGGATATCTGCCGAGCAAGTAATTCAAATACATTCGATAGCCTGCGCCGGCATCTAATTCAGCACTTATTCGATGCTAATGCCGGGTAAGTCACATTACCGGAGATGTAAAGTAAGACTTCACTTCTCCGGTTACCGCGTTTATCAGGACTTAGCCGGCAAGCTGTCACTCTTCATTGACGGGGTAGGCTATAGGGCGAGGAAAAGTAATACACCCGCCTGATGAGCGAGTGGCAACGTGACCGTGCCTTAGTAAAGCGTCGCGGGAAGGTTCTGCTCCGAGTGCCTGAACGGCTATTGCTGCGTAAGGTGTGACTGCAGTTCAGTTTGAATTCTCTTGCGTCCGTTGTTGCATTCCGTACATGCGCTTGAGCAAGTTCAAGGCTGCTTGGAGGCAACGACGGAATCAGTCTCGCGTGTAATGCTTTTACTGCAACAACTAATGGCTCCCGAATCCAAATTCTTTTCTTGAGTCAAAGGCTTGAACTCGTTGTCGTGCGGGCAGCTCACGGTGAAGTGCGGAAGGACAGAGCAAGATGACTGGTAAGGTAAAATGGTTTAACAATTCTAAGGGATATGGCTTTCTTGGACGGGATGATGGTCCAGACGTATTCGTTCATTATTCGGCAATTCTAGGCGAAGGGTATCGCACCTTGGAGGAAGGAGACTCGGTGGAATTTGAGATCGCACAAGGCCCAAAGGGGCTTCAGGCGGCCAACGTAGAAAAGAAGACTGAGTAAGTATTTCTGCGACTCCTCACCATCGGGCAGTGCTCTGTGACACGATGACCGTGCCTGAATCATTCTTCAGAAGCCCAGGGACACGGAGGTTCGTGCAACCAATTTGCATGCGGCGAGTTCCTATGCAAAGACAGAAATGGAGCAGTACCTGTTGTCATCAATTCGCATTCTCATAGCTGATGATTACGAAGGCTGGCGACGCCAAGCCCGTTTGCTATTTCAGGCACGGCCAGAATGGCAGCTCATCGCCGAAGCATCGGATGGATCCGAAGCCATTCAGAAGGCCGGAGAATTGAAGCCGGACTTGATTGTTCTGGACATCGGTCTCCCGAAGTTGAATGGAATCGAAGCCGCCCGGCAGATACGACAACTCTCTCCCAGCTCCAAAATAGTCTTCCTAAGTCAGAACAATGATCGCGACATCGTAGGGGCAGCTTTGAGCACGGGCGCCCTGGGTTACGTTCATAAAACAGATGGCCAAAGCGAACTCCTGGCTGCTGTGGATGCGGTTCTTCGGGGCAAGCAATATCTCAGTAGCAGCTTAAAAGGCTACGAGTTCACCGACACCTCAAGTGAGAAAGCCCCTTACCGCCATGAGGTTCTGTTCTATTCTGATGACACGGTTTTTCTAGATGGCTTTACTCGCTTTATTGCTGCTGCCCTAAAGTCCGGTAACGCGGCTATTGTGCTCGCTACGAATTCACATCGGGACAGTCTTCTTCAAAAACTAAAGATAGAGCGCGTAGATATAGATATCGCCATTCAACGAGGGACCTACATTTCGCTGGATGCTGCGGACACGCTCTCCTCAATTATGGTGAATGGTTTGCCTGACTCGGCCCGGTTTTTCGAGAGTGTCAGCGGCTTGATCGAGGCGGCCTGCAAAGTAGCGAAGGCACGTCATCCCCGCGTTGCTTTTTGCGGTGAGCGCGTAGGTCTCTTGTGGGCGGAGGGTATGACGGATGCAGCGATCCGGCTCGAACAACTTTGCAACGATCTAGGCAAATCACACGAAGTAGACATCCTGTGCGCGTATCCGTTGAGCAGCTTTCGCGGTGAGGAAGACGAACAGCAGTTAAAGAGCATATGTAAAGAACACTCAGCCGTTTATTCTCGGTGAACGGGTCGCGACTTGGGCGCTCTTACCCAGCCGCACGCATAGCATCAGCTCCTGAACTCAGAGGCACCTGAGCGTGGATGGTGGTACCACGCTTCGGTTGCGAGTTGATTGAAAGCGTTCCCTTCAGGAGTTTCACCCGCTCCTCCATCGTGATTAGACCAACACCTCGGCTCTCCTTTGCCGCTTCGTGGTCAAAACCTGCTCCGGAATCCTTCACCGTCAAATGAATCTCATCCGACGTTCCCCACAATCGTACTTCGAAGTGCTTTACCCCACTGTGTTTCGACGAATTGTGGAGGGCTTCTTGCAGAACTCTGAAGAGGCACAGCGAAGTGTCCGGCTCCAAAGGGCTGGGCAAATCGTGGCTGGTGAAGTCAATCTCCACTTTCTGTTGCTCGCCGAATTCTCGGCAGAAGCTTCTCATGGCGGCAACAATACCCAAACATTGCAGTTTTGCCGTATGCAACTCGTGTGATAAGGATTGAATATCGGCGGCTATCTCCGAAATCTGCTTCCGGAAATCGCCCATACGACTGCGGACTTCAGGCAAAATGAGAGCGTCTTCGTGGAGTTGTTGCAACTGGACAGCCAACAGGGCAAGACGTTGACCGATGTCATCGTGAAGCTCTCTGCCAATCCGGGTACGTTCCTGCTCCTGTGCCTCAATCAGCTTGCGGCTGACGTTAGCGAGAGCGACGTCAGCCAGCTTGCGGTGGGTAATGTCCTCTGAAAAGATAAGAATCCCTCCCGGCGTCCCGTTGACATTCAGCCATGGACGAATCTCCCATCGGATCCAAATGGTGTCGCCCCCACGATCCCAAGGGTCTTCTTCGGCTCGCAACGTTTCTCCCGCAAGACCACGGAGGTGAATCTCTTTCCACCGTTCGGGAAGGTCAGGGAAAATCTCATAGTGCGAACGTCCCAGAATCTGCGAACTGTCGAGCGAATAATCCGCGCACCAGCGGTCGCTCACTTGGAGATAGCGCATATCACGGTCGAGCATCGCCACTGCGGCTGGTACATGTTTAACGAAGACTTTCAGCAGCTCCTCCCGAGATTGTAGTAATGCCGCTTGCGCTTCTAAGGTGCGGTTCACTTCCAAACGCGCCTCGTCCGCCAGCTTGCGCTCCGTGATATCTACGTTGACGCCGATCATCTTTGAAGGTTCGCCAGTTGCATCCATGAAAACTTGCCAGCGCCCTGCGATCCAATGAGCGCTCCCGTCACCCCAGACCACCCGCCATTCACCCTTAGTTGGTTGTCCACTTTTCATCGCGGCGTCAACCAACTTGATGACTCCTGCGCGGTCATCGGGGTGAACGAGATTCTCGAAAACAGTCTGTGTCCCGCCAAAACCGCCCGGCGGCAAACCGTACATTGCCTCCAGTTCCGGCGTCCAAGTATTCACTCCAGTCCGAATATTCCAGTCAAAAGTTCCTATGCGAGCTGCTTGCTGGGCTAATCGCAGCCGCTCCTCGCTGGCGCGCAGTGCCTCTTCTGCCAGCTTTCGCTCTGTGATGTCACGGGCTATCCCAGAAATGCCCACAGTTCTGCCAGTTGAATCCTTGATTGGCGAAATAGTTAGGGATACGTTAATTCTTCTCCCCGTTTTGGTAACGCGAACCGTTTCAAAATGCTCGAGGCGATCCCCCGATTTCAACGTTTCCAGAATCTTGTTCTCCTCATCCGGTAGCTCGAGCGGGACAAGCATGCTAATCGGCTTACCTACGGCTTCAGCCTCCGTGTATCCATACATCTTCTGCGCACCTGTGTTCCAACTTACGATAATTCCATCCAAAGTCCCCGAAGCAATCGCATCCTCAGATGATTCGACAATCGCCGCATGTCGGAACCGGGCTTCTTCTGCCCTCTGTTTGTCTGTAATGTCCTCCACCATCGCGATTACCAAAGGAGATGTATGACTCTTCAACAAAAATATGCTCAAGCGTCCCCAGACCAAAGAGCCGTCTTTTCGGAAATAGCGTTTCTCTAACTGGTATTGATCTATGGAACCTGCCTTTAATTGCTGAAAAAGCGCCCAGTCCTTCTGAGCATCTTCGGGAGGGGAAAAATCGACACAGTGCTTGTAGCGGAGTTCCTCCTCGCTGAAACCTAGCATCGAGCAAAAGGCTGGATTGACGAAAAAAGGCCGCCCTTCCAAAGTTTCCACTGCGATGCCAATGGGACTCGCGTTGAAAACATCACGGAAAAGCTCAATGTCGGGTGCCACAGTTCGTGCTGTCTCTCCCATAGAACTCCCATAGAACAATGTGTATAACACCGTTGATTATCTTACGGAAGCGGTCTTGGGTGCAAAGGGCGAGGCTTTACAGAAGTTTACGGTCGGCTCGGAGATGGAGACTTCGTGGGCAACGTTCTTCGTCTTGCACGTCTCGCCCCCCTAGCAAGTTCCGAATGGCCCTAAGTCCCGATAAGTTTGAATGCATAGGTCGAAGGAGGAGCGCTTGGTGTACAAAAGCTGAACTCAGCGGACGCTGATTCAGAGACACCAAGGAGGCTCCCCCATGCAGAATATGTATTACATCGGACTGGATGTGCACAAGAGGAC
>WNFQ01002341.1_pt1 | contig 13697 bp, 14 predicted proteins | sample 5400171 | NCBI WGS metagenome assembly WNFQ01 (sample SAMN13153356, study PRJNA577476) | soil metagenome | isolation source: 20 cm soil under Madrone tree | place: USA:California | collected 2016-06-14
AATCACGTCGGAAAAAGATAAGCTCGGATTTATAGGAGTCGGCTATATGGGCCGGCCGATTGCGCAGAGGTTGCTGGAAGCCGGCTTCAAGCTGACCGCTTATGACCGGGACCGCGGCAAGGCGGAGCAGCTAATTCGACATGGCGGCACGGTCGCGGAAAGCGTTGCGGAGCTTTCCTCCAGTTGCAACGTGGTGTTGTCGTGCCTTCCGACCGACGAAGCTGTCCTGAAAATTTATAGAGGGCCAGACGGCGCGTTCGCCAATGCGCAGCGGGGCTCACTGGTCATCGATATGAGCACAGTGTATCCGGAAACCTCGCACGAACTCGCGAGACTAGGTTCCGAGCGGGGAGTTGACGTCCTCGATGTGACCATATCGGGGAGTACTCCGGTTGCAGCGCAGGGGGGCTTGACCCTGTTTGGAGGCGGAGACCTGGGATGCTTCGACGCCGCCGAGTCGATCTTTCGCGTGATCGCCAAGAAGTATTTTTATGTGGGGCCGAACGGCGCCGGAGCGACGATGAAGCTTGTCGTGAACACTCTGCTGGGAATCGGAATGCAGGCGATTGCCGAGGCCGTGGCGCTCGGTGAGAAGGCTGGGCTCGATCGCCATCGTTTGCTCGACGTGCTGGCCCAGACCGCGGTCGTCGCTCCGGCGCATGTGGGAAAACTGCAGAGAGCGATGACGGGCGACTATAGCCCGCAATTTCCGCTAAGGCTGATGAAGAAAGATTTCTGGCTGATTCTCAACCTCGCGGCCGCGGTCGGTGCGCACATGCCCGCGACACAAGCGGCTTTCGAGATTAATGCAGCACAATCGGCGCAAGGAAACGAGCAAGACTTCTCCGCCGTTATTCTGCGAATGGAGAAGCAAGCCCATTTGGATTTTACGGACGAAGGGCGAACTTGAATTGGCGTTCCTCGGGAGAAGCTGGTCTAACGGGATGGAGTCTATTGGCGTCCTATGCGTTCGAAGTGAGGGGTGGCGATGATTCAACTGAAGGTGAACGGAGCCGAGCAGTCGTTCGATGGCGATCCTGAAATGCCTCTGCTCTGGTACCTGCGCGACGTTTTGGGGCTGACCGGATCGAAATTTGGCTGCGGCGTTGGGCTTTGCGGCGCATGCACAGTCCACGTGAATGGACAGGCCACGCGATCTTGCGTGGCAGCCATGCGCGATACGGCCGGAAAGGAAGTCACGACGGTCGAAGGGCTCGAGAAGAACGGATTGCATCCGGTTCAGAAGGCCTGGATGCAAATCAACGTGCCGCAGTGTGGCTATTGCCAAGTGGGACAGATCATGCAGGCGGCGGCTCTGTTGAACAGCAAAAAGAAGCCGACCGATCACGAGATCGATGAGGCGATGTCCGGGAACATCTGCCGTTGCGGAACGTATCAGCGGATTCGCGCGGCGATTAAAGCGGCGGCGGGGGAAATGGCATGAGCACGATTGAGAACGTGAGCCGGCGCAGATTTTTGGCGGGAGGCATCATCGCGGCAGGCGCGCTAGTGCTCGGTGTGCGTTATTACTCCAAGCTTTCGTCCGGCGACAAACTTCCACACGATACAAATGCGGATCACGCCACTCTGCATCCCAACGTTTTCCTCGGCATCGACCCAGACGGCACGGTGTGGATCGTGGCCAGTCGCTCGGAGATGGGCACGACAAGCCGTACTACTCTGCCGCTCGTTGTCGCCGATGAACTGGATGCGGATTGGAAGCGAGTGAAGATCGAGCAAGCGATTGCCGACAAGCGATACGGTGACCAGAACACGGACGGATCGCACTCGATCCGCTCGTTCTACGACGCGATGCGCGAAGCGGGAGCAACGGCGCGATTCATGCTGATTCAAGCTGCGGCTAAGCAGTGGGGTGTTCCGGCGGCGGAGTGCGAAACCGATTTGCATGTTGTCGTCCACCGCTCGACGAACCGCAGAGCGGGTTACGGGGACCTCGCGAGCGATGCGGCGAATTTGCCAGTCCCCAGCAGAGAAGAGTTGAAATTCAAAGCAAAGAGCGCCTGGCGGTATGTAGGCAAGGGGGAAGTGAGCTACGACCTCGAAGCTCTCGTGACCGGGAAAGCCATTTATGGCATGGATGCCCGTGTGGACGGCATGGTGTACGCGTCGGTAGAGCACCCGCCCGTTCTCGGGGGCAAAGTGAAATCGTACGACGACAAAGATGCCTTGAAGGTCGCAGGTGTGCGTCAGACAGTCCCGATTGATCCATTCCAACCTCCACCGGCGTTTCAGCCCCTCGGCGGCGTCGCGGTAATTGCGGATAACACGTGGGCGGCATTTCAAGGCCGCAAGAAGCTGAACATCTCCTGGGACAACGGCTCGAACGAAACCTACGACTCAGATGCATACAAGAAGGAGCTGCGAGAGACCGCACACAAGCCCGCGAAGGTTGTGCGCAATATTGGAGATGCGGATGCCGTTCTCGCCAAAGCCGTGAAGGTCTATGAAGCGGACTACTACGTTCCGCTTTTGGCGCACGCTTCGATGGAGCCGATGGTCGCCCTCGCCGAATTTAAAGATGGCAAAGTGACAGCGTGGGCTCCGACGCAGAATCCTCAAGCAGCGCAAGACATCATCTCGAAAGAGCTGGGAATCGCGAAGGAAGACGTAATTTGCCATGTAACTCTGCTCGGAGGTGGATTCGGCCGCAAGTCGAAGCCCGATTACGTTGCTGAGGCTGCGGTATTGTCCAAAAAGGTGGGCCGGCCTGTGAAGGTGGTTTGGACCCGAGAGGACGACATCAAGTTTGACTACTACAACGCCGTCGCCTCAATGTATATGAAGGCGTCTCTGGGCGCGGATGGTAAGCCAACGGCGTGGCTGCAGCGGTCTGTCTTCCCTCCAATTCCTTCCATTTTTGACGTGAATGCGGTCTACGGCGATCCTGCCCATTTGCAGCAGGGCTGGACGGACATTCCTTACGATCTGCCCAATCTTCGCATCGAGAATGGCCCGGCGAAAGCTCACGTCCGCATCGGCTGGCTGCGCTCGGTGGCGAACATCTATCACGCGTTTGCTGTTCAATGCTTCACGGATGAACTGGCACATGTGGCCGGGCGCGATCCGCTCGATTATTTGCTCGACCTGATCGGGAAACCGCGCACCATCGATTTCAAGGGTGTGGAATACCCGAATTACGGAGCTCCGTATGACGCCTATCCATGGGAAACCGGCCGTCTGCGCCATGTTACGGAGATGGTCGCGGAAAAATCCGGGTGGGGAAAGCGCAAGCACGGCAAGGGCACTGGCGTCGGGATTGCGGCGCACCGCAGTTTCTTGACCTACGTGGCCACAGTCGTTGAAGTCGAAGTCAATGACCATGGTGAGGTGCGGATCCCTCGCGTGGATACGGTTCTGGACGCGGGCTTGGTCGTAAATCCAGAGGCGACCCGCGCCCAGTTCGAGGGCGCCGCGGTGTTCGGCACCAGCGTTGTGCGAAGCGGCGAGATTACGGCGACGAAGGGCGCCATCAACCAGTCGAATTTTCAGGATTATCCGGTGGCTCGAATTAGTGAAGCGCCTTATCAGACGAACGTGTATATCGTCGATAGCGACGCTCCCCCGGCGGGCGTCGGTGAGCCAGGGGTGCCGCCCTTTGTGGCGGCGTTCTGCAATGCCATTTTTGCCGCAACCGGCAAGCGAGTCCGGGATCTGCCGATTACAAAGCTGGGCCTAGGCTAACGTTGCTGAGCCTATAGAGGAAAACCAGACGCGGCCGGAATTTGTAAATATCAAAAAAAGGGAAAATTATGTTACGCGACAGAACTCGACACTATGTGATTTGCACCACTACAACTCTGACGGCGCTTGTCATCGGCCTAACGCTCTTCCCTGTCTCAATTGCGCGGGCTAAAGGCGGTCAAGGCAGCGCGGCCAGCAGCGCGACGTTTCGAACGAAATGCGCAATGTGCCACGGCCAAGACGGAGCTGGCTCTGACGTTGGAAAGAGTATGAACGTTCCGGACCTTCGCTCACAGGCCGTCCAGAAGCAGCCCGATGCGGAACTCGCTCAAGTAATTTCCAACGGCAAGGCCGGAATGCCTCCCTTCAAGAGTTCGCTCAGCGAGGATCAGATACACGGCCTTGTGACGTACATTCGCTCGCTGGCTGCAAAGAAATAGCTGGCTTCCAGACTCTGCGCGGTGAGTTCGGAGCCATAAAACAGGTGCCTAGTGCTGGCGGCCCAACCAAATGAACTGGTAGAACGTTTCGCAGGACGCCAGGAAGAGAATCGAATGGAAGCCGTTGGAAACAAGTAGCCGCTGTCAAGAGCCAACCCGAAATGGAATGCGTTAGGAGGATGTCAGCGCGATGAGCGGTGAAGATGCCAGTAATGCTGCGGGAGTTGGGCGCGAGAATGAACAGGAAAGCGAGTCCGGTCACGACTCAGCGGTTACTCGCAGGCAATTTCTGGGAGTCGCTGCCGGTGCCTCCATGTTGATGAGTTTCCCTTGGCACCCCCGGGAGGGAGAAGTCAAGGGAGAAGTTCCGTATCGGACGCTCGGCCGCACAGGGGAAAAGGTTTCCGCGATAGGCATCGGCGGATTTCACCTTGGCAAGCCGGGGCTCCAAGAATCTGAGAGTTTTCGCATCATCCGCACCGCGATCGACAACGGAATTACTTTTCTCGATAATTGCTGGGACTATAACGAGGGGCAGAGTGAAATCCGCATGGGCAAGGCGCTGCGCGACGGCTATCGTCAGCGAGCGTTCTTGATGACCAAAATCGACGGGCGCAACAAGAAATCGGCTGCGCAGCAGATTGAAGAGTCGCTCCACAGACTGGAGACCGATCGCATCGATCTCTTGCAATTTCACGAAATTATTCGCGTTGACGATGCGGACCGCGTTTTTTCGGCGGGCGGAGCAATGGAATCGGCGCTCGAAGCGAAGAAAGCGGGGAAAATCCGCTACATCGGGTTCACCGGGCACAAGAGTCCCGACATCCACTTAAAGATGCTCAATACGGCCGCGAGCCATCAATTCCATTTCGATACCGTTCAGATGCCGTTGAACGTGATGGACGCACACTACGACAGCTTCGAAAAGAAGGTCTTGCCGGTGCTCGTGAAGGACGATATCGGCGTGCTTGGGATGAAGCCGATGGGCGATCCCTTCATTCTGGAAAGCAAGACGGTGACTCCGGTCGAATGCTTGCACTACGCGATGAATCTTCCGACCAGCGTCGTGATCACCGGTTGTGACTCGATGCAAATACTCGAGCAGGCTCTGAATGCGGCAAGGAGTTTCCGGCCTATGAAGTCAAACGAAATCGAAGCTCTTCTTGCGAAGACCAAGCGGGCTGCGCAGCACGGAAAATACGAACTCTATAAGACGACTCACCACTTCGACGGGACCTATCAAAATCCTCGCTGGCTCGGTTGAAAGCGCGTTAGAAACGTTAGGAATTAGAAGCGCCGCGTCAGCTCTGACCAATCCTGCTCCCGATTCTGGCCTCATCACGCCCGTGCCGCGCTCCGCAAATCATCTCACTTAAAAGCGATTGCCCCAGTGGGGACTCGGACGCGCAGAGATGGACATATTAAATAATTGAAACCGTTCGGTCTCATCGCGCATCGAAGCGCTGAGGAAAGCTTGACTGTGCGAGACGGTTCGGTGCGTTTCAGGCTGTCCGGAACGTTGCCTGCGGCTCACGGACGACTGAGCCCAGAACCGGCAGTGTCCGTTTCGATCCAGGTTGCTACATCGAGGAACTTCAATGACCAAGGAACCGAGCTTCGTCTCCGCCGATCACATCGATCTTGATCCATTTACAAGTTCCCAGACCCGAGAACGCACCCTAAATGCGGCCATCGTCCAGGTTAACATCAGCGAAAGCTTCGAAGAGTACCTTAGTATCTTTGACATGTTCTACGACGACGATATCGAGATAACTAGGGAAACCGGCGAGGAACCGATTCGTGGAAAGGCGCGAGTGCGCTCGCTTTTGGCCAACTTCCTAGCGCCCTTTCATGTAATGGCCGAACTCAATGGTCTGTTGATATCCATTCGACAAAGCGCGATTCCTGGAGATGTTGCAGGCCAGACGCAATCTGCGTGGACGCTTGAGTTGGTCGGTGTCTCCGGCAGGACCTGCACTGTGAGCTGGCGTGTCCTCCGAAAATGGAACGGGCCGCTCGTAGTGTACGAGCATCACTATGACCGTAAGCAAACCGGCCCGCCCCTGACCTCCAATGACCTTAGTTTCAATGCAGCTACCTCTGCTACAGGGTTTCGAAGGCCCTCATAACAGGTTCTAAGGTGCGAACAAACGAGTTACAGGGATTCAACATGGCCAAAAAAATGACTGAAGTCGGAACGCGAGACCTCCCGCTGAAGTGGGACGTGTTCGTGACGCCCGGCATACCTGCTGTCACGAGTGACCTGCCCCCGGGCGCGAAACAGCAGATGTTGTCGTCGACATCGTCGACCCTCATCTACGGCAAGCGGGACGCCGTCCTCGTCGACGCATTCATCACGGTCGAGCAGGCGGACGCCCTGGTGGATTGGGTTGCGGCGAGCGGCAAGAACCTGACAACGATCTACGCTACGCACGGTCACGGTGACCATTTCTTTGGCATCGGAGCGCTCCTGGATCGTTTCCCCAATGCTCGAGCGGTCGCCACGCGCGATGTTGTGAAACTCATGCGCCAGCAGGCCTCACCGGACGTCGTCGCGAACTTCTGGAGCGCGCGGTTTCCCGACCAGATCCCGGAGCGGCTGATCGCCGATGAGCTGGAGGGAAATGTGATCGATCTCGAAGGGCACGACTTGGTCGTCGTGGAACTCGGACATACCGACACCGACTACACGACATGTCTGCACGTCCCGTCAGTCGGTTTGGTGGTAGCCGGGGATGCCGCTTACAACGACGTTCACCAGTGGCTCGCCGAGTCAAACGCGCAAACCCGCCGTGAGTGGATCTCTGCGCTCGACGCAATCGAGTCGCTCAACCCACGCGTCGTGATCGCCGGACATAAGCGACCTGGGAACGACGACAGCCCCAAGATCATTGAAGAGACCCGGCAGTACATCCGCGATTTCGACCAGGTAGCCGGGACGACGACGACCGCGCGCGAGCTCTACGACAAGATGCTGGAGCTCTATCCGGATCGCGTCAATCCGGGGGGAGCGCTCTGGATTTCGGCGCGCGCGCTCAAACCGTGATTTGAGCGGAGTGAAGAATCGCACATCGCTTGCTGAAGCATGGAGTAAATATTATGCGTGCAATGAGAGCAGAAGGATTCAGCGGTTACAAGGATTTGAAGCTAGTCGACATTCCAAAGCCGGCGGTCTCGGATGGCCGGGTACTGGTAAGGATTACAGCAGCTGGGGTCACGCCACTCGAGCACACCATTCTGTCGGGGGGATACCCACGAGCGAAAGCGCCGCTGGTCTTGGGCGGAGAAGGAGCGGGCGTGGTGGAGGAGGGAGGGGGAACGGCCTTTCCTGTCGGTTCACGTGTGATGTTCACCGGGCCGTATGGCGTTTCAGAGAATGGAGCTTACAGTGAGTGGCTTGCCGTCCGAAACGAGAACCTTTGCTTGATTCCGGACAACATCGAGGATGTTTCGGCTGCCGGTGTTCCCGTTGCCTATCTCACTGCCCAAATGACACTGAGCTTCGCAGGATTTGTGAAGGGCAAGACGGTGCTGTCACCTGCCATCGGAGGTTCGGTCGGAAATGCAGTCACTCAGATTGCGAAGGCGCAAGGGGCAAAACACGCGATATCAACGACGACTAATCATGCGAAGGCGCAACAAGCACGTTCTCTGGGTTTCAACGAGGTGATCGACCTTTCTGTGGAGAAGCTTAGCGACGGCGTTCGCCGAATCACGGCAGGTTATGGCGCAGACATCGTGATCGACGCAATCGGCGGAGAAATCTTGAGCGAGGCTCTCGGCACACTCGCGATCGGAGGAAGTCTGACAACATTGGGCTACTCCGCAGGCCGCAAGACAACCATAGACGTCACAGATCTGATCTGGAAGCGCGCGAGCATGAAGAGCTTCTCCCTGTTCTCACAACCCGCGGAGGTATGGAGCACCGCATGGAGCGTCATTTTTCATTTACTTCAATCCGGTGTAGTCAAGCCCATCGTGGCAAAGACGTTCCCGCTGCCAGAAGCGGCGAATGCTCTCCGTTACCTGGTTGAGAGCCGCCCCTTCGGCAGGGTCGTCCTCACAATCTGATAGCCCTTAATGGAGAAGATGGGAATGCATGAACAAGTCGCGGCTGGGGTTATATGAGTTTCGTGAAATGCAGTCTTGGGTTAGTCACACTTTCGGCAACAATGCTAGTCGTAAACGAAACGAATCGGCGAGACGCAGCTCATGCGCAGGTGCCTGATCACAGTTCGGCGACAGACGCTGCCGAGACGACACAAGCCCAGATCGCACGGGCGCTGTCAGCGGGCCCGCCAGAAGCCGCGAAGTCGGCGCGCGTCGTTGACACGGATGCCCAAGGCAAGATGATCGTTCTCCGCGAAGGAAGCAACGGTTTCACCTGTATGCCCGGCAATCCAAAAGTGATTGGAGACCCGCCAATGTGCGCGGATGTGGCGTCGATGCAATGGGCGGCAGACTTTAAAGCTCGCAAACCAAAGCCGACCAACACCGTCCCTGGTATTACCTACATGTTGGCGGGAGCCACACAGCGCAGTGATACTGACCCCTTCGACACGACGAGCCCACCTATTCAGGTAGGGCCGCACTGGATGATCATATGGCCCTTCGATCCGAAAGCCACCGGACTACCGGTTACACACAGGGAGAAGGGCGCTTACATCATGTGGGCTGGCTCCCCCTATGCCCACGTGCATGTCATGGGGCGTCCGTAGAGAAAAGAAAATCCAGCATGAAAGCCATCCAGATCAAGGCGTTAGCGCCGTGGCACGGTGTTGTTCACGCCGAAACGTGATTCGCCTGCAGGGCAATCTCATTCCGTTAGCCGAAGGAGAAATACATGGCCAAGCTTGATGGAAAAATCGCGCTCATTACTGGTGGCAATAGTGGCATCGGTCTGGCGACGGCGAACGAGTTTGTGAGTGAAGGCGCGTACGTCTTCATAACTTGGCGCCGCGATGCGGAGTTGGCTGCGGCGGTAAGGAAGATCAGCAGAAATGTCACGGGCGTACAAGGAGACTTGTCGAACCTTGGCGATCTGGATCGGTTGTTTGCGCAAATCAAGCGGGATAAGGGCAAACTCGACATTGTCTTCGCGAATGGGGGGTGGCCAGGTATGCCCCCCTGGGCGCGATAACCGAGGAGTTCTACAACTCGATATTTGACATCAATGTGAAAGGACTGCTCTTCACAGTACAGAAGGCACTTCCGCTGCTCCCGGATGGTGCGTCGATCATACTGAACTCGTCTATCGTCGCCAGCAAAGGATTGTCGATGAACAGTGTTTATAGCGCCACAAAGGCCGCCGTGCGCTCGTTCGCGCGGGCGTGGACAACGGACCTAAAGAGTCGTCGCATTCGCGTGAACGCCGTCAGCCCAGGCTCAATCGACACGCCCGGACTGGACGACCTGCTGGCTTCCGCAGAGGCGGGCAAGCAACGCCGGAAGCTGATTACAAGCATTGTTCCGATGGGCAGGTTCGGTAAGCCCGAGGAGATCGCAAGGGCCGTGGTGTTTCTCGCATCCGACGATAGCAGCTACATCACTGGAACGGAACTGTTTGTGGATGGCGGCTTCGCACAGGTTTAGGAGACACCCGCTCGGCACCGAGCAAGGAAACGGTCCGTGAAGTAGCAAGCCGCGTACCGAAAGTTAACTTCTGAGTACAATTAGAAACGACGAGCGAGCGTAGTTCAGTGGCAGAACAGAAGCTTCCCAAGCTTCCTCCAGCAACCCTAACACGCTGAGCTGGCGGCACTTAACTAAAACAAGAATCCTGGTAATTGGAAAATACTGAAAAACAGAGCGCGCCATAGCCTACCCGATTGACGGGGGCACGGTTCGATTGCCGGCAAAGGCCTCGAAAATTGGCAGTCGCGTTTCGTTGGCTAACGTCTTGGAAGTTCTTTCGAGTTTAGTGCTGTGACGGGACAATGCATAAACTCGGAGTCTCGCGCCGTTAGCTCGGTACTCCCAAACCTTGTAAGGGCGAGCACCGCGACAAAGACATCCTTTTCGCGTTCGGCGATGTGTATCAACTGTGCCTCGCCGGGCATCAGATGGAGTGGAATCCTCGTAATCCGGTGGTGCACGGCTGTGAACAACGACTTGGAAGTCCTCGCAGCGCCGACCCTTGCCATGCGGTACGAAACGCTTGTCCGCGTGTCCCAAGCCATCGGAGCGCACAGCGACCCTAAGGAACTTTTTGGCATCCTGATAGACGAGCTGCGCGGCGTAGTGCAGTTTGACTTAATCGGGGTATCTCTCCGTGACCAAGACTCCGATACGTTTCAGAATTATTTCATCGACATGACGAGTCGATCAGAGCTGGTTCCCGAAGAGAAGCTAACGCCCGAGGAGACGCTTACGTTATGGGTTTACGAGCGGCAAGAACCTCTGCTGATGTCGACGGACGAATTGGAGCCGCGCTATGGCCGGCTGCAGGCGATCTTGAAAAGGCTCTCTATTCGCTCGATCTGCGCGCTCCCATTGAGGACAGCGCACCGCAAACTGGGGGCAATCACTTTCGGTAGCAAGCAGGTCGATGCCTACTCGCCAAACGAGATCCGGTTCGTGTCCCAAGTGGCGGATTACATTGCGCTAGCGTTCGACGACGCGTTTAATTTTGCGGCGTTGCGGGGGGCGTCTGAGGAACTGCAGAGCAAGAACGACCGTCTCCGGCTGCTCCTCGACGTCACGAATCAGGTTGTCTCAAATTTGGAGCTCCGCGATCTCCTGCGCGCCATCTCGCACGACGTCCGGCGCGTAATGAAGTGCGATTACGCCGGCTTGTCCCTCCCGGATGCGGAAAACAAGCAGCTGCGACTTTACGCGCTTGACTTTCCGGAGGGCAAAGGGTTCCTCCAGGAAGAGTTGGTCTATTCGATCGAGGGGTCGCCTTCCGGTACGGCATTTCGAACCATGAAGCCTCTGGCGCTCCGGAGCCCATTCACCGGTTGGCTCAATTACCCGATTGTTCAGACAGCGGTTCGTGAAGGTTTGAAGTCCTTCTGTTTTTTGCCGTTGATCAGCCGGAATCGCGCGATCGGCACCTTGGTTCTCGCCCGACTCCGAGACGATGCGTTCAGTCAGGCGGATATCAGTTTCCTTGCCCAGGTCGCAAAGCAGATTGCTCTCGCCGTCGAGAATGCGCTTGCCTACCGCGAGATTCGTGAACTGAAAGAGCAGCTCTCGAAGGAAAAACTCTATTTGGAAGATGAAATCCGTACGGAAATGAATTTTGCCCAGATCATAGGGAATAGCGCTTCTCTGCGCAGAGTTCTCAAACACGTGGAAACTGTTGCGCCGACGGATTCGACGGTGCTGATTTATGGTGAGACGGGCACGGGAAAAGAACTGATCGCGCGCGGCATTCATGATTTGAGTCCGCGACGCTCAAAGCCCTTCGTCAAGCTCAACTGCGCGGCAATTCCGACAGGCTTGCTCGAAAGCGAGCTGTTCGGACACGAGAAAGGCGCGTTCACGGGAGCGATCGCGCAACGGATTGGGCGATTCGAGGTGGCTGATGGCGGCACGATTTTTCTGGACGAAATAGGAGAAATTCCTCTCGAATTGCAGACCAAACTGCTCCGTGTGCTGCAAGAGAGGGAGTTCGAGCGGCTGGGAAGCTCGCGCACGCTTCGGACAGACGCGCGTTTGATTGCCGCGACGAACCGTGATTTAGAAGCGATGGTGGCCGAGCAGAAGTTCCGGTCCGATCTCTTCTTTCGCTTGAATGTTTTTCCCGTACACGTTCCGCCGTTGCGGGAACGCCAGGGAGATATTCCGCTGCTTGTGCGGCACTTCACGCAGCAGTTTTCCAGGCGTATGAATAAGGTCATCGAAACAATTCCATCAGCGACGATGGATGCCCTGTGCCGATATCATTGGCCGGGAAACATTCGAGAACTCCAGAATGTGATCGAGCGCGCCGTAATTATCTCGGCTGGCCCGGCCCTGAGTGTCGATGTGGCTGATCTGAAATTTCCCAAGGTCAGTCATCCGGAAGAAAGAGCCGCTGCTCCGAATCCCACAACAAACGGCGCACTGCACAATCTCTTGGCGGAAACCGAACGTCAGCAGATTCTCCAAACGCTCAAGCACTGTAACTGGGTTGTTGCAGGTCCCCATGGTGCGGCGGCACGACTTGGAATGAATCGATCGACCCTCCAAGTAAGAATACGCAAACTCGGAATCTCACGCGATTCTGCATAATCCCACGGCTTCATCTCTTACTTCAGTGTCTTTTCGGAAGGACTGCCACTCCTAACACCGCTGTTTTCGTGTGCGAGGAAATTAGCAGTGTGCTAAACGGTTGGCAGTAGCACGCCGGCACTCTGATCTCACGAACCTCTCGCATTGCGGTTAACTCAAGACAAATCAAGGAGTTCCGTCGTCGCTGAAACAAGTTACGGTCTGGCATTCGTGTTGCCTTTCCCAGTGTCGCCCGAATGGAACGCAGATGAGCGGAGGGCGCCATGTCAACGATTTTGATTTTCACCGGCAAGTGGAACAGGTGGTACCGCGTCCTGCGCTGCCGCAAAGGATTTGGGCTGTTTGAGTCCGTGCGCTACGGGCGGTGGCTGGCACGGAGCTGAGTGTGAGGTCTCGTTTTGGCAGGCCTGAGAGGTGGATGTGCTCAAGATCACTATCACGGAGACCGCAACAGACAGGAGATGGACCGTGCAGGGGCGCTTGGTTGGGCCGTGGGTCAGCGAGCTGAGAACAACCTGGAAGAGGACGCATAGGAGCCAGGACAAGCGAGCCTGCATCATCGACCTCAACGACGTCACGTTCATCGACAAAAGCGGGGAACGACTGCTGCGGGCCATGTCCAAGAAAGGCGCACAGCTCTTAGCCAAGGGTCTGTACGTCAAGCACGTGCTTGAGCAAATGAAGACCGGTGGCAAAAGCGGCCTGATCACCCTGATTGTCTGTTTGTTCGCGGGACTCCAGACGAACGCAATTGTCCCGGTAACACACGGGCCAGTGCCATCGGCACGTATAGAGATGAAAGCGAAGGACGGCTCAGGGTTGCAGTTGAATTCAGCCAATCCGTGGAGCCGGTCAACCGAGAGAAGTTTGAGTGCAAGCAGAGTAGGAGCGCCAGCAGAACTGATGAAGGCGATCGGCGGAGTAAATGCGACGAGCCTTTCCGCCGATCGAGCGGCAAGAACGGGGGACCAATGACTACTCAACCTATGCGTCTTTTCGATCCGAGACTAAAGGGCCTCGTAGGGAAGCCCGCGCGACCTGTTCGTCTGGCTCCAATAACAGGGAACGATGTCTTTCTGAACGCTTTACTCGAGGCCGGCACCACAATGACCGCACGAAGAAGCCCACTCGAGTGGGCCGTTGCGACCGGATTGCACTTTGTGATTCTCGCGACGTTGATCATCGTGCCGCTGTACACAACTGAGACGATCCAACTGCGCGATTACGAACAGACTCCCTTGGTAACGCTTCCTGCACCGCCACCCCCGCCTCCACCAGCGGCCGTGCGTGCGGTGGCTCCCCACGCTACAACTATGCGCCCAAATCTCACCTATACGC
>WNFQ01020810.1_pt1 | contig 13697 bp, 16 predicted proteins | sample 5400171 | NCBI WGS metagenome assembly WNFQ01 (sample SAMN13153356, study PRJNA577476) | soil metagenome | isolation source: 20 cm soil under Madrone tree | place: USA:California | collected 2016-06-14
GCGACCCGCTGGGCCCCCAGTTTCTCCAGGCGAGTTGCTTCGGCCTCGACGTCGTCGGTTTCGATGTCGAGATGCACTCGGCTCGGATGGTCCACCTTCTGCACCTCGATCGCCAATCCGTTGGGCGCCGTCTCGAGCCCGATGTATTTCGCCTCCGGCGACGCCCGGGTGGGAAGCCCGAGGGCAGCACTCCAGAAGCGGGCGGCGCCGTCGAGATCCGCCGTCTGGCAATCGATGATAAATCCGCCGAGCTGGCTGCGATGCATGTGCCCTCTCCTTCGGTTTCGTGCCGCGGCTATCTTGCCAAAGGCCGTCGTCCGGCGTAAGAGAATATCTCCAATTGGGGAGTAGTCGCCCGGCGTTTTGCCCGGGCCGTGCGTCAACACACTTGGCGAACTTCGCCATGGCGCCCGGGGCCTTCAGGCATGACGAGACCATCGGATCAACCCTGCCGCATTCGAGCGGCGGCGGGGGTGGCCGTTGTCTGTCGCCCGCTCGGCCTGGAGCATTCAGATGGAAGCCTTCCTGGTCTCGATCGCCAGCGTCGCAGTCGCCGAAATGGGCGACCGCACGCAGCTTCTCGCCCTCGTGCTGGCCGCGCGGTTTCGCAAGCCCTGGCCCATCCGTCGCCGGCATCGCATCGGCCACGCTTGCCAATCACGCCGCGGCCGGGCTCGCGGGCGTCTGGATCGGGCGGCTGCTGACGCCCACGGTTCTCGATGCAGCGGTGGGCGCCAGCATGCTGGCGATGGCGCTATGGACACTGGTGCCCGACAAGCTCGATGACGAAACAGGCGGATCGCCACGACGCCGAAGCGCCTTCCTGACGACGCTCATCTGCTTCTTCATCGCCGAGATCGGCGACAAGACCCAGATCGCCACGCTGGCGCTAGCCGCTGTATATCCAAACCTTGTTGCCGTGATCGCCGGAACCACGGGCGGCATGCTGCTCGCCAATGTTCCCGTGGTTTTTCTGGGCAAGGCCTTCGCGGACCGGCTGCCGATGAAGGCTATCCATTACGGCGCGGCGGTCCTGTTTGCGATTCTGGGTATCGTGTTCATGGCGCGGGCGATTCTGTATTGATCTGATGCGGCCTGCGCCGATGGCGGGCAGTTTGCCGGGGTCGCCTTGGACTCGCCCTCACGCTGCGGCGCCGGCTTGTCGATGGGTGCGACCCTCGAATTCGCCCTCCGCCTGCAAGACCGGATCAGTTCGATTCAACCTGGCCCCAGCTGTGGGCCGCCAAATTTCATCAAGTCAAGCATATAGTGCCGACCCGTACAACGCAGAGCGGTAGTGGCCCGCATTGAGGGAGGGGCATTCGCAGTTCCAGAGCAAGAAGCGGAGTGCCTGCACCAACCTAGCTATCCAGGATGTGCACTTGAGCGAGTTAGCACTTCACCATGCTGCTTGCTTCTGACACCAACTGGAGGTCTGCCGATCATGCTACCATTTCTGTCGCTCCACGCCATTGCCGCCACGCGCGGCGATGGGCTACGCCCCGAATTACTTGCTTTGTTTGAGCGCCTTGCGGAAGCCTCAGGGTGCGGTGTTACCGTTGCAAAAATCGGACGGAGGCCGGATTGCTTGATCCAGTCTGGCCCGCATCCCGCGTTCGCGGAAGACGCAACGCTGTTGCTGGAGGACGTTGCGAAATAGGGCGCCCTAGTCACGAGCGGTGCGCGGCCGACCTGCGCCGTAGGCTGACGACGCCGCATTGCCGGGAGCAATTGGATGAGACGGATGCTGTGTGTGTTTTGTTGTCGGACAATCCCCTCAGCCGGAGATCGAGGCCCACATCGCGCTTGCTGCGTTCGGCCTCTCGTTGCGGCTTGGGGGAGCGCTTGATGGCATGACCCGCGAGCAGATCGCCACGCAGGCGGCACCTCGCTCGGATGCCGACACCCTGCTTACCGTGCTCCCTTCGGGCGAGACGGTGACGATCTCCAGAGGGGTGGTGACCGCAGCGAATTGGACCTGCGCAAATTGACGGTCGATGATATCGGTTGTTTGCGCTTGCCCCAGCGTACTCGGCGAGGGCGAGTTCGACGATCGAATTCTTGTCTTGATTGCAACCCTCGATCCGATTCTGGCCAAATATTTCGGCCGACCGTTTAGAACACTCCGCGGAACGTCAGGTTGATCCGCATCCGACCGACCGTCTCGTGGTTACCGTCCTTCAGCTCTGTGACGCCGTGGTAGCGAAGGCGCGAAGGCCCGCCCCACACGGCGACGTCGCCGTGGCGCAGCGCGAATTTTCGGACGGGATCGTTGCGCTTGAGACCACCGAAATGAAAAGTCGCCGGCAGACCAAGGGATACCGAGACGATCGGATTGGAGAAGTCACGCTCGTTCTTGTCCTGGTGCAATGTCAAACGGGCACCGGGCTCATATCGATTAATCAGACAAGCGTCCGGAACGAAATTTTTGTAGCCCGCTTCGGCGGCTGAGCTCGTCGCAAGGTCGAGAAAACTCTTCGGCAGCAAAGGCCAAGGCTGACCGCTTTCGGGATCCAGACGGTCATAGCGATAGCCGGTCCGGTCGGTGATCCATCCCGCAGCACCGCAGTTCGTCATCGCCACCGACATGACGAAGCCCCCTGGTGTCGTCATGTGCCTAAAGGGCGCCTGTAGCGTGATTACCTGGAGCGCGGCCAAAACATCACGTTCAAACGGCAGGGCCTTGCCGCGAAGCAGCATGGCACCTTCGGCCATTATTTCGTGTGGCGGCTCTACCGATTTCGCCGCACTAAAGAGGTCCGCTTCTTGGCGGGCGCGAGCCTTCATTGGCGATGGGAAGCTTCTCGATCGAGCAGCTTCCGCTTGCGCTCGATGCCCCAGGCATAGCCTGAAAGCGATCCGTCATTTCGCACCACCCGGTGGCACGGAATAGCGACCGCCAGCTTGTTTGCAGTACAGGCGCCCGCGACCGCCCGCACTGACTTCGGCGAGCCGATCCGTCGGGCGACCTCCGCATAAGAAACCGTTTGGCCGACGGGAATTTCCTGTAGGGCTTGCCAGACTCGCTGCTGAAAGGCCGTGCCGCGCACATCCAGCGGCAGATCAAGGCCGAGGCTCGGGGCTTCGACATAGCCGACAACGCGCGCCACCTGAACTTCGTAGTCCCTGTCGGCGCCGATCAGATTTGCTCTGGGGAAGCGATCTTGAAGGTTTCGGACCAAGGTTTCGGGGTCGTCGCCAAGAAGGACCGATGCGACTCCCTTTTTGCTCGATGCGACCAGAATGGCTCCAAGAGAGGATTCCCCAACCGCAAAGCGGATGTTTTCGTTCGTGCCGCCGGCGCGATATTGAGTCGGCGTCATCCCGAGCATGTCGGTGGATTTTTCATAGAAGCGGCCGCTCGAACTGAAGCCTGCGTCGTATATTGCCTCGGTTATGCTGCTGCCGCTCGCCAGGCTCTCGCGGACCTTTGCCGCACGATGGGCGGAGGCGTAGTCCTTGGGTGTCAATCCTGTGGTCGCCTTGAACAGACGATGGAAGTAGCTGGCACTACGGCCGACCGCTTCTGCCAGCTCAGTCAGCGACAGCTCCTCTTCACTTCGCTCGATCAGACGACAGGCCTGTGCGACAAGGGCCGCGTTCTCGCCTTCGATCGAAAGCCCATCAGGATTGCAGCGCTTGCACGGCCGGAACCCTGTCCTCTTCGCGGCTTCGAGGGTGACGTGAAGTTGGACATTTTCTGGATTCGCCGTCCGCGCCGGACACGACGGGCGGCAATAGATTCCAGTTGTTACAACCGAAAACCAGAAGTGACCGTCGGCGGTGCGGTCCCGCGCGACGATCCGCGCCCAGCGTGGGTCATCCGCTATGGCCACTTTCGAGGACTTCTTCGGGCTTTCGAGCGTCATCATGGTATGGTTCATTTCGCAGATCCTTGAACTTAGGCGATCATTTCGTCGACAAGGGTTCGCCGCACTCCGAGTCTTGCTTTCAAAGCCGACTGCATCGGGCCTCCAGCGTCAAAAATCGCCAACACAGCCACTTTTATGGCGGAAAACGCTCCCGTCCATCCGAATCTTGCTCGGGTCTAGCCCCACCTAGCCGTGCGCTGCTGGCGGCTTGCGCCTCCTGCCTGGGAGCGCAGATGGTGTAAATACCGCCTAACGCATATCACGAGACAGGGCCAAAATCCTTCCGTGCAAACATTGTTAAGCAAAGGCTGGATTAAAGAAGAGGCTCGCACGATCACGTGCGAGCCTCTCTTGAGATTGAGGGCAGCCACCGAGGACAGTGGGCGACAGCCTTATTCGATCAAGCGGCCTTTTTGATGAGGCCGAGCTGGGTTAATGCCGTGACACCATCGTCGAGTCCGATCTCTTCGACGATCTTGCCGTTCTGGAGACGCAGCACTGTCGTACCGGTGAAGTGCATCTTCCGGCCAGTCGCGGCAGGCAGCGAACCGACAAGGAAGTCGCTGAAAGCCGGGCCGGTATGCGTGCCGCCACCTTCCCATTGTCCGACAACGTAATCCCCTTCGGCGATCAAGTCTGCAGTACCCCAGAATTTGAGGTCCGGGAACGCGGCGCGGAAGTCGGTGATGAAGGCCTTGATGTCGTCATGGCCCCTACGCGGTTCGTGGAGCGAGTACTTAAGCAGCATGTCCGGCGCGGCGATGGCGTCGACGACGGCCAGATTGCAGTTCTCGCCCCAAAACTCGGTGAACCACCGGCCGACGATGGCCTTGTTGTCTTGTTTGCTCATTTTGATTCCTTTCTTTGTGTCCGATGAGGATCGCCGATGTGGATCGATCGCCCGCCGATAACCGACGGCACGGTGACCACGTTCGCAAATCGAATTCGAGAGCAAGCAACGGAGCGCGCGGTGCTGAGAAGATCCTTAGATAGACACTCGTCCGGCACTAACTTCAGGGAGCGAAAGATGAGCGAACAAATCCGCTATGCTTGGGGGCAAAGCTCCCTCGGCGAGTTTATTGCTGCAGTCTCGAACAAAGGCTTAGTGGCCTTCGAGTTTATGAAGCAGAACGGGGAAGTGCCCGCCAGTCTTCGAGCGCACTTCCCGGATGCCGCCATTGAACTTGACGAAGTGGGCCTTGCCGAAATCGTCAGAAAACTCACCGAAATCGTCGAACGTCCCTATCTCGACTCCGGTATCCCGCTCGACATTCGCGGATCCGATTACCAGAAGCACGTCTGGAACATTTTACGCCAAATTCCGGCTGGTCAGACGACCAGCTATGGCGCCATCGCAGCCGAGATGGGCTCCCCGCGCGATGCGAGGGACGTGACTGACGCGATCGCCAATAACACAATCGCGCTCCTGATTCCCTGTCATCGGGTGGTGAAGAAGGATGGTTCTTTGTCAGGATATCGATGGGGGACAAGGCGAAAGCGGGCGTTGTTGGCACGTGAAGAGCATCTGCGGGATTTTGGGTTTGTCTGGTGACTTGCGCTCTGCCGGGAAGGCCTGGGTCTACCAGGGAAGCCACTTAGTGGCTTTGGGTGCTTTTCCGGTCGTTTAAATTCTGCGTGGCGTCGAGCTGTCGGAGGCCAGTATGATCGCCGCCGGCCGGTGCGACACGGCTAGGGCTAAAGCCTCATAATTGTTAAAAGTGGTCTCGAAGCGAAATAAATGTCGCTTGCGCGTAGTATCACCGAGCGCCATCTCGGCCTCTCCGAGTTTGCCAGCGCGCTAAGCCTCGCAGTAGCTGGCGACATGTCGGAAAAGTTCAATTTCACTTACACGTCCGAAGCGGAGAGTGAAGCTCGGGCGATCCGGGCTTGTCAAAAGAGGACCATTAGGCCAATCTCGGCTTCAACAAGCCGGATATCGGCTGGGTGTTGGTTCAAAAAGGGGGGGGGTCAGCATGTCCTTGCATAGTTCGGAAGAATGCCGTGTCGCAGCCTGTCTCTGCCATGCGCGGGCCGACGCCGGCGAGCTTCGCGCGATGCGCGATGCGAACGCGATCAACTTGTCCCGCCGGGGCCTGTTGCGGGCGGCCCTGACCGGCACTGCGGCCGGCGTGCTCGCCGGCACCGGACTGGAGGTCCTCGCGCCGACCGCCGCCCGCGCCCAGAGCACGCTCAGCCCAGCGGCAGCACTACAGACGCTCATGGACGGCAACAAGCGCTTCGTCGAGCGCAAGCCGACCCACTTCGACGAGGATCTAGCAATTCTGAAGCAGAACACGGTGGAGAAGCAGGAACCCTTCGCATCGGTTCTCTCCTGCGCCGATTCCCGCGTCCCAGTCGAGCTGCTGTTTGATCAAAGCATCGGCCATGTCTTCGTCAACCGCGTCGCAGGTAACATTGCCACTTCCGAGATCATCGCCAGCATCGAATATGGCATCGCCGTGTTGGGGACGCGGGTGATGATGGTGCTCGGCCACTCGTCCTGCGGTGCGGTCAAGGCATCGATAGCAGCCAAAGCCGTGCCCGGCCAGATCAGCTCGCTCTATCGCTATATCCGGCCCGCCGTCGACGAGGCGGGCGGCGATCTCGTTGGATCCACAAAGGCCAATGCCCGGATCCAGGCGAAGCTGCTGCGGGAATCCTCGCCCGTCGTCGCGGCGGCGCTGAAAGACGGCAAGCTCGACGTCGTCGCCGCCTACTACGATCTCGCCAGCGGGAAGGTCTCGCTGCTCGGCTGAGGCCATGACGCACCGCTCGCGCTTGGTCTCAATCAGGACCCGTCAAATCTCTCCGTTTCCTGCCGTCAAGTCGGACCGATCACCATCGAGATCTCGAAACTGCCCAAGAGCGAGGAGGCGTTCAGTGTAAAAACGAGCATCTTCTTCAAAGCGACCCGCATCTACCGATTGCCGGACGAGAAGCACAATACGCCGGTTTATTTCTCCATCAATTCCAAGCTCATCAACGGTTCACCGGCCAACGCGATCAGCACGGGGCCGATCATGCCGTGGAGTGCCAGATGATCGTGGACAAGGGCGATCTCCGGTCGAATAGTATCGCCCCCCGCCGGCCGACCCGGCCCAGGGGAAAGGCAGCATCCTTGCGTGCGAGACCGGCAGCAATCTCCTCACCACCGGATCGAATGCCCTCCGGCAACATCGGTGCCGCCCTCGTGAGCTGCAATAGCGCGCCCTTTGAGGCGCAGTAAGCCGCTTCGCGCTTTGTGCGCCGCGTGACTCTCCCGCGACCGCATCCATTCTGCCGTCAGTGCTATTCGAGTCGGCTAGGCTAACAGTGCATTAAGTGCACTGACGATCTGTTCCACCTCTGTTGCGGTGTTGTAATGCGCCAAGCCGATCCGGAGCACGCCCTCGCCTTCGTCGAGGCCCAGGTGTCGGACCACTTCCAGTGCATAATTGTGGCCCGACCAAACGTTGATGCCCTGCTCACCCAGAGCGCGGGCCAGCGAGGTACTGCTGTGAAGCGGATGGGTCACCGACACCGTTGGTACGCGTTCGTGCAGGCGGTTGGAGTTGGTGATGCCCTGTACCTGCAGCTGTGGGATCCGGCGCAGGCCTTCGATCAGTTTCTGCGCCAACGGCATCTCATAGGCCGTGGTAGCGGAGTAGGCGCCAGCCAGCTTGGCGCGGCGATCGCCCGTTGTACCCGTCTGCTCGCCAAGCCAAACCAGGTAATCGGCCGCAGCGGCTAGGCCGGCAAGAAGTTCTGTCTGTGGCGTGCCGATTTCGTGCCGTCCGGGCAAGTCCTGTGGTGCGCAGCGAACCGCATAAGCGTAGAGATCGGCCAGGATGGCCTCGCGCGCCCAAAGTACGCCAAGATGTGGGCCGAAGAATTTGTATGCGGAACAGGCGAGGAAGTCGCAGCCCAGCTTGTCAACTTCAACCTTGCCGTGTGGAGCGAACTGCACAGCGTCAACATAGACGAGCGCGCCAGCATCCTTGGCAACTTTTGTCAGCTCTGCGACCGGGTTGATTGAACCGGTCAGATTGCTCGCATAGTTCAGGGCCAGCAAGCGAGTCTTCTCGCTCAGCAGCGCCTTGAGATCCTCCGGCTCGATGCGCCAAGTGTCGCGATTGAAGGGCAGCCAACGTATCGTCAGGTCGCGTTCCTCTGCTAGGCGTAGCCAAGGAGAAATGTTGGCCTCGTGGTCCATGCGGGTGACAATGACTTCGTCGCCAGATTTCCAGCCGCGGCCCAACGAACGCGAAATATGGAATGTCAGCATAGTCGTCGACTGGCCGATGACGATCTCGCGGCCTGAAGCGCCGCCCAGCAACTCGGCCATCGTGTCGTGCGCGCGATCGTAGATCGCATCGGCATCGCGCGAGGCCTGGAAGTAGCCGCCGAGATTACTCGCTGCACTGGCTAGGGCGGTGGACACCGCCTCGACCACTTGCTTTGGAACCTGAGTGCCAGCCGGATTGTCAAGGAAGACGGTCGTCGCGTTCAAAGCAGGAAACTGGCGACGTACTTGCTCCACGGGAAAGTCAGTCACCTTAGGCCTCCTTGGATTGGTTCCTCCAGCCTTATGGCTTGGGTGATCTGCCAGTCGCCATCCTCCCGGAGGTGGAGGTGTCCCGCAGTGAGTCCAGGAACAGTGAGAAGAGCTCGAACTGAGTGGAGATGCCCAGTTTGATGTATAGATTCTTGCGATGCGTCTTCACTGTCGTGGCCGAGATTTTGAGGTGCAGGCTGATAGATAAGGTCGAGTGGCCGCGCAGCAGTAGCTGAGCGATTTCTCGTTCTCGCGGGCTCAAGAGGCTGCCGCCGAAGGTCTGGAGGGTGTCGTCGGCACTGGAATCCTGGCCGCTGTTTGCCAAGTGCCCAAATCGGGCTTGGCGCCAATGGCGTCGGAATACGGCTGCCAGGAAGGGAACTGCCAGCGCGAGCCGCGCGATATCGTCGGCCGAGAATCCGCCGTTAACCGTCTTGCGCGACAGCGTGATTTCTGCGCACTCGCCAATCGGCATCTCAATTGCGATGCAGAGCTCCTCCCTTCCGGGCGGCCAGCCTTCGGTGAGGTAGCCGATCTCCTCTGATGACGTGACGGAAACTTTGTATTTCTTGAAATATTCACTTTCGAAGAAGCCGTCGGGCGCCAAGTCGCGTATCCTATAGGCGCCAGTCTTCAGGCCGCGTCGATACGCGTTGTAAAAGGGATTCAACACATAGGTATTCTTGACGTAGTTGATCAGCCCGGCCTTCGCGCTCGGACTGACGAAGGTGTCATAGACATGAATCGGGTTGGCCCGGTCGCGATAGACAAACAAAACGCAGTACTCGAAGGAGGTCAATATGCCCAGGGCCCGGACCAGCAGCTCCGGCAGGATCGGTTCCTCCATGCGCTCCACGATCTCGGCACTGGCGGCTGTCCAGGCGGCTGGCAGCGAAGAGACGGTATCCTTCAGGCCGTCACTCCTGGAGTTGGTCGTCATTGCCAATTCCTTTGGAACAGCAACTTGCATTGGGAGAGGCAGTGACTGCGTAGAGTTCGGTGGTGCAGCGCTCCACCACTGCTCATTCGGCCGCCATCGGTGCTTGCCCGCCCACCCGAGTGGCCAGCCCGGCGGCATCACCCCACATCAAAACAATCCGGGCTCGCCATACCAGATTCTGCGGCGTATTCCGGCCCACCACCCAGCTGGCCAACTCCAGCCGGTCCGACGACGATAGCCACGTGCAAGATTCAGCTTCCATCCCCCGAGACTCGCATTCCAACGAGCATTAGGGAATCCCTGTTCTTAGTGCCGGTACACCAGGCGGATTGGACTCGTTTATCCTGCGGACCGACCGGACGCAAGCCGCGCATCGCGCAACTGCATCGCTGGGAGCGCATCCCTCATTCCTGCACCAGATCGGGCCGGAATTCGGGCCGCCCGCCCGTCAGCAACCTCTCAATGCGATAGAATGCGGGCTAGAAATGCCCGTGTGCGCTCCTGCGTCGGCGCCGTAAAGAACCGCTCGGGAGGCGCTTCTTCGACGATCTGGCCATCATCCATCATGACGATCCGGTCAGCGACTTCGCGCGCAAAGCCCATTTCGTGGGTGACCACGATCATTGTCATGCCCTCTCGAGCAAGCTCCTTCATCACATCCAGCACCTCGCCAATCATCTCGGGGTCAAGGGCACTGGTCGGCTCGTCGAACAGCATCAGGGCCGGTCGCATCGCTAGCGCGCGGGCGATGGCAACGCGCTGCTGCTGACCGCCGGAGAGCTGTGCAGGATAGGCGTCCGCCTTGTCGGCCAATCCCACGCGGGCGAGAAGCGCTCGTGCGGTCGTGATCGCATCCGCCTTTGGGATCCTGCGCACCTGGATCGGCGCCTCGATGATGTTACCCAGCGCCGTTAGATGCGGGAACAGATTGAAGCGCTGGAAGACCATGCCAATCTCCCGACGCTGGTGGGCAATATTACGCTCGCGATCCTCAATCATCCTGCCTCCGGCCTCGCGATAGCCGATGAGGTGGCCATTGACCAGGATTCGGCCCGACTGCACCCTTTCCAGATGATTGAGGCAGCGGATAAAGGTCGTCTTTCCGGAGCCAGAAGCGCCGACGATGACGACCACCTCCCCGCGCCGGACCGTCAGCGAAACTCCTTTCAGGACTTCGACTTGTCCGAAGGACTTGCAAACGTTGGTCGCCTCGACCACGGTTTCCGCCGTGTCGGCCGGCAAGCCGCCGATCGCTGAAAGAAGCCGTCCTGGCGCCTGCACCATTCAGCGTCCCCCCGGCAGTCGAATTGCGCGGAGCCATCCGCGGCCGCTGGTGACCGGCCCCGCCCGCGCGGTCCGCGCGCCCGGTTCGGCAAACTTGTTCTCGATCCACCGCTGGATCAGGCCCCAGAGGGTCGTCAAGGTGAGGAAATAGAGGGCGACCACCAGATACAGCTCGAAGACCCGGAACGTGGCCGATGTGACCATTTGGGTGGCCGTAAGCAATTCCTGCACCCCGATCACGCTGACCAGGGTGGTGTTCTTCAGCATGCCATTGAACTCGTTACCTAGGGGCGGAATGATGACGCGGGCGGCCTGCGGCAGGATTATGCGGCGCATCAGCTTCCAATAGGTCATGCCAAGTGATTTCGCCGCCTCATTCTGACCGATGTCGACCGAGGCGATACCGGCCCGGATGATCTCGGTCATATATGCCCCCTCATTCAAGCTAAGAGCGAGGATGGCCGCCTGGATATTGCCGGGAATCACCACAAAGCCGAGATCGATGTCCTCGAACCGAAAGATATTGCCAGCGGCAAGGCCGGTGTAGATGAAGACAATCTGGACGAGCAGCGGCGTGCCGCGCATCACCCAGACGTAGAAACTCACAATCAGACGAATGACCCGGTAGCGCGAGAAACGTCCCAAAGCCGCAAACAGCCCGATCAGGCAGCCAATGCTCTGGGAGATCACGCTGAGAATAAGTGTAAGCCACAGCCCGTGCAGATAGACTGAGCTCGGCTCAAGTAGATACTGCCAGAAGAAGGGCCAACTGAACGCCATGGTGATGACCTTTCTAGGGAGTCCGATCTGACGACTGAATCTCAATAAGGATTCGCATAGGCGCGCCGCGATAGAGTTCTAAAAGGAAGCTGACAGGAGTGCCCCCTGCAAGCGGGCGTTGGCGGTCTGCCGGGCGATAAGACACGCCCATGGCGTATGCCACCGCTGGTGGTGGTCGACCGGCTAGTGACCATGACGGGAACCCATCGCCTGCAAACGATAGCCACATGACAGCAGCCGCGATGGCGAAGGCGATCGGCGTCACCTCGGTGGCACGCACATGTCGGGCTTACAATCCTGCACCGCAGCGTCTGCACTAATTCGAGCTGCCTGATAGCCCGACTGTCGTCCACACACTGTGGAAGATCATCGGCCTCCATGTGCCGACCCATGCTGCGGTTCTGTTCGCAAACGGGTACATTGCATCCAAGCGTCGGGCCTCCCTTGGCCGGGCTTGTCGACTAGGGAGGGCTGCTTCCACGCCATGGAACGCTGGATCTCGGAAACCGTGATCGAAAGCCTCTGGTTTGAACCAGCAGCCTGTCAAATTCATCCCCACAGTCAAACGAGGTCGCCAAGCCTCGCGTTCGATCCACTATAGAGCGTCACCTTCCAGGTGCCACTTCGTGAGGATCTTCAGATAGGAACCGTCCGCCCTCATGCTATCGAAGGCCTTCTGGATGGCTGCTCTCAGCTCCGATTCATCCTTACGGACTGCGATTCCGTCGATAACCCTCGCGAAGGGGGGACCAGCGACCTCGAAGATGTGGGGCGCTTTCAGGATATAATAGGCGGAGGACTCCAGCGTCGTCCCGTAGACATCCGCCTGGCCGATCTGGAGCGCCTGCAGGGCATCCGTGTCCTTGGGGTAGACGATGACGTTGGCTTCCGGCCTGCCCGCCGCCTTGAATTTCTTATTCTGCTCCTGGATCATGCCCAGCACCGCGGTTCCGTTCTCGACCGCGATCTTCACGCCCGAAATGTCATCAAGGCCTTGGATCTTCTTGGGATTGCCCGTACGAACCAGCAAGGAATTGCTGGAATATTGATAATCGACAAAATCGACGATGGCTCGCCTAGCCGGTCTATCGATCAGCTGCGAGATGATTGCGTCGCAATGCTTCGCCAGGAGCGCCGGAATTATGCCGCCGAAGGCCGTGTTGTTGAACTCCGCGGCCACGCCCATCCGCCTGGCGATCTCCGTGCCGATGTCGATGTCCGATCCGATCGGCTTGCTATTCTCATCATAATATTCCAGTGGAGGGCCGGAAATATCAGAGCAGTAGACAATCTTCCCCGCCTTGGCTATGGCATCCGGCGGCGTCACCTCGGCGGCTCTTGCCGAAGCCGCCAGACCAAGCTCGCAAAGGCCGCCGGCGAGCAGCAGCACCAGCGCCCGGCGGCCTGACCCATGGCCACCCTGCTGCCCGGTGATGGCTTTATGTTTCCCAGTCATCGAGTTTCTCCCTTATTGATTGCCCACCCGGCCTGGACCGAGGCGGGGTGCCATCCCTGCCGGCCACCAAGGTTGTTAAGCTGATTTAGCGGGAAGACGGAAAGAGCTGTCACCCTAGGCTCCTTGGATTGGCGCTCCGCCGTTATGGCCTGGGTGTTTCGCCGGCCAACATCCTCCCGCAGGAGGAGGCGTCTTAGCTGCCGTGTCGCGTTTACAGTGGGTCTAGACTAGTGTTGTCAACCTGGCCTCGCGGATAGAACAGCTCACAAAGGTCTATAGCGCGCGGCTTCTCATTGGCGAGCACACCTTCTGCAGTCTGAGGGAACCGGAGGGCTATTCGATTCGCCTGGTCGACCGCGTAGCGGTCTCAGGCAAGAACGCCGCCGTCGATCTCTATGAGGTGATTGACGCCGAGGCGCCAGAGCGACAGCAAGCCAAGCTTGCCACGCGCCCTGTGCTTCAATCGGCGATGCAAAGTATTTCCGAGGCGAGTTCGACGCTGCGCTAACGCTCTTTGAGCAGATGCGCGCTCAAGACCCTGATGATTTCGTTCCCATCCTTTTTGCCGACCGTTGCTCTCGATATCTACAAGAGGGGCCACAGAGCGACTGGCAAGGCTTCGAGAGGCTAACCCTCAAGTAGGCAGGCCCGACGCGTTACGCGGAGCTGTCTGTGAGCTGGGGCACCAGGGAATTCCTGCGGGCTGCTCGAAGGTTGTTGGCGTCGGCGTATATCTATCGGGCACTTCGAACATCACCTCGACGTTGTTGGCGGCGAATGCCTCGAGTGCGCTCGCCAAGGTGGGCTCGGACAGAGCGTGGGCATCGATGC
>WNFQ01002345.1_pt1 | contig 13694 bp, 10 predicted proteins | sample 5400171 | NCBI WGS metagenome assembly WNFQ01 (sample SAMN13153356, study PRJNA577476) | soil metagenome | isolation source: 20 cm soil under Madrone tree | place: USA:California | collected 2016-06-14
CCCTCAACAGAGCCGCGGCCGTCTTCAAGCTTCGTTCGAGAAGACTGCAAAGCGGTCTACCGAACAAAAAAATGGCCGCAAGTGTGACCTTGCGACCGCTTTACTACCCAAAGGCGATACAAGAGCAACAAACGCAAAAACAGAGTACCACAAGCTTGGGGACTGCGCAAGAGGTTTTTGGTAGTGTGTTGTGGGCGGTAAGGGGAGGGCAGTGTTGGATGACCCCGATAAGGCCGGAGCGGCTGGTGGAAAGGTCGAAAGTGTTACCCCCCTGAGCGCCGGAAAACGTTGACCTTGTGGGAGGCCCTCCTTACCATGAAGGGATGAACCAACGGCTTTCGATTGCGGCGGGTGTGGTGCTTTTCGCGGCAGGGCTGCTGGGCTGCGAGGACGCTGGAAAAAAGCCCGTGCAGGCGCGAGTACCGGTGCTGGCTCCCGCGCCAGCAGACGCGAAGCAGGCCGTGGCGGAACTTGCGCCCTTGCCGGTACTGAATCCGCCGCGCCGCCACTACGCCTGGCTGTTGCCTCCTGTCCCATCCGGGAAGGACTACCTCATCAAGAAGGTGCAGGAGAAGTTCGCATCGGGCGAGCAAAATTTCAAGGCGGGCCATTTGGAAGCGGCGCGCAAGGATTTTGACGACGCCGTGGACTGGATGCTGGAGAGCGGCTACGACCCCAACAGCGATCCCAAGCTGAGCGAGCTGTTTCACCATGTCGTGGATACGGTCTATGCCTACGAGCTGCAAGCCTTCCGGGCGGGAGACGGGTTCAGCGAAGCTCCCGCCGTGCCGGCCGCGATTGATGAAGTGGCGGAGATGACTTTTCCGGTCGATCCCGGGCTGAAAGCGCGGGCGGAGGAAGCGGCAAAAAACATTTCCCACGACCTGCCACTGACGGTGAACGACCAGGTACTCTCGTTTGTCAATTTCTTCCAGACGCCGCGTGGCCGCGCCATCGTGGAGACCGGACTGCGCCGCTCCGGGCGTTATCGGGAAATGATCTCGCGCGTGCTGCGGGAAGAGGGCCTGCCGCAGGACCTGATTTACCTGGCGCAAGCCGAAAGCGCCTTCCAGCCGCTGGCGCTTTCGCGCGCCGGGGCGCGGGGGATCTGGCAATTCGTGGCGTACCGCGGACAGGAATACGGCCTTCGGCATACCTGGTGGATCGATGAGCGTCAGGACCCGGAGAAGGCCACGCACGCCGCGGCGCAACATCTTCGCGATCTGTACAAGCTCTACGGCGACTGGTATCTGGCGATGGCTGCTTACAACTGCGGGCCGGGAAACGTGCAGAAGGGCATCGAGCGCACGGGTTACGCCGACTTCTGGGAACTGTACAAACGCAATGTGCTTCCGCGCGAAACGAAAAACTATGTGCCCATCATCATCGCGCTGACGCTCATCGCCAAAGACGCCGCGCACTACAACATCCAGGCGGAACCGGAAGCGCCGGTTCCCACCGACGTGGTGAAACCGGGGCGGGCCATCGACCTGCGACTGGTGGCGGAAACCATCGACGTGGACGTGGAGACGCTGCGCTCGCTGAATCCTTCTCTGCTGCGGCTCGCGACGCCCGACGATCCGTCTTTCGAACTACATCTGCCGGTGGGCACGGCGCAAAGATTTTCTGCGGAGATCGCGGATATTCCTGCGGACAAGTGGGTCAGCTGGCGGCGGCATCGCGTGGAGACCGGAGAAACGCTCACGTCCATCGGCAAGAAATACCACGTGGCGGCGGCGGCTATCGCCGATGCCAACAATTTGGAGCGCAATGCCGCGCTCGACGCCGGAGAGAAGCTGATTATTCCCGCGGTGCAGCCGCAATCGGAAACAAAACGGCGGCTGGTGAGCTATCGCGTGCGCCGCGGCGACACGTTCCTGGGAATCGCCGACCGCTACAACGTGAGCGCGGACGACTTGCGCAAATGGAATCGTTTGAAGGCCAACCGAGTGAGCCGCGGCATGGTGCTGCGTATTTATGCCCTCGGGGGAGCGCCTGAAACTTCATCGGGGCGGGCGCGATCCAGGCCAAAGAAAAAACTGGCGCAGCCCGCGGCTGGCGGTGCGACGGGTGGGACAGTCGCTGTAAACCACAACTAAGCCTTTTATAATGAATGAATTACACCCCGCTGAACACCGTGGGTGGCAGCCTGCCTGGGTTGGCTTTCGTGCTGATTCGCGCGATGCGGGCGGTCCCTTGATGAGAAACCCGCAGAACGCTTGACAACGAACGGCGAGTACGGTAACAACGGCTCACGGGCGGGGTGGGATTTTACGCAAACTCCGGCCAGAACAGCGGCCCAAGGGCTCTTTTGCGCGTGGGGCCCGGAGATTCCCCCAGGGGAGGATGGAATGGATTTCGAGAAGGACAACTTCGAGGATGACAACGAGCTGTCGCGGCTGGAAGACGACGAGGAGTTGGCCGGCGAAACGGAAGAGATCGTCGAGGCCGAGGAAGAAGAGTTGGTGATCGTCGGCGAAGAGCCTGAGGAAGAGGCGCCCGCGCCAAAGCCCGCGCCGAAACCGGCGGCGAAGAAACCGGCCAAGAAAGCGGCCAAGAAAAAAGCTGCTCCGAAGAAAAAGGCGAAGAAAGCAAAACCGAAAAAGAAGGCCGCCAAGAAAAAGGCAAAAAAGCCGGCGAGGAAGAAGAGGAAGCGGTAAGTCTTTTTCGAAGATTAGAGATCGGCGTCAAGAAAAGGCCGGGACCAAGGTTCCGGCTTTTTTCTTTTGCGGAATGGCGCTTCCCAGACCGGGACGATTTTCTGGCCTTGGCTGGTTCCCAGATTGAATGTTCCGTATCTCAATTCAGGAATGGAACTTCGCAGTGGAGCGAAGTGCTCGCCGGAAGGGGTAAGTGCTATTAGCATAACCGCGCATGTTGCGGGCTCTCGAACAGATACGCCGGATGCGGGGCGGCGCAGTCTCACCTGATGCGCTGCGACGACGGCTACTCTACGTGGTGAAGTTCCAAAATAATCCGCAGCATACGCGGGTGCTGGTCAACGAACTGCTGGGAACAAGGTTGGCGGCGCGGCTGGGGCTGCCCACCGTACCGGTTGAGATCGTTGCCGTCTCCGAAGAACTGATCCGTCTGACGCCGGAGCTGGCCATAGAGCTGCCGCGGGCGCGGATTCCCTGCCAGCCAGGCCTCCAGTTCGGATCTCGCTCTCCGGGAGATCCGCGGCGGCTGACGTTGCATGATTTTCTCCCGGACGAGCAGCTGCGGGCGGTTGAAAATGTGCACGCGTTTGCGGGGATACTGGTCTTCGACAAGTGGACGTGCAACACCAACGGCCGCCAGACGGTGTTCTTCAGCAAAGGGAACCGAACGGCGGAACAGGGCGCGGTACGTTACGAAACGCGAATGATCGACCAGGGCTTTTGCTTTAACGCCGGGGAATGGAATTTCCCAGACGCTCCGTTGCGCGGTTTGTACGCGCGCAACCGCGTCTGCGAGGGCGTCACAGGCATGGAATCCTTTGCGCCCTGGCTCGAACGCCTGGAAAAACAAGCCAGCGAGCGCGTTCTCGACGAGGCCAGCCGGGAAATCCCGCCGGAGTGGTATGCCGACGATTACGACGCGCTGCTGCGGCTCCTGGAACAATTGCACCGCCGGCGACAGCGCGTGCCGGACCTGATTCTGGAGGCCAAGAGATGCAATCGCCGGCCATTTCCAAACTGGATGTGAATCATGAATGAAAACTCTGTTGAATCGGCGAGCCCCGGAATACCGCCCGGGGAAAAAGCCTGCGCTTACCGCATCCTTCGCTACACGCCAAATCTTGTTCGCGACGAATGGGTGAACATCGGCGTGCTGCTCTTCGATCCCGGCACCGGCGAGCGCCGCTTGCGACTGATCGAAGAACAGGACGAGTACAACCGCGTCCGGCGGCTCCATCCGCAAGCTGACGAGGCTCTGTTGCGCGCGCTCCGCGATGATCTCGAAGACCGCTTTCGGTCGGAGTCCATTGACGGTTCGAATGGCGGAACCGCCAACTGGCAGCGGCTCCTTGGCAAGTGGGACGACACCCTGTCCAATGCGCTGCAGCTTGCCCCGCAAAAGGGCGTCCTCGCGGCAGACCTCGACGCCGAACTGGAGGACCTCTACGCCGACCACGTCGCTTTGCAGCGCACGCCCAGCCGCGCGGGGGCGCCGGGAAGCCGCGCCCAATGCGCTTGTACTGCTCGCAGGTTTTCCGGCAAGCCCGGCTTTGGGACCGTATCGAGAAGTCTGTTCGGGTCGCGGAATTCACGTTCCCGGGCGACCCTATGCGCCTGGACTACAGCTACCGCCGCAACGCCACGCGCGTATTCGTGCAGTGCCTTTCCAGCACGCGCGCCCCGGCGGACGCCAAGCTGCTGGCTTACACCGCGGAGCGCATTACCGCCAAGGCCACCCTGAAAACGGAGTGTGCGGCGGTCACGGACGTGGCTTTGAACGCGGAGAATGAGCGCCATCGCTTCGTCCGCGACACGTTGCGCGAGGCCGGCATCGAGCCCGTGGCGATGGAAGGATTTGCGGTGTGGGTGGCCAAGCTGAAACCGATGATCCAGTGAGGGTGATTCGCGCCAGGCGCGGAAATAGCGGACCAGACCTGTATTTCAGAGCGAGCTCTATTCGCGAACGGCCAGGACCAGCAGCGTGGCGTCGTCTTGCCAGCGGCTGCCGCTGAACTCGGCCACCGTCGCCAGGATTTTCGCCTGCAGGTCATCGGCGGATAAATTGCGGTGGTCTTCGAGTAAGCGCAACAGGCGAGCTTCGCCAAACTCCTCGCCCGCGGGGCTGCATGCTTCCGTGACGCCGTCCGTAAACAGAATCACGCGGTCGCCGGGCGCCAACTGCGCCGAACCGCTCTCATAATTCCGGCTATCGAAGACGCCCAGCACCGCGCCGCCCTCCCGTAACCGTTCGTGTGAGCCGTCGGCGCGCACGACGAAGGGCGCATTGTGGCCGGCATTGACGTAAACCAGCCGGCGCGCGCGGCCGTCCAGATGCGCATAGAAAAAGGTGATGAAGCGGTCGCTTTCCGTATTCCGGTAGACGATGGAATTCAACCGGCTGCAGAGCAGATTTGGCGGCAAGGAAGGGGAAGAGAGACCGCGCACGGCCGCCTGCAAGTTGGACATCAGCAGCGCCGCCGGCATGCCTTTTCCGGCCACGTCGGCGATGCAGATTCCCAGGGTCTTTTCGTCAAGGGGAAGAATGTCGAAATAATCGCCGCCAACCAGCCGGGCAGATTGCCACGCGCTGGAGATTTCATAGCCCGGCATTTGAGGAATCTCGCGCGGCAGAAGTTTTTCCTGGATGGCTTTGGCTTCGGCGATTTCCCGCTCCTGCTCCTGCAGATGAAGCAGGGCCTCTTCGCGCACCCGGGCTTCTTCCGCAGCCAGGCGCCGCGATTCGCGGCGCTCACGGCCGAGGCCGACTTGCTTGGTGAGAATTTCCAGCAGCCGCGTGTTGGTCCAGGGCTTCTCCACAAAGTCGCTCACGCCGAATTGCATGGCCTCGACGGCCAAGCCGACGGTGGCCCATCCGGTCATAGCTACGACCGGCGGCGCATCCGCGATTTCCTTCAGCCGGCTGAGCACGTCCAGGCCTTCGCGGCCTGAGGTGGTGTCACGGGCATAGTTCAGATCGATGAGAAGAATGTCGAATTCCTGGCGGCCCACGGCCGCCAGCAAGTCCGCCGGGGAATTCACTGTTTCGATGCTGTAGCCATGCCCCTTGAGCAGCAGCCGCAGGGCATCAAGGACATCCTGCTGGTCATCGGCGATGAGAATTCGCGGCTGCATGGGTTCGCGTCCCGGGGAAATCTTGAGCGTTGCGGCTGTCATTTCTGTCAATCCCTCACTCCCGCTCCAACATACCGAGGCAGGCAGTGTGCCAGTGGTGCCTGCAAGTAACAGCTTTAAGGTGAATGGTTTGTAGGAAATCGAGGAGGAACGATGTGCCTCCTTCTGGCCACTAGCGGGAACACTTGTCCCAGTTTCGGACATACAGAGAGGACTGAGTCCTACGCTGAAGAAGAACGCTCGCTTTTGCGGGAGCTTTTCCTGACTTAAATCGTAAGGACAGAAGTAAGAGCCCTCGCGTGACTCTCTGCCTTGCCCAGCGAAAGGAGCATTTCTTACAGTACGGGCTCGTTCCAGTTTTCCAGCGTCTCCTTGACCTTGTGGAGGAACTGGTGGGCGATGGCGCCGTCCACGACGCGATGGTCGTAGCTCAGCGTCACGTAGCACATCGAGCGGATGGCGATCGAATCGTTGATGACTACCGGGCGCTTCTCGATGGCGCCAAGGCCGAGGATGCCGACGTTGGGCTGGCTAATCACCGGCAGGCCGAACAAGCCGCCGAAGACTCCTGGGTTGGTGATGGAGAAGGTACTCTCCTGCACTTCCTCGGGCTTCAGTTTTTTCGAGCGTGCGCGCTCCGCGAGGTCGTTCATATTGCGCTGGATGCCGAGAATGTTTTTCTCGTCGGCGTTTTTCACCACCGGGACGAGCAGGCCCCAGTCGAGAGCCACAGCGATCCCGACGTTGATCTCCTTGTGCAGGATCACGTTGGTGCCGTCGAGCGAGCCGTTCAGCGTGGGAAACGCGCGCAGCCCCGCGACCGCGGCCTTTACGAAGAAGGGCATAAAGGTCAGTTTGGTTTCGTAGCGCTTTTCAAACTCGTCCTTGGACTTGGCGCGCAGGGCGGCCACCTTGGTCATGTCGATCTCATCGACGGAGTACACATGCGCGGAAACACGCTTCGACGCCACCATGTGCTCGGCGATGCGCTGCCGCATGGTACTCATCGGATGCACTTCGTAATTGCCGAAATACATCTTTTCGCGCGGCACTGCTGTTTCAAGCGCCACGTGCACCTGCCCGCCCGAAACCCCCGGTGCGGCTGCCGGTGGAGGAGGCGCCGGTCGCGAACTCGCTGCCGGAGACGGAGCGGAATACGCGGGCGGAGCAGCGGGAGCGCCGCCGGCTGCGATCACCGCTTCGATGTCCTGCTTGCTGATGCGCCCGCCTGCGCCCGTGCCTTCGATCGTAGAGAGATCGATGCCGTGCTCTTTGGCCATGCGGCGAACGAGCGGGGAACTGTGAATCCGCTCGCCAGTCGAACCTGAAGAAGCAGGAGCGGCCGCAACCGGCACCGGAGCAGGCGCCGCAGGCCTAGGCGCTGCGGGGGCGGAAGCAGTGGCAGCAGGGGCCTTTGCAGAAGCGGGCGCAGCCGCTTTCGCGGGAGCAGGCGCTGACGAAGCGGCCGCAGAACCCGCCGCGTCGATAACGCCGACGATCGTTTGAATCGGCACGGTCTGCCCTTCGCCGACCTTGATCTCCTTCAGCACTCCTGCGGAGGGCGACGGGATTTCCGCGTCCACTTTGTCCGTGGAGATTTCAAACAAGGGTTCGTCGCGCTCCACCTTGTCGCCGGGCTTTTTCAGCCACTTGGTGATGGTGCCTTCGAAAATACTCTCGCCCATCTGGGGCATTACGATGTCTACAGCCATGATTGCTCTCCTCTTTTCTCTAAATCCTAATATCGCGCCAATTCCTTCGCGGCAGAAAAAACTTTTTTCGCGTTCGGCAAAAAATGTTCTTCGAGGGTCGGCGCGTACGGCACCGGCGTGTCCAGCGAAGTCACGCGCATGAGCGGCCCATCAAGATCATGGAAGGCCTTTTCGAAAAGTATCGCCGCAATCTCGCCCGCGATTCCGCCGGTCTTCGTGTCTTCGTGCACGACCAGGCATTTGTTGGTCTTTTTCACGGAATTCAAAATCGTCTCTTCATCCAGAGGCAGCAGCGTGCGCAAATCAATCACTTCGGCTTCGATGCCTTCTTTTGCCAGGGCTTCGGCCGCTTCGAGCGAAGCATGCATCATTGCCGCGTAGGAAATAATGGTGACGTGCTTACCTTCGCGGCGCACGGCGGCTTTGCCGATCGGCACGGTGTAATCGCCGGCGGGAACTTCTCCCTTGATGCGGCGGTAGAGAAATTTGTGCTCGAAGAAGAGCACCGGGTTATTGTCGCGCACCGCGGCCTTCAGCAAGCCCTTGGCATCGTAGGGCGTCGACGGATAGATCACCTTCAACCCGGGCGTGTGCACGAAATACATTTCCGGATTTGCCGAATGGAACGGTCCGCCGTGCACGCCGCCTCCGGACGGCCCGCGAATCACCATGGGCGCCGGGGCGTTCCAGAGGTAGTGTCCCTTGGCGACGAAATTCGTAATCTGATTGAAGGCGCAGACGATGAAATCGATGAACTGCATTTCGCAAATGGGGCGCAAGCCGCAGTAGCTCATCCCGCAAGCAGCGCCGATAATGGCGCTCTCGCTGATCGGCGTGTCAATCACGCGCTCCGAGCCGAAGCGCTCCAGCAAACCTTCGCTGGTCTTGAAGGCGCCGCCGTACACGCCGACGTCTTCCCCCATCAAAATGACCGCCGGATCGCGTTCCATCTCCTCGAACATGGCCTGCTTGATGGCTTCGAGAAACGTGACTTGCGTTCCGTTGGACGCGCTGCCATTCGGTCCGGCGCCGTTTGTTTTGGGCATGGCTATCTCCGCGCCTTTCTGGAAGTGCTCGCCGAGGCGGCCTTTTCAGTTTTCTTTGGCGCGGCCTTAGCTGCAACTTTGGCCGCCGGCTTTCGGCCATTCGCGGATTTCGCGTCATTCCCGACGGTATGCTCCGCGGGCTGCGTATCGCCGAAGTGAATCGGCGCGTTCACGCCGCCGGAGCCTTTGCCCGATCCAAATCCTGCAACCGTCCAAACCGCCTTGACGCTCGATCGCGGCGGCGTCACCTCGGCAATCGGGCGCTCCCACTTCGCGCGGATCTTGTGACAATCGTCGCCGGTGCAGTAGACGCCGGTCTCCGCCAATTCCGGCGGAGGCATGGGCGAATTCTCCGCGAACTCCCGCTCCGCGGCGAGCAGGGTGTCAATCTTCTCTTCGATCTCTTTCTTGCCTTTGGCGTCGAGCAGTTTCTCGCCCGCCAAAAATTTTTCGTAGAGCGCAATCGGGTCGCGCGCTTCCCAATACGCGCGCATCTCTTTCGGAACGTACTCGGCCGGGTCGTGCTGCGCGTGGCCCATGCGCCGGAAGCTCTTGGCTTCAATCAGGATCGGCCCTTCGCCAGCGCGTGCGCGCTCCACGGCCTCCTTGGCGGTCGAATAGACGGCAACTACGTCGTTGCCGTCGACGATGTAACTGTCAATGCCATACGCCTTGGCCCGGTCCGCCAGATTTTCCAGGGGCACCTGCTTACGCACCGGCGTCGAATACGCCCATAGATTATTTTCAAGAATCAAAACAAACGGCGCCTTCTGCACGGCTGCAAAATTCAGACCTTCATGAAATACGCCGGTGGAGCTGCCGCCGTCCCCGATCCAAGTCATCGCCACGATTTTTTGTCCCAGGTACCGCCCGGCCATGGCTACGCCGGTCATCACCGGAATCAAATCTCCCAGCATGGAGATCGGCGAGACGATGTGCAGGTCGTCGAGATCCCCGAAGTGGCTGGTGCCATCCTTGCCCTTGGTCGGCGAATCGTACTTCGCCATGTGCTGCATGAAAATGTCGCGAGGCGGCACGCCCTTGACCAGGAGCGCACCGATGTTGCGAATCATGGGCGCCAGCCAGTCTTTTTTCTCCAGCGCGTATGCGGTGCCAACCGAAATCGCTTCCTGGCCCAGGCTGGAGTAAAGCCCCCCGACAATTTTGTTCTGCCGGAAGAGCTTCACCATCATGTCTTCGACGGCGCGGTTCAGCCGCATGTAGTAGAACATGTCCAGATAATGCTGCCGCGTCAATTCCTTCTTCATCCCTGCTCCAATTCCTATGCGGAAACCGCAACTGCTTGCTTGGCGTGTTCCAGTTTCTCGAACAGTTCTTTCCTCGTCGCTTCCAATATTTCCAGCCCGAGCAATTCTCCCAGATGCTTGGCAATCCTCGGCGCGACTTCGGTTTGCTCAACGTTGCGTGCCAGCAATTTCTCCAGAGACGTGGCTTTGCGGTCCGCAATCCCGCACGGCACGATCAGGTCGAAATTCCGCAGGTCGGTGGAGACGTTGTATGCAAATCCGTGTGAAGTAACCCAGCGGCTGATGTGCACGCCGATGGCGGCCAGCTTTTCCTCGGTATTGCCGGCGCGTACCCAGATTCCGGTCTTTCCAGCAACGCGCTCGGCGGTAATTCCGAACTCCGCGGTCGCGCGGATCATCGCTTCTTCGAGCGTTCGAACGTACCAAACAACGTCGCGCCGGATTGCGCCCAGGTTTAGGATCGGATATCCCACAATCTGTCCCGGCCCGTGGTAGGTAATGTCACCGCCGCGGCTGGTTTCGTAAAACTCAACCCCCTTTTGCCGCAGAACGTTCTCGGTCACGAGCAGATGCTCGCGCTTCCCGTTACGACCTTGCGTGATCACATGCGGATGCTCGCAAAGAAGAAGCACATCCTCAATTGCCTCGGCCTTGCGCGCGGCCACAATCCTCTTCTGCAGCGCGTAAGCTTCCGCGTAGCCAATCAAGCCCAAATCGATGGTGAGGCAATCTTTCGGCACGGTTCGATTCTCTTTGCAGGGACGCAGCCCGCCGCGGCGGGCGCCCCTGCAGGCACATTCTCAAACGTTAATCTGCAACCCTCGCACGGACGCAAAGCCGTCGCCCATCGCTTCCCACACTGTGGGGTGCGCGTGGATCATGTTCATCATGTCGTCGATGGTGCCTTCCAGGTTCAAGACGGTCGCGGCTTCGGCGAGAATTTCCGTCGCCAGCGGCCCGATAATGTGAATCCCCAGCACCTCGCCGTAGGATTCATCGGAAACCACTTTGACGAATCCGCTGTGACTCCCCAAGATCGTCGCCTTGCTGTTGCCGACGAACGGGAATTTGCCGGTTTTCACATCATAGCCCGCGTCGCGCGCCTGTTTTTCGGTCAAACCGATCGAGCCGATCTGCGGCTCGCAGTAAGTCGCATTAGGAATCCGCGTCTTCACGATCTGATGGGTCGGCTTTCCGGCAATGTGCGTCACGGCGATAATCCCTTCCATCATCGCCGCGTGCGCCAGTTGCGGGAGGCCCGCAACGATATCGCCGATGGCATAGAGCCCTTTTTCGGCTGTCTCCATGTTATCGCCGACGTGGACGAATCCGCGCTCCACTTTGGCTTTGGATTTCTCCAGCCCGCAGCCATCCGTCATGGCCTTGCGGCCGACCGCGAGGAGCAGCTTCTCCGCTTGCAGTGTTTGCGCTTTGCCGTCCTTGTCCTTGAACGCCACGCTGACGCCCTTGGCATCCTTCTTCACGGACTCCACTGCGCAACTGGTGAAAATCTGGATGCCTTTTTTCTGGAAGGCCTTGGTCAGTTCCACGGAAATCTCTTCGTCCTCGACCGGCACGATGAGCGGCAGCGCTTCCAGGATGGTCACCGGCGTCCCGAACGAATTGTAGATGGACGCAAATTCGACGCCTACAGCACCGGCGCCAACGACGATCAACGTCTTCGGGATTTCCGGAAGCTCAAGAATCGAGCGGTTGGTGAGAATCGTTTTGTGGTCGGGTTCGATGCCGGGGAGCGACTTCGCTTCCGAGCCGCTCACCATCAGGATGTTTGCGGCTTCGATCTCGGTTTTCTTTCCGTCTTTTTCCACGCTCACGCGCCCCGGGCCTTCATATCTTCCCCACCCTTGCACCCATTCCACTTTGTTCTTCTTGAAAAGGAACTCAATGCCTTTCGAATGCTTCTTGACGATCTTGTCCTTGCGCGCGAGGACGTTAGCCCAATTGATTTTCAACCCGCTGACCTCGAAGCCCAACTCCGCGCCATTCTTGAAGTGATCGTAAACCTCGGCGTGATGCAGCAGAACCTTGGTGGGAATGCAGCCAACATGCAGGCATGTGCCGCCGAGGTAGGGGTCCTTTTCCACTACAATCGTTTTCAATCCAAGTTCGCCCGCCCGGATTGCCGCCACATATCCGCCCGGACCGCTCCCGATAATCGCCACATCGTATTTTGCCACTCGTAGTCTCCCTTCCCGCCGGGGCCAGAACCGGTGAGTCGAGCACCTCCTCACCGCAGTTGCACTCGAAAAAAGCTCGAGGGGGTCAGGCCGGTAAGACAGGTCGCCAGCCGCTCGCCTTGGAAACGACATCTCAGACGTCCGTTTTGCGAGCGCTATCCCAAACGGAGAAAAAGCCGCCCACGCTTACGGCGCAGACGGCTGCGTCCCAGCAAACATGGAATTTTAGCAGCGGTACGCCCCACTCGCAACCCGACCGGAGGCGTCTGACCGGAGGCGTCAAAAGAAGGTGTTTAGAATAGAGTTCGCGGGGGCAGTGACGATTGGCGAGTGGCGAGGTACGGACCCATAGGTGGAAAAGTGGAGAGGAAAGGTCAAAATCCCCACACGCAAACCCCGCGTATCGGGCACCCGGCGCGTTTCGGAATGACTCGAGGGCACGCTCTTGGGCAAGCAGACACAAGAGAGGACGGCCGTGAAGGCCGCCCCTACAAAAAGCCGGCTGGAAGCCGGCGCTACGAAATGTGCCGCGCCTCCGGCGCTTTGCAAACGGGCCTGTTAAGGCCTTTCCTTCGGCGGCTTAGGCGGCGGATTCTGGCGCGGCGGCGGCTGCCTCTCCTGCACCCTCTGTTGTTGTTGTGTGTGGCGTTGCTCCATTTGCTGGGTCTGTTGCTGGTGGCGCTGTTCGACCTGCTGCCTTCTTGCTTCATTGGCATTTTGCTGCGCTAGGCGCTGGTGGTCTTGCTCTTGTTTTTGCTGGAGCTTCTGATGCTCTTGTGCCTGTTTGGAGTAGAGCCTGTCCTGCTGTTGCCCGTATTTCTGGTCGAGCTTGGGATTGCCCGTGTTCGGCGGAGCCGGCCGATCGTGAGGTGTAATTTCCTTGGCGTGAGCGAAGGGCGGACGATTGGCATTGCCTCCCGGGTTGGGCGGACGATTGGGATTGTTATCGGGACGAGCGGCATTGTTATTACCGCGCCGATTGGCTGGCGGCTCGTAGCGTCCGCCGGCTTCCCTCGCTGGAACAACAGCAGAGCCGCGAAATGATCCCGGGCGTTGCGTTGCGGCGATTGGAGGCCTGCCCTGATTGGCTGAAGCGCGCAATTCACGATTGCCGCGCGCTTCCTGAGTGTGCTGGTTTTGCGCGGAAACCGGGGCAATGTGGCGTTCGCGAGAAAAGGATTCTTCTTCCCGAGAGGGCCGCTCGCGGACACCGCCATCGCCGCCGTTGTAGCTGACGCGTGTTTCGTTGCGATTGATGATGGTGGTGTTGTAGACGTTGTGGACTTCAGTGATATTCACGTTAGTCACGGAACGGTTGTAATAAAAGCGGTCGTGATCCCATCGGCCGCCTTCATACCCGTGGCCGAAATAACCGAACCCATAGCTGATGCCGCCGTACCACCCAACGTGCGGGCCCCAATACCCTTCATGGAAGAAAAAGGCACCGCGCTCCCAGCCCCAGTAGCCGGGCGTCCAGAGGAAGCCGACTTCAGGAGCTTCGACCCAGGTCCCAGGAACCCAGTAATAGTCCTCGTCCCCGGGATCCCAAGCCCAATAACCCGGGGTCCAGATGTAACCGTCGCCTGGGCAAAGAGGCTGCTCATAGACTGGTAACGCTGGAGGGCCAAACTGAACGGAGATGCCCACAGCAACTTGGGCTCGGGATTGAGCCGGGATC
>WNFQ01003855.1_pt1 | contig 13693 bp, 11 predicted proteins | sample 5400171 | NCBI WGS metagenome assembly WNFQ01 (sample SAMN13153356, study PRJNA577476) | soil metagenome | isolation source: 20 cm soil under Madrone tree | place: USA:California | collected 2016-06-14
GTTCCAAATCGGACTCGCTCGACGAGATTGATCGACTCCTCATTCATACGTCGGATCTAAACTCCCTTGCCTGATCGTCTCACAACCACCGACCAAGTCATTCATCGGCAAATAGATAACGAAAATAACCGCAAAATAATGCCTAAGTGTATTTACCTCCGAAACAGGAAAGAGTCAAAGTCACGTCAATGCGGGCCATGGGAAGGAAGGCGCTGGGCCGCCGAGGTGGCGCCGATGCTCCAATTTGGTCGGTTGGGTCATATTTGGATCATGGGAGAAGAGATGATTCTGTTCGCTGCTGTAAATCCCCGGTCCATCAGCTGAAAATCGGAAATGTCAAAGGCGAACTCATGGCGAGCCAAGGCACAGTTTTCCCAGTAGGCTCTGAAAGTGTCAAGCGAAGCCTCGAATGTGGGCTGCCTGTACCCGAATTGAGTCACGCGATGCAAAGCGGGATCGGCGTCAATCTCGACATTCAAGAACACAAATTAACCGGGTTCTACCTCGCTGAAGAGCTCCGACAGATCCTGGACTTCGCGCCTCAACTTGTCAGTGTATACGGCCCCAACCGTGAACGCCTTCATATCAACCGCGTCGGACTTGATTACCTGGGCCTTAGTCTAGAAGAGTGGCGGCAGACGCCTGAAAGCGGTGCATTCGTTCACCCGGATGACCGAGGCCAGGAGCAAGAATATTTTGATCGTGCTGTATCTACGGGCTCGGCTTACGAGTTGGAGTTGCGGCTGCGCAAGGGCGATGGAAGTTACCGCTGGTTTTTGGCTCGTTCCAACCCAGTGCGCGATGACAAGGGACAGATTATCCGCTGGTATGTCGCTTGTACCGATATCGACGATCGCAAGACTGCCGAGGAGAGGCTCCAGCAGGAAAACGTCGCCCTGCGAGAGGAAGTCGACAAAGCCTCGATGTTCGAGGAGATTGTCGGCGCCTCGCCAGCGTTGGCGGCGGTGCTCTCGCGCGTGTGCAAGGTCGCCGGCAGCGATTCGACGGTGCTCATCACCGGCGAGACCGGCACGGGAAAGGAACTCGTCGCGCGGGCGATTCACCGGCGGTCTCACCGTGCCTCAGGGCCGTTCGTGGCCGTAAACTGCGCGGCCATCCCACGTGACTTGATTGCCTCGGAGCTCTTCGGTCATGAGAAAGGAGCGTTCACCGGGGCCGTGCAACGGCGACTTGGTCGGTTCGAGCTGGCGAACGGCGGCACGATCTTCCTGGACGAGGTGGGCGAACTTTCCTCTGACACACAGGTGGCGTTGCTGCGGGTCCTCCAGGAACGGGAATTCGATCGAATCGGAAGCACGAAACCTGTTCAAGTCGATGTTCGTGTCATCGCCGCAACGAATCGTGATTTGACAGCCGCGGTGGCGGACGCCACGTTTCGCCAGGATCTGTTTTATCGGCTCAACGTGTTTCCCCTCGAGATGCCTCCGTTGCGGGAACGGCGAGAAGACATTCCCATGCTGGTAGAGTACTTCATCGGTCGCTACGCGCAGAGGGCCGGGAAGACATTCCGACGGGTAAGCAAGCGGACACTCGACCGTCTGCAGTCCTATCCGTGGCCCGGAAACGTGCGCGAGCTGCAAAACATCATCGAGCGGTCCGTGATCGTCTCGGACGCCGACGAATTCGCGGTCGACGAAAGTTGGCTGTCCGCGGGGCCGGGGATTAAGAGCCGGGCCGGGTTGTCCAGCTCGCTCGCCGCGCACGAGAAGGCGATTATTGAAGATGCCTTGCGTGAGAGCGGCGGGCGCGTGTTCGGGCACTCCGGGGCGGCTGCACGGCTGGGGATCCCGCGTTCGACGCTTGAATCAAAGATTCGCGCGCTTAAAATCAAGAAGAGTCGCTTTCGCACGCGGCCGCCAAAGCCGTTCCTGACGTGACATTGTCCGGCTGCAGTCAATTGTCTGCGAACAGTTTGCAAAGCAGACCGGCTCCCTCGCGGAGTGAGATTGAGTGCGGCAGGAATGTCATTCCTCGATCATGCGCGTCGGATCCTCCAGCGTACGTGTGTTCCTCAAGCTGAAAATATTGTTTCCTGTTAGCGCTTTGCCGAACACATCTTTGAAAAGGTTATTTCCGCCTTTGAGCCACAATAGAGTTGGGCAGTTGCAAATTATGCCCTGAACAAGTCACAGAGACTTCTGGACAAGCGCCGACGGCAGCAAATAAGGTGAACGCGTGATCGCCGCTTTCATTGATGGGTACGGATCTGATCAAGTTCTTAGGGTCGGAGATTTCCCCGCGCCTAAGACTGGCCCCTCTGACATTTTGGTGAGAGTTCATGCTGCAAGTGTGAATCCAGTCGACTTCAAGTTGCGAGATGGCAAATTGCGTCTTTTGAGGCGCTATCGATTCCCCCTTATTTTAGGGCATGACTGCGCAGGCGAAGTCGTTCAAGTCGGAGAAGATGTCACTCAATTCAAGGTTGGCGATCGAATCTTCTCTCGTCCGAGAAACGGGCGAATAGGCACTTTTGCTGAGTTCATCGCGATTGATCAAAGCGAGGCAGCGCTTATGCCTCCGAATTTGAATTATCACGAAGCAGCCAGCCTGCCGCTGGTAGCTTTAACCAGTTGGCAAGCGTTAGTGGATGTAGCGGAGGCGTTGGGACGTTCGCGATTCAATTGGCGAAACATATCGGCGCGGAGGTATGGACTACAACCAGCGGCAAGAACCTGGAGTTCGTAAAAAGCTTAGGCGCCGATCACGCTATCAATTATCAGGATGAAGATTTCGAAAAGCGGGTGAACAACCTGGACGTCGTATTCGATACTTTGGGAGGAGACTCTCTCGACAGATCGTTTGCCATCACCCGGCCTAACGGATGGGTCGTCTCGATCGCTGGTTCACCGGATTACCGCAATGCCGAGGAGATGGGCTTGGATATGTTGAGATCCTTGCTCCTGAGAGTCGTGGGATTGCGAGTCAATTCAAGAGCCAGGAGAGCGGGAGTTAATTATCGGTTCATCTTCATGAAGCCTCTGGGCGAAGAGCTGGCACAAATCGCGGCGTTGATAAGTGAGGGCGTGATTAAGCCAGTCGTCGACAGGATTTTCCCCATTTCCGAGTGTCAATCTGCCATTGAGTATTCTGCATCGGGAAGGGCGCGAGGAAAGATCGTTATCAGTCTGATCGACTAAGACTTGCTTAGCCATCGGCACAGTAAGGTACTATGCTTCATAGGCCGCTCGCCGCTCTATGAAGCACATTTGACTGCAATACTTCGAATTAATTCTGTGTTCTGAGCATACGATCGACCGATCGGCTCATTTGTTTCAAAATAAATCCATTCGAGTTTGCGAGTTCAGTACCCGATTCATTTGGTGAGGATTTCCGCTGTGCAGTTCGACGCAGATCGGTTTGAGTTGTCACCGCCTATATATAAAGGAGAGGCTTGGTGGTCCAGCGCTCTGAATGAAGTCCACAGTGTCTCCAATATTTCTTTCCCAAAAGAAGAACGCTAGCCGCGCCCGCCGTAGATGCTCTCTCGGCTAATTGAATCGTCAGAAAGAAGGGGCGTGTTAGTACGGTGACCCGAGGCCCACTCTCGCAACTTGCGAACTCGCTCTTGCGAACTAAGCCATTTGCTTCTTTCGGAATCAGTTTCTTTCTGGTCGATTAACTCCCGCAAATACACATCTACCGAAACGCCGCGTTCTCGCGCTCGCGCCTGAATCTTGGAAGCTACTTCTGGCTCAACTTCACGCATTGTCGGCAAATATCTCTAGTGCGTACGTCTTCAGAGTTTTTAGTAGGCCGACCTCCGCACTCACGCGGAGGTCTATTGCTGGATAATAAAGAGCAATAAAGATGTCTCGAATGTCGAAAAAATTGGCCACGTATTGGTCATTTCGGAAAAATCATTAGACAGATGTTTCACACTAAATACCTGAGGCATCTTGCTTTATGGTGGAGCAGATGGGCTCGAACCCACGACCTCTGCGTTGCGAAACGGACTCTCGGCAAAAACGTAAGTAATTGCCTTTTCTAAAGTTGCAGCCACCAAGAGATTTTAAGGGTTTTCCGGTTCTTTCCCATCTCTTACCCTCGCGTACCCGTAGCGTGCAGTTATTTTTGTCCACGTATTGGCCACTTGGACATCGGTTCAATACCTCGTTTGAGATACCAATTTGGCATCTCGAAGATCATCGCTGGCAACTCGTCCACGGTATTTGTTGTTCTGATCGTCGCTCGAACGAATGACTCCCACAGTCAAGCCGATGGGCCAAATCTATGAGGGCGTCTCGCTGCGATGTCGCAGTTCGAGGCGACGATTATCGAAACCGGCGCCGAGGCTTACAGCCCACCGCTACGGCCTCCATAAATCAGGCAGCGTAGAACACTCAGGCCCAAGGCACACGATGCACAGTCAACCGAAGCTAGGGCCAACAAGGAATCTGGAATGTTGCGCAATCAGGCTGGCTTCACAGCGGGCAAAGCTCAGACACTCTCATTAACACAGGCCACTGCCGACGCAGCCATGGCTGCGGCTAGGGCCGGTACGAGTCAGGCCTATACGATTTTTCGAAGTGCCGCCCATGGCATTGCTGGATACAAGGAGCAAATGTCTCAGATAGGAACTCGGCGATCAATGCGGCAAGCTTTCATTGCCAACGAAGGAGAAGAGAGATGCGCAGTAAATTGGTCTGAGCGCATGTCGCAACGACATTGCCGCCGCTTCGGACCTTTCCATCTTCCGCATAACGAATATCGTAAACGACTTGCCTAGACGTTAAGTCAGTCCATGCGCCGGTCGAAACAGAAGCTTGCTGAGGGTACGAAGCAGCTGCCGATACGGCCAGTAGGTTTCCATGTCACATTTGATCGTTTTGTATACACAGACATATATGGTGAAGGGAAATAAATATTGGATTGGGCCGAAAAGAGCCCCCAAGGGGAGAAACCCAATTATTTCTTGAAAATAAAATGTTTTGGTTTTTGGTCACAATCAGTGTTTCTGAACACACACCGTCATAGAGAAGATTTCGGGTAGAGACTTCTCGTGGATACACAGTTGAAATGAGGGGGGCCTTATGCCACAAACAGTTCCCAAGAAAGAAAATCTTATTACGGAATTCGCACAAGAATTCTTTAAGGGGATAGTAAGAACAATTGAAAACAAGCGCTTTTTCAAGCCTTCCATTGAATTGACGCGAGAGGTCATAAACAGACTGCATGTATTGACTAGTCGTGAATATCAAAGTGATACCTCCGATATAGAACCTCAAAGGAGAATAATATCCGAACAGTTTTATCTTTATCTAATTAACATATCCAAGAAGCCCAGGATCATGGATGGAGAGGCCATTTCAGTAAAAGAAATGATCGACTTTAATTTCGATAAAGCAATAGGCTTGGCATACGAAGCAGAAGACCGAAATATCCTGGATAAATTTACTTCCGAATTTGTTAATTGGTTAAGAAAAGAAAAAGAGGAAGTCGATACAGGATGGGGAACAATTAAGCTTGTTTCGGAAGATAAGGTAACGATGATCAGATTTCCCAGCAATGCGGAATATGAGGACTTGAAAGCACCGAACAAGCAAAGCCGGCATAATTTTGAAAGCAATGAATCCGTCTCGGCCGCGCGTTGATCATTTTATTTAGTATCGACCAAGCGTTTGGCCAGACTCATAACCTCTCTTCTGAATTTCTGGCGTAAGGTACTGGGGCTATAATTTTTGCTAAAGGCTTCCTTAAATCTCTCATGAATTTCTTCGTAGTTATAGCCCTGTAATAAGAGTTCAAAAATAAAGCGGATTTCCGTATCCATCAGCTTTATTATTTCCCTTACCAAAATTCTTGTTTCAATTTCATCTGACGCCGCTTGATTATCGGACAAGCACGAAACGCTCCTATCGTCAATACTTTCAAGATTTTCATTCTTCTTCCTGGAAAAATTTCTGATGATATTTTCGAACGTTGTTAGGTAATAAGCACTCAGAGTTTTAATTTCTACGCCTTCTTCAATTTTCCTCACAACGGTCGCGGTTGTATCTGAAAGCAATTCTGAGACTATATCCGGACGATCCCAGTTTGGATGATATTTTCTAAAAATGAACGCAGCCAGTGAACCAACGCTTTTTTCGACGGCAAGAACCCTTTCGTTTATAGACTCTCGCTTTTTGTTCATTTGTAAACCCTTGTGAACTCACCACCGGTGATCTCCCGCCCACGCTTGTCATATTTAAAGTCGAATACGGAAATATCAAAACCTTTCGCGTCGGTATCTATCCTCAAGATATGGCAATAATTATCCATGATTTCACCCACCTCTCCCATGAATTGCGTTGTGCTTCCGGCACAATTGACATCAATTTGGTCTACTCGATAGAAGTTGGGTTGGTGAGTATGACCCGCCACAATTAAACGAATATCGCAGTTTTTGGCGGCCTCAATAAGGTCATTCTCATTTACAAGTTTCTTAAATTCACTCTTAATTTTTTCAACTCTACCTTTGCTAACGGGAAATCTAGGTGGAAAATGAATCGCCCAAATAACGATCGGCTGCTTGCCCTCCTCTTTGGTACATTCAACAAATTCATTTGTTGTTTCGACCATCTCTTTCAAAATGTCTTCATCTACATACCCCTGCGCTAAGCCGGCTATTCTTTTCGTAGGTTTGTCCCACCCGAGCCGGTCAAGAATATTGTTTAGGAAACCGAAGTCGACCTGGCACTCATCGATACTCTTTAAGCTGAAATCGGCAAGGACCAGTCCGACGCGAATTGATCCCTTCTCTATTGGGCAGAGCTTAACATTCTGATTTTTCATCCAGAACTTACTAAAAGTCTCGTGAAAATCCGTTGAGCCGGGCCGATAAAGCTTTTTATCGGTGTAATAGCGATCGTGATTACCGGGCAACAAAAACACCGGGACGTCGTCAGGGAAATCAAATGGATAGTGTCGATTACTAGTTAACGCGCCGAGGAGAGGGTGACTCTCTCCAGCCGTCCCGGTTACGATGTCAAAAGCCTCCTTTAGGTCGTGCTTATCTCCGGATGTCGAAATATCCCCCGTGATCAGAATTCCATCTAGTATCGCACTGTATTTTTGGGCCAGCTCAGAAACGGCTCCTACCACCACAGGATTAAAAGAAGCGGCTGATTCGTGGTTAATCAGCCGTTTATACGTGTCAACCTCAGTCAGCTTTCGAAGACTGAGAATTTCCTTTCTTAAGGCAGTTTGAGCCAAATGCAAGTCGGAGATATGGAGGATGTGTATTTGCATCGGTTATATACCTCGTGAGATTCGAAAATTAACTAATTTTCTACCATCATATTATCAAAATCACTCTTTGTACTCGATCCCTATATACAAGAGGTTCCTTTCGCGCCTTCCTTCACCTAAAAGGTGATTCCGTCTGCCTTCGTTAATCCAACGAAGCCTTCCAACTCTCTTCACGCCCGCGAACCATGCTTGCTCGCTACAACAGCAATCGATCTAGACTACAATTCGGAAGGTGGGAAAGGAGAAACGGTCACGGATCGTCGACCAAAGATGGGCGCAGAGCCTCCGCAAATCGATTCAACTCTCACTGATTTGATCGATGAGTGCGCCCGATCGTTCGCACAGAACGAAATGGCTATCTTTTGTGGGGCTGGAGTGTCATTCAATTCTGGACTTCCTCTCGCATCCCAACTCTTAGACTGCATTCTGAGAAAGCTACCACTCTCGCAAGAAGACTTCGATTGCTTGTCGCGATCTCATTTTCCCTTCGAAGGGTTCATGCGTGTCTTTGTGAAAGACAAGAACAGCAGCCTTCTCGATGTCTTTAACCTCGGCGTCCCCAACGCCAATCACACATTATTCGCGCGGTTGGTTCGGGAAGGATTTCTCAAACTGATCGTCACGACCAATTTCGATGTGTTGTTTGAGAAGGCGTTTGCAGCAGAGGCATTAACGATTGGCCGCGATATAGAAGTCGTGACGCGAAATTTGGAGTTCTCACGATCTACCTGGCGGCGAAATCGCAGCTTACTGGTGAAGATTCATGGCACGATTTCAGATAGAGATACTGTTGCTGTAACTCTGCGAGATGTCGCTGCCAAGCAGCTATCAGAACCTCGCAAAGCAGGCATGGATTATACGTTCAGCAGCGGGCCACATAAGAAGGTGTTGATACTTGGATACAGTTGCTCCGACGTTTTCGACTTGTCCCCTCAAATCGCTGAGCTAGGCAAGAAAAGTAATAAGGAAGTACTCATCGTCCAGCACACAAGTGGTAACGACGACGCGACGACGACGGATCAGAAAATCAGTGGTCCATTTCAAACGTATGCGCGGGCCAGGCAGATCCGGTGTGACACGGATGCGCTTGTCGCTGGAATCGCGAGACGAATGTTTGGGCTGGACGCGATGCCAGCCGTGCCATCGGTTGAGGTAGCACGATGGAAAGCTGTGGTTGATAAGTGGTTTGCTGAAATAGTCGCGACTTTTTCTGAGAGCTTTGCCCTGTCTCTGACGGGCAGCCTGCTAAACAACATATCGGAGTTTCATCGAGCCATGCCATACCATGAACGCGCTTTGCGTCTTGCCGGCGAGAGGATCACTACTGCGCCCGAGACTGAGGCGATGCAACGATTAGCCGTCTTGTACGCTTCGTTCGGAGAACTCGGCGATGCTTACCTCGAACTCGGGATACCCACAAGGGCTATGCACGCTCTCAACAGTTCTTTAAGGTTTGCACGTCTGCTGAACGACAAGCATAGCGAGGCATCACGTCTGGGCAGTCTCGGACGTGCCTATTGCTACACGGGTGATTATGCATCCTCGCTGAGTTGTTACCGTGAAGCGCTTTCGATGTTCGAGCAGATGGGCTCGGACGCGGGTCGTGCAGCTCAACTGACCGGACTCGGGCATGTCTATGTATTGAAGGGCGACTATGACGAGACGATTAAGGTATCCAAAGCCGCACTGGCAATCGCTCGAAAACTAGGTGATAAAAAATGTGAGATTAACAATCTCGGCAACATAGGGCTTGCTTTTCGTCACAAAGGACAGTTCAAGAAAGCGATCGGTTTACATTACCAGGCCGTCGAAGTCGCGCTTGCGTTGGGCGATAAACAAGCCGAATGTCAACAGTTTTCAAATCTTGGAATAGCAATGACAATGGCGGGCAAGTACGAAGAGGCCATTGAGTGTCACAGTCACGCGCGGCAATTGGCAGAAGATATCGGATTTGCACAAGGAGAATGTTTGGCTCTCGGCAACCTTGGCATTGCCGCTGCCAATTTAGGAGATCACGCGCGGGCTGTACTCTTCTTCGAATTAGCTTTGTGCAAAGCGGAGGAAATCGGCGACAAGCTCACTCAGGCCAGATGCTTGTTCAACTCGGGCCTGTCTGAAAAGGCGTTGGGTTCAGGGTCGTCAGCTCGCAAGGCTTATCGCAAGGCACTCGAGATCTATGAAACAGTTTTTGATTCGCAGCACCCGGAAGTTGTTTCGGTGAGAAAAGCACTTGCTGAACTGGAGTCTGGTGCATGAAATTTTTACGCTAATTATCCTCACTTCATTACCATTCGAGCTGGCCGGACACCAACAGCCAGGCTTCGAGAAGGCGCTGAAGATGCCAATTGGGACCTACCGTCAACCTTCCCGTCACGTTAAAACGCACCTTTGTAAGTAACTGAAAAAGGCCACGTTGTAAGCGTGAGCCTATTCACTGAGCTAATAGAGCACTGCTGATATGGAATCAATTCATATCCTGCCCGCCGCATCGCGCGCGCGGCGACCACATAGACCAAGAAAACGAATGCGACCAGATTCAAGAGTCACTTGTGAATCGTGTGTCACGTGTTAGAGCAGCAATGAGGGCAGCGGTTTGCCGTTCTCAAGTGACAGGAGATCCGCAAGCTCGTCCGCATGCTCTTCGAGTGCGTCGGCGCAGGAGAGAAGCAACCCGGCTCGCTCCGTGCGAGCTCGCCAACGCCAGTCGCCGTCAAAAGCTTGATGCGCTGACTCGACAGCCGCATTCATCTGATCCGCACCACCACCCTGGACTTCCGTGATCACCTTGCCGGTAGCGGGATTCTCCACCGAGAACCTGTCGGCGTCATCGTCTGACGACCAGCGGCACCGAGTAATCTTTGGGATGGTTGGAGAGGTCATGTTTTTGTCCTTTTCGATTAGTCCATATGACTCGCGAACCACTCGAGCATGGGCTGCGGGCGACGCTGAAATTCTAAGTAGCCGTCCCACCTCGCCGTACTGTCGCGAATCCAGAGGAGCTTCTTGTCGGCCACCGGGATGTTGTCGAACATCGTCTGCACATCGCTCGGTTCAGTCAGTACGTCGTCATGCACCTGATAGAGGAAGGTCGGAACATACACGTGCTTCGCCCATTCTTGCGGTGACCGGGGCCCGAACCCGATGCTCGTACGCAGGACGAGTAGGTTTTCCAGATGCTGGATGCGATCAGCCGGTATTCCCGAGAGGGCCAGTCGCCGCGTCATGATGATCTTCATCGTGACCGGTTGAGGGCCCACAAGGCATCGCACACCATCAAAGGCCTGTCGATCTTTTGTCATCGCGCAGAACGTGGAGCTGCAGCCCAGGCACCGGCTGAAGAGACCGATCGTCATGTCTTGCGTGTCGCGCCGATCGCGAACGTACCGCAGTGAGCCAAGGACGTCGCGCGACTCGAAAATTCCGCTGGAAGCAATCCCACCATTCGCTGCGCCGCTGAGGCCAAAGTTGCGCAGGTCGTACGCGAGAACGTTGTAACCGGCGTCATGCAGGATCTTGTAGTCGGGGATGAAGTTCACCTCGAACGCATTGCCGCTGGAACTCCAGATTGATTTCCACGGCTCAAGGTGAGTAGGAATTCCCGACCTGCTGAATCCCATCGGATGATTGGCGATGATCAGTTTCTCTGATCCGTCGGCTGGGATGAACCAACCCTCGAGCGGCACGCCGTCGAGCGCCGGAAACGTGACCTCCTCGTAAACCAGATTCTGCTCAGACGGCGCATGCATAATCGGCGAACGAAGCTGCCGCGCGAACGAGTCGGCTATCGTGTCAAGTATTTGATCGATCTGCTCCTTGGTCGGCGTCGGCGTATGAGTAAAGGTGGCTTTGGACATAAGTTCTCCTTTGACGCAAACCTGCGCTACGCCACGACGCGTGGCTTCAACTCTTCCTCACACCACTGGCGAAAACTTGTCGGCGTTGTCGATTGCGGAGTCCGGGGTTCGGCCGCGTCGAGCCCCTGGTTGTAGGCGTCCCACATGTCGAGGTTGGCCTGGGCCATCGCTTCGGACATCCCGCGCTCCAGCAGTCTGGCTTTGAAGGCCTGGCCGGGAGCCTCCTGGAAGCGCACTGGTTTGCCGAGCACCTCAGACATGATCGTCGCCATGTCGTTGTACGAAAGGTCTTCTGGGCCGAGGACCGGGACACTCCCGACTCCGTTCCAGGACTGATCGAGCAGCAATTTGGCCGCCGTCGCCGCGATGTCGCGAGTGCAGGCGCTCGGCTGCTTGAGATCGCCAGAAATGGGCAACGAGAACATGCCTTGGTTCTTGATCAACTCGACCTGGCGAAGCAGGTTGTCCATGAACGAGGGATTTGTGACCGCCCGGTAATGAACTCCAGTGCTCGCGATGAGATCGTCCATCTTAAGCGACGCCGTCACGAAACCGGCGTGCGACGCGGCTGGCGTGCCTCGCCCGAGCGCCGAGATTCCGACTACACGCTTGATCCCTTGACTCTTGAACGCGGCGCATGCAGGCCGAGTGAAGTCCAGGTACGCGGCGTCCACGGTCTGGGCGCGCGGATCCGGTGGCACGACCCAGAACACCGAGTCCGCGCCCGCGAATGCTTGGTTCACGACGGTGGTATCGCTATGCGAGCCCCGCACAATATCGACTCGTTCGCGGACATGCGACGGGAGGCCCGATGGGTCGCGCGCGATCACGCGGATGGGTTCCTCACCACGAAGGACATGCTCAAGAACCTGGTGCCCGATAGCGCCGGTTGGGGTAGTAATGATGATCATGACACTTAATCCTTTCTTGATTGGCGCTCAACGCCACCGCCTATTAGTGCGGCATCAGGATCGTACGAACGTTTTTGTAAAAGAGCGGAAAATGAACCGTCAAAGAGTTGTAAATGTCCTGAGACTGGATGCAGGGCTCGGTTAATGCCGCTTGATGTGAGCTGCCTGGCGCATTTCACGGCGACCCTCCAAGACGCAAGCCACTTGCGTCAAAATAGTAATTAATCGGACTGGATCCACCTGCCCGATCGCATGCGCTAAATGTTTGCTGGCAGGTTACCAAACAGGCCGGACGTACGTATTCCACGAGGTGCTCATTTTTGTCAGAAAAGTGCCGCCGGCAACTGCTAGCGATTCCTACCTGATGGTTGGCCAACGGCTGCGCTTCGCACCGAATCTTGCGCTAAGCCTTCATTTTGCCTTTGGGCCAGTGCGCGATATATTGAGGCCCATGGGAGTGTTAGATATCGCTTCGGATCCGTTGCTCTCGCCCGTGATGCTCGGCCCGTCGAAGTTGATTGCGTCGAGCGCGGCATTGCGGTGGCGAGGCGTGCTGATGGAAAAACACGCCTGCAATCCCGGAGAGCGTCCAGAAGGCAACGCTCTCGATCGGTCAGTCCTCGTAATGGTGTGTTCACCGACGTGGCGAGGTGAATGCAACGGCGTACTCAAGCGCGAAACCCTTGGCACGCTAACGATCTTGCCTAAAGGCTTGCTCCCAGCGATGCGCTCGGCACAAACGGCCGACCTGCTGTACTGCGCCTTCAATGAAGCCTTCGTGAAGGAAGTTGCTGACGAACTCGAAGGTCGCATGGCCCCGCCTCATGACAAACGTGGCGACCTTCGTGATCGCGCGATTTCAGAGATCCTCAATCTGTTGGTTGCGGAAGTTCAGTCTGGCGGCGCATCGGGCAGGCTGTACGTTGATTCGCTCGCGCTGGCACTAACGATTCGATTTCTGTTTCTCGGTGAACGTCAGACTACGCGGTCATGCCGTACGGCGATGATCCCTCAACACCACTTGTTTCGGGTTCAGGAATTCATTGAAAGCCGGCTCGAAGCGGACCTCACCCTTCAGGAACTCGCGTCCGAGGTCGGATACAGCCGTAGCCATTTTCTCAGAATGTTTCACGCGACGACTGGCATGACGCCCCATCGATACGTGTTGAAGCGACGTGTCGAGCGTGCCCGCCAACAGCTTGAACAGGTAGAGCAGAGTATCGCAGAGGTCGCATTCAGGTGCGGGTTTTCAAGCCAGGCCCACCTGACTCTTGCGTTTCGAAAAGAATTTGGAATCACTCCGGCTGAATATCGACGGCAGCTCTAGCGCGGGCTTACCCGCCATACCGAGGGCCTCGTTACCCGCCATACCGAGGGCCTCGTGCTGGTTGCGCTGGGCCCTTTGCCGGATCGGGCCAACTACTTACCTTGGTCGCCCAACTGACGGAAGAAAACTCCTGTAATCTGTCCGTACCCACTCCTCGACGATCCGCGCTTGATTGCGAAACTCAGCGCGAAGGTCCCGAGCCTCGGTGCAATCAGGACGAGCCCGTGCACGAGTTGGGACACGCCGCCTTCAGGAGGTCGTACGTCGAGGATCAGGAGTGTCAGCGAAACCGCGAAGACGCCGTCGCTAATCCCTTCTGTCCGGTCGGTTCGATATCTCCGACCGGTTCTTAG
>WNFQ01008206.1_pt1 | contig 13692 bp, 9 predicted proteins | sample 5400171 | NCBI WGS metagenome assembly WNFQ01 (sample SAMN13153356, study PRJNA577476) | soil metagenome | isolation source: 20 cm soil under Madrone tree | place: USA:California | collected 2016-06-14
CCAGAAGAAGGCGTGCAGGGCGACGCCAAAATCAATTTGAACATCCTGAAGGCGCTTGGCTATCCACCGACCGTCATCATGGATGAACAGGAATGGAGTGAAGAGAAGCTGGAAATCATCGATGCCGATGTCATCGTTGATGCCCTGCTCGGAACGGGAGCAAGGAGCCCGGTGGAGGGTTTGCTTCAGACTGTCATCACAAGTATCGGCGAGGATTTTCCTCGAGCCACCATCGTCTCTGTTGATGTGCCTTCTCCCGGCGTTCAACCGGACATCACGGTCACATTCTCCGCACTGAAACCAGGTCTGGTGATGTCCGAGAATCCGGGGGATGTGATTGTGGCCGATATCGGCAATCCGCCCGATCTGATTGAATCTGAGGAGCACCGTCTCAATCTCATCGAACCGCATGAAGTTCCGGCTCGCCCTCGAGACAGCAACAAAGGAATGTATGGAAAAGTTCTTATTATCGGTGGATCTCGCGGAAAGAGCGGCGCCGCCGCAATGGCGGGCCAGGCTGCGCTGCGAGCGGGCGCGGGTCTGGTTACCGTTGCGACTCCCCAGAGCGTTCTCCCTGTCGTCGCGGTTACGATGCCCGAGCTGATGACCGAGCCCCTGGCGGAGACCAGCGAAGGGACCATCGCGAATCAGCCTATTTCGAGCCTCCTGAAAGACAAGACGGTCGTTGGTATTGGTCCGGGTATGACGACCTTCCCCGAAACGGCTGCATTCGTTCACAGGGTGGGCAAAGAATGCCGTGTCCCTATCGTGATCGATGCCGACGCCTTGAATGCCCTTGTTGGGTTCGAAGGTGATTTGGGCGGTGCCGTTCTCACACCCCATCCCGGCGAGATGGCACGACTGATTGGGAAGGATGTCCATCACGTGACGTCTAATCGCATCGATGTGGCGCGCGATTTTGCCAAACGCCGCAATGCCTACGTCATCCTGAAAGGTTTCCGTACTATCGTTGCAACCCCCGACGAGTCGATCTACATCAATCCCACCGGGAATCCGGGCATGGCCACCGGCGGCACCGGCGACATCCTTACCGGAATGCTGGCTGGAATTCTGGCCCAGGAATATCTCGGGACTTTTACGGAGCGCATCTGTCTCGCCGTTTACCTCCATGGTCTTGCCGGCGATCTCGCCGCTGAGGAAATGGGAGAAGAGAGCATGGTTGCCACTGACCTCCTTCGCTTCCTCCCGCAGGCATGGGACAATTTAAAGGATGGTTTCGAACTCCGAGCAGGAGACCTATAGCTTCGCAAAAAAACTTGCGGAATCTCTTCCGACTCCGGCGCACGTGCTCTTGTATGGAGAGCTGGGTGCAGGCAAAACGGTGTTTGCCAAAGGACTCGCCGATGGTTTTGGCGTCAACGAAGCGGACGAGGTCACGAGCCCGACGTTCACATTGATCAACCAATACTCCGGACGGTTAAGGATTTACCACATCGATCTGTATCGAATCGAAACCGGAGCGCTGGACGGTCTCGGGCTTGAAGAGATTTTTGATGATCCGAATGCGGCGGTCATCGTAGAGTGGGCGGAGCGGCTGGGTTCATTCGAGACCCCCGGTGCAACCAGGGCATTTCTATCCTACATCGATGACCATTCCCGTAGAATAGACCTATGTTGATGGCATTAGTTCTGTTTTTGCAGGTCGTACCGCAATTGCGGATACCGCCCCAGCCGGAGGCGATCGAGATCGTGGGACCCTACAAATTTCGCGAAGACCAGGGACAGACGACGAAGGTCATCCTGAAAAATGGATTGACCGTCCTCGTGCGTGAGCAACAAGCTGTACCGCTCACCAGTATCGCTACCTACGTCAAGGCCGGATATTTCGATGAGGACGATCGCATCTCCGGAATTTCACATGTCATCGAGCACATGCTTTTCAAAGGCACCGGCAAGCGTCCGGTGGGGGAAATCGCTCGGGAGACGCAGGGACTGGGCGGATATTGGAACGCCCACACTTACTACGACCGGACCGTTTACTACTCCGTCGTGCCTTCGGAGAGTACGAAGAAAGCCCTCGACATTCAGGCGGACGCGCTCTGGAACTCCACGTTTGACGCAACCGAACTGAAGCGCGAGATCGAAGTTGTTCTGCAGGAGAACAACAGGAAGCTCGACAATCCTCCCGCCGTGGCTCTGGAGAAAATGTTCGCAACTGCCTTCCAGGAGCATCGCATGCGGAGATGGCGTATCGGCACACCGGAGGGTTTGCGCGCGCTGACTCGCGACGATGTCATTGGATACTTCAAAAAATACTATCGTCCTTCAAACATCATTCTCTCGATCGCAGGCAGGCTTGACACCGAGGAAACACTCGATGAAGTAGTGAAGCTTTACGGTGGCGCTGAAGACCAGGCCGTCGAGCACAACTTCGGGCCCGCCGAACCGCAACAGAATGGTACACGCTACGGCTGGCTGCGCGGCGCAATCGAGCAGAATCACGTGGCAATGGGTTTCCACGGGCCCGGTATTCTCACGGATGATGCGCGTGCTCTCCAGGTCGTCGCTGCAATCCTGAGCGAGGGCCGGGCATCGGTCCTCAATCAGTACGTGCGTGACGAAAAAAGTCTGATCACCAACGGCTCGGCGAGCTTGATCGCTTTTCTTGACCTGAGTGTCCTCGAGATCGAGTTCGAAACCGCCACGCCGGTTGAAGCGCAGATAGGCGTCCTGGCGGAACTGGAGAACATCAAGAAATATGGCATAACCAAAGAGGCGCTCGCTCGGGCGAAGACGTTAATCGCCGAGAATCACTATAATTCTCTCGAAACGGTCGAAGGAGTCGCCCAGGATATCGCCTACTTTGAGGCACTGGGCAGTTGGAAACAATCATCGGAATACATGGCGGCCATTCAGAGAGTTACCGCTGAAGACGTTGCCCGCGTCGCGAAAAAGTACCTGACCTTCGAAAATTTGAGCGCCTTCGAGTATCTTCCTGAATCCGTCACCCGGATGTTCTCCGACTCCGACTATCGACAAGGTGTGCTCCAAAAAGTTGCGGCTGCTACCGAACAACGGGCTATTCAGGAACTGCCTGTTGTCGCTGAGATCCCGGCGGACACGGAAGCAGTCGTACACGATCTGGTCAAACCGATCGAACGGCGCTCCATACTTCGCGGGCCGGAGGTTTACATCCTCGAAGACCACCGCCTCCCGCTCGTTTCGTTTGGAATCTTTTATCCGGGCGGGAGGCTCTTTGAGTCCGACAAGAACGCCGGCATTACCGAGCTGATGCTCCGCAGCGCCATCCGCGGTACCCAGCGATTCAATTCCGCCGACATCTCGCGCCGGCTCGAAAATGCGGGCGCGCGGCTTCAGGTTGTAAATGAGCAGGATTTCTTCGGTTATGTCGTCGAAGGCATCAGCAGCAAGATGGACCAGGCTCTCGAGACTCTGATGGAGGTCCTCCAGCAGCCTTCGTTTCAGGAAGATGAAGTGGCGCACGAGAAAGTGCTGCAGCTCGCCCGGATCAAGAAACTGCGCGAGAACAATTACTGGTATCCGGTGAGTCTTTTCATGCAGACGCTCTTCGGCACGCACTCGTACGGCCGGACCTCGATTGGAACCGAAGATGCGCTGGAAGCGTTGACCCGCAACGATCTGGAAGCCTGGTTCAAGACGAATCAGCGGCCGCTGGTCCCGCTCATCATCATCGTGGGCGACACCCGCGGCACCGCTCTGGTCGCATCCATTGCCGACGCGCTGACGAATGAAGACCTGCATGAGCGCGAGATCGCGTCGCTGCCGGCGCCCAGTGTGACGAAGGAAAAGAAGGAAACCCTGGAGACCGCCCCGCGCCAGCAGACGGCTCTCGTTTACGGCTTTCCCGGCGTGGGCCGTTCCGGCTCGGACCAGTACGCCCTCGTCGTTTTAGAGAATATAGTCTCCGGCCTTGGCGGACGATTCTTCGACGCCATTCGTGAGAAGCAGGGCCTGGCCTACACGGTCCGTACTACCAATTCGTTCTTTATCAAAGGCGGCGCAGTGTTCACCTATACGGCTTTCTCGCCGGAAAACGAGGCCAAGGTGAAGGAGTCGCTCGAGAAAGAAATAGAGCGGCTTCGAAAGGATGGAGTGACTGCGGAGGAAGTCAGGAAGGCCGTTGCTTACTCCATCGGCACCCACGATATCGGTTTGCAGACGCGTACGGGCACTGTACTGGAATATGCCCGATCCATCTATTCGGGGACTGGAACTTCGGGAGTCATGAACTATGCCGCCGAAATCCGTCGAGTCACACCTGATCGTGTAAAGACGGCCGCTGCGACATACCTGGATCCGCAGGCGCTACGGATTGCGATTGTCAGGGGTACGAAGCGGTAGCTGTAGCGGCGGTCTATGACCGCCGACGTTCCTCCAAGCTACTAAATCGTCGGCGGTCATAGACCGCCGCTACAGCTGGCGTAGTTCGCGGTTACTGTCTTTTGATTTCGATCTTGCCCAGGGATGTGTGAAGTGTCACCCGATTTCCGCCGCCATTAATCTGCGTCTGCGAATGCGAGGGTGAATAGAACTTGTTTGGCGTCACGAGACCTTTGGAGGTTCCCGCACCAATCGCGTTCATCGGGAAATCCGAGATGATGTGCTGTGACTGGAAGGCGGGGCGCTCCACAGTGGCATCCACGGTGGCCTTCATTCGCTGGGGCAGGTAAACGGTTATATCGCCGACACCGGATTGAAGATCGACGTGCAGGTCGCCGTTGATGTTCTCCGGCACCATTTTCACGACAATACTGCCAAATCCCGTGGAGGCTTCTACCCAGGCGGAGGCGCTATCCAGGCGGATATCACCCGACTCGGTATGCCCCTGAAACGGGCCGCGGACGTGCCGGCTGGTGATACTTCCGCCGCCGGTCGTGGCATCCATTCCTGCCGCATCTCCGATGGAAATATCTCCTGCCTTGGCATTAGCCTTTAATTCGCCTCGAACTTCCTGGATGGTGATGGTTCCACCGGCAGTTTCTGCACTGACGCGCCCGTTGACAACGCCGGCACGAATCGTGCGAGCAGTCTGGAATTCGGCATTGCCGTTGACGTTGCCCACTTCAACCGATCCGCCGGGACTGCGAAGCTCCGCATTTCCACCAATGTTGCCCGCCTTGATGGATCCGCCCTGGGTAATGATTGCGGCATCGCCTTTGATCTGACCGGCCGTCACGGAACCACCACTGGTTCTGGCGGTCACGTTTCCGTCCGAATCACCGACGCTGATGTTTCCGGCCAGCGTTACCAGGTCCAGATGCAAGCCTCGGGGCGTTACAATCCGCCACTCGATCGAGGGCGAGATCTGGCCCGCATTCGGCGTGTTGCTCGTGAGTCGGATCACGTCTTTGCCGCAGGCTTCCTGAACTTGAATCAGGTTGGTGTTGACCTGCACTTCGACTGCGTCACGACCTGTGGTATCGATCACCAGGTTCCCCACAGGCGCTCTCACAACGAGAGTCGCTGCATCAGAAACCAGGCACTTGGCAAGAAGGGGATTCTGAAACGCGAAGATGAGGAAGCCGCAAGCCAGAAACCAGAAGGCCGAAGGCCGAAATAAGTTTCTCGCGTTCCGGCTTTGGGCTTTTGCCTTCTGGCTTCCGTTCATTTTCCTGATCCTACAAACTGCAGGCCCGCGGCGCGAACGGCGGAATTGTCATCCTTTTCCGTCACTTCTCGAATACTTTTAGCCAGTTCGGTGTCGTTGGCGTTCTTTGTGGCCAGCGCTTCGATCGCTCCCATGCGGACACCGGCACTGGTGTCACTCGACAGAGCGGCCATGAATGCCTTCCGGACGTGTTCCTCGCCGGCATATTGCTTGAGGGCTTCCAGTGCGCTCAGACGGACCCCAAGGTTATCGTCATAAAGCAGCGCGTTGATCAAGGCCTCTTCGATGGTCTCATCGTTCGGTTTCTGATTCTGAGCGAGTGCTTTAACAATCTGCAACCTTGATCCCGGATTATTGGTATCCCGCAGACCGTTGAAGAGAAGACTGCGGACCATTTGATCTTCCATCTTTCCCTGGAATCGCAGGGACCGGGACACCTCGCCGGCCAATTCAACCTGGCCGGTGCTGGGATCCGTATTTACAACTCGAAGATTGGAAATCGTCGCATCCCGAGGGATGGCTGAATTTGCAATGGTATTCTCTTGAAGGGCGGCGGCTGCCGGTTGAGCACCACCGCCTTGAGGCGTGTGCGTGCTGACGTAGACGCCAAGCGCCAATCCCATGGCTATCAGCGCGCCGGATTCCAGCAATCTCATCGGTGTCAGAATTCCCGACAGAACCGGCATGCGCCACCATGATCGCTTCGTCTCTATACGATCCAGTTCATCCGAAAGAGCACGCCGGGATTCCACCAGGAGGTCGGATGGGAGATCCAACCGGGCGGCGGCATCCGCCGCCAGAACCACGTGCATACCCTTCTCGGCTTCATAGACATCCTGACAGTCAGCGCATTCGTGGATATGAGTATCCAACCCTGTGCGCTCCCTGTCAGTCAACTCCTCATACAGGAGTAGTGTGATTTGGTGTTGATATTCTCGGCAGTTCATACGCTCGTTAAATACGCTCTCAATTTCTGGGTCGCACGGAAGAGATAATTCTTGGCGGTTTCCTCGGTGCTACCCATGATTTCGCCGATCATTTTCAGCCTAAGGCCCTGGTAGTGCCTTAATTCAAATACAAGACGCTCCTTTTCGGAAAGGGTTTTTAGTGCCTCTTGTATCTTTTCGCCTACTTCCTTCCCGTACAGGCGGCGTTCGGGGTTGCTGTAGTAGGTGGTAGCAGCAAGGGTGTCTTTCAACGCCGGCCGGTCCGGATGGCTTTCCACATCGGACTCGTAGGAAATCTCCTCTCTTAATGTTTGACGTTTGCGGAGATGATCCAGACTGACGTTTGTGGCGATTCGGTAAATCCAGGTGTAAAAGCTCGACTCGAAGCGAAACCGGCCTAGCGATCGAAATGCCTTGAGGAAGGTCTCCTGGAAAACTTCCCGCGCCTCTTCGCGATTTCCCAGCATGTGGAATGCAAGACGCAAAATATCCCTGTCATGCCTTCGGACCAGCTGCTCAAACGCCTCTCGGTCGCCGCCCTGGGCTTGCTCTATGAGGAGCTTTTCGTCTTCGGATTCATGAACTCGTTGTGCGGCCCTTTTCAATATAGCTTCCATGGCTACGAGCTTTGGACGCCCGTAAAACCAAAAGGTATCGGGGATTGACGAGTTTTACTAGTTGTTGTCACCCACGAAAATCGTGATCCGATCCCCGGGGTGAATAACGGATAGGTCGTTCGTCTCGTTCCAAGAGAGTATAGCATCCACAGAGATCTTATAAGTCGTCGCAATCCTGTCCAGAGTCTCGCCCTGGCGGACCTGGTGGACGACTTTCCTGGACGCCGTCTGAGCCGGCTGGGTTACCAGTAGTTTCTTGCCAACGGTCAAGTGGGCGGAAGACAGGTGATTGAGGGTCTTTAACTTATCGGCTGAGGTGTGGAAACGAGTGGCGATTCCAGCAAGGGTATCGCCCCTGTGAACGACGTAAGTGACTGTTTTTACAGGTGAAGTGGATTTGCCCGTCGTGGCGTATTTTCTCGCGATGCCGCCCAGCGTGTCGCCCTTCCGGACAACATGCGACCGGAAGAGGACGCGCTTGCTCGCGGGCAGAGAAGCAATTTGTTGATTGAACTTTTCAGCATAGCCCTTGGGCAGGATCAGCTCGAAATCGGAATCGTCGGGCGGAGTTGTCCACCGGAGGACATGGCCGTTCAGGTCTCGAAGGTCTTCGAGCGGGAGATTGATGGCCTCAGCGATGATTCTCAAATCCGTTGCTTTGTCAACAGGAACCCGTTCGGTTTCCAGAGCCGCGTCGGGCGCGACACGGAAGCCATATTTTTCCGGATTCTTTCCGATGATCGTCAGGGCAAGAATGTTGGGAACGTAATTGGTGGTTTCTTTCGGCAGCGCACGCTTGTCCGCCAGTTTCCAGAAACTGCCGTCTCCCGTCTTATCCATGGCGCGATGAATGCGAGCGGGACCGGCGTTGTAAGCCGCCATCGCAAGATACCAATCGCCGAATTCCTGGTACAGATCCTTCAGATGACGCGCGGCGGCCCGGGTCGACTTTTCCGGATCTGAGCGTTCGTCGATCCACCAGGTCTGGCGCAAACCATATTCTTTTCCGCGCGACGAGATGAACTGCCACATTCCTCTTGCTTTGGCGCGTGAAAGAGCTCGCGGCTGGAAGGCACTCTCGGCCTGGCAGAGATAGATCAGGTCGAGCGGTACGCCTTCTTCTTTCAGGATCTGCTCGATCATGGACTGATAACGGCCTACATGCTGGAGAGCCCGCTCGATGGTGAATCGGCCACGCCCGTCCTGATAGTAGGAGAGGAACGTCAGTACGCGATCGTTGATCTCGATAGGAAGATCGTGGGCGACTTCCTCGATTTCTTCTTCGACTTCCTGCTTGAGCTTGGGATCGATGGCCGAGGGGAAGGTTTCGACGTGTTGAAGATCGTCGATAGCGGCATGCTCTTCGGCCTGATCCGTGAAGCCGTCACCGTCGCGAATGGCGGCCAGTTCCAGCGCATGGACCCGGCTGACGAGCTCCGTTATCTCGCGTTGCAGACGCGGCTCTTTCTGGTGCACGCTCGACGATTCCAGCAGTATGTCGATGGCGCTATCGAATTCGTCCTTGGCTCTTTTCAGAAACCCTTGTTTGTAAAGGTCTTCGCCGCGCTCGAACCGCAACTGAGCCTCGACGATGATCAGAGCGATCGGATCGATAGGATTTTCCCGCTGCATCAGGTTCGCCACGGGCATTGTGACCGGCTCGACGTGTTGCCGTATCACCGGCATGGGTGGGGGCGCGACTACTCTGGCCTCCTCCAGAGGGACGACCGATTTACAGGCCGCCACGACGGGAAAAGTAAGAATCAATATTTTAACGGCAACTCTTGGAGTCAAAACAGCACCCCCATTAAATTCAAAAGCCACTAAACCTAAGATTTTTAAGGTCTTTTAGTATAGTGGCTTCCCAGAAAGCAACGTCAGCTTACACGACAGGCATGGCTTAGTCAACGCCCCAGAAACCCTTTGCTGATCATTGGCCAGGATTACGGTAATTGCCCCGAGCCGGTCCGTTCGAAGAGCCGGCAGGGCAGATTCATGCGGATGCCCAAAAGGATTATTCGCACCAACCGAAATCACTCGTACGGAGGCTGCAATTTTCACGCGAACTCCCTTGCTTCCATGGTGCGGAACCTTCAGAACATCAACTCTTTCAGGGACAGGAATTTTCCGTTCGATATCGCCGGTCAGAAGCGCTGTGGCGTGACCTGTATTCAACAGCAAGACAACCGAATCATCGTTCTCCGCATTCTTGCGAGGAACCCAATCGGCTGGAGGATGCAACACCGTAAACGGGCCGATCGTCTGGCCCTTCCACACCCATCGGATGGGAATGTGTTTTCCATTAATCCTTTCGAGTAGTTCCCGGTATCTCGGAGTCATTGGATTCCTTCCGAGCCAGAACTCGCCAATTTGGAAGTTTTCGATGACATCAAATAACCCATCCATGTGGTCGTGATGGGCATGCGTCAGCACGACCGTGTCGAGACGCCGTATTCGCCGCGAAAACAAGTACGCCGAAACGACATTCTCCCCGATCGAAAATGTGCTGTCGTCTCGCAGATTCAGGAATCGGCCCGCGGAAACTCCCCCGCCGTCGATGAGCGTCCGGCGGCCGTCCGGGAATTCGATGAGCGTCGAATCGCCCTGGCCGACGTCTACAAACGTCAGTGTAACGTTCTCTGGTGGAGCCGGCGCAAAGTTTCCTAATGCAACCAGCCCCTGAATCAGAACAACTGCTCCAGCGGCTCCCAGAAAGAGGCGCTTCCACTTTTTCCGGATGGCCGCTGTGAAAAGGAGGACTGACGCGGCGTACAAAGCCCAAACCCACAACGGCGGCGATGGCACGCGTAATGTTGCGCCGGGCAACTTGAGAGCGAGATGCAGTGTCTCGAGCAGGATTCCAAGCAGTTGCGTAATGATCCATGCGGCAATGGCTGCGGCCGGCGGGGGCAGAAAAATCAGGAGCAGTCCGAGCGGAGTGATTGCCGCTGTGATCATGCCGGCCGGAATGTTCAAGAGTGGTGAAACCGGAGTGAATCGATGAAACGATTCCACCATAAAGACCAGGAACACCATTTCGACGCAGACTGAAACAATGGCCGTTTCGCCGGCAATCAGAACCACCCTCCAGGGCAGAGTGACAGTCCAGGTGGGCAAGCCGTGCAGCTCGCACCACGTGCGCCGAGACACGCGCCAGTCCGCCGCGCGGATCGGGAGGTTGCTGTCTTTGGAAGCATCGTTGAAGTCCGCCAGCGCTTCGCGAAGCCATCCCAGAATCCACTGGCAGGCCGGCCCCCCAATGCCGACCACGGCAAGGACGGCCGCAAAGGTCATCTGAAAGCTGGAATCTTCGATCGCTCCGGGATCGATCAGGAGAATGATGAAAGCTGCTCCCGCAGTGGCGCTCAGGGCCGCATAGCCGCGGTCGAGGAGCTGCCCGACGGCGAGAAAGGACACCATAAGGGCGGCCCGGAACACAGGCGCCTGGCCTTCGACGATCGCCGTGTAAGCCAGCGTACATACGAGAACAAATAGGAGACGAGGTTGTCGTTTCCATAAAATACGGCGGGCCAGCCACAGGGCCATACCCGCAACGACGGCCAGATTAAAGCCGGAAACAACGACAAGGTGGTAAAGTCCGCCCGCCTGGAACTGCCGCTCGACTTCCGCCGTCAGACCATACGTCCTACCCAGCACCATTCCCGTCACGAGGCCGCGTATGGTCTGGCCATTACGGTCCGCCGCGAATGGAGCTTCGAGCCGGGTTTGAATCCAGTTTTTAATTCGATCTTTTCCGTGCCACCCTCTGTCCAGAACCGTAATTAGGCGGGGGTTCCGAATCGTGCCGGTCCAATAGACTCCCTGTCGCTCCAGGTGGCGCCGGTAATCAAACACGCCGGGATTTCTGTAAACCACCGGCCTGTGCAACTTCACTACAATCTCCAGACGGTCGCCGCTTCCGAGCTCGAATGCATCGAAAAGGCGGCGCAAGTCCGGATCGTCCAGAAATTCCGTCAGTCGTGCCCGTCCAGGGTATCGCTGACCGTCTACCGTTTGCAATTCTACGTCCAAATAAACGCCCAATCCGCGCCACTCCGGCGCTTTTGTCAGGCGTCCCACGAGGCGAACGGCGGTGTCGCCAGGGTCCGGGAGCACCGCCGGCTGACGCGCTGCCAGTCCGGCGCCGGCCAACGCCACTGCCAGGAGCGCACACCGGCGCTTTGCGAACGAAATGAGAATGGCTACGGGCAGGCAGATCCAGACGGACCTCGAGTCCAGGCACGGAGACAGCAGGATACCTATGATAAGAGCCAGGAGTGGCAGCGCCATCTGCATTCACGGCAGCTGCGAAGGGCGGGGCTATTGTACCTCAAACAACCCGATTATCTCGATGTGATACGTGTTGGGAAATTGATCGACCAGCGTGAGGCGGCGTAATGCATATCCTTTCGAGGCAAGAGCCGCGGCATCCGGCGCAAACGTGGTGGGATTGCAGGAAACGTAGACGATTCGCCGAGGGCCCAGGGCGGCGATCCGCTCGGCATTTTTGACCCCGCATCCGGCTCGAGGGGGGTCTGCGACGACTACCTCCGGCCTGAGGTCCGCACCCTGCAAGGTGGCATCCACTTGCCCCTCGAAGAACTCCAGATTCCACCGGTCATTCAATTTTGCGTTCTCCCGGGCCTGATGGACCGCCGATCGATTGCCTTCCACGCCGATGACTTCTCCGGCTATTCGAGAGAGTGGAATAGAGAAAAAACCTGAACCGGAATACAGCTCCAGAACGTGGGTTGGCGCGGGTCCCGCCTGATCCAGGACTTCGTTCACGAAAGGAGCAAGCAGAAACCGATTCGCCTGGAAGAATGTTTCCGGATGAATTTTGTACTGGATGTCGCCGACGTGGATCCGGGCCCGGCCAAGGCGCTCGATTCGGCCTCCTTCGAAGACAAAGCTCGCCGCGATCTCGGGAGTACTGATGACGTGAACCTCGCGGGAGCCGCGCGGGTCCACGGTTTGAAGGAACTGATTGATCTCGGGGACCAGCGATGCGCACTTCCGAATCGGAATGACAACGTTTGTCTTCTCCTGCATGAAACCGAGCTCTCCATCGATGACATGAAACGTGGCTCGGAGCCTGTAGTTTCTGTCGGGCCCGACGATCCGCTTGATTGGACCATCCCACTTGAGATGACCAAGCCGTTCAATGCTTTCCCGAATGATGGCTTCCTTGTAATCGACCTGGCGATCGTATCGGATGTGCTGCCAGTGACAGCAGCCTGCCTCGCATACCGCCTCCTGCCGGTCCGGCGATGATTCGAGAATCTCGGTGATACGCCCCACCGAGTAATCTTTCTTTTTCCCCACAATCTTCGCTTCGATGACATCTCCCGGTGCTGTCCTCGGCACAAACACTACTCCCTCTTCGGTCCGCGCGAGCCCGGAGCCTCCGTAGATGAGTTTTTCGATTTTGAGACGCATAAGAGAATTAGCCGCGGCTATATCAGATAGAACAGGCTTAACCGCGGCATTTCGTATCTCTCCAGCACCCTTCTGCGCCACATTTGCTGCTCTAGCATCATCAATTGCGCGGCAGTCATCGTTGATCTGAAGGGATTCAATTCCCCATCCACCTCACGTTTTAACTCGATCATCGTTTTGTCGTCAGCAGTAGCTTTCAGCCTGGAAATCAACTTCTCTTCGAGTGCGCTTAGTATCTGCTCGGCGGCTCGCAAGTTTGATGGATCGATTGAGCGAATGGACTCCGCGATTCCAGCATCAAGGCGCTCCACCTGCGCGGCAAGTTTGCGAACGTATGAGACGACTTCGTCCGGGTTGAAGTCCGGCAACTTCGGATCTTCGACCATCAGGTCCTTCTGTTCTTCGCAGACCTTCTCGATTGCCTTGACGCAGTACGCCAGCGAGCCGATTTCACGTCTTCGCTTCGGATTTGTGAAGGCTCGATCAATGCCCTTGAGAACGAGTTCTAGCGGAATTCCTTGCTCCATCCAGCTTTCAATGAGGACCCAATCCACACAGGAAACAAGCGTGAAGGACCGGCGCTTGGTCTGGAAGAACCGCTCAATTTCCGTGAAGTAGTTGAAATAATTCTGCATTCATAGCGTTCCCATGGATGGGTTGAACGCTGCCATGGGTGGCCGGCGGTCCAGCGGGTTACCGCTGGATCCATCCGCCGCCCACAACCACATCGTTCCAATAGAAGACAGCGGCCTGGCCCGGCGTGATGGCGCGTTGCGGGGAATCAAACTCGACGGCAACTTCATCGTTCTGGAGCGAAACTATGGCGGGCTTTGGCTCGAATCGATTTCGGATCTGGACGTCACATCGAATCGGCTCCGTGAGCTTCCCGATCGCGATCCAATTGTGATCGCGCACTGTGAAGCGGGTCCGCTGCGGATCCTCTCCAATCACAATCCGGTTCAACTGCGGCTCGATGCGCACGACGTACTGTGGCCGTCCTGCGGCAATCAAGCCCTTTCGCTGGCCGACAGTGTACTTGTGAATACCGGCGTGTGTGCCCACAACCTCGCCGTCCTCG
>WNFQ01002346.1_pt1 | contig 13691 bp, 15 predicted proteins | sample 5400171 | NCBI WGS metagenome assembly WNFQ01 (sample SAMN13153356, study PRJNA577476) | soil metagenome | isolation source: 20 cm soil under Madrone tree | place: USA:California | collected 2016-06-14
TATTTGAACGGCGTCTTCTTCTCGCCGACCACTGCTGAGCGCTGCCTTCTTGACCTGTCGATCAAGCTTCTGATCTTCCCAAACTTCGAGCCGTTCTTTCATAAACTCTTTGAGCAGACGAACCGGATCGCGCCGTCGCCTCCGAGCGGCTTCTTCAAAGCGATCCCACAGTGCTGAGTCTACACTTAGCCTGGCCATGAACGCATTCTAGCACCTCCGCGTGTTAATGCTGAATCCAATGGGAGTAATTTAGTGAATTCAGTGTTTGAAGACTAATGACTTGAGATATACTCCGCGCGCGCTCGTCATTTCTCCTTGCAATCATCGGCGGTCCAACTGGTAAGCGAATACTTCAGTTTGAGATTCTTATAGACGACGGCCGTGACGTCCCGGGTCTTGCCCTTTACCTTCACCTTCATACAGAGCCGGTAGTTTAGTCCGGCAACCACTTGCACTTCAGCCCGCTTGATCGAAACGAGCGAGATTCGGGCGTGCAGCGCCTGCCTTTCCTTCTGAATGGCGACCCGCGCCGCGGCCACTGCGTCGGGGTTATCATTTGAAGTTTCGCTATAGGCTCCGGCCAGCTGGCCCTGCCGAGTTTTAGCGGCGCACGATACGCCCGAGAAATTGTTTATGGCTGTGATCGCGAGGGCCGCGATTATCAGCATCGGTAGTTTTCTTTTCATTCTTGATCTCCTGACCTGACGGTTGAGTAATAGTCCACCCAATATAGCATGCCGGCTTTTCATAATTATCCATCCTCGCTTCGGCACGGTTTTGGTTTCGAGACGCTTAGAGTACTAACTTTAGTTACGGTCTTTCTCATCCGATAAAAGCCCGACTAAAGCCGGTACTCTGAACGCCGCTTGCGCACAGCAGGTCACTGCCCGCCGGACGCGACGATGAATAGAAGCATCCGCGATGCGCCAGATTCTCTCGCTTTGTCTTGATTAATCCCTCGTTAGATCTAAGAATGCTTTTTTGATGACTCTTAATCCTGACCAACTTGCCGGCTACGTTCGCGACGGATTTCTGCTGCTCGAGAATTTCGTAGATAAGCAAGCCTGCGATTGTCTCCGCGCGCGAGCCGCGGAACTAGTGCGCGATTTTGATCCGAGGGGCCTTGTATCAATCTTTTCTACTCAAGAGCAATCGCGCACCAGCGACGAGTATTTTCTTGGGTCAGGAGATAGGATACGTTTTTTCTTCGAGGAAAACGCGTTTCATTCCGACGGCACGCTCGGTCAAAGCAAGGAGCAATCAATCAATAAAATCGGGCATGCACTACATGATCTCGATCCCGTCTTTGACAAGTTCTCGCGGATCCCGGAAATCCAACAGCTCGTTTCTGATCTTGGCATCGACGACCCTCTGCTGCTTCAGTCCATGTACATCTTCAAGCAGCCGCGGATTGGCGGCGAAGTTACCTGTCATCAGGACGCCACCTTTCTCTACGCCGAGCCTTTGCGTTTGGTTGGGCTGTGGTTCGCGCTGGAGGATGCGACCATTGATAACGGATGTCTTTGGGTGATGCCCGGCGGACACAAGCTGGGATTGAAGTCACGCTTCGTCCGCGCCGAAGACGGCACGCGCTTCGAAGTAATCGATGACGCGCAGTGGCCGGAGGGGAAGTTGCAGCCCCTGGAAGTGAAGAAGGGAACTGTAATTGTTTTGCATGGCCTGCTACCGCACCTCAGCCGCGAAAACCGATCGCCGAGATCACGACATGCTTACACGCTTCATGTCATCGATGCTTCCGCACTCTATTCAAAGGACAACTGGTTGCAGCGATCGGAAGAGATGCCGCTGCGGGGATTTTGAGCAAGGAGGTGCGGCATGGCGAAGCGTGTGATCGGATCTTTCGCGGATCTTGGAAGAAGGTAGGAGGTATAATACGCGGCACACCGGACTTGGCCCCGCCGCGTGGTCTAATGCGTAGTTGGTTCTAATTGTGATCTGGAGGCATTGTATGCGTTGTTACGTAGTCTTCTTCGATACGAGAGATGCCGAAGAGTTTAATAAAAGGGCTGAGATGCTTGAGAAAACCGCAGGTCTGACGGTTCACTACATGAGGAACGACCCGTACGGGCAATTGTTTGGAATCTACATCACGGAGCAGACCGCTACGAGATTTCCACAATTCCTTACCGAGTTCAACGGTGGCAAATGGCTAGACCATGAACCCGTCTAGTTCGGGATAACCTCATGCTAATAACTTCCGTCCGTTGAAGGGTGAATCATGAACTGGCCGCCCAACAAATCGTTCGACCAAAAACGCGCGGAGCGCGTTCTTTCACTTGATTATTTGAATCGGGGTTGAATGTAATCGCCTCGCCCGGTGAATTCGAACGTTGGGCGCAACTGTCTGTGACTTTATCGGAGGGCTTCCATGCTAAAATTCTTGGGAAAGATAGTCGCAGGCCAAAACTCTAAGCAATTCGAAGAACAGCTTCGAAGGGTCAAGATATTTCTTTATGCCGAATTGAGCATGGAGTATCAACGAGATTTTGACTCAGAGTTGGCGAGCATTCTTGCGTCGCAAGTCGCGAACTATCTCACGGGAGAAGATCTCGACCAGAGCTATGCCAGTGTTGACGAACCCACCAGATCAAAGATCCGACAGATAAAAGATCAAATCATCAGTCGTGCCGACGAGAAGATGCTGAACGATGATACTCTACGGGAAACGATTGTCTACACGCACAGGATGAAAACCGTGCTCTCCTTCGCAAAGAAAGGCCCTCAATATTTGAAAAGCGCCGAGAAACACAGAAGTGAACAGATCTTGCTGAGGTATGGAGCCCAATTCCCGCAAGAGGTTACTCCAAAGATTTATGATCAACTATTCTCTCGCTTCGCTCAAGCGAAGCAGCGATTTATTTCTGGTGCCAGGCACTAAAGGTCTTGTCAATCAGGTTGAGTCCAACACCTGGTTGGGCAACGTTGCGTCTCCGTTATGAGCACATATTTCAATGCACTCGACATTGCCGAAGGACAGGTTCATGTTCTGACCAAGACTCGTTGGATGGGAATTGTTCCGATGCCTCACACAAGCGTGACGCCGCGCAGTCCCGGTAACCTGAAACGTCTGGGCACGTTTGTTAGGTGGACGACGAGCGACCCATCGATGCTCGCCACGCTACATGCTGCCATCGTGCGTTTAGTCCACGAGGTCGGTATTTCCGGCCTGGTTGAGGTTGCTAATAGCGTGAAGGCGACGACGCAGGTTGCCAGGACCTTCGGTGGAGACTGGCGCGATATTATCAAGCAAGCAGAGCACGACGGCGTCGCTTTTCCAGTGCCTGACGATATTCTGAAGTACATAAAGAGTTTCACGTAGACCATTGTGAACGCCGTCGCCAACACCTAGTTGCGCGGCTTCGCCCATCGGAACGTGAGAGGGAGAAAACAATGACTGCCGAACATAAGATTCTTACGACGCGTCTGAGAGAACTACTCGCTACTCCATCCGACGAACTAACCGAAACAGAGGGAAAGGTGAAAGAAGAAATTCTTGCGGCGCTGAGTTTGGGTTTTCGAAAAATAGATGACGATGCCATTGGCGAATCCCTAACCGGCTAGTGAAAGACCGATCCATTGTGCTACGGCGACGCCTAACAACTCATTGCTCCCGAGCCCGGGATCGCATACTTCTCAGCTGACTTCATCCAACGATGCTTGAATGATTATAGCCTGCGCCCGTCCACTTCTCACGTTGGGTTTCTATTCGGTACAGAACCGGGAGCGGTAGCGACCGGGTCAAACACTCAACCTTAAAACCGCGCTCTTTCGCCCGCTAAAGCGGGCTCAGGATCTTTATGAGACGCAATCCCCGGGGTTACGCTCGCTGCGCTCGCTCCACCCGGGGCTATTATCTGCCGCCGCTCCGCGGCTCGTTGATGGCTGAGATCTAAGTTGAGTTTATGACGGGCTTCAGTCAAGCCGGCTCTGAATCATTCAACGGTCACTGACTTCGCCAGATTCCGCGGTTGATCGACGTCACAGCCGCGTCGCACGGCGATGTGATAAGCCAGCAACTGCAGCGGAATAACAGAGAGAATCGGCGTAAGCAGATCGCTCGAGGCGGGAATCTCGATCACGTGATCGGAAACAACTGAAGACATCGAATCTCCTTCGGTCAGAACCGAGATCACGATGCCTTCGCGCGCTTTCACTTCCACGATATTCGAATGAGTTTTTTCATAGCGCAATTCGGAGGCGCGATTGCCGGCTTCGCGGGTGTTGATGAACATCACCGGCAGCCGCTCATCGATCAGCGCGTTGGGTCCGTGCTTCATCTCGCCGGCCGGGTAACCTTCCGCGTGAATGTATGAAATCTCTTTCAGCTTCAGCGCGCCTTCGAGCGCGACCGGAAAATTGATACCACGGCCCAGATAAAGAAAGTCAGTAGCGCGAAAAAATTCCTTTGACAGCTCTTCGATCGCGTCCGAATCGTTCAGCAGGTGCTCCATCTTCACCGGCAGTTCGGCAAGTTGCTGCGCGTGGGCCCGGCTCTGTTCGGCAGTAAGCGTTCCCCGCAATTGGCCGAGGTACAGCCCGAGCAGATAAAGCGCGATCATCTGTGAGGTAAAAGCCTTGGTAGACGCGACTCCGATTTCCGGGCCGGCGTGAGTGAGTAGCGTGCCATCCGCTTCGCGCGTGATCATCGAACCCTGCACATTGCAGATTGAGAGGACTTTCCCGCCGCGCTCTTTCACTTCGCGCATTGCCGCGATGGTGTCGGCGGTTTCGCCCGACTGAGAAATCACCAATAGGAGAGTGTTTTCGTCCAGCACCGGATCGCGATAACGAAACTCAGACGCGTAATCGACTTCGACACTGAGCCGCGCGAGTTCCTCAATCATGTATTTGCCGGCGAGTCCCGCGTGCCAGGATGTGCCGCAGGCGGCGATCTTGATCGATGTGAAGCTGCGGAAATCTGCTTCAGTGATGTTCTTCATCTCGTCGAGAAAGACCCGGCCGGTATCGAGCGAGATGCGGCCTTCCACGGTTTCGCGGACTGCGCGCGGCTGCTCGTAAATCTCCTTGAGCATGAAATGCTTGAAGCCGCCCTTTTCCGCCTGGATGGGATCCCAGGTGATCCTTTGCATTTGCGGCTCGACCTGGGTGCCCGCGAAATCCGTCACGCGCACAGAGTCTTTGGTCATCACGGCGATCTCGCCATCACCGAGAAAGAAAACATCGCGGGTGTGTTCGAGAATCGCGGGAATGTCCGAAGCGACAAAGTATTCGCCATCGCCGACTCCGATTACCACTGGCGGGCCGAGACGGGCCGAGATGACCGTGTCGGGCTCATCAGCAGAGAGCATCGACAGCGCAAAGATCCCGCGCAGTTCGCTGACGGTCTCACGAACTGCTTGTTCAAAGTTACAGCCTTGCTTGAGATGTTCTTCAATCAAGTGGGCTACGATTTCGGTGTCAGTTTCGGTAACGAAGTTATGATCTTTCTTGCGCAGATCGTCTTTCAGTTCCAGGTAGTTCTCGATGATTCCGTTGTGCACGACGACTACGCGGCCGGTGCAGTCGCGATGAGGGTGCGCGTTTTCTTCGGTGGGCCGGCCGTGAGTGGCCCAGCGCGTGTGACCCACGCCATAAGTACCGTCCAGCGGCTTCTGGCGCAAGACCTCTTCGAGGTTGCGCAGCTTTCCTTCGGCGCGTCGAATCTTCAGCTGATGAGTTTCGTCGACAACAGCGATGCCGGCTGAGTCATAACCGCGGTATTCGAGCTTGCGCAGGCCGTCGATTATCAACGGCACTACCTGTTTGTTTCCGACGTATCCGACAATTCCACACATATCAGTAAGCAGTAAGCAGGTGAGCAGTGAGCAGACAAGCGATGCCGCATGGTCGCCAACCCTTACTTCTCTTTCGCTTTGGTTTCCCCTTCATTAATCTTTTTTTTGATTGTAGCCGGAACGCCGGCCACTAACGTGTCCGGCGGAACATCTTCAGTAACTACTGAGCCGGCAGCTGTCACTGCGCCGTCGCCCACGCTCACGGGCGCGACCAGCATTGTATCTGATCCGATCCTGACATGATTGCCAATCAGTGTCGGATGCTTCTGCTTACCGTCGTAATTGCAGGTCACGGTGCCGGCCCCAATATTGGTCTCTTCTCCAATTGTGGCGTCGCCCAGATAGGTGAGATGCATCGACTTTGTCCCGCGACCGATTTGCGATTTCTTAACTTCCACAAAGTTTCCTACCACGGCGCGCTCCGCCATGCGAGTGTTCATGCGCAGATGAGCAAACGGTCCGACGGCGCAATCGTCGGAAATTTCGGAGTCAACAATCACACAATGATCTTTGATCGTCACCCGATTGCCGAGACGCGAATCAGTGATACGCGAGCCCTGGTGAATTTCGCATCCTTCGCCGATTACCGATTTGCCTTCAATGTGCACGTCAGGATGAATTATGGAATCGGGTCCGATCTGCGCTTCGCTACTGACGTAAGCGTGCGAAGGATCGATAAAAGTAACCCCGCCCTCCAACATTAAACGCCGGACGGCGTTGCGGCGCAGAAGATTCTCGAACTCGGCAAGTTCCGCGCGTGTGTTTACTCCCGAAACTTCGCGGGCGTCGGAGTGCTGATAGACCATTACCCGCTCCCCGTCATCTCTCAGGATTCCGGGCACGTCGGTGAGATAGTATTCGCCCTGGCTATTGGTTGGACGGACGCGCTCCAGCGCGCGAAAAAGTTTTTCACTATCAAAGCAGTAAATACCGGCGTTTATTTCTCGGAGTTGCCGTTCATCCTCGCTGGCATCTTTTTGCTCGACGATTTTGAGAAAGTTGCCGGCCTCGTCGCGGACGATCCGTCCATACCCGGTCGGATTTTCCAGGCGCACGGAAAGCAGCGTGCAGGATGCTTTATCGGCGATATGTTGTTCAAGTAATGTCCGCAGAGTTTCGGGCCGAACCATAGGCACGTCGCCCGACAGAATCAACACCGTAGAGTTCGCTCCTGCCAAAGCCCCACTCGCCGCCATGACCGCGTCGCCGGTTCCGCGCTGTTCCGTTTGGTTGACGAAACTTGCCTGATCGTTACCGAGCTCTTTTTCGACTGCAGCTCGCACATCGTCGGCTTGATGCCCAACTATGATGTAAGTCCGGCGCGGCCCCAACAGTTCGGCCGTGCGGCAGACGTGCGCGATGAGTGGCCGCCCCTGAAGCTGATGGAGGACTTTCGCGACGCGCGATTTCATACGCGTGCCCAGGCCGGCCGCGAGAATGACGATATCCAGAGTCGTGGGTCGCGCGGTTTGAGTTAGCTGTGCGGTCATTCGCGTTATTTTTTGGTCTGCGGCGGGTTAGGATTCGATTCCGGCGAGAGGTCGTGAACGGACTCTTTCGGCGCAGGCAATAACCACGCGGGCCAGCCGTTCAGAATCGTGACGCACCATCTCGCTCTGATCGAGCAGCTCGGTGCGAATAAATTCAGTTTCAGCCCCGAAGGCACTGTCGTCGATTTCTTCGTCCAACCCAACTTGATAAGCTCCATCAGCGCTATATGTCTCGGCCTGGCTCGCGCTAATCGGGCGATTATTAAGCAAAACATAATCGAAGTGGACTTGTGGCGCGTATTTAGTCACCGCGTCCAAATGTCGGCGCACGTCGTATCCATCAGTCTCGCCCGGTTGGGTCATTAAGTTTGAAATAAAAATCTTCGTCGCGTTCGACCGGCCGATGGCGTCGGCGACCCAGGCCACAATCAAATTCGGAATGATACTCGTGTACAAAGATCCCGGACCGACGGTGATCACATCGGCCGCGCGAATCGCCGCCATTGTTTGTGGCAGGGGAAGGCACTGCTCTGGCTCGAGTCGCAGCCGCTTGATAGGAGAACGGGCTGCGGTAATTTGCGTCTCGCCGTGCACGACGCGCCCATCTTCCAATTCGGCGACCAGCCGCACATCGTTGATTGTGGCGGGAAATATGTGACCCTTGCTGGCCAGGACTTCGGACGATAGCCGCACCGCCTCAACAAAATCTCCGGTCACGTCAGCCAATGCCGCCAGAAATAAATTTCCGAAACTGTGCCCGGCAAGATCTCCCGATCCGCGAAATCGATAGCGAAACAAACGTGAGAGGAGGGTTGAATCCTCCGACAACGCGATCATGCAGTTGCGAATGTCTCCCGGCGGCAGGATCTGCAACTCATCACGCAGGCGCCCCGAACTGCCACCATCATCAGACACCGTCACGATCGCCGATAGCGAATCCAGCCAAACGCCGTCACCGCGTTCACCGACAAAACGCTTCAGGCCGCTGAGCAAAGTAGACAGACCAGTGCCCCCGCCAATAGCCACCAGCTTCAGGCTGCCGTTCGCGTCTGGATGCTGCAAATATTTGCTCCGGTGTGAATCTGTGGTGATTACTAAGAGGGAATAATACCTGAAAGCTAAAAGCTTTCAAAACAGCCTTGACTCGTGCAAGGGCAGGCTTCTTTCGCTACGGGCAGGGCGACGTAAGAACTTAATCGCGAGCAGCAAAGACTAATTGATCGAACTCGGGATCGCTGCGCAAAGGATTAAGATCCTGATCGCGTTGCGCGCGGATTCGCAGTGTAGGTTGGATATCGAGGGCGCGGCGCAGGGACTTGAGGGCTGTATCGATCGCTCCCAAGCGCGCTCGGCTCGCCGCCAGGCCGTAATGAATATGAGCTGCCTCAGGCTCGCGTCGCAGTGCTCGCTCGAAAAGCTCCTGCGCAGCAACATACTCGCCCCGATTCAACTCAATCACGCCGCGATCGTAGAGTGAATCTGCGTCTTTCGGCAAAGCCAGTTCCGTACGCAAACGCGCTTCGGCAACGGCGAGATAGGTGCGCGCCCGGGCGGTAACTTCAGCCACCGTAGAAAAGTTTTCCACCAGGGAGCGAAATTGATTTCGCGCTTCAGCAAAACGGCCCCGAGCAAACTCCTTGTGCGCAGCTTCAAAAGCCCGCAGGGCCGCGGCTTCGTCATGCGTCGGCTGCGGGGGCGGAAGCACGGGCGCAGGTCTCCTAAATACAGCAGGCGCCCTGGTCAAGGCGGGCTTGGATTTCGAAGCGTTAGTGGCGGCCTTTTTCTGGCGGCCTACAGCGACATGGAGGGACGCTTTGGCGGGCTTCCTGGTTTTGGCCTGTGCCTTCGCTGCCGGTCGCTTCGCCGAAGGTGCCGGGGACTTAAGCCTCGGTTTAGCCGTGCGCAGCTTAGCCTTTCTGGCACGCGCTTTTCCTGCCGGCGAACGTTTGGTGGCCGGTTTCAGACGGGTGGACTTACCCGCCACAACACGCTTGCGAGATGATGCCGCTGCGGATGAATGGCGCGAGGAGGAGCGCGATGTAAGTTTTTTCGCGCTCTTGGCGATGGGACTGCTCATGCGCAAAGCCCTCGATTCAAAGACGATTCACCACAAAGATCGCCGTAAAAACAAGGCGAGAGCTTAACATAGCTGCGCGTCTAATTCAACGAAAGAGTAGGGTTTGCGGCGTCAGATAGAGCCGATGTTCAACGATTACAGTCAGCGATGGCCGAAGGATAACACTTGATGGTCTGTGAAGTACCGTGTTAATGTGACTCGTGAGAGTTGGCGACTCGCGTTTTCATCGCTGAACTTTGACGATTTCGGATGCACTTGCAGAGTCGGCGCAGGGAACGTCGCTACTTTGTGGCTCTGAATCAGGCTTCTGACAACAGCTTTAACCTGCCTCCTCGCTTTTTTGTGCAAATCCAGACGAACTTTCAATGGCCAACACTCCAATTCTGATCCGCGAACAGCGCTTTCACCAGATCAAAGCCGTGCTGGCACGTCTGCGGCTGGACGCCTCTGCCCGGCTGGTAGTATTAGTCGACAAGGATGGGCAACAGATTGCAGTCCATGGCGAACTGGGCGAATTGGACACCACGAGTCTGGCTTCTTTGGCTGCCGGGAATGTCGCCGCGACCGGGGGCATGGCCAAACTGATTGGAGAGCGCGAGTTTCCGACGCTTTCTCACGAAGGCGAGCGAGAAAGCATTCATATCAGCGTGATTGGCCGGGTTTTGCTGTTGGTTGTGTTTGATGACCGGTCGAGCCTGGGCCTGGTTAAGCTTCGTTCCAGGCAAATCTCGCAGGAATTGGCGGCGGCTTTTGCCGAGATTGAACGCGAATCGGAATTGGCCGCTGCGGATAATTCCCTCCCGTTCTCCGAAATTACAGACGAGGAGATCGACGGCCTCTTTTTAAACCGTTAAGCGAACTGAAGCCCGCCCCCCAGTCGCCCCGATACTACCGGCCGAGCCCCTATGACATTTATTAACTACGCATCAAGAGAGATCAACTGCAAGATCGTCTACTACGGACCCGGACTCTGCGGCAAAACGACGAATCTTCAGCATATTTATGATTCGACGGCGCCGCAGGCCAGGGGAAAGCTTATCAGCCTGGCAACCGAAACCGATCGCACCTTGTTCTTCGATTTCATGCCGTTGGAGTTAGGAACCGTGCGCGGGTTCAAGACGCGCTTTCACCTTTACACTGTCCCCGGACAGGTTTTCTATGAAGCATCGCGCAAGCTGATTCTCAAGGGTGTCGATGGCGTTGTATTCGTCGCCGATTCGCAGGAAGAGCGAATGGACGCCAATATCGAATCCCTCTATAACTTGGAAGAGAACCTGCGGGTCTACGGTTACGAATTAATGAAGCTCCCGTACGTCCTGCAACTGAACAAGCGTGATCTCCCGAACGTGATTCCGGCAACTGACTTAACGGCTGAGCTGCAAAGAAAAGGCGAGCCGGTGGTTGAGGCAGTAGCTTCGACGGGCGTAGGCGTATTCGACACTCTCAAGGCCGTGGCCAAGCAGGTGTTAACCGAATTGCGCCGAAACTAAGATCAGGGTGGCAGGAAAAGGCTGGTTCAGCCGATTGACTTGATCATCAACAATCCATCGCCGCCATTCGAGTAGTACTTCGGCAATCTCTGAGTCACCGAGTAGCCCAGGCTCAAGTAAAGTTTCTGAGCTGAGACGTTGCTGGCTCGTACTTCCAGCCGCACAATCCTCACGTCTCGGCGGCGAAATCCCTCTTCGATTCTTTCCATCAGACAACTGGCCAGACGGCGTCGCCGGTGCTCGGGGATGATTCCTATGGTGGTTATATGTCCGGTGTGGTCGGGCTCGAGCAATCCGATTACAAAGCCGGCCATGGCGCTGTTTTGGGTAACTATGCGGTACGAAACGGATTCAGGCGCGGTGAGTAAATATTCGAATGTGTCGCGACTGTAGGCTTCACCGTCAACAAAGCATCGCTGATCCAAACGCCAACACTCGTCGATTTGCGAAATGGTGAGCGGTCGAAGATCGTAACGCGCATTTATGGGTGGGACCAACGCAATGCTGGTCTGAGGCTCTGGTGACTGACGGCCATTAAGCCACCACCGCGGACGAAATTTCTTGAGAACTGCCATAACGCAATTGCGATCAGCCGACAACTGAGAGCGTGGCGAAGATTATAGCCTGTTACCCACGCCCGTTTACAAGTGTGACCTTTGCCGGATGGTGTCCTACTTTGAAAAGCGGCGTTCAGAGTGCCGATTTTGGTCGGGCTTTTATCGAGCGAGAAAGAATCCAACTCAGGTTGGTAGTCTAAAAACCTGTCCATTAAGACGCCAGCGTACGTTCCAGCAACTCACAATATGAGCATACAGTCACCGTAGCTGTAAAAACGATAACCTTCTTTGACAGCGTGCTGATACGCATCCAGGATTAAGTCGCGACCAGCGAAAGCGCTTACCAGGATCAAGAGCGACGAGCGAGGCAAATGAAAATTCGTCAGCAGCACGTTGACGGCGCGAAATTTGTAGCCGGGCACGATCGTTAGATCAACCACTCCAGACAGGGTTCGAATTCGGCCGGCCGCGTTGGCCGCAGATTCAAGCGCCCGGGTAGTGGTTGTTCCCACCGCGATTACGCGTCCTCCACGCGCCATTGTGTCGTTAATTTCAGCGGCGGCCGAGGGCGGAATTGATGACCATTCCGGCGCAACGCGATGGCGCCGCACATCGTCAGTGCGCACTGGTTCAAAGGTTCCATAGCCCACGTGCAAAGTAATTTCAGTGATGGAAACGCCTCGAGCTTCAACCTCGCGCAGAACGTTCTGATTGAAATGCAGTCCGGCAGTGGGGGCCGCAATTGCTCCTCGCTGATTGGCATAAATTGTCTGATAGCGATCCCTGTCGTGCACATCGCCAACCGGACCGCGCCTAATATACGGAGGCAGCGGCGTCTCACCGAGATCGTCGATGATGCGATCCAGGGGCTCATCAGTTTCAAATCGAACCACGCGCCTGCCGTTATCCAGCAAATCGATAACTTCGGCTTTGACTCTGGAACCGCCAAAGACGATTCGCGATCCTTTGCGCAACCGTCGCGCTGGGCGAGCCAGCGCCTCCCAAGCGTTTGTCTCAATTTCCCGGATCAGGAGCAATTCCACTGCGCCGCCTGAAGGTGCGCGCTCGCCTATCAGCCGCGCTGGAAATACCCGAGTGTTGTTGAGAACCAGAGCGTCGTTCGCATTTAAATATTCCGGCAGAGCTTTGAATTGAGCATCCGCCCACGTTTGTGACCCGCGATCAACCACCAGCATGCGCGAATCAGCGCGCTCGGCCAAAGGGTTCTGTGCAATCAACGCTTCTGGAAGTTTGTAATCAAAATCCGAAATGTGCATGCCGAGGTGTGACTTGCGGCGGGTGACGCCGATTAGGAAAACGAAGCGGATGGAACATTGATGCCGGGCGCCTCCACCGGGTGCTCCATGTGTTCGCGATGAAAGACGCTGGTCAATTGGGCCCCAAACAGTAGGACCAGACTCGAAACATAACCCCAGGTCAGCACCGCTACTACCGCGCCGACCGATCCGTAAATCTGATCGTAATGAAAATAATTCAGGCTCCAGGCAAAAACGTACTTTGCCGCTTCCCATAAAAGGCTGCCAATCAACGCGCCCGGAATCGTGTCGCGGACGGTTACGTGGGCGTTGGGCATAAAGCGATAGACAATCATGAAAAGCGTGAAGGTCACTAATAAACTAACCAACGCAAATACGATTTGCCAGAAGACACTGCCGACTGAAGCCAGCAAACGATAGTTCTCCAGTTGTCTCGGTGACAATCGTCCGGCGATCTCCTGCAGCGCCACCAGAATCGACGTAACAAACACTGAGAGCGACAGCAGGACGCCGACGCTTCCCACCATGCCCAACGTCAGGGCGCGACCGTGAAGAAAAGTACGCGGCGTCGTTCCCCAGATGCGATTCAACGCTCGCTCAACCACGGCAAAAACCCAGGATCCGGCCCATAACACAATTACCCCACAGGAAATGATCACTTCGGTGTTGACGTTCGAAAGCGATTTAAGTGTCTCGTGGAGAAATTTACCTGAGCCGGGGTAGACCTGAACTACGTGAGTAATCATCTCGTTGCCGGCGGCAATTTGATTGCTCAGCGCCAGCAACAATAACAGCGCGGGAAACAGCGTCAGCAGTCCGAAGTAGCTCATCGCCGCCGCCGAAGTAAACAGGTCGTTCTCATGAAATTGCTGGATGGCGTGCGAAATCATTCGCCCCCAGGGTGAACGATTACGGACTCCAAAGGAATGACGGGAAAAGCGCTTCATAACTGGTGTCGCAAATTGATAATTTGCGGTTCTGCGT
>WNFQ01002347.1_pt1 | contig 13691 bp, 13 predicted proteins | sample 5400171 | NCBI WGS metagenome assembly WNFQ01 (sample SAMN13153356, study PRJNA577476) | soil metagenome | isolation source: 20 cm soil under Madrone tree | place: USA:California | collected 2016-06-14
ACGAGTTCTCCGGCGGCCAGCGCCAGCGCATCGCCATCGCCCGCGCGCTCGCGCTCTCGCCCAAGCTCGTCGTGCTCGACGAGCCCGTCTCGGCGCTCGACGTCTCGATCCGCGCCCAGATCCTGAATCTCTTGATGGATCTGCAGCAGCGCCTGGGCGTCTCCTACCTCTTCATCGCGCACGACCTCGCCGCCGTCGCCCACACGAGCCGCACGATCGCCGTGATGTACCTCGGCAAGATCGTGGAAATCGGCGACGCCGACACCGTCGCGCTGACGCCGAAGCACCCGTACACCAGGGCGCTGTTCGCGGCCGCCCTGCCGATCGATCTCGACCGGCCGCCCGACGAGGTCGCGGTGGCCGGCGAGGTCCCGAGCCCGCTGGCGCCGCCCGGCGGCTGCCGGTTCCACCCGCGCTGCCCGTTCGCGATGCCCCACTGCGCGACGGACGAGCCCGCCCTCCGCCCCGAGAGCGGACGGCTGGTCGCCTGCCATCTTTATTGATATCCTCGCCCTCCGCGAACGCCGCATCGAGCACAACGACGTGAGGAGGCAGCCATGAGAGCGACGGCGGCCGTGATGTACGAGGTGAAGAAGCCCCTGGTCGTCGAGGACGTCGAGCTCCTGGATCCGGGCCCGCACGAGGTGCAGGTGCGCTGGGTCGCCAACGGCGTCTGCCACAGCGACTACCACCTGATCAACGGCGACGTGCCGCATCCGCTGCCGGTGATCCTGGGCCACGAGGCCGCGGGCGTGGTCGAGCGTGTCGGGCCCGGCGTCGAGAGCGTCACGCCCGGCGATCACGTATGCTCCTCCTACATTCCCTCGTGCGGCAAGTGCGGCTACTGCATCGGCGGCCAGCCGACGATGTGCGCGCTGCGCGACAAGCCGCGCTGGCTCATGCTCGACGGCACCACGCGCTTCCGCAAGAACGGCACGAGCCTCAACCACTACCTGCAAGTCGCCGGCTACGCGACGCACTCCGTGCTCATGGAGGAGAGCGTCATCCCGATCCGCAAGGACGCGCCGCTCGACGTCGTGTGCCTCGTCTCCTGCGGCGTGCTCGCCGGGGCGGGGCCGGTGTTCAACCGCGCGAAGGTGCCGCCCGGCGCGAGCGTGGCCGTGTGGGGCTGCGGCGGCGTCGGCCTGAACACCATCCAGGCGGCGCGCCTAGTCGGCGCGGGCAAGATCATCGCGGTGGACGTGATGCCGCAGAAGCTCGCCTGGGCCGAGGAGTTCGGCGCGACCCACGTCGTCAACGCCGCCACCGAGGATCCCGTCGCGCGCGTGCAGGCGATCAGCGGCACCGGCGGGGTGGACTTCGCGTTCGAGATGGTCGGCACCCAGGCGACCATCGAGCAGGCCGTGCTCTCCACCCACCGCGGCGGGACGGCCGTCGTCGTCGGCGTGTGCCCGGCGGGGACGAAGGTCTCGCTCGACCCGGCGCTGTTCCTGCAGCAGCGTGTGCTGACGGGGAGCTCGTTCGGCGCCGGCCACCAGCGCACCGACGTGCCGATGCTGATCGACATGTTCATGAGCGGCAAGTACAAGCTGAAGGAGATGATCTCGCGCAAAGTGCCGCTGACTGACCTCAACCACGCCTTCGACGCGATGCTGAAGGGCGAGGTCAAGCGCAGCGTGGTGGTGTACTAGCGAGCACCCGCGCGCCCTTGTCCCGGCTGACCATGGCGTTATACATTATTAGCTAAACGTATAACGCGGGAGGGAAAGCCGATGGCGGTCACCGTCTCCGAGAAGGGCTGGGTCGTCATTCCGGCCGAGCTCCGGAAGAAGTACAACCTGCACCCCGGCGCCGAGGTCGCCGTCGTCGATTACGGCGGCGTCCTGGCCCTCGTTCCGGCGATGGCCAAGCCCATCCGGCAGGCTGCCGGCATGCTCAAGGGGCGGACATCGCTCACTCGCGCGCTGCTCACCGAGCACGGGCGCGAGCGCACGCGTGGCCGCTAGGCCCGCCGCCTACGTACTCGACAGCTTCGCGCTCCTGTCCTACCTGGAGGGAGAGCCGGGGATGCCACGCGTTCGATCCGTCCTCGAGGGCGCTGCCGCGCAGCGGCACAGCGTGTATCTGTCACTGATCAACCTCGGCGAAGCGCTCTACATCACGGAGCGCGAGCGCGGCCTCGTCGCGGCCCGTCGGACGCTGGGAGCGGTGGATCAACTGCCCCTGGAGATCGTCCCGGTCTCACGCGCGACGGTGCTGGATGCGGCGCACATCAAGGCCCGGTTCCCGATCTCGTACGCCGATGCCTTCGCCGTCGTGGCTGCGCGGGACCATGGAGGTATCGTCATGACGGGAGACCCGGAGTTCCGGCCGCTCTCCGACGCGGGGGTCGTTGCCGTCGAATGGTTGCCCCGAACCCGCCCGTGACCCCCAGGCCTCTCGTGGACGACTTGCTGATCCGCGGCGGCCTCGTGATCGACGGCACGGGGGCGCCGGGCCGTGAGGCCGACGTGAGCGTGAGCGGCGGCCGCGTCGTGGCGATCGCGCCCCGATCCGGGCGTCCCGCGCGCCGGGTCATCGACGCGCGCGGCCAGGTCGTCGCGCCGGGGTTCATCGACATCCACACCCACTCCGACTTCACGCTGCCGCTCAATCCTCGCGCGGAGTCCAAGATCCGGCAGGGCGTGACGCTGGAGGTCGTCGGTAACTGCGGCTTCTCCGTCGCCCCCGCCCTGCCCGGGCGCGCCGCCGTGCTACGTGAGTACCTGGCGTCCAGCGCGCCGTGGCTGCCGTTCGGCGAGACCAGCTTCGCCGACTACGTCGCCGCGTTCCCCCCGACGGCCCTCAACGTCATCCTGCAGGTCGGTCACAACACGCTGCGGTTGATGACGGCGGGGATGGACAACCGCGCGGTCACCGCCGACGAGCTGGCCGCGATGGAGCGCCTGCTCGCCGAGGCTCTGGCCGCCGGCGCGTGGGGAATGTCGTCCGGTCTGTTCACCGCGCCGGGCGCCTACGCCGACGCCGCTGAGATCCACGCCCTGGCCCGCGTGCTGCGCCGCCACGGCGCGGCCTACTCGTCGCACATCCGTGACGAGGCGAACCACGTCGCGGACGCGGTGCGCGAGGCGATCGCCGTCGCCGAAGCAACGGGGGTACACGTACAGATCGCGCACCTGAAGCTCTCTGGCGTCGACAACTGGGGCGGCGCCGCGAGGCTGCTGGACGAGATCGCCGCCGCGCGCCGGCGCGGGCTCGCCGTGGACTGCGATGCGTACCCGTACGACACGGCCAGCAACCCGCTGCGCAACCTCTTCCCCCGCTGGGTCATGGACGGCGGGATTGCGGCGATGCTCGAGCGGCTGGGCCGCCCCGAGGTGCGCGCACGTCTGCGCGCCGACATCGCCCGCGACGGCCTCAACAACTTCGGCCGGATTCCCTCGTGGGACGTCGTGCGCGTGGCCGTCGCCCCGAATCTCCCCGACGAGGCCGGTCGCACGCTCGGCGCGATCGCGCGGCGTCGCGGCGTCGATCCCTTCGACGCCGTGTGCGACTTCGTCGTGGCCGACCGCGGCGAGACCCGCATCCTCGTCACCTCGATGAGCGACAAGGACGTCCACGCGATCAGCGGTACGCCGTGGGTGACGGTCGGCTCGGACGCCAACTCGCTGGCCACCGCCGGCGTGACCAGCCAGGGCAAGCCGCATCCGCGCTCGTACGGGACTCACGCGCGACTTCTCGGGCCGTTCGTACGCGACCTGAAGTTGCTGACGCTGCCGGCCGCCGTCCACAAGACGACGGGCGCCGCCGCCGCCGCGCTGGGTCTCACCGACCGCGGCGTGCTGCGCGAGGGCGGCTGGGCCGACATCGCCGTCTTCGATCCGGAGCGAATCACCGATCGCGCGACGTATGACGACCCCCATCGCTACGCGGTCGGCGTCTCTACGGTCGTGGTCAACGGCCAGGTCGTCGTCGACGGCGGCGACCACACCGGCGCGCTGCCTGGCCGCCTTCTGCGCCGCGCATAGGATCGGGAGTCGAGCGTGAGGGCAGGGCGCGCGATCCTGTGCGCCGCCGTGTCCGTGGCCGCGATCGCGTGTGCCACCGCGCGCGAGGAACGACGACCGGCGTCGCTTCAGCTCGCGCCCTGCACGGTGCCGAAGTCGGACGAGACGGTGCTGTGCGGCCGCTACGCCGTCTTCGAGAACCGCGCCGCCCCATCGGGTCGCCGCATCATGCTGAACGTCGTCGTCGTGCCGGCGCTCAGTCCGACTCGGCTGGCCGACCCCGTGTTCGTCCTCGCGGGCGGGCCCGGCATTGGCGCCGCCGCGGGGCTGCGGGGTGACACGGAGTGGCTCACCGAGAAGTTCCGGCGCGAGCGAGACATCGTCTTCGTCGATCAGCGGGGCACCGGCGCTTCGAACCGACACGCGTGTGCCTTCGGCGACGGCGCGGCGCTGCAGACCGGTTTCAACGACCTGTTTCCGATCGAGGGCGTCCGGGCCTGCCGAGAGGCGCTGAAGGGCGTCGCGGATGTCAGGCTCTACACGACGCCCATCGCCATGGACGACCTCGATGAGGTCCGCGCGGCGCTGGGGTATCCGAAGATCAATCTGTATGGCGCGTCCTACGGGACGCAGGCTGCGCTGCAGTACCTGCGGCAGTATCCGGCTCGCGTGCGGTCGATGGTGCTTGCCGGTGTCGCCACGCCGGCCATGAAGCAGCCGCTGCAGTTCGCCAGGGCGGCGCAGCAGGCGCTGGACCGGTTGATCGAGGCCTGTGCCGCCGACGCGGCGTGCCGCCACGCCTTTCCACATTTCAAGAGCGAGTTCGACGCCGTCCTCGCCTCGCTCGAGCGGACGCCGGCGCGGTTCGAGCTGCCGAATCCAGCCACCGGGCTCAGGCAGGCCATCAGCATGTCGCGCGGGGTCTTCGTCGAGCGCCTTCGCCTGATGCTATACGAGCCCGAGGGCGCCAGTCGAGTGCCGCTGCTGATCCATCGCGCCGCCCAGGGCGACTGGGTGCCATTCGCCACGGTGAGTCCGGCCGGCATCACGCCCGGCGTCTCCGCGATGTACCTGACGGTCACGTGCGCGGAGACCGCCGCGCGCATCACCGAAGAGGATATCCTCCGCGAAACGCGGGACACCTTCGTGGGCGAGTATCGGACGCGTGCGCATCTGCGCGCGTGCGCGCAGTGGCCGGCGGCGACGGTCCCGCCCAGCTATCACGAGCCGGTAACGTCCGACGTCCCGGTCTTGCTCCTATCGGGCGAGCTCGACGGCGCCACGCCGCCTCGGTTCGCCGCCGCGGCGGCCCGCTCGTTGTCGAACAGCCGGCACGTCATGGTACCGAACGCCGGGCACGCCTACGGGCACCCGTGCCTGCAGGACATCGTGGCCGACTTCTTTGCCGAGGGCTCCGCGCGCGACCTGGACGTCACCTGCGCGCAGGCGCTGCGGCGTCCGCAGTTCGTGACCGCCCTACCGTGACGCCTGCTGCGGCCCTGGCGACGCCGACGGCGCATCGATGCCGCGAGGCGCCTCCACCGGCGCCTCGCGGACCTGGTATCGGCTCTGAGACTCGACGGCGAGCACGAGCGCGGCGATCAGCAACAGGCCGGCCCACGCGGCGGCCGCGACGGCTTGCCAGAATCGTATGCTCATCGTCGTTCGTCCTCACCTACTGCGGCTCGGGCTTGGCCGGCCGCGGCAGCTCGACCCGCGTCTCCTTGCCCTCGCTGTCGATCGTCAGCTGGTACGTGCGCTCTCCGTCGAGCACGACCTGCGAGGCCGGCGTGGCCGGGAAGGTCGGAACGCTGATCACCGTATCGCCCTGGAGGCCGCGGACCAGGCGCTCGATGGCCACACAGGCGCCGAAGTTTGTCCCGGTCGGCACAGTGCCCTGCGCGGCCGCCTCGTGGTACCCCTTGGCGTCGAGACCACCCGTGACGCTGTAGGAGCCGCCACACCACGCCGGCTCCGGCTTCACGGGATCCACCTGCACCTGGGCCACGGCCAGCGTGGCTGGAATCAGCATCGACAAACATCCTGCGAGCACGCGTGTGACGTGCGTCATCGACGATCCTCCTGTGTGGCCTGCAAGAAAACGCATCGATCGAAGCCTCACTCATTGATACAGACGCGCCCGGCAGCGTTCTCTTGCGCGCGGTGGTGTGCTAGCCTCGGAACGCCAACGGAGGAACCGATCAGCACGGACTTCCTCGACGTGGTGAAGCGCTGTGGCGACGGCGATCCGGAGGCCTGGCGGGCGTTTCTCCCGCTCTTCCAGGAGGTCGGACGGCGAGCGCTCCGGGCGTTTCGCCTCTCGCCCGCCGACGCCGACGATATCATCGCGGACGCGCTGGCCTCACTCTACTCCGGCAGCCTCGCCCACTTTCGCGGTGGGACGACCGCCGAGCTGGTGGGGTTTCTCAGGACCATCGTGCGCAACCGGGCGATCGACGTTCTCAAGCACCGGAATCGCTGGGTGCCGACCGCCGCTCCCGGCGAGCGCGTCGCGCACGAGTCCAGCGCGCTCGGCGTCGCCGACGCCGAATGCGTCGAGTTCCTGCGCCAGACGGTCGCCGGACTGAAGCGCGAGGACCAGGAGCTCTATTTCATGAAGGCGCGCGGCCTCAAGGAGCGGGAGATCGCCGAGCAGACCGGCAGGCCGCCGGGGACGATCGCCTCGCAGATCGCGCGCCTCCTGGAGCGCTTGAGGGCGAGCCTCAGGGATCGCGGCTGCGTGTGAGTGCAAGAATCCGCGCCCAACCGCGTCTGAAGGGAGAGGAGGTCCGTTGGAGCGCCTGGATCAGCTGACCCGCGGCCTGCTGGATCGTCTGGAGCGAGACGCCGACGGCCACCCGTTCAGCGCCTCGGACGCGCATCTCGACGAGTGCCTGATCTGCCTGAACCGATTCGTCGAGCTGCGAGACGTGCGGCACGGCGTGGCCGAGCCGGCGCAGGTGTCGCCTCGGCTCGCGAGACGGCTCGAGCTGTTGCTGGGCCGACCGCCCGCCGAGACGCGACCGACCCGGCTGGCGGCGAGCGTGCGCCGCGCGCTGCGCGTTCGCATTCCGGCGTGGGCCGTGGCGGGCATGGCCGCTGGCCTCGTGCTGTTCACCTGGGTGGCCACGCAGCACCTCCAGTGGCCCGTCGCGGGCGTCGAATGGCCCGCGCCGGGACCGGCAGGGCCCGATCGGCTCCGGCCGGCGCATCGGCAGAATACGCGGACGATCTCGGGCATCGTGAGCTCTGTCCGCGACGCGACATCGAACGGTGTGGAGGCTCACGTACTGAGCCTGAAGGAGGCGTCCGGCGCCACGTACCTCCTCTTCACGTGGGGTCGGCCGACCGTGCGACCGGGCGATGCGGTGGAGATCGACGCCCTCTTCGCCGCGGCTGCGCCGGGCGCGGATCCCGCCGTCTACCAGGGCGTCGTGACGGAGGTTCGGCGTGCGAAATGAGCGCGCGCGCATCGTCGGGCTGGCCGCGGCGCTGCTCGCCGCCGCCGCTCTTGGCGCAGGCGCCGAGGATCTCGCCCCCATCCGCGCCGACGTCGAGCGGGCCCTGCCGCGACACGCGCTGGATCCGCTGTTCGCGTCGCCGCAGCTCACCTTCCGCGGCGCCCCCTCGCGCGGACCGGCCGTCTATCACGAGCGGGTCAACGGCGTCGTGCTGCTCGCGTCCACGAAGGCGGTGGGAACCGGCGTCGTCGTCTCGGCGCAGGGCGACATCGTCACCAACGAGCATGTCGTGCGCGATGCCCATCGCGCACAGGGGGGCGAGTGGATCGCCGTCTGGTTCAAGCCGGCCGACGGGGCGCGGCCGACACGGGACCACTTCCTGCTTGCGCGGGTGGTCCAGCGCAATGCACGACGCGACCTGGCGCACGTCCGCGTCGCCCAGACGATGCCGGCGACGGCGTCGGTGATTCCGCTGGCCCGTGCCATCCCCGACGTCGGCCAGGAAGTCTTCACGATCGGTCATCCGAAGACGTTGCTGTGGTCCTTCACGCAGGGCGTCGTCTCGCAGATCCGGCCGGATTATCAGTGGCGGTACGACGACGGCGTCGCCCGCAGCGCCACCGCGATCCAGACGCAGGCCGCGCTCGACCCCGGCAGCTCGGGCGCCCCCTTGCTCGACGACAAGGGCGCCGTCGTCGGCATCGTGGTCGGCTCCGCGGCCGACGCCCAGGATGTCTATTTCGCCGTCTCCGTCCAGCACGTGCGCGAGCTCCTGCCACCGTAACGAGGAGGATCAGGCCGGTGCCCTCTCCGCTCGTCCTGGCCGTCCTGGCGCTCGCCCTGCTCGGGTCCGCGTGTCAGCGGGCCATGTCCGTTGACGAGGCGAAGCAGGTGACGGCGCGATTCGCGGGCCGCGCGTTCGTGCCGCCGCCGCGGACGATCAACGACATCATGACGATCCTTGATCAGGGGAAGCGGATCGACCCGGATGCGGTGGCAAAAGCCCAGGCGCTCGTCGATGCGCCGCCGCCGACGACCAGCGATGCGGACGTGCTCGCCACCTTCTTTCACGAGCGCGGGCTCGCCGCGCGCGAGATCGGACGCTTCGCGCAGGAGCTCGACGACCTCGGGCGCGCCGCCGGTTATGCGAGGCGGCTGCCGATCCTGGCCGATCTGAGCGACGCGTATTTCTACGCCGGCAACCTCAGTCGCGCGCGGGACATCCGCCGCGAGATGCTCGAGCTGCGCGGGCCGGGCACGCTGGGAATGAACATCCACAATCACGCGACGCTCGCGCGCATCTACGCCATCGGCGGGGACCTCGAGGCCGCGGAGGCTGAGACGCGCGAGGCCCAGAAGATCCTCTTCCCGGCGAGGCACTGGCCAGGACTACGCCCGGGCACGCTCGCCACCTACGAGTCCGCGGTGGCCACGGCCCAGGCCAGCGTGCTCGAGACGCGCGGTCGTTTCGAACAGGCCGAGGTCTTTTACCAGGAGGCCATCGCGGTGCTGCTCGCCGATCCGATCTTGTCGAAGGCCCCGCGCGTCGATCTGCAGGCCGCGCGCCTGGCCCTCGTGCTCGTTCGGCAGGGGCGGCTGCTCGAAGCCGAGAACGAGGCACGCAACGCCGTTCTCGGCGCGGTGAGCAAGCGCGGACGAAACTCGAAGGAAACGGCCAACATGCTCCGGACGCTCGCTCGCGTCATCGTCGAACAGGGCCGGTACGCCGAGGCCGAAGCCCTGGCGCGGGCCAGCCTCGACATCTATGCGCGGATCGGGGCGCCGCCGGACTCCTTCACGATGGCACTCGCGCGGACCGAGCTCGCCGCCTCGTTCGTCGGCCAGGGTCGGTGGGAGGCCGCGCGCGCGGAATACGAGGCCATCCGGTTGGCCATCGCGAGCGATCCCGACACGCTCCACAAGGACGTCGCCTCGTTCGGACTCAGGGACGACGAGGCCATCGCCCTGCTGAAGACGGGACACATCGAGCGGGCGGTGCAGCGACTCGGCGTTCTGCTGGACCGCGCGCGCGCGACCGTGGGCGATGGCCACACGCGCACCGCAGAGATTCGTGGCCTCCTCGCCGTCGCGCACGCGGCACGCGGCGAGACGGCCCGCGCCCTCGCCGGGTTCGCGGACGCGACCCGCGTGCTGCTCGACCGCACGGTGGAGGTCGACGACGAGGCGATGACGCGGCCCGCCCGCGAGCAGCGGTTGCGGCTGATCCTCGGCTCGTACATCGGCCTGCTGGCGAGCATTCGAGGGACCGCGGAGGAGCGGCGCGCCGGAATCGACGCGGCGGCCGAAGGGTTCCGGCTCGCCGACGTCGCTCGCGGGACCGCCGTGCAGCGCAGCCTCGACGCGGCGGCGGCGCGCGCCGCCGCGAAGACCCCCGCTCTCGCCGATCTGGTGCGCCGAGAGCAGGACGCTCGAAAGCAGATCAGCGCCCTCTACGGCCTCGTCGGCAACGCGATGACCTCGCCGGACGGCCAGAGCGCCCGGGTCGTGGACGATCTCCGCGCCCAGATCGAGCCACTGCGGCGGGCGCGCCACGCCATCCGCCAGCAGATCGAGCGCGACTTTCCGGCGTATACCCAGCTGATCAACCCGCCGCCGATGACGCTGGAGCAGGCGCGCGGCCGGTTGCGCGCGGGCGAGGCGCTGATCGCGATCTACGTCGACGAGGCGCAGACGTTCGTGTGGGCCGTGCGTGGAGCCGGCCCGATCGGCTTCGCGGCCACTGCGTTCGGCTGGAATTCCCTGGACCAGGTCGTCAGCAGGCTGCGGGCGGCGCTGGATCCCGGCGTCGCGACCCTTGGCGCGATTCCGCCGTTCGACGTGATGGGCGCGCATCGACTCTACGCCGCGCTGCTCGAGCCCATCGCCGACGTCTGGCGCGAGGCCGACAGCCTCGTGTTCGTCGCCCACGGTCCGCTCGCTCACCTGCCCTTCGGCCTGCTGCCGGTTCGCCCCGCGACGGCCGGGCCGCCGCCGGGCCCGCTGTTCTCCAACTACCGACAGGTGCCCTGGCTCATCCGCTCGCATGCCGTGACCGTGCTGCCCTCGGTGAGCGCGCTGGCGACGCTGCGGCGTCTGTCGCCGGGCGACCCCGGCCGCCGGCCCTTCATCGGATTCGGCGATCCGTTCTTCAGCCGCGAGCAGGCCGCCGAAGCCGCGCGCGAGGCCGAGCCCGCCCGGCTGGCCGCGCTCAGCGCCGGCGACCAGCCCGTGGCCCTGCGCGCGTCTCCGAAGACCGAGCGGCTGAACAGCAGCCGACTCGCCATGCTTCCACGCCTGCCCGACACGGCCGACGAGATCCGGAGCATCGCCGTCGCGCTGAATGCCGACCTCACGCGCGACGTCTTTCTCGGCGCGCGAGCCAGCGAGGGAGCCGTCAAGGCCCTCGACCTCGCCAACTACCGTGTGCTGGCCTTCGCCACGCACGGACTGGTGCCCGGCGATCTGGACGGCCTCACGCAGCCCGCGCTGGCGCTCTCCGCGCCGGACGTCGCGGACGCCGACGGCGACGGCGTGCTGACGATGGAAGAGATTCTCGGCCTGCATCTGAACGCCGACTGGATCGTGCTCTCGGCGTGCAACACGGCCAGCGGCCAGGGCGCGGGGAGCGAAGCGTTGTCCGGACTCGGTCGCGCGTTCTTCTACGCCGGCGCCCGTGCCCTGCTCGTGAGCAACTGGCCGGTGGAGACCACTTCCGCGCGCGAGCTGACCACGGATCTCTTTCGCCGCCAGCGGAATGCGCCGGCGCTCACGCGCGCCAAGGCGCTGCAGGCGACGATGAACGCGCTCATCGACGGCCCGGGCTACGTCGATCGCGCGACGAACACGGTCGTCTTCAGCTATGCTCACCCGCTCTTCTGGGCGCCGTTCACGCTCGTCGGCGATGGCGGAGGAAACTGATGCGACGCGCCGTGCTGCTCGCCGCCCTCCTTCTGGCCGCCTGCCAGACGAGCCCGAACACGCCGTTGCGGCCGGAGGCCGTTGGTGATCGCCGCGTCACCTTCAACAACCAGGTCGTCAGGATCTTCCAGCGAAACTGCCAGACCTGTCACCGGCCGGGCGAGGTCGCACCGTTTTCGTTGACCACTTACAAGGATGCGCACGCGAAGCGTGACGACATCGTGGAGGCGGTCGAGTCGCGCTACATGCCGCCCTGGAAAGCCGTGCCCGGGCACGGCGAGTTCGCCGACGTACGCCGGCTCTCGGACGACGAGATCCGGCTCATCGCGCGCTGGGTCGCCGATGGCGCGCCCGAGGGCGACGCGCGCGATTTGCCGTCGCCGCGTCGCTTTCCGACCGGGTGGACGCTCGGCACGCCGTCGGCCGTGCTTGCGATGGAAGAGCCCTTCACGGTGCCGCCGCGCACGAAGGATATCTACCGCTGCTTCGTCGTGCCCATCCGCATTCCCGGCGAGTGGCGGATGATCCGCGCCTCCGAGGTGCTGCCCGGCAACCGCAAGGTCGTACACCACGTCCAGACGTTCCTCGACGTCACCGGACGCTCCGTCGAGCTCGACGCGGCCGAGCCCGGCCCCGGCTACACTTGCTTCGGCGGGCCGCGCTTCGACAGTGCCGGCGGCCTCGGCGGCTGGGCGCCGGGCTATCCGCCGATCGAGATCCCATCCGGGGTGGCGTGGGGGATTCCGCCTGGCGCGCGGCTCGTCATCCAGGTCCACTACCACAATCCCGGCGACACTCCGGAGACGGACGTGACCCGGATCGGGGTCCATTTCGCCGCCGGGCCGTTCGACCGGCGCCTGTCATTCGTGCGCGCGCTGGCGTGGAATTTCAGCATTCCCGCGGGCGCGGGACGCGATGTCGTGCGGGCAGCGACGACGCTGAGCAACGACCTCGATGCCCTCTCGATCCATGCGCACATGCACCTGCTGGGACGGGCGATGACCGTGACCGCGCACCGGCCCGACGGGACGACGGAGTCGCTGCTCCGGATCGACGACTGGGACTTCGAGTGGCAGATCCGCTACAGCTACAAGCGCCCGGTGCCGCTGCCCGCCGGGACGCGCATCGAGGCCGAGTGCGTCTACGACAATTCCGCCGGCAACCCCAGGAATCCCAGCAAGCCGCCGCGGATCGTGTCCTCCGGCTTCGAGACCACCGACGAGATGTGCCTGGCCAGTGTGCTGGGCACCGCGAGGATCGTGCGGCGCTGACGGATACGACGAAGCTCGTCCTTGTCGAGGGCTTCCCCGGATCCGGGAAGTCGACCACCGCCCAATGGCTCACGCGACAGTGGCAGCTCGCCGGCCGCTCTTGTCGCTGGTTCTACGAGCAGGAGCACGATCATCCGGTGGTTGGCATCCCGGCCGGCGCCAACTACAAGACGTGGGAGGAGTATTTCGATTATCGGCGCGAGCGCTGGATCGCCTTGGCCGCCGAGGCGACGCGGAGCGATACGCTCACCGTCATGGAAAGCGCGCTGCTTCAGTATCCGGTCTTCGTGATGCTCCGACGCGGCGTCGCGCCCGATGTCATCGTTGCCTTCCTGCGGACCGTGGCCGACATCATCCGTCCGCTGGCGCCGCGTCTCGTCTATCTGGCGACCCCTGATCCGGAGAGGGCCTATCGCACGGTCATCGACCGCCGAGGCGGTGCGGCATTGATCGAACGACTGCTCCCGGCGTACGAAACGGGCGAAGCCGGTGCGTTCTTCCATGCTCGCGGACTCCACGGCTTCGACGGCCTGGTCGCCTATTGGCGCGAGCACAATGCTGTCTGCGAGCGCGCGGTGGAGGCCCTTCACGTGGACACGCTCGTCGCCGATCCGCGAGACGGCGATTGGGGCTGGCGTCGTGCGGCGATCGCGCGCTTCCTCGGGCTCGCGCCGGCGGCGGAGCCGACGCGGACGACGGCGGAACTCCAGCGTTGGGTCGGCCGCTATCACGTGGCATGGAAGGGCGAGATCCGCGAGTGCACGGTTGGCTTGGAAGACGGCCGCCTCGTCATCGATGGACTCTTGTGGCCGGGCAACCGCCTGCTCTGGAAGGGCGACAGCGTCTTCGACGCGGAGTCGTGGCCGTTCGAAATCGTGTTCGAGACCGCGGCCGAGGGCGCAGTGGGGCGTCTGTCCGTGCGTGGCCCTAGCTGCGTCACGCCGTAGCGCTCCATCGAGGCGCGCTCAGCGCTTCTTGAGGCGGACCTCTTCCAGCGGCGCCGACCACGGGTACGGGTCGATGAGCATCAGCGCCGGCTCCTCGACGCGCGGTCCGATGCCGCTGGGCCAGAT
>WNFQ01011886.1_pt1 | contig 13689 bp, 9 predicted proteins | sample 5400171 | NCBI WGS metagenome assembly WNFQ01 (sample SAMN13153356, study PRJNA577476) | soil metagenome | isolation source: 20 cm soil under Madrone tree | place: USA:California | collected 2016-06-14
GGTGCTGCCGCAAAGGCGAGGCGCAGCCACTTCCGACCATGCTTAAGGTGGCGCTTCCAAGGATCGATGTGGTGCCCGAAGCATGAATATACGCGAGTCTTGAAGCGGTCCAATCCGCGCTTATCTACCAGCTCCAAGCTGAGTGTGCCAAAACGATATCCCGCTTCGTAGTCGCCGAAATGAGATCCCAGAGTTCTGGCGAGCAGGGCGTAGGCATAACAGGATGCTTCGCTGTTGCCATACTCCAGGCTGAGATTCACCATACGAGCGACAAGGAGGTTACGCAAGTTCTCATCGGTGAACCAGGATGGCGGGACGATCGCAGTGATCACTTCAAGCGTTCCTCTGCAGGCCGGATCTGTCATCGGTGGCAAATCGACCAGCTCTTCGATTGTGCGCTTTCCGAGCTGTAGCCAAATGCGCTCGTACTCCTCCGCTACCGCCTCCTTCGTTGGGTTCTGAGGACAGGCGAGGCCGACGTGCCGCAAGTATTCCAGACAAACGTCAACGGCGCGGTGAGAACGATTCAACGTCGTATAAAGCACTACGCGTAAGCTTGTAACCGCCGCTCTATCTCTGTGGTTTTCGGCAAGGGTCGATAATCTCGACAACCGTTCATCGGCCGCTGTCAGTTGGCCCGTGAGTAATTCGCATTCCGCCAGATTGAGGGTTATCGCAAACGTCGTTTCGTAATTCGAATCCCAACAGTCCTTCCCCAATAATTCGCTACTGATGGCGAGATAGTTCAACGCCGAAGCGTAAGCGGCAGCAGCTTTAGCGCGCTTCCCTGCGATTAGATTGAGTTCGACCAATCTCGTCCGCTCCTCCGCAGAAGTGACTTGTGCCGCACCACGATTGAGCTGATTCACGATTTCGAAAATGTTCTCCTCAATTTGATCGGGGGGTATATGCTCCAGCAGTAGCCTGCCAATCCGCAGGTGCTCGAAGACTCGGTCGGCTTCCGGAATGAGCTGATAGGCTGCCTCCTGCACCCGGTCATGGACGAATTTTAAGGAGCCATTGAGGCCGGAAACGAGCCCCGCTCGAATGGCCTCCAAAACTAGGGCATCGAGCGCTTGCTCAGATTTGCCGCTTACCATGCTCACAGTGGACATGGCCGCGCTGCTCCCCAGACAGGCGAGTTGTTTCAAGACCTGCTGCGTCGCATCGGGAAGACTGTCCAGTTTCTTGGTCACCAGATCCGCAATATTGTCGGTAAAGCCTTTGGTACGGATATGCTCAAGATTCCAATTCCATCCGGCTGTCGCCGGGTCAAAGACGAGCAATTTCTCTTCGGCAAGCGCTTTGAAGAACTGAATCGTGAAGAAGGGATTACCACCTGTCTTCTCGTGCATCAGCTGCGCAAGCGGCTTGGCGCGATCGGACTCCGCGTGAAGGGAATCCATCACGAGCTGAGTTACATCGCGAAGCGAAAGCGGCGCCAGGGCGATTTCGCGCACTGCGACCCCGGTATCACGAAGCTTTTCCAGCGTTCGCCTGAGCGGATCCAAAGCGCCAACTTCGTGGTCCCGATAAGCGCCGATCAACAAGACGTGGCGGACCTCCGGCTCGGTGAGCAAATGCTCAAGCAATTGGAGAGTTCCCGAATCGGCCCATTGCAGATCATCAAGGAATAGGGCAAGAGGGTGCTCCGGCCTCGCGAAGACGCCAAGGAACCGCCGAAAGGCTACCTTAAAGCGATTCTGCGCGTCCTGCGGCGGAAGGTCTGGGACAGGTGGCTGTTTTCCCATGATGAGCTCGAGTTCAGGGAGTAAATTGCTGATGAGCTGCCCGTTGGCGCCCAGCGCTTCCACTATCTTGTCTCGCCATTGGCTGACTTCGCCATCACTCTTGCTCAGGATTTGTCGGACGAGTGTCTGAAACACCTGGGTAACCGTTGTATAAGGAATGTCACCCTTGTGCTGATCGAACTTTCCTGAAGCGAATAGACTGCGTAATGGCCCAAGATGCTTGTGCAACTGGTTCACCACGGTGGACTTCCCGATGCCGGAATAACCGGACACCAGCACCAATTCCGGCGTGCCATCCGACGCTACCCGCTTAAAAGCCGTAAGCAGGGTGTCGATCTCGGAATCTCTGCCGTACAGCTTGTCCGAGATCAAAAGTTCGTCCGGAACGTCGTGAACTCCGAGCGTGAACGGGGCGATTTGTCCGCCGGATTCCAAGGCCTCAAGACACTGCCTCAAGTCTCTCTCTACACCAGCAGCGGTCTGGTAACGTTCCTCAGGTATTTTAGCCAGGAGCTTCATGACTATGGCTGAGATCGGCTTGGGGATCTCATGTACCCGCTCATTTGGCGGCATCGGCTGGATAGCAAGATGGCAGTGAATCCATTCCATCGGATCTTTGGCCGTGAACGGGAGCACGCCGGTGACCATTTTGTAGAGCAGAATCCCGTAGGCGTAGAGATCGCTCCGGGAATCCGTCGAACGATTTATTCGGCCGGTCTGTTCGGGCGCCATGTACGCCAAAGTCGCGCCCGTTAGCTCAGGTGGGGCCGGGATAGGAAGTCCTCGTGGCAACCGTGGTGTCAGGTAAATGCAAATCAGCCGGGCTTTTCCGGCAGCGAGATCCACGTAAACGCTGCTCGGTTCCAGGCGTCTGTGGATGAGGCCTTGGGCATGTAAACGACCAAGCGCTGCCACAACGCTGACGGCGACACGCAAACACTGTAGCAGTTCCATCGGCTGCCTGAGCTGCACCTCAAGAAGGTTACTGCCCGGATCCTCGAGTTCCAGCGCCGGTCGCCCGTCATGGTGCACCAGTTCGAGCGGTCGAACTGCCCAAGCCGAATCCAGCTCATGCCTGAGTGAATAGGCGTACTCAAGGCGCCGAACGATTTCGGGCGCCGGTTGCTCCGAAGCGGGCGCAAGCATCAGCACGGGGGCGGAGCCATCCTCCCGCACCTCACGGGAAAGGACGAACTCGCTGTCTTCCCGCAGCCTCTCGAGTGCGTATTCGGCACGCTTGCTCATGGGAAGAACTCCCCCTGAGGTGCGTCGCCCCCCGTACGTGCAATTCGGTTCGCCATTTTTCGTGAAAATACATCTTTTGCGGCGTTTCGCTCCCCGAATCCTGGCGCCCAGTCCATCTCGTCCAGAGCGCGGATAGCTATCTCCTAAGTCCCTGTAGGCGTTCTCACAGGTGACCCCGAAATCAGCAGGCAGTCCACGATTTAAAGAGACCGGAAAGAACCTGGGGTCAGGCGGCGAGGTCGGCCGGTATTGAGTGATTCCCGGTGTATCGTTCCAGTCGTCCGTTGATAATCGCCGTTTTCACGTGAAGCAAGTACTGCGCTCCGGCTCGGCTCCATCCCGTTCGTTGGCCAGCGCCGCGAGGTCGTCGGCATAGGTATCCATGTCATTGCCTTGCCAGGGCTGGCTGGAGCGTCCATGGCCGCGGCGATCATGTGCGATGCAACGGTAGCCGCGCGATGCTAGAAAGAACATTTGATCCTCCCATGCATCTGCGCTCAGCGGCCAGCCGTGACTGAAAACGACCGGTTGCCCCTTGCCCCAATCTTTGAAATAAATCTGGGTGCCGTCTTTCGTGGTTATTGTGTTCATTTCGCGAGAAAGCCGGTTACAAATTTATGGCAGGTCCTAGTTTTGGTGGTTGAAATCCAATAGGACCTTGCCACCACGCTGGGAGTGTTCGATTGCTTCTTTGATTTGGGACATTTTGTATGTTGTAGTGATCGGCAAAGTTAATTTACCGGAAGCGACTACTTTTGTCGCCTCAGTCAGTGCCGCTCGAATTTTGGGGAGATACTCTTCGTAATACATCCAGAAGCCGTGGATCTCTAACCTCTTGCCGATGAGATCGCCTTGCGGAACGTGAATCGGTAAACCACTAAGCCACGCATAGATGACCAGATGAGCCCCCGGAGAGAGTACGCTAGCCATCGTCGCTGTCGTTGGACCACCTACGGCGTCAAGGCCCAGAGATATTGGCATCCCGCCGGTTGCAATCTGAATCTGCTCTGAGATTTCCGGCGATTCGACGCCAACGAAATCAACACCCAGCTTTTCGATTTCTAGGATAAGCTCGGGCCGTCTCACAATACTTACAACGTTGAGATCGCGCGATTTAGCAATCGCGATCAGGCATCGCGCGACCTGGGAGTTGGCTGCATTTAACACAATCCAGTCTTTAGGCTTTAGCTTTACAAACTCACTTAAAAGAAGAACTGCGGTCGTAGGATTGATATTTAACATCGAGGCCGTTCTGGCATCGATTGAAGGAGGAACGACGAAAAGACCTTGGGCTGGAGCAAGAACTTTTTCAGACCAGGTGAATGTTCCAAATGGGATCGTAACACGATCGCCTACCTTGACGCTGGTGACTCCCGGCCCGATCGCCTCGACGATTCCCGCACCTTCACCTCCAATGACTGAAGGTAGCTTTGGTTTTAAGAGGTAAACTCCGTTCGCTAAAAGGAGGTCGCTGTAGACAATCGGCGCATACTCCATGCGCACAAGAGCTTCGCTCGCAGACGGCGCGTTTGGTTCCGAAACTTCGACCATCATTAAGCTCTGAGCTGGATTACCGTAGGCAGTGAGATGAATGGCTTTCATTTAGGATTCTCCTCGCTCTAAAAAATCTCTGCCGGCGAGAGGACCCCCTGCTTGCTGAATCAGACCTCCATCGCGGAGGTTTCCAAGATCAATAACGGAGTAGCCAAGCTGTTTGAGTAAGATTTCCACTCGCTTCTTTGCCTCGTCATTGTCTGCCGAAACAAATGCAACTCGTCTCGCCCCATTAACGACCGGATCCGCCTCCAAGTTAGGCACGATCATGTTGTTCAGTGCCTTAACCACTCGTGCTCCAGGGGCTAGCACCGCAACAAGCTGGCTAGTAGATAAGTTTCCCACATCAGCCGGTGTGAAATCTCCGGCCTTACCGTGAAATGGATTGGTCCCGTCGATCAGAATCTGATTTTTCCATTTGGGAAGACGTGCAAGTGTTTCGGGCACGTTGTCCCAGGGCACAGCAAGAAGCACCATTTCGCAAGCTGCAGCCTCTTCCTTAGTGGCAGCCATTGCTCCAGGACCAAGTTGATTGAGGCTTTTCAGCAAGACGATCCCGGTTTTTCCCGGACTAGACACATGCTGAATTGCTTTTTGAAAATCGCCAAACTCGTACTCATGCGCGACCTCGAAAAGCTCTGGGTGATTTGTTGCGAGACTCAGAGCGAGCTGGAAATCTTTCTGCTTTTCATCCTGGGTCAGACGAAACCAACTCATAATGGAAACGCTCTTAAGCGCGACATTATTCGGGATGAGCGAATAAATGTTCGTCCCCATGTTGCTACCCAATGAACCAAAATTAATGACTGTTCCACCGTCATCAACAATCTCAGCAAGATCGTCGATTGCTTTTCCGCCGATAGCATCGAAAGCCACTTCGAGCCTATATCCTCCCAGGGCCCCGCGAACCTGTTCTTTCCAATTGCTGTCGCTCGTTGAATAAACCGGCGGCCCAGGAAATGCCGATTGAAGCTTTTCAGCAGACTGACGCGACCTCACCAAACGAATGGGGTGGACACCGCGATCCAAAGCAATTTGAGTCAGCAAGCGTCCGACGCCGGATGAAGCCGCATTCTGAAGAATATAAACGGGAGGCGTAATTGGAGTTTTAAGCGAATTATGACCGGCTGTGATGAGTACGGATGCGGTGATCGTATTAATGAGCACCTGCGCCGCAATCTGGTCGGGAATCTCGTTCGGAACCGCCAAGAGAGAGTTGTATCGAACCACCACATATTCTCCCCAAGCACCATCTGCTGGAAAGAATGCAACACGCTGGCCTTCGCTAAACCTCTTCGCCCCCTTTGCGTTTGTTCCGAGTCGAACGATCGTCCCGACGCCCTCAAACCCAGGTACTCTTAGAGTTCCTTCTGGAATGGGCTCGACCGGTCCTCCTTGAGGAAGAGCGGACAGAATCTGGATATCACCGTGATGGATCGGTCGAGCGACGACCTTTACGAGAACATCGTCAACTCCAAGCTCTTCGCTCTTTAGTTGGCGCTTCGCAATTTTTAGAACTTTTTCCGGAGCACCATACTCACTGTGAACAATTGCGCTGAATTCGGTTTGCATGAGGAACCTGATTAACTTCTATTGAATTCGGGATAATCGATTCACCGGCGCGAACTCCGCGCCAATTAGAGCTTCACCGGGCCCCCGCGGGAAGCCGGGTGATCGATGACTTCGAGAACGTCTGCGGGATTTCCGGAAGCGGAGATTTGAATAGCGCGCATATGATATGACTCGGGTTGATTGTTGTCGGATGTGAGCGGTGAAAATGCGGGGTACTTCGGACTGCGTTGAATCAGGAGGTAAGCGGAGTTGCATCAGCTTCTGGAACGGAAGTGGGAACCCGTCTTTCTGCGGGGTTCCTCCGCTCCGTGAGGCGGCGAATAACCACAAAGAACACCGGGGTAAGGAGTAAGCCAAAGAAGGTCACACCGAGCATTCCGAAAAAAACTGCGGTTCCAAGCGCCTGCCGCATCTCTGCTCCCGCTCCTTTCGCCAGAACCAACGGAACGACTCCCAGAATGAAAGCGAAACTGGTCATCAGAATCGGTCGAAAGCGCAGCCGGGCCGCACTGGTCGCTGCCCGCACACGATCTGCCCCTCGCGCTTGTTCCTCCTTGGCAAACTCGACAATGAGAATGGCATTCTTGCAAGCCAGCCCCACAAGTACGACCAGCCCGATCTGAGTGAAGATGTTGTTGTCCATGTCACGCCACCACACGCCCGCGATGGCAGAGAGCAGGCACATCGGCACGATCAAGATGATCGCCAGCGGGAGAGTCCAACTCTCGTATAGAGCGGCCAGCGTCAGGAACACGAAAAGGACGCAAAGCGGAAAAATGTAAGCCGCGGTGTTGCCGGCCAGCTTTTGCTGCAGCGTCAGTTCGGTCCACTCGTAAGAATAAGTCGAGGGCAATGTCCGTGCCGCGAGTGCTTCCAGTTGTTCCATCGCTTGGCCGCTGGACACTCCCGGACCTACATCGCCCAGCAGATCTGCCGCGGTATAAAGATTGTAGCGCGTCACACGGTCTGGGCCGGTGCTTTGCTCGATTTTAGCGACTGCTCTCAATGGCACCATTTCGCCCGCCTTGTTGCGCGTCTTTAGGCGGCCAATATCTTCCGCACGAAGGCGGTATTTTGCATCGGCTTGGGCGGTGACATGGTAGGTGCGCCCGAAGCGATTGAAGTCGTTCACATACAAGCTGCCCATGTAAGTCTGCAGCGTGTCGAAGACATTTCCCAGCGGCACCCCCATGCTTCGAGCCTTCACACGATCGACATCAACATAGAGCTGCGGGACACCGGCACGAAATGTCGAAAAGACATTGGCGAGCCCCGGCGAATTATTCGCTTCCGCGGCGAGCTTCGCGGTCGCCTGCTGCAGTGCGGCGTAGCCTTCGTTCCCGCGGTCTTGCACCATGAGTTTGAATCCGCCCGCGTTGCCAATCCCCTGGACTGGTGGGGGCGGAAACACGGCTACAAAGCCTTCCTGGATTGAACTCAGTTTGCCAGCGATCGCCTTGGTGATCGCCGTGCCGCTGAGTTCTGGCGTCTTGCGTTTTTCAAAGGCGTCCAAGCCGATGAAGAACGCGCCGACATTCGGGCTGTTCACTCCGTTAAGCGGTTCGTAGCCGGGAAACTCGACGGTATTGCGTACGCCGGGAACCTGACGTGCCAGCGAGCAGGCGCGAGCTACCACCTGTCCGGTTCTCTCAAGCGAAGCGCCATCCGGAAGCCGGGCGATTCCCACTAAGTATCCCTGATCCTGAGTGGGGATGAATCCGACGGGCACACTCTTAAAGCCCAGCCAGGTCAGACCGATCAGACCGAGGTAAATCAACATTGCCACTACGGCCAGTCGAATAATCCCGCCGAGCAGGCGCACATACCAGACATTCACCTTGTCGAAAGTCCAGTTGAACGCGCGGAAAAACCAACCAAAAAGGAAGTTCAGCATCCGAGTGAACCAGTCCGGCTTATCTTCCTTCGGTCGGAGGAGGAGCGCGGCCAGCGCAGGCGAAAGCGTCAAGGAATTGATCGCGCTCAGCACGGTGGAAGCCGCTATTGTAAGCGCAAATTGCCGGTAGAACTGGCCCGTGATGCCGCTGACAAAAGCTGTCGGAACGAAGACGGCGCACAATACAAGCGCAACTGCAATGATAGGAGCGCTGACCTCCCGCATCGCCTTAAACGACGCTTCTAAAGGAGCAAGGCCGCTTTCGATATTGCGCTGTACATTTTCTACGACAACGATCGCATCGTCGACCACGATGCCAATCGCTAGCACCAATCCGAAAAGCGATAGATTGTTGAGCGAAAATCCCATCGCTGCCATCACCGCGAATGTGCCGATCAACGACACCGGGATTGCGAGGAGCGGGATTATGGAGGCCCGCCAGGATTGAAGGAAGACAACGACGACCAGCACCACTAGGATGGTGGCTTCGAATAGCGTGTGCCCGACGGCTTCGACCGATTCGCGCACAAACACGGTAGGATCGTACGCGATGGCAAAATCCACCCCAGGAGGAAAGCGTTTCCGGAGTTCCGCCATTTTCGCCCGTACGCCGTCCGAGACGCTCAAAGCATTCGCACCCGGTAATTGAAAGATGAGCATCGCTGCCGCCGGCTTTCCCGTGAGATTGGAATCGACCGAATAATCGCGCGCGGCTAACTCCACTCGCGCCACATCGCGCACACGCAGGATCTCCCCGTTGGCGCCTTCCTTGATAACGATATCTTCAAACTGCTTCTCACTGGTCAGCCGCCCCAAGGCATTGATAGAGAGCTGAAACTTCGCTGCTCCTTTCGGCACGGGTGGCTGGCCGATGGTGCCTGCCGCCACTTGCACATTTTGTTCCCGAATGGCATTGACCACATCTGTCGCCGTCATGTTGTAGCCAGCGATTTTGTCCGGATCGAGCCACACCCGCATAGAATACTCCCGCGCTCCGAGAATCTGCACATCGCCCACCCCTTTCAATCGAGCGAGGGCATCGCGCACTTGCAAAAAAGCATAGTTGTTAAGGTAAAGGGCGTCGTGGCTCTCATCCGGCGAGGTCATGTGCACAACCATGAGCAAGGCAGGTTGACGTTTCGTGGTCGTGACCCCGAGATTGCGAACATCCTGCGGGAGTTGGGACTCGGCGATAGCAACCCGGTTCTGCACCAGCACCTGCGCGGTATTCAGATTCGTGCCTAATTCAAACGTGATCGTCAGCGTCATTGTTCCATCGCTGGTGCACTGGCTCGACATGTAGAGCATGTTTTCGACGCCGTTCACCTGTTGCTCGATCGGTGTGGCTACCGTCTCCGCCACCACCGATGGGTTTGCTCCTGGGTACTGCGCCGTCACGACCACGGTGGGCGGCGTGACGTCGGGATACTGTGCCACCGGCAGGGTGAACGCCGCAATCCCGCCCACGATTACGGTCGCAATTGAGAGCACCGCGGCGAAGATCGGCCTCCGAATGAAAAAGTCGGGAACGTTCACAATCCTGGGCTCTATTTTCTTTCCACGCTGGTCGTGATTCTCGACGGCGTCGCTTCCGCCATTTCGGTATCAACCACCTCCCCTGGCTGCGCGCGCATAAGCCCATTGACGATAATCAATTCGCCCGGCTTGAGTCCTTCGCGCACGACGCGAAATCCATCGCCTAATGTCCCTAGCTTCACCGTCCGGAATTGCACCTTTTTGTCGGCGCCTACGACGAAGACAAAGCGCTGTCCCTGATCCACGCCGATGGCGTCATCCGGCACCAGCAGCGCCTTGTACAGGGGGCTCGCCGCCACCCGTACGCGGACGAAAAAACCTGGTGTCAGCAGGGGATCCCAATTCTTCCATTGCCCGCGGACCCTCATCGTTCCCGTTCCTGGCGTGATCCGATTGTCAACAAAATCGACATACCCCTCGTGCGGAAATCCCTCCTCGTTTTGCAGGCCGAGGAACAAAGGGACACGTGCCTCCCGGGCCGTCTTTAGCTTGCCTTCTTTCGAGAGCTGGATGTAGTTCAGAATCGCGCTCTCGTCGACGTCCATATAAGCGTACAGCGGCTCAACTGCCACTACCGTGGTGAGGATGCCTCCTTGCAATGTGTTGGGAGTGACTAGGTTGCCTACAGACACGTTTTCTCGGCTGACCCGCCCGTCGATCGGCGAACGAATAGAGCAAAACTCCAAGTTGAGCTTTGCTGTTTCCACCTCGGCTTCCGCAACGGCTGTGCCGCCCTGACTTTGCAAAAAAGCGGCCGACTTGTTGTCGAATTCATTGGCCGCCACCACGTTTCGGCTACGCAACTCCTTTACTCTCTCAAACTCGGCGGCAGCCAGCTTTTGCTGGGCGCGCGCCTGTTGCAGTTGCCCCTCTGCCCTAGCTAGGTCCGCTTTGTAAGGGCGATCATCGATGGTAAAGAGCAGATCTCCCTTTTTTACTAGGCTCCCCGGCTTGAAATCCACGCTCGTCAGGTAGCCGCTGACCCGTGCTCGCACCTCCACGCTCTCCACGGCATCGGTGCGCCCGATGTATTCGTTCCACTCGGTGATCTCTTTTTCCACGACCTGCGCGACCGTGACTTTCGGCGGAGGCTTCGTCCCGAACGCGGGTGAGTGATGACAACCGCAGACAAGCGGAAGCAGCAACACCACCACAGTTGGAGCGAGATGTTTCATCGGAAGAGCCGGTTTAAAGAGGCCGCGGGGCGCAGTGACCCCAATGGCCACCCAGAAACCCAACGGCCGAATCCGAGTGGCAGATTTCCACATGCCTCAACACGGATGCGGACCTGTCCTGGAGCTGGCTCTGGCAGCGCTCGCTCCACGAGACTCAGCACACCCGGACGCGCAATTTCAACGGTTGTGTATGTCGTGCTCATATTAGGTATGCACTCATAGCGATCTCCGTTCCATCCGTTGTTTCAATGCAAATACCATCGTTGGTCAGGCGTTCGTGCCACCGTCGACGGTCAGATTCGCACCGGTGATGTACGAGGACTCCGGACTGGCGACGAACGCCACCAACGCGGCGACCTCATCAACATGCCCATAGCGGTCGAGCGCTGTGGCGGCCTTCTGTGAACATCTTCACGGCTCCCTTCGTGGCCGAGTAGGCTACCAGCCCGGGCGCTAGGACACGCTCTCCCACGGACGAGCCGATCATAATGATGCGACCGCCGCTCTTCATGTGCTTAAGCGCTGCCTGCGTCGCGACCAGTGTGCCGCGGACGTTGATCTCAATCATGCGGTCCATCTCTTCTAGCGTGGTCTCCTCAAACGTTTTCGGAATGGCTGTGCCGGCATTGTTCACCAGCACATCCAGCCCGCCAAACGCAGCGACTGTCTTCTCTACCGCGCCCTTGATGGCTTCGGCGTCTGCGGCGTCCGCCTGGATAGCGATCGCCTTTCCGCCAGCCCCTTCAATGGCTTTCACCACCGATGCCGCCGCGTCCGCACCCTTTGAGTACGTGATCGCTAGGCTCGCTCCGTCCGCGGCCAGACGTTTCGCGATCGCCGCGCCAATGCCGCGCGAGCCGCCCGTAATGAGTGCAATCTTTCCTTCGAGTTTTCTTTGCATAGTATATTTTCGGTCGTTCCCGGAGCGACGACATTGATGCGCACCCCGGTCTCGGCAAACTCAAGAGCTGCTGTCACCGCTGTATAGGTACTCATTGTCTGATTACAAGTTAGTCAGCCGGCGCCGCATCGGGTACGAGCGCTAGGGCTGCTCTCGCGCAATCGACCTCGTTCTGCACCGTGGGCGCCCCGCTCAGGCCTATCGCCCCGACAATTTCTCCGTCCACCTTAATGGTGAACCCTCCTCCCCACGCCGCCACACGCGCAAGCGTGGGCATGCCGGCCAAAAGCGACGGGTCGCCCTGGATAAAGTTGAAAAAGTCCTGCGTGGGGACGCCGAACAGAGCTGTATACGCCTTATTCTGCGCAATCTCGATGCAGAGGATCGGGGCCCCATCCATCCGGCTAAAGGCCTTGAGGTTACCCCCGTCATCGAGAATCGCTACGTTCTCGCGAACGCCAATTTCTCCGGCTTTCGCCACCGCTGCATGCACCATTTTCTGTGCTAGCTCAGAAGAGATGCTGTGTTTCTTCACCACGTTAGTCATTGGACACCTTCCTCGAATAAGGCTGGGCTGTTGACTCGAGCGTTTTCGTTGTCGTCACGGCACAACACTACGTGCTGCTCACAGCATCCGCATCAGCACGTGAGTTAGGTTTTCAAATGCCACTTTCTGATGCGACCAAGGGGCGAATTCCGTTGTCACTAAAAGGCGAATTCCTTCTCCCTCCTTTGGGGGACTGGAAAATCTCCCCGCCTCTCCTTTGCCAGGAACTCAGGCGGGGCCTAACCTTGAATCGCTACATGGAACCAGATGCTGCCGACATCACTCCCGCTGGCCGCCAGCCGAACAGATCTAAAAAAGAGGCCGAGTCCGCACCGCTCGATGCGCAGTCCGAGATCGATTCGATCGTCCTGAACGCTCCGGTGGCGGACGTTTATGCCTACTGCTCTCGATTCGAAGAGTTGCCGCGATTCATCACCTCTCTGCGAGACGTGCAGAAAATCGATGAGACGCATTTCTCATTCACTTCTCTACTGGACAGCGAGGAACAAAAGACCGTCTTGCGGATCGTGCTCCGCGTCCCGGAGCGGCGAATTGCGTGGCAAGCAATCTCGGACAACTTTCCGCGGGGTGTCGTCTTGTTCGAGCCGCTCTCCGACCGAACGACTGAGATCACGGTGAAGTTGCGATCGAGCATCGAACCGGCAACGCTCGCCAAAGTGACGCGTGACTATCTCACGAACTTCAAGCGCTTCGTGGAAGCGGCGGCTATAATCTAATCAGACCGCCCGCGTCGCGTCTGCGACAGCTTCTGTGCGGCTGACAACATTCATCTTGGCGAAGATGGCTTTACCATGCGACTTGACGGTGCCTTCACTGATAAATAGAGCTGAAGCAATCTCCTTGTTACTCTTCCCTTGCGCCATCAGCTTCAGGACTTCAATCTCGCGCCTGCTCAGAGTTTCGCCGCTGACACGATCCGCCAGTTTTGCTACGAGGTGCACGGGAACAGAGGTTTCGCCGGCGTGTACGCGGCGAATGCAATCCATCAATGCTTCACGCGGTACGTCCTTTAAGAGATAGCCTTTCGCGCCAGCCTGTATAGCGCGATAAATGTCTTCGTCACCGTCGAACGTTGTGAGGACGATGATCCTGGCATTCTCGTCGTTGCCACGAATCTCTTTGATCGCGTCCACACCATCGAGCTCGGGCATCCGTAGATCGAGCAGCGTCACATCTGGTCGATGCTCCTTCCAGAGTTCGACGGCTTCACGACCGTTGCTCGCTTCGCCAACCACTGTCATGTCCGCTCTGTTGCGCTGGATCATTGAGACCAAACCTTCGCGTACGACGCCATGGTCATCGGCGATAAGGACGCGGATGCGGGCCTTTGGCGGGCGCGTGCTCGAGGCGTCTCGCCCGGCAGTTCTCGCGATGGCGACATGGCCCCGTTTCGTGGTCGGATTCATAACACCAGCTCCGGATTCAAGGGCAATATCGCCGTGACGGTGGTTCCTTTGTCTCGGAAGCTCACTATTTTTAATTCGCCACCCATT
>WNFQ01005207.1_pt1 | contig 13685 bp, 16 predicted proteins | sample 5400171 | NCBI WGS metagenome assembly WNFQ01 (sample SAMN13153356, study PRJNA577476) | soil metagenome | isolation source: 20 cm soil under Madrone tree | place: USA:California | collected 2016-06-14
TTATTGGCGCAGCCGATATCTATATCACGCCCTACCTCAACGAATCACAAATTACTTCAGGCACGCTGGCCTTCACTTTTGCTGCCGGGAAGGCGGTGGTCTCAACACCTTATTGGCACGCACAGGAGTTGCTGGCCGACGGCCGCGGCCTTTTTGTGCCATTTTCCAGTTCCGAAGCGATTACGGAGGCGGTAAACCGATTACTTTCCGATCCAACCCTCATGAACGCTACGCGCAAGCGGGCGTGGAAACTCGGTCGGGCAATGATCTGGCCGGTCGTTGCCCAACAACACATGGCTAGCTTCGAACGCGCACGCGCAAGCCTCAGCCTGCCACCACGAAAATCGTTTGCGGTGAGGACGCTCGAGAATCGGCCTTATCAATTGCCACCATTCAAATTGGATCACCTTTTTCGCATGACGGATGATACCGGAATTTTTCAGCATGCAATCTTCAACGTGCCAAATTATCGAGAAGGTTACTGCATCGACGACAACGCTCGGGCCTTTATCCTGACATTACAGTTGGAAGATGCGACCAGCCGAATTTCAAAAGAGGAACTCGACCGGCTCGCCAGCATTTACTTAGCGTTCATTTGGCACGCTTTTGATCCAAATATTCGCCGGTTCCGGAATTTCATGAGCCATGGGCGACAATGGCTGGAAACGGTAGGATCCGAAGATAGTCACGCCCGAGCTCTTTGGGCGACCGGCACAGCTCTTGGCCGCTCGCAGAATGTGGGTCATCGCAATCTTTGCGCCCTCTTATTCCAACAAGGACTTCCGGTGGTCGAGCAGTTCACTTCTCCTCGGGCGTGGGCCTTCGCTTTGCTCGCGATCCAAGAATATCTTCGATCATTTTCTGGTGATCGAACGGTGAGTCAACTTCGCGATCTGCTCACTGACCGATTGGTCGGACTCTTCCGGGCTAATGAATCGGAAGATTGGCCCTGGTTCGAGCCGGTAGCAACCTACGACAACGCAAGACTGGCCCAGGCGCTGATCTTAAGCGGTTACTGGACCTCACGTGGAGAGGTTTTCCAGATTGGCCTGAAATCGCTTCGGTGGTTGGTTGGAGTTCAGACAACGGAGGCCGGCTGCGCGGTTCGATCAGCAGCCGATTGAAGCCAGCGCCATGATTGCTGCCTGTCTGGAAGCCTACGGGCTCACCGGAGATAGTTTTTGGCATTTGGCCGCCCGGCGTTGTTTCGAGTGGTTTCTTGGACGCAATGATCTCGGACTATCATTGTACGACTCCGGCACCGGTGGTTGCTGCGACGCGCTGCATTCCGATCGCTTGAACCAAAACCAAGGCGCCGAATCAAGCCTCGCATTCTTCCTCTCGTTAGCTGAAATGACGCGGGCGGAAACTAGCTTCTACCGCGAAGCCCAGAAATTAGGTGCAACTTGAATCTCGAATCGACCGGCATTCACTTGCAGCCGGATCCACGTCGCGTCTTGATTCGCCCGTTCGTTCCGATAAAGCCCGGACAAATCTCCAGCATCATCAATCGCGTGCTTGGGCTGAGCGAGAAGGAAACGTCAAGGGAACTTGCTCGCGTTCGTACCGAATTTAGCGGTAAGCATCCTGACAGCGATGAATTGTGGTTCCGGCAATTCGAAAGAGTCCAGGTGTACGTTGAACCCAAGCAAGCGGTTTCGGAAATTCGCCGCCTGCTGATCGGGGCGACCTTCACCGGAGAATACGCGTTTGAAGCCGTAGCCCTTTTTAATCCGTCGATCGTGCCGCATCCGGATCAGTCTGGAGTTTCCAAAGACGAACTTCGTTTTGTCCTCAGCCTGAGGGGAGTCGGGGAAGGACACATTTCATCGCTTGGATTCCGCACTGGCGTCATACGATCGGATCACTCCATTCGATTAGAGAAAACCTCCCTTTTAGCGCGGGTTCCCGAGCTTGAATCGAATCCGACATTTCCGAAGCGGCTCTTTTTTGAAAAGCTGAACGGCTTGGGAATGGGAGATGGCTGGTCGGGATCAATGATGAACCGGCTCGACGATCCATTCACTCTCGCCGAGTTGAATGAGGCTCTGCCGCAGGTTATCCCAATTCAGGAACGGGTTCCGGAAGCATTTCAGCGTACGATGGCGTGCGTGCACTGGCTGGCGGAATCAAACTACGAGGTCCGTTTTCGTTCATCCGTGCCGATGTCGGAACGTGTCCTCTTTCCTTTATCCGCGAATGAAAGGAATGGGCTGGAGGATGCCCGATTCGTGCGATTTATCAAGCCGGATAAACACGCGACCTACTATGCAACCTATACCGCCTATGACGGAAGCGCTATTCTTCCCCAGCTAATCGAAACCGACGATTTCTGTTCCTTTCGGATCCGAACGCTGAATGGTCGGGCAGCGCAAAATAAAGGTATGGCTCTTTTCCCGCGGCGGATCGGCGGACGCTACGCAATGCTCTCCCGCCAAGACGACGAAAACATTCTATTGATGTTCTCTGATGATCGGCATTTCTGGAGTGATCCCAAGGTCCTGTTGCGACCTGAACAACCGTGGGAACTGGTGAAGCTGGGCAATTGCGGCTCGCCGATCGAGACCGATGCCGGCTGGCTGGTCCTGACCCATGGAGTCGGTCCACTGCGAAAATATTGTATCGGGGCTGCCTTACTCGATTTAGAGGATCCCTTTCGGGTCCTCGGGCGACTCACCGAACCGCTTTTGCAACCTGACGAAGAGAACTGGCAAGGCTATGTGCCAAACGTCGTCTACAGCTGCGGCGCATTAATTCATAACGGCCGCCTCGTTCTTCCTTACGCGAACAACGATACATCTTCTAAAATAGTAACAATCCGGCTGAAGGATCTCATCGATAAACTTCGGCAGCGCTAGACCAGAGATGGAGTCGAGGGCAATCCGAAACACGCCTTCAATCTGTTGTCGCGGTCGCCGCGCTCCTGCTAAGCTAGGCTTGGCCAGTCTCACGCCCGAGATATCATAGCCGTTCATTTCCAAACCTTTCGCGCAACCCGCAAATGATTGCCGCCCATGATTTTTGCGACATCGACCTCAGTGTACCCAAGTCTCGACAATGCTTGAGCGATTTCCGGTAGTTGCTCCGGCGTCGCAAAAGCAGGGACAGAATCGTAACCGCTGCCAACAGGAAAACTGTCCCGCATCGACGCGAGCATTTCCTTCAGCTCGACTTGATCAAAAACGTAGTCGAGTCCAATACCAACATGGTCGACTCCGATCAGCGAAACCGCATAATCGATGTATCGAACCAGATTCTCTGTCCGCACATCATTATTGCCAAGAAATAGTCCAACACCATTGATCCCAACGACGCCTCCGGTTGCGGCACAAGCTCGCATCAGCTCATCATCGATATTGCGTGGGTGATCGCAGAGTTTCTTCGGATTTGAATGCGAAAAGATTACCGGATTATGTGAGCAGGCCATCACGTCGAGACTGGTACGCCGACCGGTGTGAGAGCAGCACACCACCATCCCTACTCGCTCCATCTCGTCCACGACGTAACGACCAAATTTCGTTAGACCTTTATCCTCCGCATCGTGACAACCAGCGCCCACCAGATTGCCTCGGTTGTAGGCCATTAGCATCCAGCGCACCCCCAAATCGTAGTACGTGGATATAAGGCTGAGTTGATCCCCGATCGCGCCAGCGCCTTCGATATCAAATGTAATAGCGAGCTTGCGTTCCCGCGCTGCTTGTTCGATATCGGCAACGCTTCGTACTAGGCGATATGCATCCGTTCGCAGGCTGATCCACCGACGGAATTGAGCGATCATGCGGAGATGTTGTTCGATCGTTTGTTCTCCAAATCCAACGTTCAACGTCACCACTTGAACATTAGCCCGGCGGTACCGTTCGAGTTGCGGAAGAAAACTCTCGTCCAACGGTCGCAAGGGCATACAACTGTGATTGTCCCAAAATAAGCGATCGTCGATCAGTGCCTCCTCCGAACCAGCATGCTCGATCATAAAGCTGTATAGCTCACTTGCCTGGCCCACTGAAATGAAGATTTCCGATGTCGAAAGGCGTCGAGCGGCCCGGCGATCAGAGGGCAAGGAATGCTTCTGATAAATTTCCCAAGCCGTGCCGGTTGGGCAGTAAATGACCGCATCTTAGCAAGAGCCAACAAGGCCTCGAGCCGCTCACGGTAATCCCGGCAACGAGGCGAAGAACTCAAGCAGCGAAGCAAAGAGGCTACCTGCTAGCACGAAATAGGCAATACTGCTGGCCAGATCGTTCTCGGCACGGTTCACCAGACGGGGTCGGCTCTGCTCGGGAAGTCTCTTGCCGCCCTGGTCATTGAAGTGGCGCACGGACATCAGGGTGTTACCGTACGGCGCATACATCCAAATCGCGCGGTCGTCTCGTTGTATTCGGGGTTAGAAAGCGGGCCTTCGATGTTTTTGGCTCCGGCCCGCTGAATAATCTCAGCCACACGATCGACTTCGGCTGACGAGTTCACCCAGAAGGCGATGCGGGTGCCGTTTGGCTGGTGGTTCGGATCCTCGGTAAATCCGAAAAATGGTTTTGAGCGAAAGGTTCCCAAAGCTGAATTACCTCTCCACTCTTCTCCTTCCCACGGTTCGGTGAAACCAATGGCTGGGAGAAACTCTCGATAAAACTCGGTCGCATCACCGAGTTCTCGGACCCGAAGGTCGATATGGCTAAAGGGATTGAGGCTCATTATATTACCTTCAAATCAAGGCTTTGATGGTAATAACGTAGCGCTTGAATCTTACCATTCAAGTGATATTTTGATGGTGATATAGAAAATGTCGGAAGTTCCTAAGCCATTCGAGTTTATTGCCGGTGCGCTCTGCCTTGATTTCGTAAATACCGTGGGTTCACACGGTTTTGAGCAGGCAAGAGAGAAATTGCCTACCTATTCCGACCTGGTTCGCTGGAGCAAGGAGGCAAGCCTCATTGACGACGGCAAGGCACTTGAGCTCCTCGCCTTTTCGAAGGCCAACCCGAGCGGGGCGTCGAAGGTTCTGGAACAAGCGAGAGGATTCCGTGAAACGCTTTTCCGCATATTTGGGACGCTACAGCGCAAACAGTCGCCTGACCCGAGCGATCTTGCTGCTTTAAATAAAGCGCTACGGAAATTCCCAATTCGACTAGAAGTCCGCTCCAAGGGTGACGATTTCTGCTGTTCGCGAGAAATCGCGCAAATCACCGATGAATGGCCGCTCGCCCCGGTTGCTTGGTCAGCAGCTGACCTGCTGGTTTCGGATCAGGTGCACCAAGTCCGCCAGTGTGCAGACGCCACGTGCGGATGGCTTTTTGTTGATACTTCGAAAAACCACAGTCGACGTTGGTGCTCGATGGGAGATTGCGGCAGCCAGGCAAAAGCGAGACGATATTACCAACGCAAGAAGAAGATGAATCGATGAGCGGAAAGAAAAGCCGTCATCTTTCGGGGCGAGAAAAGTCTAGCGACCGTCCTGTCCACCATCATACCGATCTGTCCGTCTATCCTCTTACCCCTGATCATTGGGATGACTTCGAAGTGCTTTTTGGTCCTCGTGGTGCCTGTGGTGGATGCTGGTGCATGTGGTGGCGTCTTACGTCACACGAATTTCGGGAAGGTGCTGGCACAGTTAATCGTGACAAGTTTCGAGAATGCATCCGGGAACCAACTCCGCCTGGCGTGTTGGCCTATCGAGGTCAGGTGGCTGTCGGTTGGTGCGCTGTCGCTCCACGCGAGAAGTATCGACGGCTCGCCTCCTCGCGGACCCTGCAGCCAATCGACGATACTCCCGTCTGGGCTATTACTTGTTTATACGTGGGCAAAGCCGATCGTCGGCAGGGACTCACGAGGCAGTTGATCGAAGCAGCTTGCGTTTTCGCTGCCAGTTTTGGCGCGTCAGCGCGGAAACAGCTGTCGCTATGAGTCCTAGTGTAATTATGGCTACTTTCGGAAGGAGCGCCTTCGCGCTCGAACAGCCCTCGATCAAACGAAAAAAGCGCCACCTTCTGGCGGCGCTCGTTTCGATGATTCGGACAGAGGAATTTTTCTTCTTCCGTTAGTCCTTTCGTTCAACCTTAACCTTTTGGCCCGTCTGCCGATCCAGATAGATCTCCTTATCGCCCTTCTTCTCGATCAACTGGTAACGGGGCAAATCCTGCTGCACATGCTCATAGGTGACGACCTGTTGCTCAGCCGGTTCAGTTGTGGTGGTCGTAGTCACCGTCGAGCTCGGAGCTTGGACAATCGTGCCGCTTTCGTTTACGTAGACGACTCTGGTCCCCTCGCTCTGGCGCACCGTCACCGCATAAATTCCACCATCTTGGCGAACAACGCGGGTCACTGCGGTAGCACTAGGGATATGAGTTTCTCGGATCACCGTCGTTTGAATCGGCTGAGGTAGGGTCGTGAATTCAATCTCATCCGCACGAGCAAGCGCACCAAGAGACAAGGTCAGCGTTAGTAATGCAACGTATGTTTTCATAGTGCCTCTGTATTATGAAGCGTTATTGATCGCCTCATACCCTTCCGACGGACGTACCGCCAAGTTTCTTCAACCGAGAATAACTTCGGATCTCCCAAATCGACATGTGTTGCTAATCCTTCCACTGGGTTAACTGCACCGCGCTCCGATCTATGATTTAATCTCTCTTTTCGAGTAGCTTAAATAACGCGCTTGTCGGTTTCGGTAATTGACTATACCGACATTGTCGCGGCGCCTTATCCGGCCGCCAACGCAAGATACGTGTCCCATGCCGAAATCGGCCGCCGGTAAAATGATCGTAACATACTTCCACAACCAGTTCGGGCCGGAGTGGCTTCCAATCTCCTGAGCGGTCCTTCGACCAGCGACTTTTGCCGCCGGGAGCGTTTCCGTCGAATCCCGGAGGACTGACCAATTTCTCAAGCATCCTCGTGAGCCTCACTCGATCTGCGGATTTAATGCCCGAGGTAAATCCAACATGGTTCAGCTTTCCGGACTCATCGTAAAGACCGAGGAGTAGTGAGCCGACGACTGGAGCTGCTGCCGAATAACGAAAACCGCCCACCACGCAATCGACACTACGATAGTTCTTTACCTTTTGAAAAGCAGCCGACACGCCGCTTATGTACTCACTGTCTCTACGCTTACAGACAATTCCGTCGAGATTGTCTCCCGTCTTTTTCAGCCAGGTTTGTGCCCTTCCGAGCGACAGCGTAATCGGCGAGAGGAAAAATGTTTTAGAACGCCCAAAGTTCCTCGCGAAATTCTCAAGCTTTTTTCGGCGCTCCGATAGCAGTGCGCTTAGTAGACTTTCCTTTTTTTCTGTCATCAGCAAATCGAAGGCGATGTAAATTGCCGGCGTTTCTTGGGCCAACTTTGCAACCCGTGACGCTGCCGGATGAATCCTCTGCAGGAGGTGATCAAATGAGAAGGATGAACCGATCGGTAGCGCAAGCTCGCCATCCAAAACCCACCATTTCGCATTTATAGTTTTAGCCGCACTCGTGATTTCGGGAAAGTAACGAGCGAGGGGTTGCTGACCCTTTGATTGAAGAAAAACCTTGTCACCATGACGAAAGAGCAGGCTACGAAAGCCATCCCATTTTGGTTCATATTGCCAATCCGATCCCTCAGGAATACGCTCCACGGGCTCGGCTTCCATCGGTTCGATTGGAGGTTTGAGCATAAGCCGACGTTCAAGATCGCTTCGTTCAGCGTTTGCGGATCATAGGAATTGATCTTGCCTATCATTCCTTCCAACGACTTCGATACCGCTAGTGAAGCATCTTGCCGCGAACTAATTTTGATCGATTCAATCAGTTTGGAGGCAAAAAGGAGATCGCGGTGCCGCAGCAGAGTTACTTAGAGGTAAATAGAAAACGAGTGAAGGTATCGAATCTGCAGAAGGTCCTTTACCCGGCCACGGGCTTCACTAAAGCCGACGTTATTAATTACTACACGCGAATATCGCCGGTATTATTGCCTCATCTTAAAGACCGACCGATCAGCCTCAAGAGATATCCAGACGGAGTAGAGGGTTTTTTTTTCTACGAAAAACAATGTCCCTCGCACCGACCGGCTTGGATTAATACGGCTCGAGTTCCCAGCCAGCGTAGACAAGGCTTCATTGATTATTGCGTCATAAACGACTTATCTGCTTTGGTCTGGGTGGCTAATCTGGCCGATCTCGAGCTTCATACCTTCCTCCACCGAGGGTCTAGATTGGAATATCCGGATTTTCTTGTGCTCGACCTGGACCCTGGCCCACCAGCTAGCTTAATCAATTGTTGCGAAGTCGGACTGCTACTAAAAGCCTTCTTTGATCAATGCGGTTTAAAATCCTTTGCCAAGACCTCCGGCTCCAAGGGCTTGCAGGTTTATGTCCCGTTGAACGGAAAAGCAAGTTACGAGACCACAAAGGCATTTGCTCATGCATTGGCAGAACGCCTGGAATCCGAGAATCCCGATTTAATTGTTTCGAAAATGCAAAAGAAACTTCGGTCGGGAAAGGTTTTCGTGGACTGGAGTCAGAATGATGAACACAAGACGACTATCTGTGTCCATTCGCTCCGGGCGAAGGAGCATCCTACTGTGTCCACTCCGGTCAGCTGGAAGGAAGTAGCAAACGCACGCAAGAATGGCGATATTGGTTTACTGACTTTCGAGGCAAAAGAGGCTCTTCGGCGGGTCAAGAAGAAGGGCGACCTGTTTGCTCCGGTTCTTAGCCTGAAACAGCGCCTGCCAAAAATTTCAATCGTACTGCCAAACTAGACCTGCAGCGCGAACGAAACTTTTGACCAGCAGTTTATACCTGGTGGTGTTCGCTTGGCGTTTCGGATGAACTCAGGAACATCCAGCCCCGCCGTTTGGCTCGAACTGGGTTATGACAATGCTAAAGTTTTTGATCTTGCTAATCACATTCAGTGGCATACTCACGCTGGGCGCATGCTCGAATACCGCGAGCAATTCTCCGGTGAATAGTGGTCCTGCGGTTAGGTCCTCAGGTCCCAATCAGCCGGCCAACCAACATCCATCGCAGGGCAACTGACCACAATAATAAGCCCTTTTGAATTCCGGTAACGGAAACAGCCGTGGGTCAATATCACACGGCTGTTTGTGATTTTCTCACTTACAACTGGACTTCCAGTTGGACGGTTAACTGTTTGCTCCGTTTAAACGATCAATGCGCTTTTGTAGACGGCTATCCCGTTTTTGATCCAATTGAGCCAGCTTTTCTTTCTGCTCTGGGGTCAGGACACCCAGGATCTGAGAACGGATTTTTGCCCGCTGAACGGTCAACTCGGTTTTGGCGTTACCTGCGGTCACCGACAGTGAGCGAATGGTTGCTTCATCATTCGGATTCTTGACGATGGCATCATGCAACGCTTTTTCCGCGTTCAGTAAATTTAACATTAGACCTTTGTTGGCTGAGTGATCGCTCTGCAGCGTTTGGTGAAGTTGTTGCCGCTGAGCATCGGTTAAATTCAAAGCCTTCCAAAAGCCGTGATGATCTTTGTGCGATTGGTGCTGCTCTTCGGCTGTCGCAGAAGGGCTAGCGTCTGCCGACTGCGCGTGCAGGGAACAAACGCCCAGCGCACTCACGGCGGCAACCATTAGAAGTTTCAATTTCATACGCACTTATTGACGGCTCATTAGCTTGGAGAGGTTACACTTCGGGACTTACGGTCAATCGGCGTTACGAAAGGATCTACGCGTTGGCGAACGGCTTGGGTACGACGAAGGACAACGAACGACAATGAACACCAACGAACGAGAGCGAACGACAATGAGTAGTGTGAGCTAATTGGTACCCATCAGCGCTGCTGCCGACTATTTGTTATTCACTAACAGTCGCTGTTATGCGTTGGCCTTCATTGTCGTTCGTTGGCGTTCGCTGGCGTTCTCGACTTTGAGAACGAGCCAACCTCAGCCACGAGAATGTAACACGCCTCTAAGGCGCTCCGTGTGATAGAGTGCTAAACCAGGAGATGTCAGAGAAACAAATTACCGCGCGTGTCCGTGACATCAAACAGGAAGACATCGGCATTTTTCGGGTGGAGCTTGTTGCCGAGGCACTTCCGGATCCACGCGGGTTTGAAGTAATTGGCCACCCCATTCAGTTTAAGTTGGCAACGAGAGAATGGGTTATGAACAATTGCCTCAATCTCTGGGGCATTGGTGTGCCGAACGTGAGCCTGGGTCAGGAAATTCAACTAACGATCCGGCCACCAAGCTGAATTTGCAATGTAGAATCCCGAGTGGCCAAAAACCGGGCTACGCGCAAGCCCAGCCCCACCTAATCTGAGAATGGGATCACTCAAGCACGATCCCGCCTCCGAACCTGTAATTTGTTACCTGCGGCGCCTGGTCGACTACTCAACACCGGGTTCACCGGGCTGGCTCATTCGATCGATCATCTTTTGTGTCCTCTTGGCCTGATCCTGTTCAGTCTGAGCTAATTTTTGCTGCTGAGCAGAATCGAGGAGAGCCACGATTTTCGTTCGAATTTGTGCCTTTAGAACTGCTAGATTAGCCATTGCATTTCCCAGCTGGGTGGTTCGAGCCCGGATGGTGGCTTCATCCGGTGCATTCGCTTGCATAGCTGAGTTCAAGTCTCGATGCGCTTCCAACACTGCTTTGAAGGCGCTCCGGAATGCGTCGTGATTAGACTGGAAGAGTTGGTGAACCTGTTGCCGCTGAGTTTCGGAAAGATCCAGATCGTCCAGAGCCTCCCGGCCAAAACCACCAAGAAATCCACCCTCGCCCCAGCCATGCCCCTGCGCTGAAGCCACGGTAAAAGGCGCTAAGCAGAGAAAAAGTATCGCCAGCCAAGCATTCAATTTCTTCATGCATCAATCGTCTCCCATTTTTTGCATTTTGCAGGCCGATTATGACGAATGGCTCAAAGCCAGGATCGAAGGTTAGAAAGGTCGAGTATCGGTTTGATGCATCAATTCGGTGACTAGGGTAGTAGTGTTGCGGTCAACAGAGGCTGAGGCATATTCGACGAGGCAAAATACGGACGGACGGGATCGCATCCCGACCCGCAAAGCCTGCGTCGCGGCCAAGCTCCTACAAGCTCAACTTTTGTCGAAATGTACGGGCAGCACGGCGGGATACCTCGCACTCTTCGCCCCCTCGCAACCAAATCTTTAACCCACCGCTGAACCATGATTCAATGTTTTCAATGTAATCGAGATTGACGATTTGCTGCCGATTGATCCGAAAAAAAGCGTCCGTTGGCAATCTCTGCTCGAGCGTACTCAACGATCGGTAAATGAGCGGTTTTGCAGAGTCGAAATAAACTCGGGTGTAGTTTCCATCTGATTCCAGCAACCTGATCCGGTGAAGTGCTATGAACCAACAACGAGACCCGTCGCGGACCAGGACGTGATCGGAACTGCGGAGCGGGGTATCGCTGACTGCTGGTGGTCCAGCCTCACGAACCCGGCTAAGAGCAAGAGCCAAACGCTCCGGCGTAATTGGTTTTACCAGATAATCCAAGGCGTTTACCTCGAATGCACGCAAAGCAAACTCGTCATACGCGGTGGTAAAGATCACGTGCGGGGGTTCGCCGCGAATGCTTTCCAGGAGTTCGAATCCGGTTTTTCCTGGCATCTGGACGTCCAGAAAAAGCAGGTCAGGTTGCAACTCGTTAATTTTAGTCAGCGCCTCGTCGGCGTTCTCGGCTTCGCCGATCACCGAGATCCAGGAAAATTCTGAGAGTAGACGGCGGACTTCGCTGCGCGCTAACCTTTCATCGTCGATTATCAACGCCTTCATTAGGTCTTAAGGGGCTATTTCAATGGGGTGGCCTGTCCTCATGCCCAACCCTTTTGTCCACCCATCCTCGAATGATCCTTTCGCTTGAGCTCGGAGTCCGACCGGGTGCTGGGCAAAAACACGTTGGTAACGATACGATCGCCGGCGTCTTGATAAAGTCGGAGGCTAGCCAGCGAGCCGTAGATCAATTCCAGTCGGGCTCGAGCATTGGCCAAGCCGCTTTCCTTGCGGGCCGCGGCTGGCGCCAGCCGGCCCGGGTTGGTGATAGATACAGATAACCCCTCGGATTGCGGCCTAATCACGCAGGAAATCTCTCCGCCTCGCTGTAAGGTGTAGATCCCGTGTTTGAACGCATTTTCAATCAGGGATTGCACGAGAAATGGAGGAACGGGAAAAGCTAATGTCGTTTGATCAATATCCATTCGCACTTTCAGTTTATCCTCAAAACGCAGCTGCTCGAGGGCCAAATATGCGTCTACCGTCTGCAGCTCGACCCGGAGCGGAATCGTGTTCAACTCCGACATCCGCAGAGCTCCCCGAAACAACTCCGCCAGGCGGGTCACGCCTTCGCGGGCCTTCGGAGGGCTTTCGTCGATCAGGGCTCGAATTGTATTTAAACTATTGAAAAGGAAATGCGGATTAACTTGGCTTCGCAGCGCTTTCAATTCAGCTTCCTTGACGGCAGCGTCCAATCGAAGGCTTTCCAGCTGAACCGCCTTTAATTGCTTTTGATATTGGTAGCCGAAGTATACTGCCGACCAGGCGAATAGTGTAAGCGCGCACTTCCCAAATTCGAACCAGACAAAACGCGGTAACGAGTGAAACCTTTGCTCGCCTTCCGCCCCACGCGGTGGAACGTGAGGTATATTGTACAAACTGTGATGAGCTGGCCGAGACGGCATCCAGGCAGTTAACACCGTGTGAATTCCCCAGACCTCGACAATGCCGAGCAGGATCGTCGCAAGCAATACGCGCGGAATCAGAGCAAAAAGCGAAAGCCGATTCCAATCAAACCAATAAAACAGAATCCGCAGCAGATGGGTACCGATCAACCCAAACGAGCAATAGAGCGTTTGCTCAATCAGGAGCGGCGTCGACGGCTGACGCGTTGAGCCGGAAATGAAAATGAAAAAGAAAAGAGCCCATAGACCTCCCCAGCAGGAGATTTGGCACCCCCAATAGAGCGAATGCCCAAAAAGGATCCGCATGATCTCTCTTCTTTGCGCAAAATGAGGTTTGATTGCTTGCAGCGGGCTCTCGGTAGCCATGAGCACGCAAAACTAACCGTTTTTGACCAATCTCGACAACTCCCTCTAGCGTGAGCGGTCTCTTTTGCGGATGAGAGCTTGCTGGTCGCGGATAACCGGTACGGGACGCGCTCCCGACTTCGTCCGTTTCGACCCGGACGACGCAAAAACTGTCGACGCAACCAAAAAGAGATTTCAAGATGCTCTCCTTTTTGTCAGGTTACTTAATTGTGGACCTGCCATCACACTCGGCTATCCGCTCTATCTGCAAGTTCCACCAGACCGATGCGTTGCGTTTTGAAACAGACAAGGAACTTTCATGAGCAACGCAAACTATGACATCATCATCATCGGCAGTGGTGCCGGCGGCGGCACGCTGGCCTGTCATTTGGCTCCCTCGGGAAAGAGCGTCCTGCTGCTCGAACGCGGCAGCTGGCTGACGCGCGAGCCCGAGAATTGGAGTGCCGAAGAGGTGTTTGTCAAGAATCGCTACGTCTCCACCGACATCTGGCAGGACAAGAACGGCAAGCCCTTTCAGCCCGGTGTCCACTATTTCGTGGGGGGCGCCACCAAGATGTATGGCGCGGCCCTTTATCGGCTGCGCAAAGAGGATTTCAGCGAACTTAAGCATTACGACGGGATCTCGCCGGCCTGGCCGATTAGCTATGAGGAGATGGAGCCGTACTACACCAAGGCCGAGC
>WNFQ01002354.1_pt1 | contig 13672 bp, 15 predicted proteins | sample 5400171 | NCBI WGS metagenome assembly WNFQ01 (sample SAMN13153356, study PRJNA577476) | soil metagenome | isolation source: 20 cm soil under Madrone tree | place: USA:California | collected 2016-06-14
CTATGAAGTTGTTGTAGACCAACACGCGTCATTTCTAGAGAGTTGCTAACCTGTTTGTTTGGGGCAGGTGCGGCAGGTGGTTCCGCGCATTGGCGGAAGAATCGACGCGTGTTGGTCTACAACAACTTCATAGCGCTGGCCCTGTTAGCGGCAACTTCGCTAGTGGCGGGGTTTTTCGCGTACATCTACAGCCTGAAGCGGCAGGTATATCTGTTGCTGTGGACGGGGGGATGGACGCTATTCGCGTTGCACTACCTGGGACCGGCGCTGGCGCAATGGGTGCCGGATACGCCCTTGCAGACGGCGCTGGATCGCTGGCTGTATGCGATGGCGGCGGTGTTCTTCTTTTTGGGCGCGCAACTCTATGCGCAGCGCAAGCCGTGGAAATTTGCGGCGTCAGCGGCGGCGGCGGTGCTGGGCGCATGGGGGGTGGCGAACGCGCTGCATCTTTTTAGCGTTACGGTTGTGGTCCCGGCAGCGCTGCTGTTTGGCGGGGTAGCGGTGATCTTTTGGCAGGAGAGCAAGCGGCAAGAAACGCTTGCGGACCGCCTACTTGGCTTGTCCTTCATGGCATGGTGCGTTTTGCAGCTTGCCGTTTTCCTGCTGATGCGAAGCGCGCCAGCGGAACTGGCAATCGATAGTCCCATATCAGCGATACCTTCCGCATTCGTAGCCATGCTGATGGTGATGGCCTCTTACGAGGAAGAGAAGCGGCGCATCGAGCGCAACATGCTGGCGCTGTCGAATCTAAATCTGGCGACGTCGAGTTTTGTCGGCGGAGAGATTCAGCGGATGCTCTCGCAGGCTTTGGACCGCGTCCTGGGAGTGGTGCGATTGCCGGCGGGTGCCTTGTTTCTGCATCACGGAGATCCGCAAGGGCCGACGTCGGTGGTGGCGGTTGGGCTGAACGACGACTTTTGCCGCGTGGCGCAAAATGAGGGGCTGGACGATTATCTGGTCGGATTAGTATCGCGGCTCGGAGGGCTGCTCGGTTTTCGCGATTTGCGCAACGCGGAATCTGTGGCGGCGCTGGAACGGGAAGAGCCGATTAGGAGATTCCGGCAACTCGCAATGGCGCAAGGGCTGCGCAGTGTTGTGGCGATCAGCCTTCAGGCGAAGGAACAAGCATTCGGCGTACTGTTGCTCGGAACTCCGGACAGCCGGAGATTCGCGCCGGCGGAATATCGCTTGCTGCTGGCGTTGGGGCACCAGATCGGCATGGCGGTGGAGAACAGTTACCTGGTGCAGCAGACTTCGCGGCGCTCGGAAGAATTGCACGTGCTGAATGAGATCGGACGCGCGCTGAGCTCGACCCTGAATAAGGAAGATTTGCTCGTGAAGATCTGGGAGGAATTGCGGCGGTTGTTTGATGTGGAGAATTTCTATATTGCGGAGCTCGACCCGGTTCGCGACGAGATGCGCTTCCACCTGGAAGTAATAGGAGGGACGCGCGTGCCGCGGCGCAGCCGTCGCGCCGGGAATCATTTGACGGAGTACGTGATCCGAACGCGGCAGCCGGTGCTGATTCGCGACAATTATATTGCGGAAGTGAACAAGTTGGGAGTGACGCCATTGCGCCAGGGCGGGTGTTTCTGTTGCGTGCCGCTGGTGGCATACGATCACGCGATTGGCGCGATGGCGGTTTTCTCGGACCACGAGCACGTGTTCGATGAAGGGCACCTGGAGTTGCTGCGCGTGCTGGCCAGCGAAGCGAGCATCGCGATCGAAAATGCAAGATTGTTCCAAGAGGAGCGAACAAAGGCGCGACACCTTTCACTGCTCAACACGATATCGCGGAATGCCATTGCGACGCTGAATCCGGATGAAATGCTGGCGAAGATTACGGAGCAGCTTGAGGCCGGACTAACGTACGACCACATCGGCATCGGGCAATTGGAGTATTCGACGCGGGAAATCGTGATTCAGGCGGAAGCAGGGAAGCGGCGGGGCGCGCTGGGCCAGCGAATTCCGCTCGGCACGGGCCTGATCGGGCAAGTCGCGCGCAATGGGCAATTGGCGGCGTACAACGCAAGCATCCCCGCGGATGCTGGGTTCAAGCCGCTGCTGCCGGACACGCTGGCAGCAATTGCGCTGCCTGTGTTTTATGCGGAGCAGCTGCACGGAATCTTGTACGTGGAATCGTCGCAGCCGGCGGACTTTTCCGAGGAAGAAGTGCTGCTGCTGCGCACGCTGGCGGACCTCATTGCCGGCGCTCTGCACAACGCGCTTTCGTTCCAGAAAGCGCAAGAGCAGGCCATCACGGACGGTCTCACGGGCGTTAAGACGCATCGCTTCTTCATGGAGGCATTGTCGGCGGAATGGAAGAGATCGACGCGCGCGGGACGCTCGTTTGCGCTGGTGTTGATGGACCTTGACCGCTTCAAGTTCGTGAATGACTTTTACGGGCACCTCGAGGGCGACCTGGTGCTGCAGCGCGTGGGCCACATTCTGGAGACAAATTGCCGGCGCTCGGATGTAGTGGCGCGATATGGCGGCGACGAATTTGTGATCTTGATGCCGGAAACGAATATGGAGCACGCACGGCAACTGGCGTCGAAGCTGCGAGGTTGGGTGTCCGCGGACCCGCTGCTGCGGGAGAAGAACATTAGCGCGAGCTTCGGCATCGCGTGCTATCCGCTGCATGGCTCCTCGCCGCAGGAATTGATTCAGGTCGCGGATGCTTCGATGTATATATCAAAACACCAGGGCGGGAACGCGGTTTCGACGGCCGACCATTTCGACCCGAACGAAGCGAAGAAGTGGAAGCGCGACGTGCTGGAGGCTTACCTGGGCGTGACGCTGAAGCGTCTATTTGCCACCGGGCCGGAAGCGTTTGAGGAGATTTATTCGAGGCTGAAGCAATTCACGGAATCACTGGCGGCAACAGAAGGGTCGAACGGCGCAACTGCGGGAGGGGCCGTTTCAGAGGGACCGCAGGCGCTGCCGCAGGCCGTGCTCGACACGGTGACATCGCTGGCGTTCGCGATCGATGCAAAAGATCACTACACGCAGGGGCATTCGCAAAAGGTATCGGCATATGCCGCACTGATCGCAGAGGCGCTGGGATTGAACGATCTGGAGATTGAGGAGATCCGCCTGGGAGGAGTGCTGCACGATATCGGAAAGGTGGCCATCCCGGAGAATATTTTGAACAAGAATGGGCCACTGAATCCTGACGAGTGGGACACGATGAAGTCGCACGTGACGTTTGGCGCGAAGATTTTGGAGCCGCTGACGCCGCTTGCGCGCATACGGGAGATGGTGCAGCACCACCACGAATTTTTCGACGGCTCGGGATATCCGCATGCGCTGGAGGGTGAAAAGATCCCTCTGGGCGCGCGGATTATCGCGGTGGCGGACGCCTATGACACGATTACAAGCGATCGCACCTACAAGAAAGCGCGCGCGGCTGCGGAGGCGCTGGCGGAGCTGGAACGCTGCGCGAATGCGCAGTTTGATGCGAAAGTAGTGGCGGCGTTTGTGCGTATGATGAAATCGATGCCCAATCCGATCATTGAAGTAGCCTCAGTCACCAGAAACTCGTAGCGATTGCCTGCTTTCCTTCGGCGGAGTCTCGCGTCCAACCGCACAAGTGGGTTCGTTGAAGCGCAAGCCCCTCGAGGTTTCCATGAAAAAACGCGTATTCGTCTTTGCCCTCCTCGCTGTCGCAGCCGCAAGTAGTGTGCTCGCGGCGTCTCACTCCGCCGCTGCTTTCAAGAAGCTGCAAGGGCTCGCGGGCGAGTGGGAGGGCACGGATGAGAAACGTCAGCCGGTGAAGGCCAACTTCAAATCCATCGTTTCGAACACTGCTGTGATGGAAACGCCATCGCCTTCGGGCATGGAGGATATGGTGATGGTGTATAGCCTGGACGGCGCTGGTTCATTTTTGTCCGACGAACAACCAGCCGCGCATGCGTGCCATCCCCAGTACAGATGACGTGAAGGAGCTGACCTTCGATTTTCAAGGCGCGAGCAATTTGGCGTCACCCAATACGGGCCACCAGCATCATCTGCTGATCCGCTTCGAAGACGAAAATCACATAACGGAAACATGGACTTGGCGAGACAACGGGATGGATGTGCCGATGGTTTTTCATCTGACGCGCAAGAGCAAGTAGAGCCGCTTCGTTTGCAGCGCCGGATTATTTGCAGGCCGTGGAGGCTGAGGCAATCTCCGGCAATTGATGGGAAGCGTAGTGGCGCACCTTGTGCAAGAGCTCGCGTAGGCGCTTGCGAGCCTTGTGCAATTGCGATTTGGAATTGCCCACGGAGCAGCCGAGCATCGATGCGATTTCGTTGTGCTCGTAACCGTGCACATCATGGAGAAGGAACATTGACTTGTAGCCCTCCGGCAATTGCGCGAGGGCCGCGTGAAGGTTCACGCGGTCGAAGAGGCCGGTCAACCGCAGGTCGGGAGCGCCGATTTCGATAGCTGGCCGTTCTTTTTCGTCATCGGGCCGAATCAATTCGTCGAGCGAGACGGCGACAGGCCTCTTCTTTCGGAGGCGCATAAGCACGATATTGGCAGTGAGGCGGTGCAGCCAGGAAGAAAACGCGGATTCACCGCGAAAGGTGTGGATCTTGCGAAAGAGCTGCAGGAAAGCGTCCTGAGTTAAGTCTTCCGCTTCCACCGGGTCGCTAACCATGCGAAGACAGAGAGAGTAGACGCGGCTGCTGTGGATCCGATAGATGGTTTCAAAGGCTGCCGCATCACCCTGCTGCGCCAGGCGGATGGCCTCTTTGAGAGAAGCGGCGTCCTGCTTGAGCGGCTTTCCGGGTTGCGGGTTGCCGGATGATGGAGTCGATTGAGCCAGCCGGCGACGCGCCTTGAGTTCCCGCTGGACTTGCCCCATTCTTGTATCGCCGTGAGCGCCTTTTATTGCCATATTCATATTAATTCCTTCTAGTTTGACGGCTTATATCACAAAAGCTTGTCTCTGAAGCGTCAACTCGTTGTCATCTTTCTGCGGCGAGCTAAGGCAAGCCGGTCGTATTCGGGCGTGCAAGCGGCGCTCCGTAGTTTGCTATTCTTGGTCACAGGTTGGAGGCCTCATGCAGACAGCTTCCGTGAAATGGATCGGCGAGCAGAAGTTTTTGGCGACTAGTCCCTCGGGACATGCGATCGCGGTGGATTCGGATCGCGAGACCAACGGCGCGCCAGGTCCGATGGAGCTGTTGCTCGTGGCGCTGGGAGCTTGCACGGCGACGGATGTCGTAAGCGTGCTGAAGAAGAAGCGGCAAAAATTGGAATCGCTGGAAGTGGTTTGTTCCGGGGAACGAGCTACGGAGCCGCCTACTGTGTGGACGAAGCTGGAAATCGTGTACCGCTTGCGAGGGGAATTGGACAATGCGGCGGTGAAGCACGCCATTGAGCTGAGCGAGGAGAAATATTGCTCTGTGGCGGCGATGCTGAAGAAGGCGGCGACGATTAGCTGGCGGTACGAGATTTTACGGGGCGCGACGTAGGATGAGGTCTGGCAAGCGAGGGCTGGGCGCTTGCCAGAAATTGCGATTCAGCCTGGCAGTTTTTTACTTCAGTGACCCCACTCAGTTCGGCAAGAGCTTGTGTTACCCTTTGGGAACTTCAAGGAGAGCTATGTCGCGTCGCATTGCTGCGAAGATTACCGGGGTTGCGGGTTATGTGCCGCCGAAGGTGCTGACCAACGCGGATCTCGAAAAAATGGTGGACACCAATGACGAATGGATCCGGACGCGCACGGGGATTCGCGAGCGGCACATCGCGGAAAACGGGACTGCGAGTTCGCACCTGGCTACCGAAGCGGCCAAGGCACTCCTGGCGAAGACGAATACGGACCCTTCTGAAATTGAGTTAATTATTGTGGCGAGCGTGACGCCGGACATGTTTTTCCCGGCGACGGCATGCCTGGTGCAGGACCGGCTGGGAGCCAAGCGTGCGTGGGGCTTCGATCTTTCGGCGGCGTGTTCCGGTTTTGCGTATGCGTTGACGGTTGGAGCGCAGTTCGTGGGCTCTGGAGCGCACCGCAAAGTAGTGGTAATTGGCAGTGATGTGATGAGCTCGATCTTGGACTATAAGGATCGCGCCACTTGCGTCTTGTTTGGGGACGGCGCGGGGGCTGTGTTGCTTGAGCCAGCGAAGGACGGTGAAGGTATTCTGGATTTCTTGCACGACGTGGACGGCTCGGGAGGCCAATATTTGTACATGCCGGCCGGCGGATCGCTGCATCCTTCCACGCACGAAACCATCGACAAGAACATGCACGTAGTGCATCAGGAGGGCTCGCAAGTGTTTAAGTACGCGGTGCGGCGCATGGCGGAACTTGCGGGATGCCTTCTCGAACGCAACGGATTTACGAGCGACGACCTGGCCCTGGTGGTGCCGCACCAGGCGAATTTGCGAATCATTCGCGCGATGCAGCAGCGCTTGGGTGTGGACGATTCCAAAGTAATGGTGAATATCGACAAGTATGGGAATACGACGGGCGGAACGATTCCGCTAGGGTTGCGCGACGCGGTGGAGCAAGGGCGGTTGCGCAAGGGAGATTTGGTACTTCTCGCTGCGGTGGGAGCGGGCTATACGACAGGCGGGCTGCTGATGCGGTGGGCGTTTTAAAATATTCGTCGCTATTGAGAGTCGGCTTCGATCTGGACAGCGCCTTGTTTCAAGGCGTAAGCAACAAAACCTTCCGGGGCATCTTTCACACCAAATATATTTGCATTCTTCAAATTTAGGCAATTGCGCCATTTTAGATTGGAGAGATTGGCATTGCGCAAGTCTGCGTTTGCGAGTACTGCGCCGGATATATCAGCCCCGGTGAGGTCGGCGTTGACGAGGTCGGAATCCGTCAGGTCGGCGCGCTCCAAATCGATGCTGCGCAGGATGCAGTGACGGCAATTCGCGGAGCGCAGATTGGCATCCGACATGTCGGCGGAACTCAGATCGCTGTCGCGCAGGTCCGCAGCGGAGAAATTGGAGCGCGACAAGTGTGCGCTCTGCATATGAACGCCCTGCAGAAAAGCGCCGGAAACATCGACGCCGACGAGAGGAATGCGATCAGCACTGAGCTCTTGTAGAGCGTCGATCCGCCCACCGTTCCCGCCCTTACCCTGGGCGGTGTTGATGACTTGCCAAGCCTGGTAGTGCTTCTGCTTGATGCGGTCGCCCGCCTCCGTGAAATAGAAGATTACGGCGATGAGCACGCCGAAACTACTGAGGTATTCAAGGGCTTCGAGAAAAGACCAATTGCTGAGGACGTAGGCCACCCATTCCCAGAACCACTCGAAGGCCCACAATGGCACAGTCCAGCCGCTTTTCAGTTGTTGGCGGCGGATGCTCCACGGTTCAGGGCGTTTTCTATGAAGGCGCACTCGCATCGCATCAATTTACCTACCGGGGCAGGATTCTATTCCAATGGCGGGGGCCCGAAAGAAAAAACACAACAAACGCTGTCGATCGGGGAGGCAAACTTAGCGGCGCGAATGGCGCGGGCCAGACAGGAATTCCTCGAGAAGGAGGCGAGCCAACCGCCCCGGGTTGTGGCGAATAACAGCGTGTTCTTCGAGGAGGTTGTCGAGCACGACGCGATAGCCTAATTTCTGCAGGTCGGGAATGTCGATGGTCACAGGCTCCGCGCCTTGTGCGCGGTAGCGCTTGGCGACTTCTGGTGACACGGTCTGGCGATTGGCGATCACCCAATCGATGACGCGGCGCGGGGCGTGACGTTGGATGGCGCGAAGATGATCGGCCAGCGCGTAGCCCGAGGTTTCGCCTGGCTGGGTCATCAGGTTGGCGATGTAAACACGCGGCGCCTTGGATTTGGCAATGGCGTTGGCGATCTCAGGAATGAGCAAGTTGGGAAGGATGCTGGTGTAGAGCGAACCGGGGCCGAGCAGGATCAAGTCGGCCTGCTGAATGGCTTCAACAGCTTTAGGCAACGGATGAACTGTACGGGGCAAAAGCGTGAGCTTCTTGATTGGTTTTCGGCTGGCAGTTATGCGCGTTTCGCCGTGGACTTTGCCGCCGCCTTCCAGAGTGGCGACGAGAGAGACGTTGGAGACGGTCGATGGAAAAATCCGGCCGCGGATAGCGAGGACTTTGCTGCTGACGCGAACGGCTTCGGCGAAATCGCCGGTGACATGGGTGAGGGCGGCGAGAAAGAGGTTCCCGAAGTTATGGCCGATGAGACCCCGGCCGGCCTGGAACCGATACTGAAACAGCCGGCCCAACAAAGCTTCGTCTTGCGATAGCGCGACCATACAGTTGCGAATATCGCCCGGCGGAAGAATGCGGTTCTCGCGGCGCAGGCGGCCGGAGCTCCCGCCGTCATCCGTGACGGTGACGATGGCGGTGAGATCGCTTACCGGTCTTTGGCGATTCGCGGGATCGTCGCGGCGGCGAGTCACATATTCCTTGAGGCCGCGCAATAAAGTAGATAGTCCCGTTCCGCCGCCGAGCGCGACCACGTTGAGACCGCGCAAGTTACGCTTCGAATTGGAAGTATGTTTCTTCACAGCAAACAAGGCCTCATCCTGAAAATCAAGGATTCTATGCAGATGGCGGAGAGGAACAGGCTAACCTCATCATTATGCCGAGAAATATCATTATGCCGAGAAATTGGTCGAGATTCGAATCAGCCGGCGGTGCCGTCTTTTTCGGGATAGAGCAGTTCCGTGAAACGCGGGTCTTCCTGAAGAAAGGCGAAATCTTCGTCATTCCGTGCGTGATAGCGATTTTCCGGCCGGAGCTCGATGGCAACTTTCAGATTTTTCATAGCGGAATCGGCTTCGCCAGTTAGGCAATCAAGAGCCGCGAGGGCGTAATGAATGTAGTCGGCTTTGGGAGCGGCCTTTCGCGCTTTATCAAGACTTTCCCGGGCGTCGTCCCAGCGGCCAACATTCATCATGGCCACGCCGCGCTGGTAATGCTCATCGGCTGTGCGCGGATTTTGCACAGCGACCGGCTTCATACGCTGCTCAGCAATTTTGATGTGCATACGCGCACGATCAGAGAGCTCTTTGCTGGGCCCCTCGAGAACTTTTTCGAGCTCCTGCTTGGCGCGCGAGAATTTTTGCTGGTGAAAGAGGGCAAGAGCTTCGTCGTAGAGTTTGAGTTGGGCTTGCACGCGGGGGTCAACCAGTTCGACTCCGCCACGCTGGGGCGGGTGAGGAGGAGTTAAGTTCTTTTTCTTCATGAGCTTAGATGGGGCGGAACTGGATGCTTTGGCCCGGCCGGATGAGCCCGAGGCGGGCTTATGCGCTTTTGCCATGGCGCGAATGTAGCAGAGCACGTTTCGCACGTCAACGAGGGGCGAAAGGGCGCGATGACGATAACGTCACCTGCTCATCGCAACGCACGGAAAATCTTACCTGCCCCGCCAAGATTTCGCTGAGAATAGAAGCGAGTACGGGACACGCGACACCCGCTGGCGAGATGCTGGCCTGCCCTCGGCGCGTGTGCTATAAGTTTCTGACCGGGTTCGGACCAACGACACGTGCCTTTCATCAATTTTCCTGCGCGCGAAATTAATTGCAAGCTGGTGTACTACGGTCCAGGTCTGGGCGGAAAGACCGCAAACCTGCAGTGGATCTACGATCACACCGGGCAAAATCAAAAGGGCAAGATGGTTTCGCTGGCGACGGAGACGGACCGGACGCTGTTCTTCGATTTTCTACCCCTCGATTTAGGAACTGTGCGCGGTTTCAAAACGCGCTTTCATTTATATACGGTGCCCGGGCAGGTTTTTTACGAAGCCAGCCGCAAGCTGATCCTGAAAGGCGCCGACGGTGTCATTTTTGTGGCCGATTCGCAGGAAGAGCGGTTGGATGCGAATTTCGAGACCATGGAAAATCTGCAGGAGCACCTGAAAGAACACAACCTTAAATTCGAGAGCATACCGTACGTCCTTCAACTGAACAAACGCGATTTGCCGAACGCCATGGCCGTAGCTGAGCTCACTAAGCAACTGCAGAAAAAAGGAGAGCCGGTGCTGGAAGGCGTGGCCGTAACTGGCCAGGGGGTGTTTGAGACCCTGCGCGAAGTGGCGAAGCTGGTCCTTGCCGAGCTGAAAAAGAGCGGGTAGCGGCTAAAATTTTTTGCGATTGCGGCGGAGACTATCACAGAGCGGACGCGATGAGAAGAGGGCAGCATAAGCGGAGCATTCCGAAACAAAAGAAGCTCTAATAGAGGCGCAACGTGACCTCGATGGGAACGATCACTGGGACGGGTTCACCTTCCTTGGTGGCGGGCTTAAAGCGCCATTCACTGATCGCTTCTATGGCTTTTTGCGTAAGTCCAAACCCCAGGCCCTTGACGATAGCAATTGTCTCTGCGCGTCCATTCTCAGAAACCAGAACGGAGAGGACGATAGTGCCCTGAACCTTGGCCGCCCTGCCACGGTCGGAGTAGGTCGGAATCGGACAAGCGATGCACCTCAGGACATCAACCCCGTTTATGCCCGCGCGTGAAATGCGAAATATACCGCTGTTGAATTCTGGGAGGGGCTTCAACAGATCCAAAACGTGAGAGTGCGGGACAGCGACGGACTCAGCAGCAATTGTGGTGTTATCTGCGGCTCTTCTTACGGTTGTAGATACGATGAAGTGCTCGGATGAAGTCTCTACGGCTCCGGTTATGATGGCATCCACTCCCCAGACGCTTCCTAGACGCTTGAGCATTTCTGAGGTGAGGTCTTCGGGCTCGACTTTGGCGTCTTTGAGTTCCGAACGATCGAGTACGCGAAATTTCTGCTTCTTTGCAAGCCAATTCTCGGAGAGCTCATCAGCCAAGTACCATCCGAGTGTGGAGGGTTTGCCTAGGGGATCCTGAAAGTCCACGACAATCACGGACCTTACGTTCGCCTTGACAATATCATTGGCGAGTTGCTGACTGAGCGCGCTCAGGTCTGACTTGCGCGCGGTTAGGACGGGACTTAAAGCGAGGCATACGCACAACCCAAGCAAAGCACGCCCAGTAGTCCCGACTCGAAGCACGGATCGCATGACGGCTGGGAATAGACCTCAGGTGAAACCAGCGGTGGCGGCGGAATCCGACTCGTACGTAGGAATTGCTTCAACGAGACGCGTAACGGTGAGGGCGTCTCGCACGCGTCCCGCACCGCAGACGAGGTGGACGGCGCCGCCTTCGCGAGCGAGCTGAATAGAGATGCGTACTAGTGAAGAGATGCCGGAGCTGTCGATCTGAGGAACGCCGTTCAGGTTGATGATGACTTTGCGGCCGCCGTTCTTCACGATGGATTGCAGCGCATCATTCAGTTGCTCGCTGGGCTCGCCGATGGTCAGGCGTCCGCGAACCTCCAGCAAATTAATTCCGTTTTGCTGGCGGACGGAAATCTCCATGGGTAGGTGCTCGGTCATAAGAGATCTCTCAGAGCTCCTCAAGATGGAACAACTGCCTGGAGCCCAAGACCAGACGGTTGGGATTATACGACCGCTGGCCGGTTTTGGATAATCACTGCATTAGGATTTGTGAATCCTGGGTATGAGAAGTTATAACAGAGCCATATGCAAGCGCGGCGCGTATAATCGCGCGTCGAAGTCCCTCCGGAAAGAGCGGCTGCTATGGGCTGGCCGCTACGCTGTCGTCTCATACGTAGGGGAGCAGATGCAGATTATGAGGCACATGGTGTGGAAGTGTTGTTTGCTGTTTGCCATCGTGCACGCAACCGTACCGATCCATGCGCAGCAACCTTCTCCCGCCGCAGCGCTCTCCTCGCAAAGTTCGTCTTCCGCTACGCAAACTGCCACTCCCGTAAACGACAAACTGGCACACTTGGATCAGCGCGTAAACGCGGCGCAGTCGTCCGCAGACAACGCGTGGATGCTGGTGAGCGCGGCACTCGTATTGATGATGACCGGGCCTGGGCTGGCCCTTTTTTACGGCGGTCTCGTGCGGCGCAAAAACACGCTCGCCATCATGATGCAAAACTTCATGCTCATGGCGCTGATCACCGTCATGTGGGCATTGGTGGGCTACAGCTTGTGCTTTGGCGGCAGCGGCCCTGTGATCGGCGGTTTTGAGCATGCCTTTTTGCGCGGCGTAGGCTCGGAGCCGAACGCCAATTATGCAGGAACGATTCCGCAGATGACCTTCATGGTCTATCAACTGATGTTCGCCATTATCACTCCGGCGCTGATCACCGGCGCGACAGCGGAGCGCATGAAATTCAGCGGCGCAGTGCTGTTTCTGGCGCTGTGGTTTTTGGTCGTATATGCGCCGCTAGCCCACATGGTGTGGGGGAAGGGAGGGCTGCTGAACGCTGCGCTGAGCGGAAGATTTCCAACTCTGGATTTCGCCGGCGGGACAGTCGTGCACATCAGTTCAGGAGTTTCAGCACTAGTGTGTGCGCTCTACCTTGGCAAGCGCACAGGATTCCCAAAGCAGCCTATGCCGCCGCACAGCTTAGTGCTGAGTTTTATCGGTGCGTGCCTGCTGTGGGTCGGATGGTTTGGCTTTAACGCCGGCAGTGCGCTGGCCTCGAGCCCGCTAGCGACAAGCGCGTTTGTGGCGACGCATTTTGCGGCCGCTGCAGCGGCCCTGAGTTGGAGCGCGGCGGAGTGGATCAAGAACGGGCGGGCGAGCGCACTGGGCGCAATCTCCGGCGCGGTCGCGGGTTTAGTGGCGATCACGCCTGCGGCTGGATTTGTGGCACCCATGGCCGCATTGGTGATCGGGGTTGTGGCCGGCGCGTTCTGCTACTGGATGGTTACGCGCGTCAAGGCAATCTTCGGGTATGATGACGCGCTCGACGCGTTCGGTGTCCACGGCGCGGGAGGAACTATCGGTGCGTTGCTCACCGGCGTATTTGCTTCGCAAGTGGTCAACCCAATTTTCGGGCCAGGAAAAGCCGTTGGCGGCAGCGACGGACATTGGGGACAAGTTGGCAACCAGCTTGTGGGCATATTGATCGCTTGGGGCTTCGCGCTGGTCGGAACGCTTGTGCTACTAAAGATCGTGGACTTGATTACCGGCTTGCGCGTTACAGAAGACGAGGAGATCGAAGGGTTGGACATCACGCAGCATGGCGAAGAGGCGTACAACCTGGAGTCGTGAGAGCAGGTGGAATGAAAATGCATTTGCTCGCAGCGGGGAGCGGAACTTTCCATGATGAAACTTGAAGCGATCATTCAACCCTCGAGATTCGAATCGGTCAAGGATGCACTGCGCGAAATGGGCATCGAAGGGATGACGGTAACGGAAGTGCGTGGCCACGGCAGGCAGAAGGGGCACACCGAGGTGTATCGCGGGCGGGAATATACGGTGGACCTGCTCCCCAAAGTCAAACTGGACATAGTGCTGCCCGACAAGCTCGTAAATACTGTTGTAGACACGATCTTGAAGACCGCCAAGACAGGAAAGATTGGTGACGGTAAGATATTCCTATCGCGGGTTGAAGAAGCCATCCGGATCCGCAATGAGGAGCGCGGCGAGAGCGCACTCTAAACGACGTGAGGACCGCAGCTCGCCCCGGTCTCCATCCGGAAAGCCGACCTGATCGAAACATGCAAGGTTCTCTTACGCCTTTATCCGTTCTCGGCCCGCAAGCCGATGACGAGCGACACCGTATCCGCGAACAGTTCGAAGCGGGTGCGGGTGTGCGGGAAACTCTCTACTCGCTCTGCGAATTAGCTGACAACAACATCCGTCAAATTTTTGGCGAAGTGTTGCACGTATACA
>WNFQ01006062.1_pt1 | contig 13671 bp, 12 predicted proteins | sample 5400171 | NCBI WGS metagenome assembly WNFQ01 (sample SAMN13153356, study PRJNA577476) | soil metagenome | isolation source: 20 cm soil under Madrone tree | place: USA:California | collected 2016-06-14
CGCTGATCGAGGTCGGCGTGATGGAGCTGAACCGCTACCCGGATAATTATTTCGCGGAAGTGGAGCAGGCCGCCTTCTCGCCCGCCAACATCGTGCCCGGCATCGGCTTTTCGCCCGACAAGATGCTCCAGGGGCGGCTGTTCTCCTATGGCGACACCCAGCGCTACCGGCTCGGCGTCAACTTCAACCACATCCCGGTCAACGCCCCCAAATGCCCGTTCCACAGCTACCACCGCGATGGCAAGATGCGGACGGATGGCAATCTGGGCGGAACGCTCAGCTTCAATCCCAACAGCGCGGGATTGTGGGATAACCAGCCCGATTTCGCGGAGCCGCCGCTGCCGGTCGAGGGCGATGCGGCGCATTGGGACCACCGCGTCGAGGATGACCATTGGGAGCAGCCAGGCAACCTGTTCCGGTTGATGACGCCGGCCCATGTTCCGGTTGATGACGCCGGCCCAGCAGCAAGCCCTCTTCGACAACACCGCGCGTGCGATGGGAGACGCAAGGCTGCATGTGAAGCAGCGGCATGTCGAAAACTGTACGCGCGCCGATCCGCGCTACGGGGCCGGCGTCGCCAAGGCTCTCGGGCTGCAGCCGCATTTGCCGGCCGAACAGCCCGTCCCGTCTGGCGTTCGGAAGTCAGTTCGGAAGTCAGCCTCGTAGGCGGACGATTGCGATGTTTTTGAGGCATCAGTGCGGTCGGCTTGACGCGCCTGTCGCCGGCTTTGGCACGATCAAACCGGCCACGCCGGTCAGGAGCGTCGGCCCTGGTCTTCGTTCCAATGCTCCTTGCCGGTCCCGTGGCGTGCCCGGGTAGATGCCCGATCAGCATAATCGAATGGGAGTAGGGTAGGGCAATCGCTTTTGGCGAGACTGTTGCCTTTCTCTCCTCTGACGGCAACAGAGATGTCGGAGAACCTAAATGCGATTGCCCTGGCGAGTAGGGGAATCGGCAGCGAAGGCGGAAATCCGCGGCTTTGTGGTAGGTTAGTGCCGCGATCGATCTCACGGTGCTTTTTCGCGGCGAACGCGGGCCGCAGTACAAAAGAGGGGATGTGTGAGTGCCGAAGCGTGAGTACAGATGGGTAAGGGTCAAGCCTCTCGCTCCGGGGGAAAAGGTCGCCGTCGCCGCGGCCTGCACGCGCTTCATCGCCGAAACCCTGAAACCCCGTTTCCTGCCCGAGATCCGCCCCACCACGTTCAACTATCCTGTCGACATCTACGGCAAGTGGCGGGCAAGCAAATACAGCTTCATCACGCGCTACCGCTCCGGTTTCCCCGACAATGCTGGCGAAGAATTCGATTCCGCCTTCACGCGCCTCGACCATGTGGAAGACTCTATCTTAGAAACCCGGTTCGACGTCATGTGGCACAGGCATACCGGGCAGTGGTGGCGTCTCCATTCTGCCGTCACGCTCGACGAAGCCCTGCGCCTGATCGAGACCGAGCCGCTGCTGCAGCCGGCCATATGAAAGCCAAGGCCCGACCCCGCTTCGACATCGATGCGTTGCGAGACCTTGCAGGCGACAAAGTGTTCGCGCGCGGCGAAGCTTATTGTCGCGGTGGCCAAGTACAGATCCTCGTCCTCGAGCCGGGGCGCGTGCTGGCGCAAGTCGCAGGCACGGAGGACTATCGCACCGAGCTCACGGGGCGCGGCAAGGAGATCGACGGCGCGTGCTCCTGTCCCGCCTTCGAGGACTGGGGGTTCTGCAAGCACATGGTCGCAGCGGCGCTAGCCGCCAATGCCGCGGGCAGCGATACGGAGGCGGAAGGTGCGCTTCCGCGCATTCGCGATCACCTGAAGAAAAAGGGCGTGGACGCCCTTGTCGAGATGATCGTGAACCTGGCCGAGCGGGATCCAGCCTTGTTCCGCAAGCTGGACATGGCCGCAGCAGCCGTTCACGCCGATGACAAGACGCTCGAGGCGCGCCTCAGCAAGGCGATCGACCGCGCGATACGCACGAACGGCTTCGTCGACTATCGTGGAGCGCTCGACTGGAGAGCCAATGTGGATGCAGTGCTCGATACCATCGCCGATCTCGCGTCGCGCGCGCGCGCCGGCCTCGTGCTCAAGCTCGCGGAGCGGGCAATCGACGGGGTCGAGCGGGCCATGGAGGAAATCGACGATTCCGATGGCCATTGCGGCGCGCTGCTCTCTCGCGCGCGCGAGGTCCATCTTGCCGCAACCCGCGTGGCGCGGCCCGAACCCGTGCAGCTCGCCCGCAACCTCTTCGCCCGCGAGATGGAAGGCGGATATGCGACGTTCGACGGCGCGGCGGCAGTTTACGCCGACGTGCTTGGCGAGGAAGGCCTTGGGGAATACCGCCGCCTTGCCACCGAGGCCTGGGAGAAGTTGCCCCCGCTCTCGCGCGAAGCCCGAACGCGCCATGAGTTCCCCTATGATTACTACCGGCTGAAGAACATTCTCGACGTCTTCGCCGAGTACGACGGCGATGTCGACGCTCGCATCGCCTTGCGCGCCAAAGATCTATCTTCGGTGTGGAGCTATCTGGAGCTCGCCGAGTTCTGCCTCTCGCAGGGCCGTGAGGAAGAGGCGCTTCGCCGGGCCGAGGAGGGCCTGTGGTTGTTCGAGGATGACCGGCCGGATCAGCCGCTCGTGTTCTTCACCGCGGAGCTTCTCTCGAAGGCTGGCCGAAAGGGGGAGGCAGTGGCACATCTGTGGCGGGCCTTCGAGAAGGCACCGAGCCTCGAGCTATATGCGCGGCTCCACAAGCTCGGCGGCGAGTCTGCACGCGAGCGGGCGATGAAATTCCTGAATGCCCGACTGGCCGGAGAAAAGCGCTCGGGGCACAATCACTCTGCCGATCTGGTGATTCATATCCTGATGGATGAAAAGATGTTCGACGCGGCCTGGGCGACCGTGCGCAAGCACGGAGTGTCCATGGGCTTGAAGGATGCTCTCGCCCGGGCGAGCGAGACGACGCATCCGCGCGAGGCGCTCGCGGCCTACGCCGAGCGGGTCGACCAGCTGGCCAACGCAGGCGGCGATCCGGCTTACGCGGACGCGGCGAAGCTGATCGCCCGCATGGCCGCCTTGCGAAACGCAGGCGAGCAAGCGGCCTATGTCGCGGCGCTCAAGGCGCGCTTTGGCCGCAGGCGCAACTTCATGAAGGTCTTGGGGTGAAGCCGTACGCCGCGCCGGGATCGAAGCGCAGAACCGCTTCATGCTGGAACGCCAGCGCCAGTTGCGTGCGGCGGCGGATTTGGTGACGGAGGTCTGGATGACCTTTCCGGAAGTCCGGGCGGTCGCCGTGATCGGTTCTGTCGCGAAGGCGTAATGGAGGGAGACTCCTCGGTTCCCGGAGTTCTCTCCTCTGTCATTCCCGCGGAAGCGGGAATGACGGCAACAGAGCGGGAATGACGGCAACAGAGAGGTCGCAGAACCCAAATGCGATTGCCCTGGAGCAATTCTCGGGTCATTCCTCCTCGCCCGGCGGCCTCTCCCCACCCAGGCGGCGGCCGACAAGTATGGCGGCGAATATGCCTCCCGCACACATGGCCAAACCACCGGCCAGGATGAGGCCACTGAATGGCCTGCCCACGAGGAGCGAGAACAACTGTTCGCCGGCGAACCAGAGTCCGCCGCCGATCAGCCATAGGGCTCCGACAAGCTGTGCCAGGGGCTGCAGGTGTCTCCTCCCGACCTTCGTGAGGGCGCCAGACGCGCCTGCTCTCTCGCGCTCGTTTTTGCGAGGCGGTGGCGCTGCGGACTATGCACCCCGGATGCGTCGGGTCAAGTCATGCGCAAATACTGTCATGAATCGCAATCGAGATCGGGTCGAGCCGATGCAAGGATCGGCCGGCGCGATGCCGTCACACCGAAGCGCCAAGCAGGGTGTTGACCTCGATTAGGACTCTTTCCATCGGATCGAGCTTGCGAAGGATTGCATCGGCGCCGGCTTCCTTCGCGAGTTTGAACAAGTCTTTGTCGTAGAAGCTTGCTTCGCCGGAAACGGCGATGATTTTGACCTGCGAGTCGAATTTCCGAAGACTGCGGATCACTTCGGCGCCGCCGATGCTGGGCATGCGCATATCGGTAATGACCAAGTCCGGGCGGCGTTCCTGATATGAGGCGATCCCTTCGACGGCACCATGCGCCCCGAGGACCTGGTGCCCCTCGTCGCCCAGCGCTCGCTCGATGAGACCGCGATAGAATCCATCGTCGTCGATGATCAATATGAGAGCCACGGCGCCCATGCCTCCTGAATTCGCGTTCCGATACAAGGCACCGATAGGCAGCTTTTCGGCGCTTCGGTATGCGGCCTGGTCAAGGAACATGGTGCCCGATAGAAGGTTAATTTTTACGACCACCTCAAAGGCGGCTACGATCGCGGCGGCCAATGGGTGGGCCGGTTGAGACATTTCGGACCTCGGGGATCCTCGTCGAATTACTCTGGCAATCATCGAAGCGAAGCACTGATGTGCAATCTCTACAGCATGACCACAACGCAAGAAGCCATGCGCCGGCTGGCCCGGGTGATGCGTGACAACCTTGGCAACCAGCCGCCGCTACCCGCGATCTTCCCTGACCAACTTGCCCCTGTGGTGCGACTCGACGGCAATGGCGAGCGCACTCTGGACTGGCTTCGATGGGGTTTCCCGCCACCGCCGAGGCTCGGCAATCGTCCCATAACGAACGTCAGGAACATCGCGAGTCCCTATTGGCGCGGATGGCTCAAGCGTGGTTTCCGCTGCCTCGTGCCTGCCACGTCATTCTGCGAGCACACCGACACCAGTCCCAAAGTGCCCCACTGGTTCGCCCTTGGCGACACGCGCCCCCTGTTCGCGTTCGCGGGTATCTGGCGCCCTTGGACGGGAGAGCGGAAACGGGAAACGGCGGAGCATCAGTTGTTCGCGTTCCTGACCACCGAAGCTAACGAAGTCGTGCGCCCGATACATGCAAAGGCAATGCCGGTGATTCTGACGGGCGAAGCTTGGGACGTTTGCACATCGATATCGCGCGAGTTGCAGCGGCCGCATTTGAACCGGTACTGAAGATCGTAGACCAGCGTATCGCTAGGCAGCCGATAGCGCCGCTGCAAGAAACCAGGCAGGAAGTGGATGATTCGCCCGCACCCGCACTTCAGGACAACCCGTTGATTACTCTGCAAGTTCCAAAGCCGGGTTGCTCGCGGATCGGGGCGTGGGTCAGCCATGGTGTTCTTGAATTGTTCTCTGACGCGGCATACGCTACCCGCCAGAGCTATGAGAGGTCAAGGAGGCTGAGGGGGCGCAAGAACGCGTGGAGAAATATGCGGGCTAGCAGGTCATGACGAGCTTTCCCTGTACGGCATTGCTCTCCAGCAGCCCATGGGCCTTCTTCACCACCACGGGAGAAAGCGTGCCGAGAACGGTTATCGGCGGCGCGCTGAGCGCGCCGCTGTCGAACAGGCGTGTCAAGCGATCGAGCATGTCCCGGTATTTCCTCCAGGAGCTCCGATCATCGGTCAGCGAGTAGGCGTTGGCGCCGACCGAATGAAACGACGCATTCTTCTGGAACAGCGTCTCGAAATCGTCCGGAGTGGGTGCTTCGGTAATCGAAGCCAGATCGCCGTCCACCGCCAGCAGGGCGCAGCAGGCGGCTAGCATCTTGCCGCCGACCAGGTCCAAGGCGATATCGAACGGACCACCGTTCCTTCTTGTGGCCTGTGCAGGGAAATCTTCGTCCTTGTAGTCGACGATTTGTTCGCCGCTCAACCCGCATTTCTCGATCAAGTAGGCGCGGCTTCTTGGATTCCCCGCCGTGGTGGCCAGGCTTCGCACGCCAAGCTGCCGCGCAAGCATGATGGCGAATGTGCCCACGCCTCCTGCGCCGCCCGCGATGAACACCGACTTCGAGGGACCCGCCTTTACTTTGTTCAGCGCAATGCTGGCCGTGAGGCCGGCTACCGGCACGGCTGCCGCTTGTTCATGGGTCAAAGAAGCAGGTTTCCTCGCGACCAATTCGGCCGGCACGCTGACGTATTGCGCATAGCTGCCGCTGCTCGCAAGGTTGCAGACATAGCTGATAACCTCGTCTCCCACGCGGACGTCGCTCACGCCTTCATGGGCGGCATCGACGACGCCCGACAGATCCCTCCCCAGGATCTTCGATGTGACGAACCTGCCCTCGGGCAGCCCCTTGCGAATCTGATAGTCGACCGGATTGAACGAGATGGCCTTGACCTTGATCCGGACGTCGCCTTTGCGCAGATCCGGCATCGGCAGGTCCGCAGCCTCGAAATTGTCCGCGCTGCCATATGCTTTGAGTACGACTGCTTTCATGATGCTTTTCCGATTCTCTCTACCAAAGCGGTGGAATGGGTCAATTTTCTCGGCACCATCCCCGGGCGCCCCAAGAGCAACATCGCATCAGTTTGAATCAAACTGATGCGATGTTGCTCCAGTTCAATAAATCAGCGGCTGATTCACGCCTCGAGTCGGTGCGACTTGAGACGATCAGACGCTAGAGAGCTGTTGAGCCGCGAATCAAAACGGCCGCCGACAAATTCTGCCGGCGGCCGTTTGTCGCCGCGTGGAAAACTAGGCTGCCGCCTCAGCCTTGCGCTGATAGGCCATGCCGCAATGGGAGGCGCAGTAGGGCCGACCCGGGACCGCTTCGCCGCCGCAGAAATGGAACCCCGCCTGCTTGGGCTCGCCCACGGGCCAAGAGCAGCTTCGCCCACCGCTGCCTTGCGCCATCTTGGGCTGGCTGGGGGCAGGGGCGGGCATCGCGACAGAGCGCGATACCTCTACCGGAGGCAGTGCGGCCTTGACCGATGCCGGCGTTGGAATGCTGACGCGCGGCACCGAAACTGGCCGCGTGACGGCACCGTTTTCATCCCGGCGGATCGGCGAAGGCCGGCCGTGCAATCCCAGCCGATGGACTTTGCCTATCACGGCATTGCGCGTGACGCCGCCCAGAAGGTCGGCGATTCTACTCGCCGTCTGGCCCTGGCCCCACAAGCGCCGCAGTTCTTCGACCCGTTCGTTCGTCCAATCCATAGGAGCACCTACGAAATGTAGTAGACGGTCTATTCCATCCTACTAAATGAGGTTATGCAAGAAGGGAATCGAGGCATGAACGCTCAGGAAACGATGCGCAATTGCCGTTCTATGACTCCAAGAGCGTCGGCCAAGTCCTTGCTTTTCTTTATACTTCTTCCGCCAGCTATGACCCGGTAATCGACCGTTCGATCGCGATTCAAATATTTCATAATTGCGTATACCGGGCGTTCCAGGCTGTTTCGGAAAACGGAGAACGAAGCAAGTCCGGGACGGTGGTCGATGGCATAATCCCGCCATTCTCCTGCCACGACTCGGCGACTGTAGAGCGAGAGAAGTAGATTCAATTCGGCCCGGCTGAAGAAAAGAAAGCGAACGGAAGGGCGGGTTTCGGCGAGGCGGATCACCTGCGACATCGGGCTTCGGCGGGCTCCTTTGCGCTATGGGAGTAGTTTCGCCCTAATCGTGGCAGGGGTCCAGCCCGGAAATGGGGCCGCCGGATCACCGCCGGTCATCGTCGGATGACTAAATCTGGGGGCAGAGTACGCGCTCGTTCTCCTCGGGCCATCTTGTCGACGAGGCGTCGAGCCGGCCCGATGCCTATCTATCAGCCTGGTCGGGAAGACATTTGCGCGAGCCAAAGCATCGCCGCCTGCGTGGTTTGCATGCCCGGGGTCGAGCCGCTATGTTACCGCCGCCCTAGAGCCTGATCGTCCTAAGCCCTTTCGGCTTAGGGCGTGAATCAGGCTCTACTTTGTTATATGAGAGCAGGATTCACGGACCAGCTTGAAGCACGCTGGTCCGCGAATCCTGCGCTGGGGCCTAGAGGGACGTCGTGACCGACATTTTTCGTGAAGTCGAAGAAGACCTTAAGCGCGACAAAGCGCTGCAGCTCTGGCATCGGTACGGCAAATATGTGATCGCGTTTGCGGTGGCGACGGTGGTGATGACCGCGGCAATCGTCGGCTGGCAGAATTACCGCGAGAGCCAGCGCGCGGCCGATGGGCGGGCCTTCGCCCTTGCCATGGAACTGGTCAACAAGGGCGATGTCCCCGCCGCCTCGGCCGCCATGACCGATATCGCCAACCGCGGCGGCGGCTATCGCGTGTTGGCTCAACTTCAGCAAGCCGGGCTCAAGCTACGCGCGGGCGATCGGGCGGGTGCGGCGGCCATCTATGACAAGATCACCGCCGACGGCGATGAGGGGCAGGCCTTCCGCGATCTGGCGACGATCCTGTCGGCCTTGACCACGCTCAACACCGCCGATCCATCGGCCATCGACAAGAAACTGCAGCCGCTGCTGGCGGCCGACGCGCCGTTCCGTCCCTCGGCCCTTGAACTCGAGGGTCTGCTTGCCTTGAAGGTGGGCGATCTGAAAACCGCCAAGCAGACCTTCCAGGAATTGGCCGACGATGCCGGCGCACCCAGCGGGCTGCGCCAGCGGGCGACACAGATCCTGGCCTGGATCGGCGAGCAGGGGGGGAACTGATGCGACGCCTAGCCGGTCTCGCGCCGCTGCTGATGGCGGCCGCCGTCCTGTACGGCTGTGCCGACGCCAAAAGCTTCCTCGGAATGGGCTCCTACAAGATTCCAATGCCTGGCTCCCGGGTCTCGGTGCTGCAATTGAACCAATCGCTGGCGGCCGATCCGGCCCTGGCCAACGTCAAGGTGCTGCTGCCCCAACCCTTCGCCAATCCCGATTGGCCCCAGGCCGGCGGTTATCCCAGCCACGCCATGCATCATCTGGCGATGGGCAAAAGTCTCAACGTCGCCTGGACCGTCAGCGTCGGAACGGGCGACAGCGACAATCACAAGCTGCTCTCCGAACCCATCGTCGCCGATGGGCGCATCTATGCAATGGATGCCCGCTCGCGCGTCTCCGCTTTCGATGCGGCGACGGGGGGACAGATCTGGCGCATCGATGTGGCCAAGGATGTGGACAGCGGCAAGCTGCTGGGCGGCGGGCTCGCCTATGACAACGGCAAGATTTTCGTCGCCACCTCGTTTGCCCAGCTCATCGCGCTCGACGCGAAGACCGGCAAGGAACTGTGGCATACCGGCCTCTCCGCGCCGATGCGCGCCGCGCCGGCGGCCAGCGACGGCCGCGTCTTCGTCATCACCATCGACAACAACCTCTATGCCTTGGCTCAGGACGATGGCCGCCAGCTGTGGTCCCATAGCGGCATTACCCAGAGCGCCGGCCTGCTCGGCGGGACGACCCCGGCGGTCCTCGGCATCGAGGTCATCGCCGCCTATAGCTCGGGCGAGATGTTCGCGCTGCGCGCCGATTCCGGGCGTACGCTGTGGAGCGAGAATCTGGCGGGCAAGGCCCGCAGCGGCGCCATCGCGACGCTCGCCGATATTCGCGGCCGGCCCATCATCGATCGCGACCTGGTCATCGCGATCAGTCACAGCGGCACCATGGCGGCCATCGACGGCAAGCGTGGCGGGCGGAGCTGGGATGCCAATTTCGGCGGCAGCCAATCGCCCTGGGTCGCCGGCGATTACATTTTCGTGCTGACCAATGAGCAGGAATTGCTCTGCCTTGTCCGCGCCGACGGCCATGTGCGATGGATCTCCGCGATGCCGAAATATGCCGATCCCCCGGACAACACCCAGGCGATCCTCTGGCAAGGCCCGGTGCTGGCGGGCGACCGGCTGATCCTGACCGGAACCGACGGCAAGGCGCTGGCCGTCTCGCCTTATACCGGCAAGCTGCTGGGCCAGATCGATCTGCCCTCGGAAACCCATCTGCCGCCCATCGTTGCCCGTGAAACGGTCTATATTCTTTCCGACAATGGGGATCTGACCGCGCTGCGCTGAGGCGCCGCGCGCGACCCAGCATCGGACCGCAAATGCCCTTCACCGTCGCCATCGTCGGCCGGCCCAACGTCGGCAAATCGACCCTGTTCAACCGTCTGGTGGGCAAGCGGCTGGCCATCGTCGACGACACGCCCGGCGTCACCCGCGATCGCCGGCGCGGCAGTGCCAGGATCGGCGACCTCCATTTCAACGTCATCGATACCGCCGGCTTCGAGGATGCCCAGGGCGAGGGGCTGATGGGCCGCATGCGCGCCCAGACCGAACTCGCCGTTGGCGAGGCCGATGTGGCCCTGCTGGTGATCGATGCCCGAACCGGCTTGACGCCGCTCGATTCATTCTTTGCCAATTGGCTGCGCAAAGGCCCGACCCCAGTGATCCTCGTCGCCAATAAATGCGAGGGCGGGGCGGCGGAAGCCGGGCGCCTGGAGGCCTTTCGCCTCGGTCTGGGCGAACCGATCCCGCTCTCGGCCGAACACGGCGAGGGGCTGGGCGATCTCTTCGACGCCCTGGTCCCGCGCATTGCGGCCAAGGCCGAGAAGATCCTGCCGAAGGCGCCGGCCGAGGATGACGAGATCGCCGCCCTCGACGACGCCATCGAGGAAACGGACGAACCCAAGGCGCTGCAATTGGCCATCGTCGGCCGGCCCAATGTCGGAAAATCCACGCTGGTCAATCGCCTGATCGGCGAAGACCGGATGCTGACGGGTCCCGAGGCCGGGATTACACGCGATGCCATCGCGGTGGAATGGCGCCACCGCGACAGGCCGGTGAGGCTGGTGGATACGGCGGGCCTGCGCCGCCGGGCGAAGGTGGTGGAAAAGCTGGAGTGGCTGTCGACCGCCGATACCCAGCGCGCCATCAAATACGCCCAGGTGGTGGTCCTGGTCGTGGATTCCACGGATCTTCTGGAAAAACAGGATCTGGCTATCGCCCGGATGGTGGAGGAGGAGGGCCGCGCGCTCCTCATCGCCGTCAACAAATGGGATCTGGTGGAGGATAAGAAGGCGGCTCTCGCCAAACTCTCCGATCGCCTGGAAATCTCATTGCCCCAATGCCGCGGCTTGAAGGTGGTGCCGCTGTCGGCCAAGACCGGGCGCGGGATCGACAAACTGCTCGACGCGGCCTTCGATCTGGAGGAGATCTGGAGCCGGCGCCTGACGACGAATTCGCTCAATCGCTGGCTTCAGGCGATGGAGGATTCGCACCCACCGCCGCTGGTCAAAGGCCGGCGCCTGAAGCTGCGCTACATCACCCAGACCAAGAGCCGTCCGCCGACCTTGGCACTGTTCTGCAACCTGCCGCAGGAGATGCCGGATTCATATTTGCGCTATCTGGTGAACGGGCTGCGCGACCACTTCAAGCTGCCCGGGGTGCCGATCCGCTTCGTTCTGCGGCGCAGCGAAAATCCTTATGCGGGACGCGGCCGAGACTGAGCCACGATGGTCTCGCCGTGGCGCTGCGAGCCCGCTTCGGCCAATTCGACGAAGATATCGGTGACGGAATCGGGCAGCGGCAGGCCCTTCGGATCTTCGCCGGGATAGGCCTGCGCCCGCATGGCAGTGCGCAGCCGGCCGGGGTCGACGAGATTGACCTTGAGCGCGGTCTTCTCCACTTCGCTGGCATATATGCCGGCCAGTTGTTCCAGCCCGGCCTTGGCCACCGCATAGGCGCCCCAATATGCGCGCGGGCCCCGGCCCGCCGCCGAGGTCACGAAGATCGCACGGCCCGCCGGGCTCGTCCGCAGCAGGGGATCGAGGCTGCGGATCAGGCGCCAATTGGCCGTCAGATTGACATCGATGATGCGCTGCCATTCCTTGGGCTCGATATGTCCCAAGGGCGCGAGGCTGCCCAGGGTTCCGGCATTGCCGACCAGCACGTCGAGGCGCCGATGACGCTCGAAGATCGCGCCGCCCAACCGGTCGAGAGCCGCGAAATCCGTGAGATCGAGGGGAACCAGCGTGGCGTGGGATCCTGCAGCGCGCACCGCGTCGTCGGTTTCCTCCAACCCGCCGACGGTGCGCGCGACCAGGAAAAGTTCGGCGCCTTCGGCGGCAAAACGTTTGGCAATTGCCGCGCCCAGGCCTCGCGAAGCACCGGTCACAAGCGCCACGCGCCCGTCGAGACGTCGGCCGCTCATGATCTCAGGCGGTTTCCGCGAGCAGGGAAAGTTGTGCGGAGGGCCCCAGGCCCTTATCGGTCAGGCCGGTGGGATAATCGCCGGTGAAGCAGGCATCGCAATACTGCGGGCTCTTGGGATCCCGCCCGCGATGGCCCATGGCCCGGTAGAGCCCATCGATGGAGATGAAGGCCAGGCTGTCGACGCCGATGATCCGGGCCATGGCCTGGACGTCGTTGTTGGCCGCCATCAACTCGCTGCGCTCGGGCGTGTCGATGCCGTAGAAGCAGGAATTTCGGGTGGGCGGGCTGGAGATGCGCATATGAACTTCTTTCGCCCCGGCGCTGCGCACCATCTCGACGATCTTGCGGCTGGTGGTGCCCCGCACGATGCTGTCGTCGATGAGAACGATACTGCGGCCCTCGATGGAGGCGCGGTTGGCGTTGTGCTTCAACTTCACGCCCAGATGGCGGATGTGATCCGAGGGCTCGATGAACGTGCGGCCGACATAGTGGTTGCGGATGATGCCGAGCTCGAAGGGGATGTGGGCTTCGGCGGCGAAGCCGATGGCCGCGGGCACGCCGGAATCGGGCACCGGAATAACCACATCGGCCGTCGTCGGCGATTCCCGGGCGAGTTCCGCCCCGATGCGCTTGCGCGCCTCATAGACGCTGGTGCCTTCCACGATGCTGTCGGGCCGGGCGAAGTAGATGTATTCGAATACGCAGAAGCGGTGGGGTGCGGCCGGGAAGGGGCGCAGGGAACGGACGCCCGAACTGTCCAGGACCACCAACTCGCCGGGCTCCACGTCGCGCAGATAATCGGCCCCGATGATGTCGAGCGCACAGGTTTCCGAGGCCAGGATATGGCCTTCGCCCAGCTTGCCCAGGACCAGCGGGCGCACGCCGAGCGGATCGCGCACGCCGATCACCATGTCCTTGGCCAAAGCCACCAGCGAATAGGCCCCTTCGACCTGCTGGAGAGCGTGGATCAGCCGATCCACCACACTGCCGCGCAGTTGAGTCGCCATCAGATGGGTGATGACTTCCGTATCGGTGGTCGATTGGAACAGGGATCCCCGGCGCACCAGATCGCGGTGCAGCGCGTGGGCGTTGGTGAGATTTCCGTTATGTGCGATGGCGAAGCCGCCGAACTCGAGATCGGCGAACAGCGGCTGGACATTGCGCAAGGCCGTCTCGCCGGTGGTCGAATAGCGGACATGACCGACGGCGGCATAGCCCTTGAGGCGCGCTACGACCGGTTCGGAGGAAAAATTGTCCGCCACATGACCCAGCGCCCGATGGGCGTTGAATTGGCGCCCGTCGAAGGCGACGATGCCGACGGCTTCCTGGCCGCGGTGCTGCAGGGCATGCAGGCCCAGAACGGTTCGGGCGGTTGCCTGTTCGACCCCGAATATGCCGACAACGCCACACTCCTCCTTCAGCTTGTCATCGTCGAAGGGGTTGGTGCGGATCGTCATGCCTATTTGTTTCTCTCGAACAATTGATCGAGGTTTTTACGATCACCGGCGTTATAGCCCGGATCGTTGGCGGGTGCAGCGGGTTTCGTCGTGTCGGGCGTGATAGTCGGCATCATTTGATTGGTCACAGCCTGTTCGACCTGGGTCTTGGCATCGGCGGCCGCGGCTGCGCCCCGATCGAAAGCATCCTTGGGCAGAAGCGAGTGCAGTATGTCCGCTCCTTGGGCTACGTATTTAAGCGTGT
>WNFQ01002356.1_pt1 | contig 13668 bp, 10 predicted proteins | sample 5400171 | NCBI WGS metagenome assembly WNFQ01 (sample SAMN13153356, study PRJNA577476) | soil metagenome | isolation source: 20 cm soil under Madrone tree | place: USA:California | collected 2016-06-14
TTGGACCGGGCGACGAGAGAATCGGACGGGACCCAGCGCGCCCGGCCTTCCGTCACCATCCGGCGATACAGGTCCACTTGAAACCGGTCGGCTTGGTTGGAGCTGCCCAGAGTTACGCGGCCCACAATGAGCGCTTCCGGGACGAGGATGAGAGTGAGTTCGTGGCCGGTGAATAATTGCGGCTGCGTCCCAAAACGGTTGTCGGGATTCAGAAAGGCGGGCTTGCGGGCCATCAGAGGATAGTTGAGCGCGAACGCCATGGAAATTCGGGCGGCGCCGATGGCGTACTCGTCGGTGGAATTGGCGGCCGCGGAGGATGTTTGCGGAAGTACAAATTCGAAGTGCCCTTGATCGTCGGTAAGCGTAGCAAGTCGATTGTCCGGAGAAAACACCAATGCTTTGCTCACGGGTTCACGGGTGACACTGTTGATCACCACACCATGAATGGTGATCTTGGGGGGGGCGGTGGAAGACGGTTCCTGGGCATGGGCTGGGAGCAGCGTTGCCAGAAACAGGAGGGTCGAGGTCAGAGATGGGAGCCGCTTCCCGTAAGCGGGCTGGCTGCGACGACGGTGGCCACTCTTCAAAGAAAACTCCGGGCTCGTGCCGGAAGCTTAGAACAAATCGAGCAGGCGATTCAACTGGGTTGGGCGCGGGATGATTGATGGGGTGGACATTCCAAGGCGAAAAATTGACTCGGCATGATTCGTCCTCTCTGGAGTGGGCTTAGATGGATCGTGAGGAGTGAAAGAGCGAACGTCATAGGATGTATAAGGAGAACCGAGAATCTCGCCCCGGAGGGGCGACCCAACTTAGCCAGCGCTTTAGCGCTGGGAAGCCGGAAATAAAAGAACAAGTCCCGGAAGGACGGCCGAACCTCAAGAGCGGCCTCAGCCGCGCGCTATGCCTATCACCACCTTCAACGCGGCCCTGTGTAAGGATTCGCCCTCCCCAGACCGCCGCCATACCCATGGCAGCAAGGAAAGCCATCCCAATCAACCGCCCTGATATCGTGCTTTTGCTCCAGCCCTGGAGCACTGCCATCAGTCAAACCAAAAAAAGCACGATCGCGCCCGAAGCAAGAACCTTCGTCCACATAGAGCACTCCTCCCGTACACCTTCCCATCCAACGGACCCGCCGAAAAGGACGCTAGTCACACCGTGCCGTGACACCCGCCTGCCTGGCAAACGCTCCAACGCTGTCATCTTGAGCGCAGTGGGGCGCCAGCCGAACGCAGGCGAAGGACCCAGGCAACCCGGCGCCACCGCGGAACCCATCGAGCTTTTCGGCCACGGCCTCGAGTCCCTGAGAAGAGTCACCTGCGTCGTGACTGGCACGGACTCTCGGGTCCGGAAGGTTACGCACCATAGCTTTTTCGAGGCCCGCCACAATCGCCAGATTTTCCCGCACACGGTGGGCACCGCCCGCCATAGAATTACTCCCGTCGAAATCAAGCCCATGAACGCAACGCCAAAGCGCAACGTTTTTGCCCGCCTCTCAATTCCCGCTGGCAATTGCCTGCAGGCCGGCGGAATTCTCGCCGCTGGTTTCGCCCTGCGCCTATCGCAGTCTGCGCACGCTCCTGCTCTCGCGGTCGCCGCCACGGTGTCGGCCTGGGTTCTCCTTTATTTTTTCGCGCACGGCATCGCGCATTGGCTGGTGGGGCGCCTGCTGGGGATTCGTTTCCTCTTCTATACGGTGGGTGGAACCGGGAACCCAGAGGGGTAGCCGCCCGTTCTTCGTTGGATCTTTGAACATCTGCCATTCTTCGGCGTGCAGACGGAAAAACTGTCTATGCAGAACTCGAGTCCCATGGCGCGAGCCCTGATGTGGTCCGCGGGCGTGACCAGCTCGGCCGTGGTCCCAACCTTGAGTGCCTTCCTGGCATGGCGCTCCCGCGTTCCCTGGAGCGGCCCGGTTTTTCTGTTTGCCATCTCCTGGGGCATAGCGACCTTAGCCAGCAACTGGACCAGTCGCACCGGCGACTATTCCAAGGCGAGGCGCGCTCTCAGCAAATCGGGAACGCCCCGCGGAAAGAAGAGCGGATAACTCCCGGGCTGTCGAGCCGATCGATTGTTTAACCCATGCATATGTGACCTGTGTAAGGCAAAGCCGCACCCAAAAGCAAAGGGCCGCCAAATCTGGCGACCCTTTAAAACAAAGTTGTTCTTAGCGATCTTAGCGGTTAAGAGCTTTTTTCGTGGCTCAAATCTCGCAGCCCGCAGCTAGTCTCCCAACACCGGCTCACTAACCTCCGAAGCCGCCGGTGCTGGAGCAATCCCGCCGTTATTCTTCAAAGCATTCAGCGGAATAAACCCGCCCTCGGACGTAGGAGTCTTCTCCTTCAGCACTACTTCCCGATACAAAGCCGCCATGCGAGCGTTGTAAGCCGGATCGTTCTTCTGCTTCTCATCGCGCGCTCGCAGCTTCTCCTCGCGAGCATTCTTGGCGATGCCCAGCTTGTCAAGATCGTGCTGCTCTTCATTGGTGACGATTTCATCCTTCAACACCAGCGAGTGATCCACGTTATCGAGATTGACCTTCTTGCCGCCCGCGAAGATCTCATGCCGCCCATGCTCCTCGTACCATTTGGTAAGCGTCGCGGTCATGTGCATCTTCTCGATGATATTGCGCCATCCCACGCCCGTGTTGTAAGCGCAGAACGAAATCTCACCTTCTTGCGTGGCGTAAGGAATAATGCATTGCTCCGTCCGCCGGAAGTCGTAGTTGAACAGATCCTGGAACCACATGCCCGCGATGAACAGGAAGTTCCATCGGTCCTGCCGCCGCTTGATGACATCGTCGATAGTCCGATCGGGCCCCACCTTCCCGTAATTCTTCCCGGTAGCATTGAAGTTCTTATCAAACTTCTTCAGCAGATCCATCAACTTGAAATGCGTAGGCGACTGGAACGGATCGTAATTCTTCATCAAACAAAGAGCCATTCCAACAATCGTTAAAAACTTCCCGCGAGCCGCATCGTTAACCCGGGCAATATCCTTAGCCAGCTGATCGCCCTTAAGGAAAGCAGTAACCGGCACCGCCTCCTTAGTCTCCTTATCAATCATCACCGCCATCCCCGTCCCGCAATTCGGATGGCAACCGCAGGAGAGTTGGCCCCAATCGTTGTTTTTGTCTTCTACGTGCATCAGGTCGGCCCAGTCGCTGAAGGTGCCCATGAAGCTGATGGGAAACCAGTCGCGGGCGGGCTCGCCCAGGCCGGTTTGGGTTTTTACGTCGTGGGCCAGGTGGCTTAACGTGTAACGCTGCGCTTGGCGACGGTCGTCGGTTACTGCCTCGTCTCTGCCGGTGAAGCTTACTGGCTGGAAGCTCAAGAAGCCGATTTTCTTGGGGTTGTCTAGCGCGAATTTTATGATTCTTCCTACTTGTTCGTTGTTGATGCCGTTGACGATTGTCACGACCGGGACGATTTCTACTCCGGCTTTGTGGAGGTTGTCGATCGCCTTCAACTTTACGTCGAACAGGTTGCCTACTTTGCGGTGGGCGTTGGCGGCATTGCCGATGCCGTCGAACTGAAGATAGGCGTAGCGCATGCCGGCTTCGGCGGCTTGTTGCGCGAACTCCAGGCTCTTTGCGAACTCGATGCCATTGGTTGCTGCCTGCACGCTGTTGTAGCCGACTTTGCGCGCATAGCGGACGGCATCGAGGAAGTAGGGCGAGAGCGTGGGCTCGCCGCCGGAGAACTGCACCGACATCTGGCGGCGCGGCTTGATCGTGATGGCGTTGTCGAGCATCGTCTTGATGTCGTCCCAGGTGAGCTCGTGGACGAAGCCGACCTGGTTGGCGTCCATGAAGCAGGGATCACACATCATGTTGCAGCGGTTGGTGAGGTCGATGGTCAACACCGATCCGCGGCCGTACTTGACGGTGGACGAGCCGTGATGATGGAGCTTCTCGTCGTTGTGCGCGAGGATGTCGCGACCGGGGAAGACGTCTTCGAGGTGGCGTGAGAATTCCGGGTCAATCGACATCACATCTTCGAAGTGACCGTGTTTGGGGCAATCCTTCACCATGAGGATTTTGCCGTCGCGCTCGACGATTTGGGCTTTGATCTCGCCGACTTTTTCGTTGAGCAGAATTTCGTGCGGCAATTCGCCGTCGAGGATCTGCTGGCGAATTTCGGGGACGCAACGCGGGCAGAGCGAGTCGGTGGTGCGCGGCCAGCCGAGGGGCGGCTTGGATTTTTCGTAGGACTTGAGCAGCGGTTTGTCCGACCACTTGGGCTTAGGAGAAGCATTGGGCTTGATGCGATTGAGGCGCTCGAACACCGCCCACGCTCCGGTGGCGGCGACGGTTACGGCCTTTTCGACGTACTTTACAGGGTTATGCATCAGTTTTCTCCGATTTTTGGGCTTTCGGCTCTGGGCTTCGGGCTCTGGGTTAGGCTCCAGGCTTTCGGCTTTGGCCTACGCTCTGTCCGACTCAAATTGTTTCCGTGGTCCCTGGGTTTGAACCTTGGAGCTGCAGATCGGGCCTAGCCCGGCCTACACTTTGTCTTCAATATCTTAGGTAGGGTAGGGAGGGTTGGCAGCTAGAAGGCAACGAAAGGGTGAAAATGGAGGTTTAGTGGGGGAATGCAGCATTGAGCGGAGATGATTTTCGGAGGTAAATGTTTGAAAGGAAAGGGAGGAGGAGTGTTCCGGAAGAACTCCCCGCCCACGCGAAGCTTGCACGGCACAGCAACGCCGTCCCCTGCTCCAGACCTCATGCCCGCTAAAACCAGAAATCAACCGAGAACTCACATTGGGTTTGGTACAGCAAACGGGGGCACTTCAGGGCTCTTCCGGTCGAGATCACATTAGCCTTCTGGCGTGCGAACTTTCGACTGGAGAGCTCCCCAGTCATTCAGCCGCACCAGACCGCTCTCTCCCCGAACGCATAGTGACGATAACTGCTCCAGCGCCACATCTCCGGAGAGTCCACCAAACCGCTGATGAGCAGATGAACATGTTCTGGCGGCCACGTAGCCCAGCACCACACACATTGATAGGAGCAGGTTAGGAAATCCCGCCGCTGGATTCTTGGGACGGTTTTCCATTGAAGAGGGGATGAGACTTCGAGGGCCGGGAACAAGGTTCAGGAATGGCGCCGCGTCTCGACAGCGCGAGACCTGAGGCACCCCTACGCCTCCGACGCTCCAACTCATTTCACTCGTGTTTATTTTCCTGTCTTCTTACGACTTCATTACGGGTTTCTTATGAATCTCCCCGAAGTAATAATAAGGAAGTAGAAGACCCACAAACTCACGCAAAGTATTTCTTGATACAACCCAGAAAAAAGTTTTATTGGACGGTCGACACACGAACCGACTATTTTGCACGCCTGTGAGAGGGCGACCAGGAATCCGTGAATGGATTTCGTCCCAGGCTGCTCCCTCCAAGTCATTCCAAGGAAAAATGCAGCGCTTTGAGTAGGAGTTAGTCGCGGAAGATTACTCTCAGGGGAGGTCTACATGGACGGTGGACGAGACGAAAATACGGAACCACGCGTGAAGAAGCGCTCGCAATTGTCATTGCTTGGTCGCGCTGCATTAATGACCTTCGCAATCGTGGCACTTGGAGGTTTGTTGACTGCCTGTTTTGCGGATGAGCCTGCGCCCGACCCATCCGGCGCGGCAACTGGAGACAAGACCGTTACATTCGACGCGCCTGGTAATCCTTTTGTAGTTTCGCCGCCGACCGACCCGAGTGCACCCGACTATGCCGAGAAGAAGAAGGCCTATGACGAGTATCAGGCCCAATTGGCCAAAGAACCTCTTGCCGGGAAACTGGCGGATCATGTTGGCCACCTCCGTGTAGCCACAAACTTCTCATGGACGCTGCTCACCGGATATCTGGTCTTGTTCATGCAGGCTGGCTTCGCCCTCCTAACGTGCGGTCTGGTGCGCAAGAAAAATGCCGGCCACCTGATGATGTTGAACTTCGCAGCCTACGTCTTTGCCTTTCTCGCCTATTACGCGGTGGGGTACGCCTTCCAGTTTGGCGCGGTCGCTGTTAACGCTGCGCCGGTAAACCTAGGCGGAACCCCTACACTCAATCACTTTCTTCTAGGCAGCGGCCAGTGGGGATTTCTGGGAGGCAAGGGTTTTTTCCTCTCCGGCCCCGGCTACGACGCAGGCAGTCTGTGCTTGACGCTCTTTGAAGTTGTATTTATGGAAACCGCCGGTTACATCATCGTCGGCGCCATCTGTGAGCGGATCACCTTCTGGGCATTCCTGGCCGCGGAAATGTTCATGGGAGCAATTCTCTATCCCGTCTTCGGTTGCTGGGTTTGGGGAGGCGGATGGCTATCGCAGATCGGCTCGACCCTCAACCTCGGACATGGCTATGTGGACTTCGCCGGCTCCACCGTGGTGCACGCCGTGGGAGGGTTTGCTGCCATGGCACTCGCTGTGATCCTGGGTCCGCGTCTGGGTAAGTATGGGCCGGACGGAAAGGTGAAGGTCTTTCCCGCGCATAAACCTGGCATTTGTCGTGACGGGTACGTTCATTCTTCTTTTTGGCTGGATGGGCTTCAACCCCGGTTCCACGTTAGGCGCCTCGGACCTTCGCATCTCCGTCATCGCCGTAAACACTAACCTGGCGGCGGTTGCGGGATCAGCCACGGCGTTGTTCTTCTGGTACTACTTATTCGGCAAGCCCGATATCACCATGGCTTGTAACGGAATGCTCGCCGGGCTCGTGGCCATTACGGCTCCGTGCGCATTCGTGTCTCCCAACTCCGCGGTGATGATTGGAATCCTTGCTGGATTCGTAGTCTGCGGTGGCGTGCTCCTCCATGACCGGGTGCTGAAGGTCGACGATCCTTGTGGCGCCATCTCAGTGCACGGCTTCTGCGGCTGGCTAGGCGCAGTTTGTGTCGGCATCTTCGCGGATGGCACCTACGGCGCAGGCTGGAACGGCGTGGGTGCAGCCTCATATCTCGGTCATGCGGCCAGGGCGTAACCGGGTTACTGCATGGAGATACACGGCAATTCCTCAGCCAGTTGTTTGGCGCAACCGTGTGTGCGATATGGGCGTTCGGTGCAACGTACGGGGTGTTCTGGGTTGTGAACAAGGTCAAGAGCATGCGCGTTGCTCCCGAGGCTGAACTGGAAGGTTTGGATGTCCCCGAGTTCGGCTTGAAATGCTACCCGGAAGACGCTGTTGTTACGATGGAAGCATGATCGATTTTGTCGTCGGGTGCCGGTTCCTCTGAGCATGAGACCAGGGATGGCCGGATTCAAGCCGAGGGGACTTGCAGCGATGTGGTTCTGCGGAAAGTGGCTGGAGTTCTAAGCACTTCGTTGTGGCAAAGGCTAGGGCATCGAATTCCGAGGAGGACACACAGTGACTAAACTTGAAGCCATTATTCAGCCCCGCAGACTTGATGCGGTGAAGGAAGCCCTTATTGAGCTTGGAGTCGAAGGAATGACCATCTCCGATGTGCGCGGACACGGGCGTCAGAAGGGCCATACAGAACATTATCGTGGCGGGGAGTACACCGTGGACCTGTTGCCCAAGGTGAAGTTGGAAATTGTCCTTCCCGACGATCAGGTGGAAGCAGCTGTTAACGCGATCCTGAAGAGTGCAGCGACCGGCCAGATTGGAGACGGTAAGATATTCTTGTTCAAGATAGACGACGCTATTCGTATCCGCAACCAGGAGCGTGGCCCCGCGGCGATCTAGCCCAAAATAGACCTCTCGTTCAGTGGTTCTATCGTATGCGTTGCCCACGCACGCCACATTCGCTTGCCCGCCGGTTGGCTCCTGCTCCCTCCCGGTGGGCTCGTTTATGAATTCTTTATAAAATCTATACGAAAAATTTACGGACAAAAATGTGAAATGGAGCAGTTCGGCTTTCCATTTTATCTGCGCAGGACTGCCAATGTGGCGGCTCATCGAAGTTGGGGATTTTCGCGTCGACCCTGAGGCGTTTTATGTCTCCGTGCGGAATCGCAGGGTCCACCTCACTCCCAAGGAGTTCAAGCTTCTCCTTTATCTAGCGAAGCACTCGACTCGCGTTGTTACTCATCAAAAATTGATTTTGGCGATTTGGGGGGCCAACGGAGCCGGCGATAGGCAACGACTCCGGGTGTTGGTGCAGCAGGTGCGCAGAAAAATCGAGGCCGTGGCCGCTCCACCGTACATTGTGACCGAGCCCTGGATTGGCTATCGCTTCGAGCCGGCTGGAATGACTCCCTTCGGCCAAATGCAGCGAGAAGAGATCTTGGCGTGAAGGTATGGCGCGGCCAAAGCCGCTTTGACCTTCGGCCGCCCCTACGGGACCGGGCTTCCTATGAATGACTTTCCCAGCGCCCAAGCGCTTGCGGAAAATGCCGAGAGTCGCTCCGCTTTGAAGGGTCGCGGCTTTCATCCGCGCCGTAGGGCTCACATTTTCAATACCGGCTCTAGCCGCTGAGGTTCATCGCACGCAGTCAGAGGACTTTTTCCGCCAGCGCTTCGGCGCCGGCCCGTTGGGGCAAACGTCCACTTATGCCCGGAACGGGAACAAGTGGGCCACGCCTTGCGATTCGGCACGCGGAGGGGGCCCCCGTGTTCCTTTCCACCGCCGCCCCGCTCTCCTATCCTGATTGGCCGCACGAAGCCTAGGCCACCCTGCCCAGAGTGAACAAAAGGTGCTGTACCAAAGTACCCCCCCGAGGCAATGAGGGGCCTTCCAATCTCACAGGACAGTCTTATGCTCGTAAGGATCGCAAGCTCTCTTCTAAGTACCGGGTTGAATGCCTGCCGGAAAAGGGAGGGCGACACTCGCAGAACCAGAAACAACGAACACAATTAAGAGATGAAGCCATGACCAAAAAGCAAAGCACAGGAGTCGCCTTGATGATCGGGTCAGCGGCAGCAGGGATCCAGTTGACGCTATTCAGTCCGATCCTGAGGGGATGGTTTTACAGTATTTGTCTTGGAGCTCTGGTCGTTGTATTCGCCAGTGGAGCGGAGCTGTTTCGACGAAGTGAATAAGCCACAACCTCCAATATAGGGCGGTGGCCCAGGTCTAGAACGCTGTGCTCCATGTCTCGCGGTGTTCGAGACATGGAGCTCTTCTTCATCATCAGAAGCGCGCAGACCTTCGGCGATGTCGGCATCCTGCAGACCTCACTCATTCGCACAGAACGCCGAATGATATGTCGGAAACATCATCCGGCGTCTTATCCGCGCGGCTAAACCTTTGTATTTAAAGGGCACACCTCAAATACCTGGTACCCCAGGTTTCGCCCATGCCATCATCGGCGCACCCTTTTCCTCGGTTTCGCCGGTCCAGGTCTAATAAGGGTGCCCCAGATGCGGGTCCGCTTTTTGGACGCTAACCTGAGTTGGGCAGCTACACCATCCCTTTGCAAAAGGATAGCTTCAGGAAGTGAGTGGTGTCGGCCAAGAGAGTGTCACGCTCCGGCTCGCTCATCAAAAGTGAACATGCTCGGGCATCACGACATATCCATAAATGCGCATCGTGAAGCGGCGGCGCATGTCCTCCAAACATTGAACGGAGAGGTCGTACATTTCGGGTGAAATGAAATTGGCTTGCCGGTGGCGGCAGCTGAAAGTGATGAAATGAGACTGTCGCGATTCGTGAAAACGTCGCACACCGCCCAGCCTGACAAAAACTTACACCCATTTCACTTTAGAATGCACCAGCGCACCAGCGCAGAACAAAACCCCGCTCTCGCGAGCGGGGCTTATTTTTGTCTGCTAACAACTGACGACTAAGAGCTAATAGCTGGTTCTTAGTACATGCCTTCCATACCGCCGCCGTGTCCGCCGGGGGCCGGGGCTTTCTTTTCTTCCGGCAGCTCGCTGACCAACGCTTCGGTGGTGAGCATCAACGAGGCGATCGAGCCGGCGTTCTGTAGCGCGGTGCGCACTACTTTCGTCGGATCGAGGACGCCCGCCTTGACTAGGTCTTCAAATTCGTTGGTCAGGGCGTTGTAGCCGTAGTTCGAATCTTTCGATTCGAGCACCTTACCGAGAATCACTGCACCCTCTTCGCCGGCGTTGCCGACGATCTGGCGCAGGGGCTCTTCCAGAGCGCGCTTCACGATGTTGACGCCGATCTGCTCGTCACCATCGACTTTCAGTTTTTCGATGGCTGCGATGCAGCGGGCCAAGGCTACGCCGCCGCCGGGGACAATGCCCTCTTCCACGGCTGCGCGGGTGGCGTGCATGGCGTCCTCGACACGAGCCTTCTTCTCTTTCATCTCTGTCTCGGTCGCGGCGCCAACTTTGATTACTGCAACACCGCCTACCAGCTTGGCCAGGCGCTCTTGCAGTTTCTCGCGGTCGTAGTCGGAGGTGGTCTTTTCGACCTGGCCGCGGATCTCCTTCACACGGCCTTCGATCTCGTTGTGCTTGCCCTTGCCTTCGACGATGGTGGTGTTGTCCTTGTCCACGGTGATCTTCTTCGCCTGGCCGAGATCGGAGACCTGCACGTTCTCCAGCTTGATGCCGAGATCTTCGGTGATGGCCTTCCCACCGGTGAGGATGGCGATGTCCTGCAACATTGCTTTGCGGCGATCGCCGAAGCCCGGCGCTTTTACAGCACAAACCTGCAGGGTGCCGCGCAGCTTGTTGACGACGAGAGTGGCGAGTGCTTCGCCCTCAACGTCTTCAGCGATGATCAGGAGCGGCTTGCTGCTCTTGGCGATCTGCTCGAGCAACGGGAGCAGGTCCTTCATCGAGCTGATTTTCTTTTCGTGGATCAGGATGTAGCCGTTTTCGAGGCTGGCTTCCATGCGCTCAGGATCGGTGACGAAATAAGGAGAGAGGTAGCCGCGGTCGAACTGCATACCTTCGACTACTTCGAGCTGGGTTTCGAGAGTCTTGGACTCTTCAACGGTGATGACGCCATCCTTGCCGACTTTCTTCATGGCCTCGGCGATGATCTTGCCGATGGTCTCGTCGTTGTTAGCAGAGATGGTGCCGACCTGGGCGATCATATCGCCGGTGACCGGCTTGGAGAATTCGTCGAGCTTACCTTTGCCGCGCTCGCCGGTCTTCTTGTCGATGTCGCCTGCGATTACGGCGATTGCCTTCTCGATACCGCGCTTCAGGGCCATCGGATTGGCGCCTGCGGCTACGGTCTTGACGCCTTCACGATAGATCGCTTGCGCGAGAACCGTCGCCGTGGTGGTACCGTCGCCGGCCACGTCGGAAGTCTTGGAGGCGACTTCGCGAACCATCTGGGCGCCCATGTTTTCGAGTGCGTCTCTCAGTTCGATTTCCTTCGCTACGGTGACGCCGTCCTTGGTGATGGTGGGTGAACCGAATTTCTTTTCGATCACCACGTTGCGGCCCTTGGGGCCGAGGGTGACTTTAACCGCGTCCGCCAAAAGGTTGACGCCGCGGAGAATCGCCTGGCGCGACTCCTCGCCGTGAACAATCTGCTTTGCCATTGCTTCGTCTCCTTAGATTCAGGTCTTAATAGGTTTGGGTCTTAGGTGTCAGGTCTCAGGTTCTCCCGGTCACATCGCGTCTGAGAGCTGACGGCTGACCGCTTAGCGCTTTGCGCCAGCGAGTTCCTTTTTCGTCGAGCCGACCAGGATGCCCAGGACTTCTTCTTCGCGCATGATGATGAAGTCTTCGGCATCGATTTTGATCTCAGTGCCGGCGTACTTGCCGAACAGGACGCGATCGCCCTCCTTAACGGCCAGCGGAAAAACCTTGCCTTCGTCGTTGCTCTTGCCGCGGCCTACGGAGATCACTTCGCCTTCCTGGGGCTTGTCCTTAGCAGAATCGGGGATGATAATTCCGCCCCGGGTGGTTTCAGCTTCCTCGACGCGACGGACTAGAATCCGGTCGTGAAGGGGGGTAAACTTAGTAGCCATAGTTGCTGACTCCTTTCGTTATGTCTAATTGTTTCTTTGGTTTAGATAGCAGGTGGAGCAGAATGCCGGACATTGTTAGCAGTCATGTCTTGCGAGTGCCAATTTTACGGGTGCAATGCGGGATTGTCAAGAGGAGGCACCAGTTCTTAGTCTTGGTGCTGAGTCTCAGGCTTCGGCTTTCAGGCCGCAGGTGTCAGGTCTCCGCTCTCGAGCTCTGTGCCGTCCGGCGGCGCAATTCGGCTGACAGGGTTCCACTGGGTGCTTAGAATATTGGGCACAGACTATGAAAAGAATCCGGGTGGTAGCGCTGGGACTGGTCTCAATCCTCCTTAGTTCGCCTTTGTGGGCTGGAGAGCCGATGGCGGCACTCAATTTTCTGGTGATCCGCGACCACAGCGGAAAGCCGGTACGGAATGCGGCGGTGGTGCTGCATCCGGTGAACGCGCGCGGGAAGCAGCAGCGTGGCGGGTACGAGTTGAAGACCGATAGCGAAGGGAAGACCAGCTTCGACGGTGTGCCGTACGGGAAGCTGCGCGTGCAGGTGCTGGCCCCGGGATTCCAGACGTTTGGTGAGGATTACGACGTCGAGGGCCCGACCCTGGATATCACGGTGCGGTTGAAGCGTCCGCAGGGGCAGTATTCGATTTACGAGGATCATCCGGGAGACGCAAAGAAGGATGCGCCGAAGGATACGGAGAAGAAGGATCCGGGCGATGGCGGCGGCAAGCCGCAGTAGGGCGGTCGTTAGTCCTTGGCTGGTGGTTCGTTGGCATAAAAACCCTCGTCGTCGGTTGTCGGCAAGAATCTCTGGAGAGCGATTTGGAATGGACTATCTTTTGAAGACTGAGGCTTCGGTTTATTCGTTTGCGGATTTGCAGCGCGACAAGACTACTGTTTGGGATGGCGTCACCAATCCGGTGGCGTTGCGGAATTTGCGTGCTATGAAACCGGGAGAGCGGTTGGTGATTTACCACACGGGAGATGAGAAGTGCGCGGTGGGGACGGCTTCGGTGGTTTCGGTCGAAGTGACCGATCCGAAAGTGCCTCAGGTAAAGATTAGGGTGGGGAAGGCGATTGGCACGCCGAAGACTTTGGCGGAGATCAAGGGGAGCAAGTTGTTTGCGGATTCGGCGCTGGTGCGGCAGGGGAGACTGTCGGTGGTGCCGTTGAGCCCAGCACAGCTTGGGTTTTTGACGGGCGAGTGAAGTTAGCGGTTGGCTGTTGGGTTGTTGCTCTTCTTTATTTGAGGTTCGAGTATTTTCAGGCGTCCGTTCCGGGACGCTGTTTTTTTGCTTGGGGGCTTCCCGCCACTGAAGTGGCGGGCTATTCTCGGGTGCCCCGACGGGCGCGTGGCTCTCTCCCGGAAAACTGAAGCGGTGTTTTCTTCGCGGCTCCTAGACTAAGACTAGTGCAGATGACGGAAGCGTCAGTGCATTTCGGCGTTCTTTGAGAAAAAAGTGATAGGCGGTGGTGGCGATGGAAAGAAACGCAGAGTCCCTCGACTCCGCATTCCGGATCGCACGCGATCCGGCGTGCTCCGCTCGGGATGACAGGTTTGAGTTCTGCGGCGTACGGGCACTGGAGCGGGGATGGGGAGCGAAAGGGCTTGTGCTTGACATATTCCTATATAGGAATATAAGCTAGTGGCGTGGCACGGGCGGCGACTACTTCGGATGCTTTTAATGCGGTGGCTGAACCTTGGCGGCGGGAGATTTTGAATTACCTGGCTCGCGAGGAACGCTCCGTGGGCGCGATCGTTGCCGGGCTTCGGCTGGAACAGCCGTCGGTATCGAAGCATCTGCGGGTGCTGCGGGAGGTTGGG
>WNFQ01006747.1_pt1 | contig 13667 bp, 13 predicted proteins | sample 5400171 | NCBI WGS metagenome assembly WNFQ01 (sample SAMN13153356, study PRJNA577476) | soil metagenome | isolation source: 20 cm soil under Madrone tree | place: USA:California | collected 2016-06-14
CTGAATTTTCTTCGTGGCCTTCGTGTGCTTCGTGGTTAAATCACGCTGATGAGTTTGCCCTTGCGCAGTTTCATCGAAGTCCCAGCCGATTCGGATTTTCCGATTCAAAATCTGCCGTTCGGTGTGTTTCAACCGCGAGACGGTAAGTCGCGCGTGGGAGTCGCGATCGGCAATCTGATTGTTGATCTTTCGATCCTCGAGGAACTCGGCCATTTTCAGTCGCCTGAATTTCGAAACCGAAAAGTCTTTTCGGAAGATTCGCTCAACGGGTTTCTTGCGCTGGGCCGACCGGCATGGCGAAAGACGCGCGAGGTCCTTCAACATCTTCTCTCAGCTGAGACGACTGCCTTGCGTGACGACCCGCGGCTGCGGGAAAAAGTTTTCCACGCGCAGAAAGACGTGGTGATGAAACTGCCGGCACGGATCGGCAATTACACCGATTTCTATTCGTCGTATCATCACGCGCATAACGTCGGCACGATGTTGCGCGGGCCGGAGAACGCTCTGATGCCCAACTGGAAATGGTTACCCGTGGCGTATCATGGGCGCGCCAGCTCGGTAGTCATCAGCGGAACCGATGTCCGCCGGCCGAGCGGGCAGACCAAACCGCCGGATGCGGCGTCCCCAACTTTCGGTCCGACGAAAAGCCTCGATTACGAATTGGAAATGGCGTTCCTGATCGGGCCCGGCAATTCGTTAGGCGAATCGGTGCCGGTCGATCGCGCCGTGGATCACATCTTTGGTCTTGTTCTGATGAACGATTGGAGCGCGCGCGATCTTCAGGCGTGGGAATATCAGCCGCTTGGCCCTTTCCTGGCGAAAAATTTTTGCACCAGCATTTCGCCGTGGGTTGTCACGCTGGAAGCACTCGAACTCTTTCGAAAACCGCTATCGCTGCAGGATCCCGAGCCGCTGCCGTACTTGCGGGCGAAGAATGATTTCACGTTCGACATTCACCTTGAAGCCCGCTTGCAAACTTCATCAAGGGACGCGTCGCACGTCATTACACGCACAAATTTTCAAAATCTTTACTGGAGCATTGCGCAACAACTCGCCCATCACACCGTGAACGGTTGCAACCTGCAACCTGGCGATTTGCTCGCGAGCGGCACGATCAGTGGAGCAGGCGAAGAATCCCGCGGCTGCATGCTGGAATTGACCTGGCGCGGTGCGAACCCCCTCAAGCTACCAAACGGCGAAACCCGTAAATGGCTCGAAGACAGGGATACGCTCACCATCACCGGCTGGTGCCAGGGCGATGGGTATCGGGTTGGTTTCGGCGAAGTAAGCGGCCGCATTTTGGCGGCCGCCTGATATTTCCTTGTGGAAAATCGTAGGACGGGCGCTTCGCCGCCCACTCGCGCGATTTCCGATTCACATCAGCGCCGGCAAGCGAGGCGCTTGCCCTACAATGGCTGCAAGGCGCGACACCACGTTAGTACCGCACGCGCACCAAAAACAATCCTTCGGCAGGCGCGGCAAAACGAGCTGCGCCAGTGTGATCGGAGTTAAGGCGCGCAACAACATCCTCAATGCGTATTTTGCCAAGCGCGCATTTCACCAGCGAACCAACGATTAATCGTACCATCTTGTAAAGAAATCCATCGCCATCGAATTCGATCATCACACCAGGACCTTTTTGCCGGACCCGCACAGAATAAATCGTGCGGATCGTACTCTTTTCTCGCTCGCCACGGGACGAGTCCGTGTCGCCGCGGCGACCGGATTTGCCACGATTGGCAGCGAAGCCCGCGAAATCATGAGTGCCGACGAAATGTTTGGCCGACAACTTTAGTAGCTTCAGATCGAGCGAGTGCGGAACATGCCAGGCACGACCATATTCAAATGGAGGCAAAACAGGCGCTGACCAGATTCTGTAGCGATAAGTTTTTCCTTTCGCCGAAAGACGCGCGTGAAAATCGCTCGATACGTATTGGCAGCGCATCACGCGTATGGCTGGGGGCAGCAACGCATTGAGCGCTTCCGTCCAACGCGCGGGCGGCAAAACTTTGTTCGCAACATCGGCGTGTGCGCATTGCGCGAGCGCGTGAACACCGGCGTCTGTTCGTCCGGCAGCATGAACGCGCATAGGTCTGCCAGCAATGCGTTTAAACGCGCGCTCCAGATGATCCTGGATCGTGTTGCCGTGAGATTGGCTCTGCCATCCGGCGAATGGCGCGCCGTCGTAAGCGACGATCATCTTTAATCTTCGGGACATGGCGATCTATAGGAGTCGGCACACCGCAATGACAGTATGCCAAAGCGACGCGATGACGCGTGCGCACTCTAAAAGCTTGCGCGAAACAGTGGAGGTGCCTGTTGGATTTCGCACGAAGTGCTTTGGGAGTGCGATGCGTCGTCGCATCGCTTTCGTGTTGTAGTGTCTGCACGCACCTTAGCAACTAGTGATAACTGATGAGTGGCTGCCCGGCGCTAAGTATTGCTGATCACCTATCACTGGTCTCTTTGGCTGCCGCGTTCGCGACGCGCCTGTCCAAGTAGCTCTGCAAAATCATTTGGGCTGCTACTTGATCTACGTAGCGCCGAGTCTGCCGCGTTTTCTTGCCTGCGTCGCGGAGCGCCCGATGCGCTGCTACGGTGGTTAGCCGTTCGTCCCAAGTGACAACCGGGCACGGGAGAATCGCACGCAGCTTTTCCACAAACTGGAGGACTTCGGTCGCGGCGGCGCCGAGTTGCCCATTCATCTGACGGGGTAGACCCGCAACGACGTGATCAACTTTCTTTTCCCGCACGATGTCCGCAACGCGCGATGCCGTCTGCTCGTTGGCTGGGATTGTTTCCAGTGGATGCGCCAGCAACTGTAACTCGTCAGAGATCGCCGCGCCGATACGTGCTCGCCCAAAATCGAGACCTAAAATCGGATTCATTGCGCATCCAAATTTATTGCGCTTCCGGCGGAATTTTGCCGATAAGCTCCTTGATCCGTTCAGCTTCGTGTCTGTGACAAATCAAAAGCGCGTCTTGCGTCCGCACGACAATCAGGTCTCGAACTCCGAGGAGCGCGACCGTTGTGCCGTCTTCCTCGAACACGATGTTATTGCTCGAATCGAGCGCGGTAATGATGCGGTTCGCGGCATTTCCGTGTTTGTCCTTTTCAAAGTAATTCGCCACGGCTCTCCAGCTTCCGATATCGTCCCAATCAAAGCTGGCTTCCACGACAAGAACGCGGTCGGCCTTTTCCATGATCGCGTAATCGAGTGAGATGCGCGGCAGTTTACTAAAGCGCTCACGCAAACCCTTCTCGAAATTTCCCGGAGCCCGAACCTGGGAAATGAAATCAGCCAGTTCCGGCGCGTGACGATTGAATTCGCGGATCACGGTAGGCACCGACCAAACGAACATCCCCGCGTTCCACCGGAAATTTCCTTTTCGCAAAAACGATTCAGCCAGATCGAGGTTGGGTTTTTCGCGAAAGCGCAGCACCCGATGAATCGCATCGTTGTCGGCGCGATTGCGCAAATGGACCGGCTTACCTTGCTCGATGTAGCCGAATCCGGGACATGCCCACGTTGGCTTAATACCGATCGTTACAAGCTCACTTGTCTCCTCGGCGGCGTCGGCAGCCAGAGCGAGTGTTTCCTGAAAAGCCGTTCGGTTTACGATCACGTGATCGGCGGGAAGCACTAGCATGATGGCCGCATGATCACGAGTTGCCACCCAACCGGTGCCGAGCGCGACAGCAGCAGCAGTGTCGCGTTTGGCTGGCTCGGCTACAATGTTCTCCTTTGGAAAATTCCCGACCAGTTTGCGAACCGCGCTTTCCTGTTCTGCATTCGTGAGGATCAGAATGCGCTCTCGCGCGACAACGCCCTCAAGGCGCTCCAAGGTTTCTTCGAGCAGAGTTTTATTTGAGACGAGGCGCAGCAGTTGCTTGGGCCGCGCCCGCCGGCTTAAGGGCCAAAAGCGTTCACCGCTGCCGCCGGCGAGGATGAGCGCGTAGATCGAATTGGACATGTCGATGCGAAAATGGGAGGATCTTTTTGGTCGCGAAATTGCCGTTTCTTTTTCCCAAACGCGACGTATATGGTAGGCGATGTCTTTCCCCATATCCATTTCAAAAACTGCCGAACAGCTTCCGGTTGATCCGCTGCTTGTCGTCACGCGCACCGCTATCGGTCTTGGCCTCGGGTTGTTGATGGCCGATAAAATCAAACCCTCGATTCGGCAGGCAGCAGCGATTGCGCTTGTTGCAATTGGTGCTTTGGCGGCGGCGCCGTGGCTGGTGAAAATCGCCTTGGGACAGATTAATCGACCGGAATCCGAATGGGGCAGCCGCGCCCGCTTGCGTTCGATTCGCGGCGATTCCGGTTACAGTTCCGATTCAGAATTCTATTGATCGACGGGCGCCGGCATTGCAGGAATCGGCGGTCAAGATCCGGCGACAGCAGGCGCCTATACAAATGCTTCGGCAACCGAATCGGCCAATGCTTTGCCTTTTTGAGTGAGCACGAAATTGCCGTCCGATTCTTGAAGCAGCCCGAGCGCGATAAACTCATTCGTTTGCGCCGGGAAACGTTTCAAATCCGCAGCGGAAACTCCGTCGCGCGTACGCAGCGCGAGCGCGATTCGCTCCATCCGTTTCATTTCCTCCGTGAGATTTTCGGCTGATGCACATGGTGATTGACCGCAGAGAACGCGATGAATGTAGCCGCGATAATCACACACATTCTGCCACCGGCGCATATCTACAGTTGAAACAGCACTCGGGCCGATGCCGAGATAATCTTTGCCCAGCCAATAGGCGCGGTTGTGGCCTGATGAAAACCCTGGCCTAGCGTAATTTGAAATTTCGTAATGCTCGTAGCCGGCATCTTCCAACATTGACATAGCCGTCTCAAAAAACTCAGCGTCCCCGTCGGCGTCCTGCTGAAATTCGCCGCGCGCGTGACGCAAAAAAAACTCCGTGTCCTCCTCAAACGTGAGGCAATAGGCAGAGATATGATCAGGTTCGAGCGCGATTGTTTTTTGTAGCGTCGCCTTCCATTGTTCGATTGTCTGGCCTGGTAATCCGAACATTAAGAATCCGGCTTCACGCAGAATACAAAATGATTGCTGCGCTTGTTGGGCGCTGTGTTCTCGCCCCAGAACGTTCAGCAGCTTGTCATCCCACGACTGAACACCAAGACTGATTCGGGTTACTCCCAGCTTGCAAAGAAGAGTTGCCTTTCGAGCTGACACGCTCCCGGGGTTCGCTTCGATTGTCCACTCCTCAAGAGATGAGAGATCGATCCGTTCGCGAAAGCCTTCGAGCAAGAATTCCAATTGCGCAGTTGTAAGAGCTGTCGGAGTGCCGCCACCGAAGTAGATCGTCGATGGAGCAAGCAAGGAACGGCGGTCTCTAGTCCGCCGTGGGGAACTGAAGATCGCCGCTCCTTGATATTGTTCCAGTTCGCTCAATATCGCTTCGCAAAATCGCCACGTCTGCGAACGGTCGAGCAAATCCTTGTAGAACGCGCAGTAGGGACAGATACGCGCGCAGAAGGGGATGTGAACGTAGATATGTCGGATCATATCATTTTTCTAAGTGTCATTCCGAGCGGAGCGAGGAACCTCTCATAGAATTTTGGATCATCTTCCTACTTAGCGTGTGCCAAAGCTTCGCAGGCGAGGTCCTTCTCCCGCGACTGCGGGATCAGGATGACCGCGAGTTGAGTACGAGAGTTGTGATTCGCGCTGTTACTCATAAAATCCGTCTGCCACTGTGAAGCGATCTTGCTGATGCGAAACGTAGCCCTCCTTCTGTTTAGCGCCGTTACCTCCGGGCTGGCGCAAGCGCCCCAGACCGAGCCGACACCTTCGACTGTGTATGCTGTGCATGATCCGCGCTCAATCAAAGATTACAATACGAACCCTCGCGTCGTGCGTGAAATGGTAAACCGGCTCGTGGTCGCTGCCACCGGACAGGCTGACGTGGCGAAAGCTTGGGCGTCGCTCGTTTCCCCAGACGACACGATTGGAATCAAAATCTGCGCAGCGGGCGGCGACCTCTTCACTACGCACCACGATATTGTGAATGCGATTGTGGATGGGCTCGTGGCCGCCGGCCATCCTCGCAAAGGCATAATTGTTTGGGATCGGTCTCTTGGCGGAATCAAGGGCGCGGGTTATAAGCCAGGAATTGATGGTTACCAGCTACAGGCAATCGCGCCGCGCGATGGATATGACGCAAAAGCAATCCTTTCCGCGCCTTTAATTGGCAGACTAGTTTGGGGCGATTTCGATTACGTCGGTGACATAACGAAAGCGCCCTTTCTTTCTGATACTGAGAACACCAGCAATGTGAGTCATTTTTCGAAGATCCTTTCCACCGGAGTTACCAAGATCATCAATGTCCCGGTGATGAGTGTAAGTGAAACGAATGGAATCGCCGGTTGCATTTACAACATGACAATCCCGAACATCGACAACTGGCGTCGTTTTGCGCAAGGCTCCCGGTTTGGCGCGGAAAGTCTTGCAGAGATTTATTCTAACCCACTCATCGCAAAGAAAGTCGTCTTCAATTTGATGGACGGCCTGATTGCACAATATGCAGGCGGTCCGCAGCCGCAACCGAACTACGCCGTTCATAATGCCACGCTGTACGCAAGCAAAGACCCGGTTGCCTTGGACGCCGTCGCGTTGACGCACCTGGAGGAATGGCGCGTGCGTACGAATCTGCGTGCGATCCGTCCAGTGGCGGCTTATGTCGACTTTGCCAGCCAGCTCGGCCTCGGTAACTCAGCGTCCAATCGGATCGAGGTAAGAAATATCGGGCGATGAATTTTCAGACTGCAGCCGGAGTCGCTGACACCGGCCATCGATCACGGCGGTTACTGACAGAGATTCTACGCTCGGTCTCCCGTTCATTTTACCTGTCGATCCGGCTTTTACCGGCGCAATTACGGGACCCGATTGCGCTTGCGTATTTGCTGGCGCGGGCAACAGACAGCGTTGCTGACACCACCGGAATTTCAGGTCGCGTACGAATCGAGACTCTGGAGATGCTCTCGGACGCGATTCAGGGCAAGGCTTCCCGCGATGTCGTTGTCGATCTGGTGGCGTCATTTATTCCGCTACAGGCAAACAACAGCGAACGAAAGCTGCTCGAGTCCTCGCCGGATTGTCTTAACTGGCTAGACCAAATCGACCAGGCAGATCGCAACGACATTCGCATGGTGCTGCAGAAAATTACCCGAGGCCAAATGCTCGATCTGCAACGGTTCGATAACCCGCAAGAAATTCGCGCGCTCGGCACCGCTGCCGATCTGGATGAATACACGTATCTGGTTGCCGGCTGTGCAGGTGAATTTTGGACGGGACTCTGTTTCAGGCATGTTCGAAATTTTGCAAGCCTGAGTGAGGACGAGATGCTGGCGCTCGGCAAACGCTACGGCATGGCGCTTCAGTTGATCAATGTGCTGCGCGATGCCGGATCCGATCTTCGAGCCGGCAGATGTTATTTCCCGGAATACGAATTGGACGCGGCGCATCTGACTGCATCGCAGATTCTTTCCGAGCCAGAACGCTTTCAGCCCATTTATCGAGCCTGGCTGGCGAAGGCAAAGGCCGGACTCGAGTGCGGCATCCAATACTCGCGCGCGATTGAAAACCGCCGTGTGCGCGCTGCAACAGTTCTGCCGGCATTGATCGGCGCCCGCACACTTTCTCTTTTGGAGAATGCTGGATCCGCGGCCTTGCAGCGCAAAGTGAAAGTCCCGCGCCACGAAGTGCGCGCGATGATTTTGCAGCTGGCCGTTACTTTAGCATCGCGCAAATCGATCGATGCGATGTTCGTGCGCTCTTACAAGAAATAGTTTCGCTGCCGATCGGTGATCGGTTGATCGAGTCGCTCCAGCACCTGCAACATATCTTCCCAGACTTTGCGTTTTTCCGAGGGTGCCTGGTTTCGAAGCAGGTAAGCAGGATGATACGTGATCATGAGCGGGATGTTGTTGTAAGCGTGCCAGCGGCCGCGCAGTTCGCGCATGGCCCCTCGCATTCCAAGCAGGCCTTCCACGGCGACTGCGCCGAGCGCGACCAAAACTTTCGGCTCGATGACATTGATCTGCTCCACCAGATAGGGCCGGCAGGTCTGCATCTCTGTCGGCGTCGGAGCGCGATTTCCAAAGCTTCCCGGCGGCGTGTCCGGCCGGCACTTAAGGATGTTCGCGATGTAAACATCTTCGCGGGTGAAATTCATCGCCTTCAGAATTCTTGTCAGCAATTGTCCGGCGCGTCCGACAAATGGTTCGCCTTGCCGATCCTCATCGACTCCGGGCGCTTCGCCGATAAACATTAAGTCCGCGTCCGGATTTCCGACGCCGAAAACGGTTTGTGTGCGCGAGCAGGCGAGATGCGCGCATTTCGTGCAAGCGCATACCCGTTCGCGAATCGGCTCGAGTAACTCTGCTTTGTTCAGCGCGCCTCGTTGTAGCCGTTGCCCTGCGGGTAACGCGTGGGCTTCCCACCCGCCTTCGTCAGACTTTGGCGTGGCAAGCAGGGAAGCGGCTACAGGATTAGCCGTTTGCAGTTGCGCCAACGTTCTTCTCGATGCGCGTGGCGCGCGATCGCTTGACTCTCGAATTTTCTCCAGCGTTGCGATAACGAAATCGAGAGCTGGCTCTGTCATTTGCGGCGATCATCCAAAATTTTACGCGCAGACGCAATTTTTTTCGGCACATAGGCTTGTAGCCTGTGCGGCCCGCGCGGCTTGTAGCCCGCGGTCATTCCGAAAGCCTTCGCGATGCTTTTTCGAATCAACGGACATCATGCCCGTTGGGCGCACAGCCAGAATGGCTATGTTCCGACTCAGCGATGAGCGCGCGGCTTAGCGATTACGATTACGACCTGCCGCCGGAGTTGATTGCACAGCGCCCGCTTGAGCGTCGCGAAGATGCGCGCATGATGGTGCTGCACCGCGCCGCGCAGACGATTGAACATCGGCAATTTCGCGAACTAAAAACATTTCTGCGGGCGGGCGACCTGCTTGTCTTGAACGACACGCGTGTTCTCGCAGCGCGAAGATTCTCCGATGATGGTGCGATTGAATTTTTGTTTCTGGAACGCCTCGGCCCGAAGCGCTGGAAATGTATGGTCAAGCCGGGGCGCAAAATGCGCCTTGGCGCCACGGCAAAGATCGACAACATCAGTTTGCGGGTTGAGGAGATCACAACGGATGGAGAACGCATTGTGGCATTGGACCAGGATGTCGATCTCTACGCTGGCGGTTCCATGCCGTTGCCGCCGTATATCGACCGGCCCAGCGATGAAAAGGACGCATCACGTTACCAAACTGTTTTCGCGCATGCCGCTGGGGCGATTGCAGCGCCTACGGCCGGTCTTCATTTCACTTCGGAAATTTTGCGTGAGATCCCGCATACATTTGTAACGTTGCACGTGGGTCCCGGAACATTTTTCCCGGTGCGATCCGAAGACATCACTGAGCATCGCATGCATGCGGAGCGCTTCTTCATTTCGCCAGAAGCCGCAGACAAGGTCAATAGCGCGCGCCGGATCATCGCAGTCGGAACAACCACATTGCGCGTCCTGGAAACAGTGGCGGTTGAAACTCGACTGCTTAAAGCAGTCAAGTTTAACAAGCGGCAGATTGAGTCGCAGTCGGGTGAGACTGAGCTGTTCATCTATCCGCCTTACCACTTTCGAGCAGTGGATGTTCTGCTAACGAATTTTCATCTGCCGCGCTCGACTTTGCTAATGCTGGTGAGCGCGTTTGCAGGGCGCGAATTTTTGCTCCGTGCCTATGAGCAAGCGATTCGCGACCGCTATCGCTTTTACAGCTACGGCGATTGCATGCTGATTTTGTAGAAAAAGCTACCGGCTCGCCTTGGGAGGAAGTGGATTCGTTGCAACCGCTACCACAGCATCATTTCGCCCATAGGCGAAGCGGCTGCCATCTGCCGAGAACGCGAGCGAGCTAACGCCTCTCCCAGCATAGCCCAGCTCCTGGTCATAAAAGAGCTGCAACGTCCAATCAGAAACGCGCCAAAATTGGAGTTGGCTCTGCCCTCCCAGAGCCAGGTAGTGACCATCGGGGGTAAAAGCAAGCGCCTGGTTCTGATCCGACAAGGTTGCTACCTGCATCCAGTCCGAAGTCCGGTAAACGTGGATGGGATTCGAGGTGATCGTGAGAAGCGTTCCATCCGGAGAAAATCGGGTCAGCCCAACGACGGGAAAACTGCGAACAAAAGCGCCATCAGAAACGTGCCAGACCGCTGGCACTCCTTCGCAAGTAGCGGAGAGGAGTGCGTCATTGGCTGAAAAATTGATGCCTTGGAACGGCCCAAAAAGGTTTAGGCCGGACAACTCCCGTAGAAGGGTCCAATTTGAGACGTTCCACAACTTGATCACATCGTTATTCCCATCGAAGAAAGCGCCGGAAGCCAACAAGGTTCCATCGTGTGAAAAGGCGAGACCTGTAATGTAGTTTGTGTGGCCAACCAAGGTTTGCACGAGCGTGCCGTCGGATAGGCGATAGATTTTCACGGTGTTATTGGCCCCGGGCAAGGCGAGCAGTTGTCCATCTGGCGAGAGCGCCATCGTCGTCACAGAAGCGGTCGTGTTGATTGTGCTCAAAAATCTGCCATTCAATGCGTCCCAAAACCGTGCGGTAGTATCCGCGCCGCTGATCAATCGACCGTTCGGCGTGAATATCACCTCATTGATCGAGTTCGAATGGTTAGTGAGTGTCGATAGCAAGCCACTAATCGGGCTCGCGCGTTGAGATGGGGGCGCCCAGAGTTTGATCGCGAACTCGGGATACCAGCTTCCGGAAGCGAGCGTCCCGCCATCCGGGGCGAAGGCAAGCGTAAGTACCAGGGCGGTGTGCCCGAGGAATGTATCGACTAACACGCCCCGCTCCGGATCCCAAAGTTTGATGCTTCCATCCCGGGCGCCCGACGCCAGAGACATTCCGTCCGGTGCGAAGGCAACGGGATAAACATTGCTGCCATGGGACAGCGAGAAGAGCAGGCTTCCGTCGATGACGTTCCAAATCCGGACGGTTTGGTCCCAGCTTCCTGTCGCCAGCCTGGCGCTGTTAGGCGAAAACGCAAGCGAGAGCACAAGGTTCGTATGCCCGGTCAATGTTCGTTCGACTCCCCAATCTGAAGTTCGATAGAGCTTGGCGGTCATGTCATCGCTCGCGCTGGCAAGCCGCTGGCCGTCAGGAGAGAAAGCGACCGCGTTTACCTTCTGCGTATGATCGGAACGACTGGTAACCAAGGTTCCATTCGCCACTCGCCAGACCTTCACCAATCGGTCCGAGCTTCCACTGGCCAGGTATTGCCCGTCAGGCGAAAAAGCAACGGAGTTCACACCGGTGGCAGTGATGTCCCCCGATCCATACCCGGTGAGGGTTTGCACTGGCACGCCATCGGAGATCCTCCAAATCTGAACGGCGCCAAAGTAAAAATGAGAATTCCCATTGAATAGCTGGACTCCCGCTGCGAGCAACTTACCGTCCGAAGAGACAGCGACTGAACGAACATCAGTTAACTGCGCATTGATATTGTACGGAATAGCGAGGCTCTTGATGAAAGTGCCGTCCCGCTGCCAGAGTTTGATGGTTAGATCGCCGCTTCCGGAAACGAGCAACTGGCCATCGGGCGAATAAGCGACGGAATTGACGGAGAAGCTATGGCCGCCCTTGGCCCAGATGATGTCAGGACGGCCTTGAGACAAGGCGACGGTCGGGAGCGTAGTGAGCAAGATCGACGCGATCAAGCGCCAGCCGCCAAAACGATTCTTGCCCAAGGCTTTCATGGGCTCCTCAGATTTCATATCCACTCACTTGTTCAGGAACACGTCAAGGATATTCGGATGCCTTGCCAGTCAGAAGGACGCGTCTCACGGCGCACCGACTTGCGCGTTGTGGTATTCTCCGCAGAAATGGCCGACGAACCGAGAGGCGAGCTGGTGATTCAAACCATTGCCATGCCGAAGGACACAAATCCAAAGGGCGACATTTTCGGCGGATGGTTAACCTCGCAAATGGACCTTGGCAGCGGAATTCTCGCCGCGAAAACTGCGCAGGCGCGAGTTGTTACTGTGGCAATGGAAGGAATGTCGTTTCTCGAACCCGTGCGGGTAGGGGATACCGTCCGGTGTTATGCGCGAGTGGAGAAAATTGGGCGGACTTCGATGACGATTCCGGTGGAGGTGTGGGTAACACGTTACATGACCGGCGAGGAGCGCCGGGTTACACACGGCGTCTTTACTCTCGTGGCTGTTGATGAATCCGGGAAACCGATTCCGGTGAAGAGGAATGAACCACGAATAGACACGAATTGACACAAATGAAGATCGAGGTCACACAAGCGAGTTTGCCAATGGATTCCTGTTTATTGGTGTTCATTCGTGGTTAAAACAACCTCGTTATTTTTCCGATGACGCAGTTCGCCTACCTTTTCGAACGCTTCCCATCCTTCGGACAAACCTTCTGCTACCGGGAAGTAGCAGAGCTTGCGCGGCAGGGCATCGCGCCGCCGATTTTCTCCATTCGCAATGCGAAAGACGAACCGCCGCAGGATTGGGATACACGGATGGTACAACGTGTCCATTATCTTCCTGAGGAGAAGGAATTGCTGGATGATGTCCGGCGGGCTTCGAAAAAACGAAAGCTCACTTCAGAAATTATCGCCGCTCTCGATGAATGGGGACGGCGCACTGATTTCCTTCGGCTCTATCAGGCTGTTTACGTTGGGCTGCGCCTGCAACAAATGGGGATTCGTCATGTTCACGCGCACTTCGCGGGAATGGCCGCGCGCACGGCTTTCTGGATCCATAAATTTTTTTCCATCACTTTTAGTTTTACCGCGCATGCCAACGACATTTTTGCGCCGCGAAGTTTCGAGATCGGACTTGATAAGCTTGTCGATGCAGCGCGCGTAATCGTTACAGAGACCGACTACGCCTCGCAATTTTTGCGAGAGCGATTTCCAAAACGCGGCGATCGCATCCATCGCATTTACAACGGTCTGAATCTCGCCGAATTCGGACGCTCGGATTTTTCCTCTACTCCGCCTTTGATCATCGCAGTCGGTCGTTTGATTTCAAAAAAAGGATTCGCGAATTTGATTCGCGCCTGCGGATTGCTTGCAGAGGGCGGAAAATCATTCCGATGCGAGATCATTGGCGAAGGCCCGCTCGAAAACGAATTGCGCGAGCAGATCAAACAGCTCGATCTGCAAAATCACGAGGGCGGGATGGACAATCTTCCCACGGTGATCATGGAAGCGATGGCGACGGGACTGCCGGTCATCTCGACCAACGTCAGCGGCATTCCAGAAATGGTTGTTCAAAACGAAACAGGTTTTCTGGTGCGACCGGGCGACGCAGTGGCGCTCGCTGGCGCAATCGAAAAAGTGATTGATGATCGTCCGTTAACGCAAAAACTTGGCCAGGCTGGTTACGAGCGTGCGCAGGAGCTTTTCTCGATTGAGAAAAATGTGCGCGACTTGCGCGCGCTGATTCTATAGCAGCGCTCTAGATTATGTTTAGCGCCAAAGGGCGCGCCGTTAATCTCGAGCTTGGGGCAACGCCCTAATATTCAATCACAGCGCGACCCGATGGTGGTAGGGCGCGTCACTCCGTGCGCGCCGTTGCACAACCCGAAGGCGGCGTGCAGAGCACTGCACGCCCTACCAGAG
>WNFQ01007074.1_pt1 | contig 13666 bp, 10 predicted proteins | sample 5400171 | NCBI WGS metagenome assembly WNFQ01 (sample SAMN13153356, study PRJNA577476) | soil metagenome | isolation source: 20 cm soil under Madrone tree | place: USA:California | collected 2016-06-14
TGCCGCGTATCTTCAGCCGCGATTAGATCGGCTGATTTCAGCGCCTCAACAGCACGCAGCGTGATATCGCCCAAATTGCCAATTGGTGTGGCGACGACGTAAAGCATTCCGCATCATCCATTCAAAATCGGTCGTTGGCTATCGAACCATCCGGGTGTTTCATTTCAACAAAGCCGATGTGCGGCCAGAAAACGAATCCGTAACGGAGGGTAAAATGAGAACAAGCTCTTATTTATTGACCCTGTCGATCCTAGCTTTAGTCGGTTGTGTGGGAGAACCAACTACGGTGACGACCACAACGACACAGGAAGTAACGACCACAGGCCCCGCTCGAGAGGTCGTGGTGACCCGAGCGCCGCCGCCGATTCGCGTTGAAACTCAGACCGGGGCGCCTGGACCTGGATACTTCTGGACGAGAGGTTATTGGCGATGGACTGGAACAACCTACGTGTGGGTGCCGGGCACTTGGGTAGTCCGCCCAAGACCAGCCGCCGTTTGGGTGGAAGGCCATTGGGTGCCTCGTTACGGCGGATACGTATGGGTCCCGGGGCACTGGCAGTAGCCCGAGACGGTAATCGTTACCAGCCTAGAATCTTTGCGAAAATCAGCGGCGCCACGATGGTTGCGTCCGATTCGATGATGAATTTCGGAGTGTCGACGCTGAGTTTTCCCCACGTAATCTTCTCGTTCGGCACCGCGCCCGAGTACGATCCGAAGCTGGTCGTCGAATCGCTGATCTGGCAAAAATAACTCCACTCTGGCACGGGCTCGCGGACAACGTCCTGGTTCAACATCGGCACAACACAAATTGGGAAATCGCCAGCGATGCCACCGCCGATTTGGAAAAAGCCGATGGCTAAATCCTGCGACACGCTGCGATACCATTCTGCGAGCGCCATCATGTATTCAATTCCGGAACGAATAGTGTGGACATCACTAATTGCTCCCGTGATGCAACGTGCGGCGTAGATATTTCCCAGGGTGGAATCTTCCCAGCCAGGCACAAACATTGGAAGATCCTTGTGCGCAGCGGCGATCATCCAACTATCGGCAGGATCGATTTCATAAAACTTCTTGAGCCGGCATTCTCGGAGGATTTTGAAAAGGAACTCATGCGGAAAGCCGCGCTCTTTTTTCTGCGCAGCGGAAACCCATTCGTCGATTACCACTCGTTCGATGCGGCGAATAGCTTCCTCTTCCGGAATGCACGTGTCTGTGACTCGATTTAGATGACGATCGAGCAGCTCTTCTTCCTGTTGCGGAGTCAGCTCACGATAATTCGGCAGGCGGACATACTGGGTGCGCGCAACCAGATTAAAAAGATCCTCCTCCAGATTCGCTCCGGTGCAGGTGATGGCATGGACTTTGTCCTGGCGAATCATTTCCCCCAGAGAGACGCCCAGTTCCGCCGTGCTCATCGCTCCTGCGAGTGTGATCATCATTTTTCCACCTCGATCGAGGTGAGCGATGTAGGCGTCGGCAGCGTCTTTCAAGACAGCGGCGTTAAAATGCCGGTAGTGGCGATCAATGAACTGGCTAATGCTGCCCATCTTCACTTCCAACTTTTCCATTCAGGCCCACTCGCTTTTGATGCAAAACTTTTACCGAGGCAGTCAAGCGCTAATCGCGCCTTTCCCGAAAATTTCTTTACGGTACGGCGGCAAGGATCGGCGCTGCCAGGATTTCCGGTGTTATGCCCAGCAAAAGAACTGTTGCCGCAAGCACAGCTACCGTGGCTCGCGACAGCAGAGCCGGCGGGACACCGACGTGTCGCGAGGAGGCGAGCACAGGTTCATCAACGAAAATCGCCTTCAACACAATCAGGTAGTAGTAAAGCGAGATAAAGCTGCCGAAAAGCGCGACCGCCACGAGCCAGAGCAAGCCGTGGTTTGCACCGGGGCGAAGCGCAACACTGAAAAGATAAAATTTTCCAAAAAACCCGGCGAGCGGCGGTATCCCTGCCAGTGACAACATGAAGACAGACATGCATCCCGCAAGCAGGGGCGATCTGGAACTTAATCCGGCAAAGTTTGAGAAATCGTCGCCGCCGGTTTCGCGCCGCACCATGGCGACGACGCCGAATGCACCGACGAGTGTGATAGCATAGATGGTGGCGTAAAATAATGCGGCGGAAAATCCGGTGCGATCGCCGGAGACCAGTCCAATGAGTGTATATCCAGCATGCGCCACCGCGGAGTAGGCAAGCAGTCTGCGCACATTTGATTGCGCAAGCGCGACGAGATTTCCAAGCAATATCGATAATGCTGCCAGCGCGGCGAGCACGGGCGACCAACCTGCAACCATCGCATGCCATGCGGCGCTTCCGTGAAAATGAGCAAACCCGACCAGCACAATCTTTCCCAGTACCACAAATGACGCGACCTTGGAGGCTGACGCAATAAACGCTGAGCTGGGGACCGGCGCTCCCTGATACGCATCGGGCGCCCAGAGGTGAAATGGTGCCGCAGCAATTTTGAAGGCGAAGCCTATGAGCGTCATCACAATCCCAACGGCTAGCAACGGTTCGACCGATACGGTCGCCAGTTTCTCCGAAACCGCCGCAAGGCTGGTGGTGCCCGACATTCCGTAGATCAAGCTGATCCCGAAGAGTGTGAAAGCGCTGGAGGTGCTGCCGAACAGGAAATATTTCAGGCCGGCTTCCGCCGAACGCACATCCATCTTGTCGAATGCCGTCATCACATAGAGCGACAAGCCGAGCAGTTCGAGTCCGATGAAAATCATGAGTAGCTCCTCGCTGCCGACGAGCAGCATCAGGCCAACTGTTGCAAATAGAACAAGCGCCAGATATTCACCCGGATGACGCAACGACTTTTCTGACGTCGTCAGGAGGACTGTGAAGAAAGCCAGGGCGATACAGATAATTTTGAACAGCGACGTCAGCGGCGTGATCACAAGCATCCCGCTAAAAAGGGTCGCATTGCGTGGCAACATCAGCACTGTGCCGATCGCGACCGCGAGCCCGAACGCGGCAACCGCAGAACAAATCCCCGTGGCGGTGGACGTGTCGTTCGCGCTTTGAGCAGGCTTCGCCGTGGAGACTGTTGCGGTCAATTTCACGCGTCCGGTCACAAGCCCAATCGAAAGAACCGCCAGCGCCGTTATGACTACGATCGTCTCGGGCAACGCGAGCTTCAGCAGTTCGAGATAAGACATTGTCAAGCCAGCGGCTTTCATTTGAGAAACCTCATTGCCTCCACTGCCGGCATAATGCGGTCGAGCAACAATTTTGGATAAACTCCCACTACGAACGTCGTGAACATGAGCAGGCAAGCGCCGCATTTTTCCGCGGTTGTGATAGGCTGTTGCTCATTCCAATCTAGATCGAGCGCCACGCGAGCTTGCTGCAAGTGGACGTCTGGCTTTGTCTCGCCGAAGAACGATTGCTTTAACGCGCGCAAGGTGAACGCGGCGACGAGCACCATGCCGGCACCTGTGATCCAAACTGCCAGCGGATAAGTTTTCGATGCGCCAATAAGAATTGTGATCTCGGCCGCGAATCCACTGAAACCGGGTATGCCCATCGACGCGGCTGCCGCGATGACAAAGGTGAACGCGGCAAATGGCAAAGCACGCCCCAGATTCAGACCGGCGAGCGCATCGAGGTCGCGCGTATGTGTGCGGCGATAAATCATGCGTCCAGCGACGGCAAACAAAAGGGACGCGATAACGCCGTGTGAAAACATTTGCAGTACTGCCCCTGAAACGCTCAGCGCGGTTGCCGCGCCCAGACCGAGCAAGACGAAGCCCATGTGGCTGACACTCGAATAACCGATAACGAATTTCAGATCACGCTGGCGGAGCGCCACCGCCGCGGCGTAAACAATTCCAACGACTGCCAGAAAGACGATCCATTTGCTCCACATTTGGAAGCCCTGTGGAAAGAGATTCATCGCTACGCGCAGTCCTGCATACGAGCCAAGTTTCATAACTATCCCGGCTAGAAGCATCGAGCCGGCTGTAGGCGCAGCGACGTGCCCCGTCGGCGCCCATGTATGCAGCGGCCAGATTCCGGCGAGTACAGCGAAACCGAGAAATAACACGGGAAATGCCCACGATTGCAGTTGCGGCGAAAATTGGAATTGCGACAACTGATTCAGATCCAGCGATCCGGCGGTTACGTACCCGGTAAGGATCCCGATGAATACGAGCATGCCGCCAAAAAACGAATAGAGCGTCAGCTTCATCGCCCCGTATTCCTTGTTGGTCGATCCGAAGACGGCGATAAGAAAATACTTCGGCACAATCACCAGCTCGTAGAACGCGAAGAACAGAAACAAATCCGCGCTCAGAAAAACTCCGTAGCAGCCAGCCACCACGAGCAGTAACCAGAAGAAAAATTCGTTCTGCCGATGTTCGACGTCCCATGAAAACAAAACCGTGCTTACGGCGGAAATACCCGTGACAAGAACCATGGTGAGGCTGATGCCGTCGATCGCCAGATGGTAATTCATGCCCAGGGCGGGCACCCACGGCACGCGCACGATGGTTGTGAAGTGCGCAACGTCGGAAATCGGCGTGCGAACCAGCGCGATGAGACCAAGGGCAAGAGCTGCGATTGTTGTAAGCAGCGCGATCCATCGCGCAAACGCGCGCGGCAAAAGCAGCAGCAGCACTGCGCCTGTGAAGGTGATGTAAATCGTCCAGGCGATCATGCGCGTTTACGCGCCCGATAGCGGGGCGCCTTCTCGCGCACATGAAATCCGATCTCGCGGCGTGGTCTATCCGGCGGAGCCATCAACTGCCGGATCGCTTCGAGGATGGCATCGATTTCTTCATCATGCTTGCCAACACGCTGTTCAAGCTCCGAAAATTTTTTGGCAAGCTCGCGATTCGTCTCTAGGCTCTGACGCAGTTTCACAAATGCGCGCATGATCGCGCTGTTCACTTTGATCGCGCGTTCGCTGTTCAGCACGCTCGAGAGCATGGCGATACCCTGTTCTGTGAAAACATGGGGACGCGAGCGCCTCCGGCCGCCCCATCTTGATATTCCAAATTGGAATTTCAAGTTTGTAAGCTCTTCAGGCTTAAGCTCAAACATGAAATCCGAGGGAAAGCGGTCAGAATTCCGCTTCAGAGCCTTATTCAGGTTTCCCGTGGTCACGCCGTACAGGGCTGCAAGATCGGAATCAAGCAGCACTTTCTGTCCGCGGATCCATCGAATCGATTGCGCAATTCGCTCGATCGGAATGATCTCTTTGCTCATTGATTCACGCGAACAGCCGCGCCATTTGAGCGACGGTTGTGTTGAAAATGTTGAATAGGAACTGCGGTGCGATGCCGATGGTAAACATGACCAGTGTCACAGGGACAATCACGAGCTTTTCGCGCCGGAGAAGATCGGGAAAAGCGCCACAACTTTCTGCGAGTGGTCCGCTAAAGAGTGATTGCATTGCTCGCACGAAGACGATGGCTGTGACGAGAAGCCCGATCACAGCAATGGCCGTAAACGCGGCTGCGAGCGCGAAGGAGCCTTTGAAAATCAAAAACTCGCCGATGAATCCGTTCAATCCCGGCAGACCCAACGACGAAAACATCGCCACGCTCATCCACCCGCAGAGGAGCGGTGTCCGCTGCATCAGACCCCCGAAGTCGTCGATGCTCCGGCGGCTGCCGGACCGTTGTTCCAGCAAGCCAACGAAGTAGAAAAGCGTAGCCGCGGTGATGCCGTGGTTGAAAATTTGCATGAACACACCGCTCAGCGCGGCGTGCGTATCGATCCTGTCGGCAATGACGGGTGAGGCGGCTATGGCAAACAGAGCAAGCATGCAGTAACCGAGGTGATTGATCGACAGAAAGGACGCCCGTCAACACCATCGAGACGCCTGTAGGCGCCGTTTGATATGCGTCCGGCAGCCAGGTGTGAAACGGAAACAGCGGCACTTTTACTGCGAGGCCAACAAAGATTCCGGCAAACGCAAGCCACGCCACCTTGCCTGTGAGCAGACCGTTTTTGCCGAAGCCTGCAAGAGCGGCAAAATCGAAAGTGCCTTTCGCAAAATAAATTCCGAGAAACGAGAGCAACATCGCCACGCTGCCTAGGAACGTATAAACGAAAAACTTCGTCGCGGCGCGGTCCCGATTCTCGCCGCCCCATATTTTGATCAGCAGAAACGCAGGAATCAGGCTCATTTCGTAGAACAGGAACCAGAGAACAAAATTCTGGGCTGTGAACGTGCCGTAGAGGGCTGACTGCATCACCAGCATGATCGCGTAGAACGCGCGACTGCCGGTTGCAATGGGTTGCGCCAGAAATGCAAACGGGATGATCAAGGACGTAAGCAATACGAGCAGCAGACTCAAGCCGTCGATGCCAACCAGATATTCAGCGCCGACGGCGGGAATCCACGCATGGCGTTCGACGAACTGGAGTCCTGCAGCCGTGGCATCAAAATTCCGCCATAATGCTAAAGCGCATGCCGCGGAGATGACGTTGAACATTAAAGCGATTGGGCGACCACCGCCGTACGGCCAGGTGCAGACCGCGAGCGCTCCTATGAGCGGCACAAAAATAATCGCCGTAATCAAGCCAACCATGCGTAGAGGAGGAGCAACGCCAGCATTCCGATGGCTACCGCGCCGAGATAAGTTTGGATTTGTCCCGAGTGCGCACTGGACATCAAACGGCCCAAACCGCGCGCACCGGCGGTCGTCTCATCGACTCCGGCATTGATCCCGCGCTCATCAACGCCGGCCGTAAAGATTCCAAAAAGTTGACCGATAGCGCCAAATCCGCGCACCAAACCGTCCCAGAAATAGCGATCCATCCAGTCGGACAGACGTGCGGCCATCCAACTGAAGGCGATGACCGTGCGGTCGTAAAGTTCGTCGATCCACATTTTGTTCGCGAGAAACCGAAACAACGCAGGCTGCGCGTATTCCAGCGGGTCTATCTCCGCTGGCCGATTTCGATCTGACACACCAGCCTTGCGATACATCCAGACCCCGACGACGACACCTGCACTAACGAGTGCGAGCGAAACAAATAGCATCGGCTGAACCAAACCCGCGATCTCGAAGTGCACAGGTTCGCCGAGTAGATATCCGTGCAGCCAGGGCCACGCAGGCGTAAGCAATACGCTGAAAAAAATTGCGCAAAGCGCCAGCACGATCAGAGGCATCGTCATCACACGTGGGCTTTCGTGCGCATGTTCGGAAGAAGACCGTGCTTGACCGAAAAAGACATAGATCATTTGCCGAGTCATGTAGAGCGCGGTGAGAACGACGCCGGCCATCATTAGGTAATACGGTGCCGGCGACTTCGGCCAATGCGCCGTGACGTGAAGAATTTCTTCTTTCGTCCAGCCGCCCGAGAAAAAGAGCGGTACGCCGCTCAGCGCCATCATCCCGATGGCGTACGTCATAAATGTCACCGGCATGGGGCGCCGCAGACCGCCCATTTTGCGAATGTCCTGTTCGCCGTGGCATCCGTGGATCACAGAGCCTGCGCCGAGGAACAGAAGCGCTTTGAAAAAACCGTGCGCAAGGAGGTGCATGATTCCAGCCGGGACGCCGCCGACGCCCAATGAGACCATCATCAAACCAAGTTGCGACACGGTCGAATACGCCAGTATGCGTTTGATGTCTTCCTGCGCGATCGCGATGAGCGCGGCCATCAGCGCTGTGGTTACTCCGATCCACACCACGACGGTCAGTTGCGAGGTCACGCCGTTGATTGCGCCCAACGAGAAAAGCGGATAGACGCGTGCTACAAGGAACACTCCGGCGGCAACCATTGTCGCCGCGTGGATCAACGCGCTCACTGGCGTCGGACCTTCCATCGCGTCGGGTAGCCAGACATGCAGCGGGAATTGTCCGGACTTTCCTGCTGCACCGCAGAAGATTAGCAGCGCAATGAACGTGGCGCTTGCGCCGAGCATGGCCAGACCGGCACTTTCGAGGCAACCGTTTCCACCATCGTAAAAAAGCAGTGTGCCGCTGCGGCCGTAGAGCCACAGCATCCCGAGAAAAAAACCCATGTCGCCGATACGCGTGGTGATAAATGCCTTCTTTGCGGCAGCCGCAGCGCTCGGTTTTTCGATCCAGAACCCGATGAGTAAATACGATGCGAGCCCGACAAGTTCCCAAAAAATGAAAAGCAAAAGCAAACTATTTGCGACGACCAGGCCCAGCATCGCGCCGGAAAAAAACGAGAGGTACGCGAAAAAGCGGGTGAAATTTTTGTCATCGGCCATGTAGCCGACGCTAAAGACAAAAATGCAGAGCCCCACTAGCGCAATCATCACGAGCATCGCGGCAGCCAGCGGATCGAGAAGAAATCCGAGCCGCAAGACATGTTCGCCGAACGTGAACCAACTGAAATTTTGGACTGCCCGAAAGCCTTGGATTTTCAACGTCGGCAGGAACGCGATAATTGACATCGCGAGCACGGCGACTTGTCCAAGGACGGCCAGCGCCGCCGCAGTTTTGCGCCGCGCGTTCGACAAACTCAAGATTATCAGCGACGCGGCGAACGGCACCGCGGGGATCAACCAGAGGTGATCGATGATCCAGCCGCTCATTTTTTTGGCGACGGAAAACGCTCAACGCTCAACGTCCAACGCCCATTGTCCAACTCAGAATAGTTTCCGAGTTGAGTGTTGAGCGTTGAGCGTTGAGCGTTGAGCGTTTGCTTCATCTGTCTCGGCTATCCCTTGAGCTGGTCGTATTGATCGACGTTCGTTGTCCGATAATGCCGGTAAACGGCAATCACCATGGCAAGACCAACGGCGGCTTCGGCCGCGGCAATGGCAATAGAAAAAAGTGCGATCATAACGCCCGTTGGCGGCTGAGGGTGCGGACCAAAACGCCAGAACGCGATAAAATTCAGGTTTGCGGCTGCCAGCATGATTTCGATTCCAATGAGGATGAAGATAGCGTGTCGGCGACTCAATACCGCGAGCAGCCCAATCGAAAACAGAGCGGCAGAGATGATGAGAAGAACTTGGAGAGTGGGTGTCATCGCCTCTCCTCCATCACGAGGATAAGTGCACCGATCAGCGCGGCAGTCAGCAGAATCCCGACGCATTGCAACGGCCAGACGTAAGTAGTCATCAATGCCGCGCCAATTCGTTTGACCGTAAGCACTGCTATGTGGGGGGCTTCGATAGCAAGCGATTGCGTCTTCAAAATCGACCAGATCAGACTACCAAACACAGCGACAGCGACGATAGCCCCGCCCCAATTGAATCCGCGATCTTTCCCAACATCGCGACGCGTCAGGAGAATCGTAAAAACGACCAAGACCGCGACTGCACCAACGTAGATGAACACCAGCGCCAGACCGACAAATTCAGCGGACAGCAGAAAGAATAAAGCCGCGATACCGACAAATGAGGCAGCGAAACTGAGAGCCGCGTGCATCAAATTTCGCAGCGTCGCAGCCGCCAGCGCCGCGGCGACCGTGAATATGGCAATGATGATAAACGCGGCGCTGTTCATTCAGCGAAGCGATAAACCCGCGGCGCGAATTTTCTTCTCGTATCGAGCAACATCGACAAAACAGTGTAAACGATTGTGATCACGAAAAGCGACCACAGCCATCCGCGCAAACCGCGTCCGGCATAATGCCAGACCGCAGCTGCGATGATACACGTGAATGCCATCGGCAACATGAATTTCCACGCGAAATTCATGATCTGGTCGATGCGCGTGCGTGGGAGCGTCCCGCGAATCCAGATGTAAACGAATAGCAGCACACTCAGCTTTGCGAAAAACCAGGCGTAGGACGGAACAAACTCAAGCGCGCGCACAGGCGCATGCCAGCCACCCAGGAAAAGAGTTATGCCGAGACCGCTAATGGCAAACATGCCAATGTATTCGGCCATAAAAAACGTCGCGTACTTGAATCCGGAATATTCGGTCATATGACCGGCGACAATTTCCGATTCGCCTTCCGGCACATCGAACGGAGTGCGATTTGACTCCACAAGACCGGACACAAAAAAAAGAATGAACCCGGCTGCGCCCCATGGCGTAAAGACAAACCAGCGCGGCACCAAACCAAAAGTATATTCAGCCTGCGCAGCGACAATTCGGTCAGGCACGAGCGAGCCGACCACCATCACGACCGGAAGAACGCTGATAATGAGCGGCAGCTCGTAGCTGATCATTTGCGCGATGGCTCGCATTGCGCCTAGCATCGAATATTTGTTGTTGCTGCCCCAGCCGGCCATGAAGACGGCAAGTTCCGTAGTCGATCCAACGGCAAAGAAAAAAAGAATGCCGCCATCGATTGTAAACGGCGTCATATTCCGGCCATACGGAATCACGCCCAAGGTGAGGATCGCCACAGCGGCTATCAGGATCGGGGCAAGGAAATGCACGACCTTGTCGGCCCGCATCGGGACGATGTCTTCCTTGATCAGCATTTTGATACCGTCGGCGATTGGTTGAAAAAGACCGAACGGTCCCACACGATTTGGGCCGTATCGGTTCTGCATCCGTGCAAGAATTTTTCGTTCCAACACCGACATGAGTGCGAAAAGTGTGAGGAATACAGCGAGCAGCGCGAAAATATTGATCAAACTCGATACCACTTGAACCATCCAAGTGGGCAACCCCGCCAGCCACGAAAGCAGCCATTGTTTTGCGTTGAGGAAGACCTGGTCGATAGACTTGCTCATCCCGGATGAAGAAAACCGTTGATTGCAGGCTTAATCAAGGCATAACGCGGACGACTTTCGGCTTGAGGAGGGGTCGAAATGGCTCGGCCAGCATATTTTGTCTCTCCGTAGGCCGTTTTGGCTTTGCAGGAAGCTTCTGCCGCAGTACGTTCGGCGTGCGCCATGCGAACACTGGTCATGTTGCTCGCCGCTGTATTTGCGAGCGCCGGTTTGGTCAGTGGAGAAATAAAAACTCCACAGAATGTGCCGATTGAAATCACGTCCACCGGCGAGACGACCTATGAAAACGGGCTGGCAACAGCGCGCGACAACGTGGCGATTCACCTTGGCAACACGGACATTTACGCCGATTACGCGCAATACAATTCCACTACGCACGATGTGGAATTGAGAGGGCATGTGCGAATCTACCGCGATACGAGCTTCTACACCGCTGAAAGCGGCGTGTACAACACCGAAACAAAAAAGATCCGGACAACGACTGGGCGGACCGAGTCAGAGCCTTATTTTCTGACTGGCGCGGATGTGAACTCAATCTCGGAAAATGGTTATCTTGTACATAATGGCACTTTTACGACGCAGGATTCGGCGAAACCCGATTTCCATCTTCACGCACGGAAGATCCGCATTTATGAGAAGGACCGCGTCATTTTCCAATACGTGACGGCGTACGTCGGGAAGGTGCCGGTTTTCTGGTGGCCCTATCTCTATCAATCGCTCAGTGACACGTTCAGTTTTTCGATTTCACCCGCATATACGAGCACCTGGGGACCAGCCCTGCTGACTCAAGTAAATTTTCCGATTACGGACAACATCAAGGGGAGCCTTCGGCTCGATTACTTTGGACGTCGCGGGCCTGCCATCGGCTTCGATCCCGTTATCGATTATGGGAAGGACCAGAACAGTCAGGCGAAGATAAAAACCTTTTTTATTAATGACCAGAACCCGGATATAAATCAGACGGCCGAGGTGCGGCAGGAGGTTTCTGCCACGCGATACCGTCTCAGCTTGGAAGATAGGACAAACTTTACCGATGACATCTATGGCATCGCGAACATCACGAAGCTTAGCGATCAGTATGTGATGGAGGACTTCTATCCGGGCGAATTTCGCATTGATCCTGTTCCAGACAATGTGGTCGCACTGACGAAGACAAACCCTTTTTTTACCATCACGGGCATCGCGCGTTTTCAGGCGAACGAGTTCTTCACCACAACAGAGCGTTTGCCCGAAGTAGTGCTGGACATCAAGCGCCACGGCCTCTTTGGGGGACCCATTTTTTACGAGGGCGAGACCGGCTTTGCCAATTTGCAGCTACAATTCCCTGAAGGCTCGGGTTTCGAGAATTACGGCACCACTCGTTTCGACACTTTTCATCAACTAACTTATCCAAACACATATTTTGGCTGGCTTTCCATCGTGCCGCGGGTTGGCTATCGCGGCACCTATTATGGCAAGACATGGGATTTGGGATCCACAACCTTTGTGCCACCATCAAATCCCCTCGTACCTGACTTTATTCTGCCGCCCCCCACAACGGCTAATCCGGTCAAATTCGACGGAGACACGTTTCGCTCGGTGTTCAACACAGGCGCAGAAGCTTCCTTCAAGATCTCGCGGACTTGGGAGAATGTGCAAAGCCGCGCATGGGGATTGGACGGATTGATGCACGTGATCCAGCCCTTCACAGACTTTTCATACGTCAAAGAAGACGGACCTAATCCCACGGCCATTTTGGGGTTCGATCGATTTGAACCGTCCACACAACTGCGGGCGATCGACTTCCCTCAGTTTACGACGATCGACTCAATCGATAGTTGGACAGTGTGGCGGGTTGGCGTTCGCAATCGCCTGGAAACGCGGCGCGACGATCAAACATTCACCTGGCTCGAACTCGACACCTTCTTGGATGTGAACTTCGAGAATCCGTACGATCGCACCGACTACTCAAACTTCTTTAATAATCTCCGGTTTTCACCGCTGCCCTGGATGTCGTTTACGGTAAACTCGCAAGTGCCCGCTTTCGCGAAGGGTTTTACGGAGGTCGATACGCAGGCGAACATTCAGCCGCTATCCAATGTGCAATTGACCGTTGGACATCGTTATTTGAATGGCAATCCGTTTTTCCAGAACAGCAGCTTGTTTGTTGTCGGTGGATATTGTCGAATCAATGATAACTGGGGCGTTGGAGTTCAGGAAGTGTATGAAGCTACGACCGGCATCCTCGAGGAGCAGCGCTATTCTGTTTACCGCGATCTGTCGGCATGGGTAGCTTCGTTCGGGGGAGTGATACGCGATAACGGCGCAGTGAATCAATACGGCGTTCTATTTACCATAACACTTAAAGCATTCCCGAAATTTGGTTTTGACTTAAACTTCGACCCTACGTCCCAGGGCGAATGAGCGAAAGTTCCGGAATAACGCTGATGCCCCTGGCCCTGCGGCCACTTGTGCCGCCGTTGATTCGCTCGCACCGTTCTTCGATTATGGATCTTTCAATCATCGGTTCCGGTTATGTTGGCTTGGTGACGGGCGCCTGTTTCGCCGACGTCGGCCATAATGTCATTTGCGTCGATAACGACGCGCAAAAGATCAAACAACTGCAAGCCGGCGAGGTGCCAATTTATGAGCCAGGCCTGGAAGAGATTATTCATCGCAACGTCTCGGCACGTCGGTTGCGCTTCACGGGCAGCATCGAAGAGGGAGTAAACAATTCACAAATCGTCTTCATCGCTGTTCCTACTCCCCAGCAGGCGGATGGCGATGTCGATCTCAGTTTTCTAGAGAAGGTTGCGCGAGAAATCGCCGGAGTCTTGACTGACTATCGCGTGATTGTTGACAAGAGCACAGTACCTGTGAAAACCGGCGAGAAAGTGGCCGAATCAATCAAAAGATACAACCGCCACGGCGCGAACTTCGATGTGGTCAGCAACCCTGAATTTTTGCGTGAAGGCTGTGCAGTAGCGGATCTGATGCATCCCGATCGCATTGTTATCGGAGCGCAAAGCGAACATGCCATCGAT
>WNFQ01006450.1_pt1 | contig 13664 bp, 15 predicted proteins | sample 5400171 | NCBI WGS metagenome assembly WNFQ01 (sample SAMN13153356, study PRJNA577476) | soil metagenome | isolation source: 20 cm soil under Madrone tree | place: USA:California | collected 2016-06-14
ATGCGCGCGCCCGTCGGCGGCGCGGGTGTGCAGAACGACGACCTCGCGACCCTCGAGCGCGACCCAGGTCACGAGGCCGAAGGCGACCACCATACTTGCCGCGCCGAGGACGACCATGCGGAAGCGGCGCATGCCGCTCTCCTGCCCCAGCCCCGAAGTCGTGTCCATCCGTGCTCGCGGTGCACGCCGGTTCGTGCAGTCGAGCGATTGCGCGGCTCCTTTGACCGGCGCGCCTGGCAGTCGCCGTCGGCCTACCGCTGCGCCCGATTACGGCTGCGGCGGATACGTGTCGTACTGCGGCACGTCGTCGCTGATCACGTCCCACGGCGCTTTCGAGCCGACGAAGATGTGCGCCCGCGGCCGCGTGCCGGGATCGTCGTCGAGGCTCGCGGCGGGAATGATCGCGAGGTCGCGGCTCGGGTCGATCCGCGGCAGCGGCGAACCGCACGCGCGGCAGAACACCTGCATGAAGTACTTCGCGTCGGGAACCTTGTAGGACACCGCGAGGTCCTCGCCGCGGAGGAACCGCACCCCGCCCGCCGACGTGAAGAGGTTCGACGCGTAGGCGGCGCCGCGCGCCTTCCGGCAGCGACCGCAATGACACTGCCACCAGCGCACCGGCTCGCCCTCGACGACGAAGGCGACGCCGCCGCAGAGGCAGCTACCGCGCGGTTTCGTCGTTTGCGACGCGCGCGCCGGCAGCTCATCGAGCGCCGGGGCGTCGTATCCGGGCGGATACCCGTCGAAGCGCGGCAGGTCGTCGTGCAGCTCGACCCACGGCGCCTTGGACGCGACGAAGATGTGCATCAACGGGCGTACGCCGAGGTCGCCGTCGAGGCAGCCCGCCGGCACGAACACCATCGCCTCGAACGGATCGCCGGGAACGACCGAGCCGCAGCGCGAGCAGAACGCGCGAAAGAAGCCCGGCGACGATTCGTGACGGGCGATCCGCTCGCGGCCGCGCAACAAGCGAAACCCGTCGGCGGGCGTGGCGACGTACGTCGCGAACGGCGCGCCGTGAGCTTTGCGACAGCGCGAGCAGTGGCAGTGCGACATGAGCTGGAGCGGCCCGTCGATCTCCCACGCGACGTCGCCGCAAAGACAGCTGCCGGAGATCATGCGTCGCTTGTAGCGCGCGCGACTCGCTGACGCCACCTTGACAGCGCCCGCAGCGGATGCGACCAGCATCGTCCATGCGCTCGCGAACATCGACCATGCATCGAGCTCGGACGACCTGTGCGATCGCGTTGTGCGCGGCCGCGACGGCAATGGTCGTGCCCGCGTCGGCGCGTGCCGGCATCGAGCTCACGACCGAGATCAGCAATCCCGGCGCTCCCGCTGCCAAGCAACCGCAAGCGCCGCGACCGGGACGCATGCTCCTCGACGGCGCGCGCGTCCGCATGGAGGTCGACGGCGCGACCCCGGGCGAACAGCGACGCGTGATGATCTACCGCGGCGACCGCGACCTGGTGTGGAGCCTCGACGACAAGCATCGTACGTACACCGAGGTCGACCGTGCCCGGATGCAGGAGCTGCGCGGGCAATCGGAGTCGGCGCGCGCGAAGATGCGCGCCGACCTCGCGAAGCTGCCGCCGTCGGAGCAAGCGCGGATGCAAGCGGCGCTCGCCGCGGCGGACCCGGCGTCGATCCGGCGCGAGGCGCCGACGCTGAAGGAGACCGGGCACGTCGATACGGTCGGCGGTCTCAAGTGCCACGACGTCGAGGTGTCTGGCGGCGGCGCGAAGCAGAGCGAGATCTGCGTCGTCGATTGGAAGACGGCCGGCGTGACGAAAGCCGATCTCGCGCCCATCCGCCAGCTCGGCACGTTCCAGCAAGAGACGTTCGCCGGTCCGGCGCGGCAGGGGAGCGACGACATGTTGGCGCTCTTCGACGGACTCGACGGGCTGCCGGTCCGCGTGCGCACCTTTCGCGGGGGTCAGCTGCGTTCGGAGTTCCGCGTGGTCAAGGTCGAGCACAAGGTGCTCGACGCCAAGCTCTTCGAGCCGCCCGACGGCTACCAAAAGCGCATCTTCTCGATCTCGATGCCCGGCGCGCCCGCGCCGCAGGGCGCGGCCGGCCAGAACGTCCCGCCGCCGCACGCCGCGCCGGGGCGCTAGGGAACCTCGCTCGGGGTTCCGCGCGCTCGCTGGTTCAGGGGGGCGACGTTCCCTTCGCCGCTCGTCCCTGCTGTGCGAGCGCCATCGCGAGATTCTGGCGCGCGGCGCCGAAACCGGGACGCGCCGCGACCGCGGCGCGGAAGTGAACGATCGCCTCGTCCATTCGTCCCGCTTGAGCGAGCACGATCCCGAGATTGTTGTGCGCCTCGGCGAAGTCGGGGCGGATCGCGAGCGCGCGCTCCAGGTGCCGGCGAGCCGCCGCGGTGTTGCCCATCGAGAGGAGCACGTTGGCGAGATTGCTCTCGTCCTCCGCGGCTCGAGGCCGTCCGGCGATCGCCTTCCGGTATTGGGCGGCTGCGGCCGCGTACCGTCCTTTGCCGGCGAGGAAGTTGCCGAGCTCGCCGCGCGCGTAGACGAAGTCCGGCCGCAGCTTCAGCGCGCGCCGATACTCGGCGATCGCGCCGTCGAAGTCGCCGCGCTTGAAGAGGAGGGCGCCCAGCTCGTAGTGCGCGACCCCCGAGCGCGGGTTGGCGGCGAGCGTCGCGGTCCAAAACGTGGTCGAGTCGCGCCAGATGCCGACCTGGCGCCAGGTGAGGATCGCGAGCACGCCGAGCGCCGCGGCGGTGGCGAGCGCGCCTGCGGATCGACCGACCGGCGTCTGCCAGAGTGGCAGCGCCGCGGCTTCCCAGACGACGAGCAGGAAGGTGCCGAGCAGCGGGACGTACGTGTAGCGGTCCGCCATCGCGTGCTCGCCGACTTGTACGAAGCCGATCACCGGCAGGAGCGTGCCGAGATACCAGAGCCAGCCGACGGCGAGGTGCGGCCGCCGCTGCGCGCCGCGGATCGCGGCGAACGTCGCTGCGGCGAGGAACGCCGCGGCGGCGACGACGGTCACGGCCGTGAGACGCGGACCTTCGAGCGCGGGATGGGAGTACCACGGCGACAGATGCGCCGGCCAAACGGCGAGCCGCAGATACGCGACGTACGAGACAACGGCGTTGGTGATGCGATCCCACGCCGCGATGGAGCGCTCCGTCGTCGTCGCCGAGGCCGCGCTCTGCTCGACGAACGTCCACACCGCGGCGACGGCCGCGATGACGAAGAGTGGAATCTTCTCGCGGACGGCGTCGCGCGAAAGACGCGCGAGCGGCCAATAGTCGACCAGCAGCAACACGCCGGGTAACGTCACCGCCATCGGCTTGGCGGCGAGCGCGGCAACGAACGCCGCGACGACCGCGAAGCCGCTCACCCGGTCGCGGCGCCGCGCCCAGCGCGCGTACGCGACGAGCGTCAGGAGAAAGAAGAAGGCGCTCAGCACCTCCTTCCGCTCCGCGATCCACGCGACCGGCTCGACGTGCAGCGGGTGCAAGCCGAAGAGCGCGGCGACGACGGCGCTGCGCCAGCAGGCGCCGGTGAGCGCGAGGAACGCGACGAAGACGAGCACCGTGTTCGCGACGTGCAAGGCGACGCTCGTCGCGTGGTGGCCGCGCGCGTCCATGCCGTAGAGGCGATAGTCGAGCATGTGCGACAGCCACGTGAGCGGCATCGGGTTGCCGAAGCGCGACGTCGTGAGCGCCCAGTGCACGCTCGTCCACGAGAGCGTGCGGACCTCCTCGTTGCTCGTGATCATCACGTCGTCGTCCCAGTTGAGAAACGACGCGTGGCGCGCCGGCAGGTACGCCACCGCGGTGAGGGTGGCGAGTGCCACGGCGATCGCGATGGTGCGCGCCATCGCGTCGAAAGGGTAGCCGAGCGTGGGGACGCTCACAACGTCGCGGATCACGGGATGCGACGGACGCAACCCCACTCGCCGCCTACGCCACCACGGCAGCTCCGCGGCGCTACTTCGCCGGCGCCGCGTCCGCTTTGCGCGTCACCTCGACGTCGATCGTGATCGCGACGTCGTTGCCGACCACGAGACCGCCGCCGTCGAGCGCCTGGTTGAACGCGACCCCGAAGTCCTGGCGGTTGATCGTCGTCTTGGCCTCGGCGCCGGCGCGCATGTTGCCCATCGGGTCTTTGATCGGCGGGGTGACGTCGGAGACGTCGAGCACGACCTCTTTCGTGACCCCATGGAGCGTCAAGTCGCCCGTGATCGTGTACTTCGTGTCGCTCACCTTCTCGATCTTCTTCGACGCGAACGCGATCGTCGGGAACTTGGCGACGTCGAGGAAGGCATCGCTGCGCAGGTGCGCGTCGCGCTTCTCGTTGGCGGTGTCGATCGAGCCGGCCTCGATCGTCGCGGCGATCTTCGCCGCGGTCGGGTGCGCCGCGTCACCTTCGACGCCGCCGCTGAACTTCGCGAACTTGCCGCGGACGTTGCTGACCATCATGTGACGCGCCGAGAAGGCGATCGTCGTGTGCGCGGGGTCGATCGTCCAGACGTCCGCACGGGCGGCGGTGGACGTGACGGCGAGCAGAGCGAGCGTCACCAGCGAGAGCACGATCGTACGGGCACGAGTCATCGGGTGTCCTCCATCGCGACGTTGGGTCGAGCGGCGCACCGTAGCACCAGGTTGGGGCCGTCGGAAGCATCCCCGGCGTTGACACCATGACGACTGCGGAATACGCGACTCGCACGCTGTGCGAAGGCGTTGCGCATGTCGCGACCGACGGCGGAAATCTCGCGTGCGGCGCAATTTGTTCGTTGACGCCCACGCCCGGTGCCACGCATGCTCGAACCGATGCGCGACGCGGCCGGGGGGAGGATGCAGCGTGGGCTCGGTGTGGTCGCGGCGTTGCTCGCGGCGTCGCTCGGGTGCGTGGCGAGCGCCGGCGCGACCACCGTCAACAGCTGCTTGGCGCGCAAGCTCTCGGGCGTCGGGCTGTCGGTGTCCCGACGCGCCTCCTGCTACGCGCGCGAGGCCGTCCGACCGGATGCGGCCGCACTCGCGCGTTGCCTCACGCGTGCGGAGACGAGCTTCGTCGGCGACGGCACGTCGCGGAGCGGCGCGTTCGCGAAGCTCGAGAGCTCGTCGTCCTGCGTCACCGTCGGCGATGGAGCACGGACGGACGCTGCGATCGGCGACTACGTCGCGTCCCTCGACGTGGCGGTGGGGAATCACGGTACGTCGAGCCGCTGTGACGCGGCGAAGCTCGCGTGCGTCGGCCGCTACGTCGCGCAGCTCGCCCAATGTCACGCCGCTGCCGCGCAGGGCACTGGCGTCGTCGACGATAGGTGTCTCACGCGCGCGGCGCTTCGTCTCTCCGACGGCGACCGCGGTTGCCTCGACAGAGCGGAGGCGGTCGGCAGCGCCTGCAGCGTGACCGGCGACGTCGCCGCGCTGCAGAGTGGTGCCGACGACTTCGTCGCCGGCACGCTGTGCGCGCTCGATCCCACCGGCACGGTGGGGTGTCTCGCGACGCCGACGTCGGACGTACGCACCCCGACGCCCGCGCGCACACCGACCCGGACGCCGACCCGCACCGCGACGCGGACGCCGACGCCGACACGCACGCCGACGGCCGCGCCCACCGTGACGCCGGGCGGACCCAATGATCCGGAGCAGCAGTGCGTTGACATCATCAACGGCTATCGCGCGTCGATCGGCCTGCCGCCGTACGCCCGCTGGACGGCGAAGGAAACGTGCGTCGACGGCGAGGCGCTCGCCGACAGCCAAGCGGGGCAGCCGCACAGCGCCTTCGGCCAATGCTCCGAATTCGCGCAGAACGAGTGTCCCGGCTGGCCGGGAACGCCGTCGACGATGATCGGCAGTTGTCTGCAGGCGATGTGGAACGAAGGGCCGGGCTCGAACTTCGCGACCCACGGGCACTACATCAACATGACCAGTACGACGTACACCAAGGTCGCCTGCGGCTTCGCCGTCCTCTCGAACGGGACGGTCTGGGCGGCGCAAGACTTCCAGTAGCCGGCGCCCGATCGACCGTCGGCGCCCGCGCCCCGATCATTCGCCTTGCGCGCCGTCGTGCTACAAACGCGCCATGACATCGCACGCCGGTCGCCGCGACGGCGGCGCTCGTCGTCGTCGGCCTGCGCGGAGGCGAGCGAACACTGAACGTAACGCGTCGTGCGTCGACCGAACGCTGAACGCTGAACGGCCGGCGCGGCTCAGCGAAACTTCGGCGGCCGCTTTTCGAGGAACGCCTGGACCGCCTCGCGGTGCTCCGGGGTCTTCCAGCACTCGCGCAGCATCTCCGTCTCGCGACGCTGGACGGCGGCGATGTCGGTCGCCATCGCGTTCTGCGAGAGCAGCGTCTTGATCATGCGCAGCTGCGGATCGGGGTTGGCGGCGATCTCGCGGGCGACCCCGATCGCCGTGTCGACGAGCGCCTCGACGGGCGCCAAGCGATCGACGAGGCCGATGCGCGCCGCCTCGTCGCCGCGGTAGAGGCGTCCCGAGAGGCACATCTCGCTCGCGCGGCCGAAGCCGATCCGCTGCACGAGAAGGTTCGTGCTGCCGAGCTCCGGGACGAGGCCCATCTTGATGAAGAGCATCCCGAACTTCGCCTGCTCGGAAGCGACGATGACGTCGAAGGGCAGGATCATCGTCATGCCGATGCCGACGGCGGCGCCGTTCACCGCCGCGACGAGGGGTTTCGCTGTACGGCAGAGCGCGACCCAGTCGAGCCCCGCCGGCATGCCGCCGTCGCCGCCGGCGGTATTGGCGCCGGGATCGACGCCGTCGATGCGCTTCTTGAACGTCGCCTCCATGTCGGCGCCGGCGCAGAAGCCGCGCCCCGCGCCGGTCATGACTATCGCGCCGACGGACCGCTCGTCGTTGGCACGGCCGATCGCGTCGGCGAGCTCGCTCGCCATCTGCGGCGTCCACGCGTTCAGCTTCTCGGGGCGATTCAGCGTCAGCAGCACGATCTCGTTCTGCTGCGCGTAGAGGATCTGTTCGTACGCCATCCGCGGATGGTCGCGCCGACGGCGATCGCGAGTCAAGCTCAGGCGCGCGGCGGAGCCGGTGGTCGTCGGCCGCACCCGACGTGCGCAAGAGGGTAAGTTTGCGCACCACGGGTGCAGCCGACGACCGCCGGCTCCGCCGCGGGTCGGTGCGGACGCGCGATCGCGTCGACGCGCGCATCACGGACCGTTACCGCAGCGTCTGCATGCCCACCGATCGTGCCATTCTCGCGGCTCCGACCTGCCATTCGGCGGAAACGCGTTGCACCGGAACGGGCGCGGCTCTACGGTCGCGGGCATGCGAATCGCCATTGGACTGTACGAATGCTTCACCTCGCTCGATGCGATGGGGCCGTTTCAGCTGTTGTCGTCGCTGCCGGGCGCCGAGGTCATCTTCGTCGCGGCGAAAGCGGGGCCGGTGACGGACGAGTCGGGGTTTCTCACGGTCACCGCACGGGCGTCGTTCGACGAGCTGCCGGATCCGGACGTGCTGCTCGTGCCGGGCGGGACCATCACGGGGACGCTCGTGCCGGATCATCCGATCGTCGGATGGATCCGACGCGCGCACCCGACGACGACGTGGACGACGTCGGTATGCAGCGGGGCGCTTCTGCTCGGGGGCGCGGGCGTCTTGAAGGGCGTCGACGCGACGACGCACTGGGGCGTGTTCGACGAGCTCGCCCGTCTCGGCGCCAATCCGGTGCACGAGCGCGTCGTCCGCCGCGGCAAGATCGTGACCGCCGCCGGCGTGAGCGCCGGCATCGACATGGCGCTCACGCTCGCCGCCGAGATCGCCGGCGTCGAGTTTGCGCGCACGCTCCAGCTCATGATCGAGTACGACCCGCAGCCGCCCTTCGATGCCGGGTCGCCGGAGAAGGCGGGGCCGGAGCTGGTGAACCGCGCGCTCACGGCCATGGTGCAGACGATGCAGCAGCTCGCGGCGCGGCGCGAGTCGTTCGCGGAGGGTGTCGATGGCCGAACCGCAGCGGGACGACCGGGCTAGCGGGCCGCTCACGCTCTACGTCGACGCGTTCTACCCGAGCGCGGGCGGGCCGCGGTCGTCGGCGTGATCGACCGTCTGCGACGCGACGAGGGCTGCGCCGCCGTCGCGCGCGCGCTCGATCGCACCCTTTCACACCCCGGCGATTGACCGCCGAGCGGTACGATGCGCTACAGTCGCCCACGATGAACCTCAACCAAGTCACGCTGCCGTCGACCGACGTCGCGCGCGGTGTCGCGTTCTACCGCAACCTCGGGTTCCGCCAGATCGTCGCCAACCTTCCCGACTACGCGCGCTTCGAGTGCCCGGTCGGGGGCGCGACGTTCTCGCTCCACCGGGTCGCGCACGTGCCGGAGTCGGGCGTCATCGTGTACTTCGAGTGCGACGACGTCGACCGGACGGTGGCGCGCCTGCGCCGGGCCGGGGTGACGTTCGTCGCCGAGCCGCGCGATCAGACGTGGCTTTGGCGCGAGGCCCATCTCCGCGATCCCGACGGCAACACGCTGTGCATCTTTCGCGCCGGGACGAATCGCCGCTACCCGCCGTGGCGCCTGCAGGACGACGCCGCCCAGCACGCGACTACGGGGTACACGATCAGCGTCGAGGACGATCCCCGCGACGAGGAGGTGCAGGTCCTCCGCGATGGGCTCACCGCGCACGCGCTGCCAACGACGCGCGTCCCGGGGTTCGTGCCCGTCGCCGTCTTCGCGCGCGACGCCGCGGGTGCGGTCGTCGGCGGAATCTTCGCGATCGTCAATTGGAACTGGCTGCACGTCGCGCTCGTGTGGGTGGCGGAGGATCGCCGTGGGACGGGGATCGGGCGCGAGTTGCTGGCGAAGATCGAGGACGTCGGCCGCGCCCGCGGGTGCACGCGCGCGCACCTCGACACGTTCAGCTACCAGGCGCGGCCGTTCTACGAGCGTCACGGGTACGAGCTCTTCGCGACGCTCGACGACTACCCGTCTGGCCAGCAGCGCTTCTTCATGCGCAAATCGCTCACGGAGCCGTCATGAACAGTATCTCTTCCGAGCATCGCCGCTTTCTCATCGTCGATCAGGGGATCGGCTCGATCGTCGTGAACCTGCTGCTGAACGGCGTCATCGCCTGGGCGATGTTTCGCTCGGCGCCGAACGTCCCACTCTGGGGGCTGCAGTCGAGCATCGCCGCCGACACGTTCGGGACCGCGTTCATCTTGCCGGTCGTGACGTCGCTCGTTGCCGGTGCGCTCGTGCGCCATCAGGTGCGGAGTGGCCGACTCGCGCCGCTGCCGGCGGAGTGGCACGGGTCGCCGTGGGTGCGGCGCGCGAGCTGGCACGGCGGCGCCGCGCTCGGTGCCGCCGCGATGGTCGTCGCCGCGGCGCCCGTCGTTGCCTGGCTCGCCGTCGCGGGGCCGACGGAGATGGGCCTCTGGCGCTTCATCTGGTTCAAGGCGGCGTTCGCCGCCGCGTTAGGGGTGCTCGTGACGCCGCTCCTCGGCTGGTGGGCGCTGGCGCGAGCGTCGAGCGAGCACGCATCGTCGACGTGATCGCCCGCCGCCGCTTCGGCGCGACGGGCTTCGACGTGCCGGTGCTCGGGCAGGGCACGTGGGAGCTCGAGCGCGCCGAGCGTCGCGCGGCGATCGCCACGCTTCGGCGCGGTCTCGACCTCGGCATGACGCACGTCGACACCGCGGAGATGTACGGCTCCGGCAGCGTCGAGGAGCTCGTCGCCGAGGCGATCGCCGGCCGGCGCGACGAGGCGTTTCTGGTCTCGAAGGTTCTGCCGAGCCACGGCTCGCGGCGCGCGACGATCGCCGCCTGCGAGCGCTCGCTCGCGCGGCTCCGGACCGACCGGCTCGATTGCTATCTCTTGCACTGGCCGGGATCGCATCCGTTGGCGGAGACGATCGCGGCGTTCGAGGAGCTGCGCGTGCAGGGGAAGATCCGCTCGTGGGGCCTCAGCAACTGCGACGTCGCCGAGCTCGAAGACGCGCAGCGGATCGCCGGGGTCGATCGCGGCGCCGGTGGCGGTCGCAGCATGCGCCGCGGCGGACTCGCGAGCGACGGGCGGCTCGCCTGCAACCAAGTACTCTACCATCTCGACGAGCGCGGCATCGAGCACGGGGTGCTGCCCTGGTGTGAGCGGCACGACGTCGCGCTGGTCGGCTATAGCCCGTTCGGCTCCGGAAGCTTTCCCGGCCCGCGCTCGCGCGGCGGCCGCGTCCTCGTGGAGGTCGCCGCCGCGCACGGCGCGACGCCGCGCCAGGTCGCGCTCGCGTTCCTCGTCCGGCGACCGGCACTCTTCGCGATTCCGAAGGCGTCGTCACCAGCCCACATCGAGGAGAACGCGGGCGCGGCGGCGCTCCGCCTCGACGACGACGAGATCGCCCGCATCGATGCCGCGTTCCCGCTCGGTCCGCCGCCGCGCAGCCTCCCGACGCTCTAGCCGCTCGCCTCGCGCATGCGCGACGCGAACTCGCCGAGCTCGGCCGCGTTCACGTCGGACACTGCCCAGTACGTCATTCCCTGCGACGTCCACCCGACGACGTTGTACCCGTGGAGCGCCGTCGGCGCGGTGCCGCGCGGGGCGGCGGCCGTTCCGGTCGGCCAGACGAAGACATTGATGAAGTGCTTCTGGCGCCCGTACACGAGCGCCGCCACCGGCCGGCCGCCGAGGTAGTCGAGGCGACCGCCGAGGAGCGGAAATCCCGCGCTCGCGAGGTCGTTCACCGCCGGCGCGAAGTCGATCTTGCCGTCGAACCACGGACGCACCGTGTGGCGGTCGGACGACGGGACGTCGGTCAAGTGGTCGACCATGAGCGAGCGGACGTGACTCGCGACGATCTCGTCGAGTGGTCCCGGCGCCGGCGGCGCGAGCACGCGCACCGCGACGACGACCGACGCCGCGGCGGCGAGCGCGGCGCCGGCTGCCCAGCGCCACGGCGCCCGGGTCGGCGGCGGTGGCTTCGTGGTGCCGACGGTTCGCGTTGCGACGACGCGTGCGGCATCGACGCCCCGTTCGTGCGCCGCCGGTGCGGCCGACGCGACGGGTGACGCCGGTGCGGCATCGGTGACCAGCGCGCCGATGCGCTCGCGGATACGATCGCCGAGCTGCGGATCGGGGGCGTACCGGAGGTCCGCCGTCGCGAAAACGGCACGCAGCGCGCGCTGGCGCTCCGCGATCGCACCGCAATGCGGGCACTCCGCGACGTGCCGCTCCATCTCGAGCGCGCGCACGAGATCGAGCTCGCCGTCGAGATATGCATGGATCAGATCGCCGACGTCGGTGCACGTCATCATGAGCCTCCGCGCGAGACGCGCCGCACGAGATCGTGGTGGAGGCGTTCGCGCGCGCGCGCGAGTCGCGACATGACGGTGCCGAGCGGCACGTCGACGACCGCGGCGATCTCTTTGTAGGAGAGGTTCTCGAGCTCGCGCAGCACGAGCACCTCGCGAAACTCGAGCGGCAGCGCCTGGATCGCGCTGCGCACGAGAGTGCGGTCGGCGCGCTGGATGAGGAGCGCCTCCGGGTTCGGCGACGCGTCGTCGGGCTGGTCGTCGACGGCAACCAGCGCGGTCTGCCGCGCGTCGCGGTGGCGGGCGAGCCACGTGTAGCACGTGCGGCGGACGATCGTGAGCAGCCACGCGCGGCCGTCGTCGCCGCGCAGCCCGTCGATGAAACGGAGCGCGCGCAGATACGCCTCCTGCACGACGTCGTCGGCGTCGCGATCGTCGCGGGTGAGCCAGCGCGCGAGGTCGTACGCGGCGTCGAGATGGGGCAGGAGCGTGGTCTCGAAGCGCGTGAGCCTATCGCGCTCGGTCACCGGGTCCTCGTTTCGTTGCAGCGCGTAGCTCACCCGGTCGATAAGACTGGCCGCCCCGCCCATTTATTCCCACGTCGCCGCTCGGGAATGGTGGTCAGGTCTTCGGCGTGTCGAGCCACCAGCGCACAGGATCGATCTCGACTTGCTCGAAGGGCTCCGCGAGGTGCCCTGGAAGGTCCAAAATGTCGGCGTAGACGGCGCGACGTTTCGGGCTCGACACGTCCGCACGCTACCACGCGCACCGGCGTAACGTCACCGATACCCGGTGAGGCGTGGTCGGATCGCACGATGCGGCGCTCGACGCCGGCCTCCCGCTGAATCGGCGCAGCTGCTAGAGCACGACCTCGGGAGGAGCAATCACATGGAGACACGACGACTCGGCGGCCTCGAGGTCTCGGCGATCGGCCTCGGCTGCATGGGCATGAGCGAGTTCTACGGACCGACGGACGAGCAGGAGTCGATCGCGACGATCCACCGCGCGCTCGAGCTCGGTGTGACCTTGCTCGACACCGCCGACATGTACGGCCCGTTCACGAACGAGGAGCTCGTCGGCCGCGCCATTCGCGGACGCCGCGAGCAGGTCGTGCTGGCTACGAAGTGCGGCATCGTGCGGTCGACGCCGATCGAGGAGAGCGTCGGCGCGATGGCCGATCTCGTCCGCGCCGGCAAGACGCGTTTCATCGGCCTCTCGGAAGCGGGTGTCGCGACGTTGCGACGGGCGCAGACGATCCACCCGCTTGCGTCGGTGCAGACCGAGTACTCGCTCTGGACCCGCGACCCCGAGGACGGGATCCTCGATACCTGCCGCGAGCTCGGGATCGGCTTTCTCGCCTACAGCCCGCTCGGCCGCGGGTTCCTGACGGGGCAGATCAAGAAGTTCGACGACCTCGCGCCCGAGGACTACCGACGCTTCGCGCCGCGCTTCCAGGGCGAGAACTTCCAGAAGAACCTCGACCTCGTCGCGCGCGTCGAGGAGATCGCCCGCGAGAAGGGCTGCACGCCGAGCCAGCTCGCGCTCGCGTGGCTCCTCGCGCAGGCGCCGTTCGTGGTGCCGATCCCGGGCACGAAGCGCCGGAAGTACCTCGAGGAGAACGTCGGTGCGATCAACGTGCGGCTCTCGCGCGACGATCTTACGCGTATCGACGAGGTCGCCCCGAAAGGCGCCGCGGCGGGCCCGCGCTATCCCGAGGCGATGATGGCGTTCGTGAACGCGTAGCGATGACCCGCAGCGGAGGTCCCGACCGCAGCCCATCGCTCGGCGGCAGCTGCCTCTGTGGCGCCGTCCGCTTCGCGATCCACGGCAAGCTCGGTCCTGCCGCGAATTGCCCTGTCGCACCTGTCGCAAGGCGCAGGGCGGCGCGTTCGTGACGAACGCACCGGTGCGGCGCAAGTACTTCGAGCTGCTCGCCGGCGCCGACGCCGTGACCGAGTACCAATCGTCACCCGGCAAGTGGCGCGGGTTCTGCCGCACGTGCGGGTCGCCCGTGTGGAGCCGACGCGCGAGTGACCCCGACATTCTGCGTCTACGGCTCGGCACCCTCGACGGCGATCCCGGCCGGCGCCCGCTGGCGCACATCTGGGTGAGCGAGAAAGCGCCCTGGTTCGAGATCACCGACGACCTCCCGCAGGCCCCGACCGACGGCGCCGAGCTGCAAGCGGCGGCCAAGCGGTAAGCGCCAGCGCCGTCCGCCGGCGTTTGCGCGGCGCAGCGCTCGCGCCGCCGGTCATGGCCGCGACGTCAGCGCGTCTCGCTCGCGAAGACGCCTTCCATCACCTCGAGGGCGAAGCGTGCCTAGACGGTCGCCGGCCGCGGCTCTGCCGATGCGCACCGATTTGCACTCCAATCGCTGTCCCGATGCGCACGGATCTGCACTCCGA
>WNFQ01002363.1_pt1 | contig 13658 bp, 10 predicted proteins | sample 5400171 | NCBI WGS metagenome assembly WNFQ01 (sample SAMN13153356, study PRJNA577476) | soil metagenome | isolation source: 20 cm soil under Madrone tree | place: USA:California | collected 2016-06-14
TGAACTCGAGCTTCGGACCGCCGGGCTCCTGCAGAACCATCTGGTCGCCGGAAATTTTCAGCTGATAAACTGTCGTTGCGAACGGCGTCTCAATCTTAATTCGGTCTTGGTCACCGAATTTGTATCTGCCATGCACATCCCCGACAAGGACAGCGCCGTTACTCGAAAATTCCCAAACGGTTGCATTAGACGCTCCTGACAGGCGCCATTTTCCAACGATGCCCCTATTTCCGCAGCCGACTGCGATGCACAGTAAGACTGCCGAAGCGATTATCCTCAAGCTCGACTTCGATTGAGAAAAGCGGACTCGCATGGAACTCCGGCTTCGATCTTGCTCAGAGTATTTCCTGCTGCGAGAAAAAAGTTGAAGACTTTATTTCTTCTTCGACTCGCGATTTGGTTCGCTGGATTCCTTCGTCGTGCGCTTGGAATCCCCGGGGCGGTATTCTTCCTGTTCGGCGGCGGCGAAAGCTTTTTCCAGCCCGACCATATCTTCGCCAGGGCGGAGCGTGTCAAACGACTCCACTTCCTTCCGCAATTGCTCTTCTGAATAGTTGGCAGCTTTAACCGACAATCCGATGCGGCGCTCGATTTTGTCCACCTTGATGACGCGGGCTTCGACTTCCTGGCTCACCTTGAGGACGTCTTTCACTTTCGCGACGTGATCTTCGCTCAATTGCGAAATGTGCACGAGGCCGTCGATGTCGTCCTGGAGTTGCACGAAGGCGCCGAAGCTGGCGAGCTTGGTCACTTTGCCTGTCACCAGATCGCCGATCTTGTATTTCTCATCGATCGTCTTCCACGGATCTTCGGTAAGCTGTTTGATTCCAAGGCTGATCCGCTGGTTCACTTTGTCGATGTCGATCACCACGGCCTCGACTTCGTCGCCCTTCTTAAACATCTCGCTGGGATGATTGATCTTGCGGGTCCAGCTCAAATCGGACACGTGAATCATCCCATCTATGCCTTCCTCCAGCTCCACGAATGCGCCGTAGGCAGTCATGTTGCGAATCTTGCCTTTTACCTGGCTGCCGATGGTGAACTTCTTCTCGATTTCGTCCCACGGATTCGGTTCGAGCTGGCGCAGGCCCAATGAAATTTTCTGTTCCTCCTTATTCACACCGAGCACGACCGCTTCCACTTCCTGCCCAACACTGAGGATATCGGAGGGGCGCATGATCCGTTTCGTCCAAGAAAGTTCGGAGACGTGGATGAGCCCTTCCACGCCTTCCTCGATTTCAACAAATGCGCCGTATGGAACGAGGTTCGTGATCTTGCCTTTGACGCGCTGACCGGCCGGAAAACGCTCCTCGATCTGGTCCCAAGGATTCTTCTGCGTTTGTTTGAGCCCCAGCGACACGCGCTCTTTTTCTTTGTTGATGTCGAGCACAACGACTTCCAACTGCTGCCCGACCTTCAATAACTCGCTGGGATGTCCCAGTCTGCCCCAAGTCATATCAGTGACGTGCAGCAAACCGTCCATGCCATCGAGATCGATGAATGCGCCGAAGTCGGTGATGTTTTTCACGGTGCCAGTTACCCGGTCGCCCACGTTCACGCCTTCCATGAATTTTTGGCGCTTTTCGCTGCGCTCCTGCTCGATCACCTCGCGCCGGCTGAGCACGACATTTTTGCGGTCATCATTGAGCTTAACGATTTTAAAATCGTAACTGTTGCCAACGAATTGCTGCAGATCTTTTGGCGGAACGACGTCAATCTGAGACGCCGGCAAAAACGCCTCAACGCCGATGTTGACCATGAGGCCGCCTTTGACCACCGATTTCACCTTGCCTTTGATCAGGCCATCACCTTCGAACACCCCGACGATTTTGTTCCAGTTCTGGCGGTAGGCGGCTTTCTCCTTCGAGAGAACGACCATGCCTTCTTCGTTTTCCAGTCGCTCCAGGAGCACGTCCACCTCGTCGCCCACTTCCAGCGAATCGGCATCATCAAATTCGGTCAACGGAATCACGCCCTCGGATTTGTATCCCACATCGACCAGCACTTCGCGGGGGCGAATTTCCAAGATCCGCCCCTTGACGATGCTTCCCTCACGGAAGTCCGGCATCGGCTTCGACATCACGTCCTGCATTTGAATCATAAAAGTAAGTAGGCCTCCTATGGGTACAACGGCGCTCTCAATCGAACGCCGATGTTTTCCGCGCAGCTAAACTAGCGGAAACGGGGACGCCATAGTAGCCAAGTTACCAGTGGAGGTCAAACGCTGCATCTGCGTTCGACGTTGGACGTTGGGCGTTCGGCGTTGAGCGTCAGGCGTTTCCCCATTATCGTCTAACAGAACATGTCGTTAGTCCGATTCCCGATATTGATTGCGCTCCTCGCAGCCACTTCACTGCGCGCCGAATCTACGGCTGAACAAAAAGTGCTCGCTGCGATTAAAACGCCGGATCTCACTGTCGTTCATCTTTGGGCGCCGTGGTGCTCGAATTGTCAGGCTGAACTCAAGAGCGGCGGCTGGAGCAAAATCGTTAAGGAAAATCCGAACGTGAAATTTTGCTTCGTGTCGGTTTGGAATGATGGCCAGGACGGGCGCGCGATGCTGAAAAAATTCGACATTGTCGATCAGCCAAACGTCACAATCCTTGCGGATCCCGGCCCGCGTCGCGGCGAAAGCAAAATCAAACAGTTCGCAGGTCTGCCGCTCGCGTGGATCCCGACGACTTGGATTTACAAAGGTGGCGATCTCCGTTACGCATTGAATTACGGCGAAGTCCGTTTCTCTGTGCTCCAACAATTTCTCGAAGACAGCCAGTCGGAATGGTCTCACAAAGGCGAACCGTCTATCGAGCAAACTTTGCATGACTGAGACTTCTGCAGCGCCATCGATTGCGCATAATAGACCCCCGGCAATTCTGTCGCTCATCGGCGACACGCCGCTGGTGGAAGTGACACAGTTCGACACCGGCCCGTGTCAGCTCTTTCTCAAACTTGAAAATCAAAATCCCGGTGGCTCGATCAAGGACAGAATCGCTCTATCGATGATCGAAGCGGCGGAGGCCGAGGGGAAATTGGAGGCCGGCGGCACGGTGGTCGAGGCAACGGCGGGGAACACCGGTTTGGGTCTGGCGCTTGTTGCCGGGGCCAAAGGCTACCGCGTCTTGCTGGTGATCCCAGATAAAATGTCGCAGGAAAAAATCTCGCACGTGAAGGCTCTTGGTGCCGAAGTGCGGCTTACGCGATCTGATGTGACGCGCGGCCACCCCGAGTATTACCAGGACATGGCCGCGCGACTTGCGGAACACATTCCGGGCGGCTTTTATGTGAATCAGTTTGGTAATCCAGCGAATCCTCTGGCGCACGAGCGCACCACCGGCCCGGAAATTTGGGAACAAATGCGGCACGACGTCGATGCAATCGTCGTGGGTGTCGGCTCTGGCGGAACGCTGACGGGACTGGGCCGATTTTTCAATCGCGTCAAACCACGCCGTGGAATCGAAATGATTTTGGCCGACCCAACGGGTTCGATTTTGTACGAGTACGTGAAGACGGGTAAGCTGGTCGAATCGGGAAGCTGGGCAGTCGAAGGCATCGGCGAAGATTTCATTCCGGAAATCGCGGACATGTCGTTAGTGACAGATGCGTTTGAGATTGATGACGCAGAAAGTTTTGCGACGGTGCGCGAGCTTTTGAGCAAGGAAGGAATCTTCGGCGGCTCATCTACCGGCACGCTCGTCGCAGGCGCGCTGCGTTATTGCCGGCAGCAAACGAAACCAAAACGTGTGGTCAGTTTCGTTCCTGACACCGGCAACAAATATCTGTCCAAAATGTATAACGATTTCTGGATGGCTGAGCAGGGGTTCATTCATCGGCCGCCGCACGGCGATCTGAGTGATCTGATTTCGCACCGATACGAAGCGGGCGAAGTGATCACGATCGGGCCGGACGATTCGCTGCTGACAGCCTTCAGGCGAATGCGCGACTCGGACGTCTCACAGCTTCCGGTGGTCGATAAAAACGGACGCGCCATCGGCATCATAGATGAATCTGACCTGCTGGTGAAAGTGCACCGCGCCCCGTCGCACTTCAACGATCCCGTGAAAAACGCGATGACCGACCGTTTAGAAACGCTGCCGCCAAACGCCAACATTACCGACCTGCTGGGCGTGTTCGATCGCGGCCGGGTAGCTATTGTAATGGAGGACAATAAATTTCTGGGACTAATTACGCGCACCGATTTGCTTTCCTACCTCCGGCTTCACATGCCCAAATCGGACACGCCACCGGAACGAGAGTTTGTTTGATAACTAATCTGGAAGCCAACAATGCAGGAAGCGAAGGACGAAATCTTTCGCGGCTTCCCGGTTTCCAGATTCATCTGCGTCAAAATTAGATTCACGTGAAAAAGCAAAAAGGGTTCGCCACCCGCGCCATTCATGCCGGCCAGGAACCCGATCCGTCAACGGGCGCGGTGATGACGCCGATCTATGCAACGTCAACTTACGTTCAGGAAAGCCCGGGCAAGCACAAGGGCTACGATTACGCGCGCTCCATTAATCCAACGCGCCTCGCATACGAAAAATGCATCGCTGACCTCGAAAGCGGGACGCGTGGCTTTGCCTTTGCCTCAGGACTCGCTGCGATGTCCACCGCGCTCGACCTTCTCGATAGCGGTTCGCATGTCGTCGTCAGTGACGATCTCTACGGCGGCACGTTCCGACTTTTCGAGAAAGTCCGACGTCGCTCCGCGAATCTCGACTTCACTTATGTCGATCTAACCGATGCGAGCCGGTTCGCAGACGCAATCAAGCCAAACACGCGCATGGTCTGGATCGAAACTCCGAGCAATCCGCTGCTTAAAATTATCGATCTCGAAGAAATCGCGAAGACCGCGCGCGAACACCAAATCATTTCCGTCTCCGATAACACATTCGCTACCCCCTGGATTCAGCGGCCAGTCGAAACGGGCTTCGACCTCGTGATTCATTCCGCGACGAAATATTTAAACGGACATTCCGACATGGTTGGCGGTGTTATCGTCGTCGGCGAAAATAAAGCACTCGCCGATCAAGTTGCGTTCTTGCAAAACTCGGTCGGCGCAATCGCTGGGCCGTTCGACAGTTTTCTTGTCATGCGGAGTTTGAAGACACTGCCGTTGCGTATGGAGCGCCATTGCGCCAATGCGCTGGAAATTGCGCGCTGGCTAGAGGAACAGACAGAGGTGAAGTCGGTGAGTTATCCCGGACTCAAATCGCATCCGCAGCACGATCTGGCTCGCACACAAATGCGTGGCTTCGGTGGAATCGTAACGATCCGGCTGAAGACTGATCTCTCCGGGACGAAACGTTTTCTAGAGAACACGCATTTGTTTGCATTGGCGGAAAGCTTGGGTGGCGTGGAAAGCCTCATCAATCACCCGGCGCTAATGACCCACGCTTCCGTGCCGAAGGAACAACGCGAAGCGCTTGATATCGGCGATTCGCTGGTCCGATTGTCGGTTGGCATAGAAGACGTGCGCGATCTCATTGACGATTTGAAAAGCGCACTCGAAGCGATCTGAAATCGGAGGACAGGCAGCTTGCCTGTCTCGGACGGCGGGCAGCCTGCCCGCCGAAGAGCAGCAGGCTGGCAGCCTGCTAGCCGAGACAGCCAGGCTGGCTATCTTCCGCTTCAATGGGCAACACATTCGGCCAACTCTTTCGCGTCACTACTTTTGGTGAATCGCATGGCGGCGGCATCGGCGTGGTGATCGACGGCTGCCCGCCGCGCATCGACATTTCTGAAGCGGACATTCAACGAGAACTGGATCGTCGTCGCCCGGGGCAAAGCAAACTTACGACACAGCGCAAAGAGGAAGATCGCTGCGAGATTCTCTCCGGTGTTTTTGAAGGGAAAACGCTTGGCACTCCTATCGCGATTGCAGTTCGCAACAAGGACGCTCGCCCCGAGGATTACACCGAGATCGCACGCAAATTTCGGCCCTCGCATGCCGATTATACGTACGAGGCCAAATACGGAATCCGAAACTGGCAGGGCGGCGGTCGCGCGTCTGCGCGCGAAACGATTGGCCGCGTCGCAGCGGGCGCGATCGCGAAAAAGATCTTATCAACGTTGTATTCGGATTTCGAGATCTGCGCCTATGTAACGCAAATTCACGACATTGTTGCGAAGATCAATCGTCCCGCCGTGAAGATGAAAGACGTGGAAGAAAATATTGTTCGCTGCCCAGACCCTGTTGCGGCGAAAAGGATGATATCGCTGATTGAGCAAGTTCGCAGCGAAGGCGATTCGGTCGGGGGTGTTATTGAGTGCGTTGCGCGTGGCGTTACAGCTGGCGTTGGAGAGCCTGTTTTCGACAAGCTGGAAGCAGACCTGGCCAAAGCGATGTTGAGCATACCGGCCACAAAAGGTTTTGAGATCGGCTCGGGATTTTCGGCGACGCGGATGCGCGGTTCGCAACACAACGATCCATTTGAAATACGCGAGGGAAAAATACGGACAAAAACAAACAACTCCGGAGGTGTGCAAGGCGGGATCAGCAATGGCGAGGAAATTTATTTTCGCGTCGGATTCAAGCCACCCGCTACCATCGCGCTCCAGCAAAAAACCGTCACGAAGTCCAGGCAGCAAAGCGAGCTCGCGGCGCGCGGACGCCATGATCCGTGCGTTCTTCCTCGAGCGGTGCCAATAGTGGAAGCGATGGCCGCGCTCGTGCTTTGCGATCACGCACTGCGGCAACAGGCGATCGGTGGTCGGTCGCAGTGACTCCCGAACCTCAGGCGACGGGTGGTTCGCTGCTTTGGCAAGGCGTCTTCGTTTCGTTTGCGGTAGTTTTGGTTTTGTTCGAAGTCGTACGTGGCTGGCGACTGGGATTGCTTCGCCAATTGGTGCGGCTCGTCGCGCTGATCGCTGCCTATGCGGCCGCGTTTTTCGGCGGCAGGTTACTACTTCCGATCGCCCGACCGGTTTTGAGGATGCCTGACTTCGTCCTGTCGGCGCTGGGAGGCGCAACCCTTGCATTTGTTGTTTACGCAGTGCTGAGCAGCATGGGAGCGATTTTGTTCAAACGAACCAGCGAACAAGAGTCCAGAATCGCCAAACTTGTTTACGGATTGGCAGGAGCGATTACCGGATTGTTCTTCGGTTTCTTCGCTCTGTGGCTGATCGTGGTGAGCGTGCGCGCTGTGGGTGCGGTTGCAGACGCGAATGTCCGCAGCGGATCAGCCACCGTGCATGGTGGTGCGGATGCCACGTCACATGCTCTCGAGGTTCGGCGGCGCTTTCTCGGGGAAGGGAATGAACAATCTGCAGCGTTTGCCGCCGCGCTCGCTCGGTTGAAAAATTCGCTTGAACTGGGTTGGCTTGGAAACGCGGTCAAACAGATCGACCCGGTGTCGCAAAAGAGTTATGAAACATTGGCGGGAGTGGCCGCGGTATTTTCCAATCCGGAACGCGCACGGAAATTCCTGTCATTTCCAGGTGCGCGCGAGTTGAGTGAGCATCCGAAAATTGTTGCTTTACGAGACGACCCGGAAATCTCCCAAATGATCGCGCAAAGGCGTTTTCTCGACCTTCTTCAGAATCAACGGATCGTCGACGCCGCAAATGACCCCGCGCTCGCGGATCGCATCAAGAAATTCGATCTTCACGCCGCGCTTGATTATGCAGCGGAGAGGTAATTGCAGATCGAAAATTTCAGATTGCAAATTGTGATGAGATGACGACCGACGAATTAAAGGCACGCACGAAACAGTTCGCATTACGAGTTATTAAACTTGTCGCGGCTTTGCCGAAAAGTATCGAGGGGCGGGCTATTGCCAATCAGCTAGTTCGCTGTGGGACGTCGGTTGCAGCAAATTATCGTTCGGCTTGCCGTGCGCGGTCTCGAGCTGAATTCATCGCGAAAATCGGTGTGGTGCTTGAGGAAGCGGAAGAGACTCAGCTTTGGCTTGAGTTGATCATTGACGCAAAGTTAATTCCCGCGACGCGAGTCCAACCGCTGCTGGATGAAGCTGGTGAGTTGGTTGCAATCTTTGTCGCACCGGGCAAATCCGCGTCGCTAAATCTGAAATCGGCAATTTGAAATCTGCAATGCACTACATCGCGACCATCGGCTTGGAAGTGCATGTTCAGCTTAAGACGCGTTCCAAGATGTTTTGCGCTTCTCCGGTGGAGTTTGGCGCCGAGCCCAATACGCATACTTGTCCGATTTGCCTCGGTCTGCCTGGCGCATTGCCAGTGATGAATCATGAGGCATTGCGTATGACGGTGTTAGCCGGGCTCATGCTGGGATGCGATATCGCGCCGATCTGCAAGTTCGACCGCAAAAACTATTTCTATCCGGACATGCCGAAAAACTATCAGATTTCGCAGTACGACATGCCGCTTTGCACAAATGGCAGCGTGCCGTTGCACGACCTAGCCTACCCGAAAGATGCGCAGAAAAATATCGCGACCCCAGACAAGGAAGTACACCTCGTTCGAATCCATCTCGAAGAGGACGTGGCAAAGAGTTTTCATTTTGAGAACAGCACAGGGATTGATTTCAACCGCGCCGGCACGCCGTTGATGGAAATCGTGACGCAACCCGAAATTAATTCGCCAGAGGAAGCGTTCGCGTTTTTGACCGCGTTGAAGCAAATCCTGATCTATGGCGAGGTCAGTGACGCTGACATGGAGAAGGGACAGCTTCGATGCGATTGCAACGTTTCTGTCCGGCCTGAAACGCAAACTGAATTTGGAGCAAAAATTGAAATCAAAAATTTGAACTCGATCAGCGGCGTGCGGCGCGCCCTCGCTTACGAGATTCAACGTCAAGTCAGCGCGCTCGAAAGCGGCGAACAACTCGAGCAGGAGACGCGTGGTTGGGACGATGCCGCTGGCGAAACCTTTCTCATGCGCACAAAAGAGTTTGCGCACGACTATCGGTATTTTCAAGACCCCGATCTTGTGCCGGTGAAAACTGACGCCCTGGTGGCCGAAGTGCGAGACCGTCTTCCGGAGTTACCAAAAGCGAAGCGCGCGCGCTTCGTCCGGCAATATCAGGTAAGTCCGTATGATGCAGCCGTGCTGGCGAACGATCTGGAGCTGGCAAAATATTTTGAAGCAGCGGCCAAAGGTGCAAAGAAGCCGAAGAACATCGCAAACTGGATTCTGAACGATCTGCAGAACGCCCTTAGTGCTGCTGGTAAGAACATTCATGACTGTCCGATTGCGCCGGAAGCGATTGATGAATTAGTCAATCTCATCGACAGCGGGAAAATCAGCGGCAAGCAAGGTAAGGAAGTCTTCGCGGAGATGTTTGCTAGCGGCAAGCGCGCAGCCGCGATTGTAAAGGAAAAAGGTATCGAGCAGCTGAGCGATTTGAGCGCGATTGAAGCGCTCTGTGACGAAGTGATTCAGGCAAATCCAAAACCAGTTGCAGATTTTAAAGCAGGCAATGTTGCGTCACTGAACTTCCTTAAGGGCCAGGTAATCAAATTGTCCAAAGGGAAGGCGAATCCGCAGCTCGTGGGCGAAATTTTAGAACGGAAGCTGAAGGTGTAGCTCCCGCAAATCAATCAATCTGCGCGATGGCGCTCATGAATTCCGAGAAATCTTTTCCGTTGCGGGCGGCGTGATTCAGCGCGTCCAGACGTGCGTTCATTGCTGGCTCGGGCAACGCGACGCGATGTAAATGCGCGCCGTTAGCGAAGACGATTTCATCCCACTGGATGGACGAAATTTCATCGTTGAAGCGTGCCACCGCGCGGCCGCGGAAGAACGCGCGCGTGGTTTCCGGCGGATTAAAGATCGCAGCCTTAATTTCGTCCTCCGATGTGACGCGGCGCATTAAACCTTTCCGCACTAGCTCATAATATAAGCCGCGGTCGAGATCGAGGTTGTGATATTCGAGATCGACCGACTGCAGCCAGGGATCGGTCCAGGAAAGTTTTTCCTCTTCCTGCAACGCATCCAGCAAGAACTTTTTGGCAACCCAATCAACGCGGTCTCGCGTCAACATCACATCGCGTTCGAGATCGTTGAGGACATTTTCCCATTCACGCAATATCCATCCCCACTCCTCGTCGCCGCCCGCGACGCCGTCGCCCCGCGGGCGCGGGTCCAGTCTGCTGGCCGCGCGAAGATAAATCCGTTGCACATCGATAGCAGAGATTTTGCGACCATCTTTCAACTCGATGATCCAATCGTAAGTCTGATCGCGGCTAATTGATTTATTGGCATCGACCGGTTGCGCAATCTCAAGCTGAGGCGCTTCGCCGCGTTCAATGAGATCGAGTATCAGCGCGGTGGTCCCGATTTTCATGGCTGTTGCCCACTCGCTCATGTTTGAATCACCAAGTATGACGTGAAACCGACGATACCGGCTGGCGTCGACGTGCGGCTCGTCACGCGTGTTGATCAGAGGTCGTCGATTCATCGTGTCGATGCTTACAACCACGCTAAAAAAATCAGCACGCTGCGAGATTTGATAAATGCCAGGCTCGCTCTGCCCGCTTTCTGCTTCGACGCCCATCTTGCCGGCGCCCGCGAAGATCTGTCGAGTGACAAGAAACGGCAGAATACCGGCGACGATTTGGTCCCAGGCGATGTCGCGACGCATCAGGTAATTGTCATGACAACCGTAACTGTGCCCCGAGAAGTCGGTATTGTTCTTGTACAGGCGAACTTCATAACCCGAGGGCAACTTCTGATTTCGGCGCCGTGCGCACTCCGCGAGAATGCGCTCGCCGGCTTTGTCCTGAGCAACGAGCTGGCCAAGCGTTGTGCACTCTGGCGTGGAATATTCGGGATGCGCGTGATCGTTGTAGAAACGCGCGCCGTTCGAAAGGACGAGGTCGCTTTTTATTTCCTCGAAACTGAGTGGGCGCCGCTTATCGATCTCGTAGTAAGCCGATTCATCGGTGTCCTGAAGTAATTCGCGCGCACGAAACCCGCGCGCATCGAGGTGCGGATCTTCCAGGTCATAGTCCCATTTCATCAGCGCGCCGTGATCGGTGTAACGCCGCACGAGTTCAATTGATTCGGCTACAACATCGACCGTCTCCGCACCTGTGAGGGTGATGCCGTACTCCGTCTCCAGCCCAAAGACGCGTTTCATCAAATCCCGCATTTCCCAAATTGTCGAAGCGACGTATGAATCCGGATGAAGCTAAATCGGCGCGGCACAGCGGCCATTTCCCTCGCGGCTTAGATCACGCCAGATGTTGTGTGCGCGCGGGCATCGGACACCGGTTTCACAGGCGAAATCTTCACGACGTTTTCCGGATCGTAGTCGATCAGTTTGAGCCAGTCTTCGGTGATGTCGGTAGTGGGGAAAATATCGTTTTCCACGTACTCCGCATTGAAGGCGAGTTGCAAATCCGTCTCTCGAATTCCTTGCTCCTGTTGAGTGGCAATAGCTCTTTTGATCGCAATCGCTTTCGCACGCTCCACAATCGACGCGACGATCGCGCCACTGATCAGATCGCTGCGATAAAGCGTTTCCTTGCGCCCGCTGCGCAGCGTTACCTCCAAAAATTTGTTTTCATCGCGACGCGTAAACTGCCAGTCTACAAAGCGCTCGATCAGGCGCTCGATGGACGCACCGAGTCCATCGGCTTCTTTCGCAAGCACACCGTCATAAGGCAGGCGATCCGTAAGGTAAATACGATAGACTTCGCGCGCACCCTGCTTGTCCGGCCGATTGACCTTGATTTTTCGGTCGATCCGGCCGGGGCGCAGAATCGCCGGGTCGATCAAGTCGGCGCGGTTCGAAGCGAGGATAATTACCACGTCGTTGAGCGAATCGATTCCGTCCATCTCCGAGCAGAACATCGGCACGAGCGTTGAAAGAATATTCGAGTGGCGCGATGCGCGGCGGGTTCCGAGGATCGATTCGGCCTCGTCAATAAAAAGGAACGGCATGTAACCCTCGCTTTTCTTCTCGCGAGCGGTCGCAAAAATTTCGCGCACCATTCGCTCCGATTCGCCCACCCACATGTTCAGAATCTCGGGACCTTTCACGTGCATGAAATATTCGTCCATCTCCGTCCCCGCTCTTTCCCGAAGCTGCTTCGTCAAATTGTAAGCGGTCGCTTTTCCAATCAGCGTTTTTCCGCAGCCAGGTGGACCGTAAAGCAGAAAACCTTTCGGCGTGGCGTGCTGAAATTTTTGGAAAAGATCAGGATGCAAAAGCGGCAGCTCGATGGCGTCTTTGATGGACTGGAGCGCCGTCTCCTGACCTCCAACCTTGTCCCACGGCAGCTCGGGCACATTGTCGAGATAATGTTCGTGCGACTTCGTGCTCGAAAGCATCTCCAGCGCCATCCGGTAATTTGAGTCGACGCGGACTTCGTCGCCGGACTTCAAGGTGGAATGAGTAAGATCAGCCGAACGCTGTAGCACCATCGATTGCAGACCGTGCTCCGATCCAACGCGCAATCGGTCCTTGCCAAGTACTTCAGTAATTTTTGTCACCGGACCCGCCGTTTCGAATCCAAGGTCACCGACAATGACGAAGGCGTCATTGACGAGGACGCGCGTTCCTTTTTTCAATTTCGCGAGTGGAATGCGTGGGTCGACGTTGCAATAGTAGTCCGCGCCTCCCACCACGATATGCGCAGTGTCTTTCGACGTGGCGCCAAGAAACGTGCCGATCCGGTTTGCCGGCGAAGTCACTTTCTTGATGACGTCCTCCAGCTTCTCAATGATCCTGCGCGCCTCGACCATTGTTTCCTGTTGATCGAAAATCTGCGGCCGCAGTTCCAACAGGTCACGCCGAACTGGATCGCCCGGCGGCAACGAAGAAATCACTCGATCGAAAGCGTCAAGGAGATTGTCCGGACCCGAGTCCCCAACCCCGTCCTGAAGTCCCTCGCTGCGCTTATCGCTCATTTATGGTTTGGGTCAATCCGCCGAACCAAGCCTCAATATAGCTTTATCAGGTGCATTCGCAATGTTCACTCGCGAAACATTTCGGAGTTCGACGCCACCCTCATCCAAAATGTTCAACCAAGCTGTCGATGTGTTGTTGCGCGAAACTCGTTTTTTCACTCGTGCGCATGCTCTCGATCGAAGCAAAACGAGCAAGAAGCGCGAGAGCGAACAGTTGCCACTGAAGAGAGCCGCCTTTAGACTTTGCTTTTCTCGGGAGCCTTAGCTCAATTGGTTAGAGCGCCGCCCTGTCACGGCGGAGGTTGCGGGTTCGAGCCCCGTAGGCTCCGAGGTTTTTTGTATTACAGAAAGTCGACCATCTGTTAGGTGATCATCGACTCTCCACCACTGTGAGCCGCTATTGCGGCCCGGTCACCGACTGAAATAGCCGCACGAGGGAATGATCACACCGTTTTTCGCGGTTCTAGTAAAATTCGCCTTGCTATTGTCGGGCGAGAAGCGGCAATATCGCGCGCGCGTCAAGTTCGTTAGGCGTCTCTCCGACAGTTCCGCCTGACCCTCTTTCCGCAGGGTCAATTGCGAGCGAGGCTTGCTCGTAAAAGTGAGACGTAGCTGTGAAAACGAAAAGCAAACTTAGCGCTTACACTCTTCGTGGTGGCGCAGCTGCGCTCCTTGTTTCGTGCGTGATTGTCGCGCTCTCCTCGGCGATTAGCCTGCCTAGCCGTTCTCCGAAGCTTCCAGTGCAGCAGAATAACGCGGCCTTCGGCGCGAATTCACAAGAGAGCGCCGCCCCCGTGGCTGCGTCTGCGATCCGAAGGAAGCAA
>WNFQ01002024.1_pt1 | contig 13656 bp, 15 predicted proteins | sample 5400171 | NCBI WGS metagenome assembly WNFQ01 (sample SAMN13153356, study PRJNA577476) | soil metagenome | isolation source: 20 cm soil under Madrone tree | place: USA:California | collected 2016-06-14
CAACGTCATCAAAAAAAGGCAAAAATGCGATCTTTCAATATTCCATATCCGGATTTTAGTGTACAGTACCTGCCCTGCAACCAATTCAATTGAAATAAAAAAAGAAAAAACAAACGGCGCTCCATCTGTAGTACAATATCAACAGTAATCCTCAATCCCCTCAGGCTACGGCATGATCCCCAAAAAAAAAAAAGATTTGCCGTGCACAACGAGAAGAAAAACCCACTCACACGACCCGGCGTCAACAACATAACTTTATTTTGATTTTCGCTCGAAATTCAATTCAATTCAATTCACATCACGTTCCGCGTGCAATTCGGCCGCCCCCGCGTGACTCGGATGTGCGCCCAGCCCATCATGAGTGCTGCTGCGGCCTTCACATCATCTTTCTCTGGAAAATTTCCCGCAACTCCCACTCCCGCATGACTGGTCGTGTCATACACACGTGGTACCGCCACTGCTTTACTTCACTCTTCTGCGAATAGCAGTAGTCGCTCTCAGGCTCTCCGGGAACCGTACTACATCCCACATCTCCTCAGTCGTCCACGAGCTGTCGCGAGGCGGCGTGTGAACCCGAGGAAAAATGCTTTTGTGGGGGTTACGTTAAGATAATGGCCTTCAGTTCTCGCCCCTGGCTCGGGCTTAGTTGTACGTACTGTATACCCCGTCCCTTTCACCGCAGCGCCCCCTTCATCTACGATGTGATGCGCCACTCGAAGAACACCAGCAAACCGCCGGACTGGTACAGTCTCTCAATGTTGAAAGGCCATCTTAACACCATAGATATTGACCGTATTCTTCTCTTTTATCATGACACCTTACGACTTGTCACTGTCTTGACCGCGTTGACTACTCGCCGTTTCGTCAGTTTGAGAGTCCATGATGTATGGCTAGCATTTATTTATGATTGCGGGCACTTGAGATCAATAGCTTGTGACGAATTGAATTGTTCGTAGTTACTAGCTACAATTGTCTTGTTACGGGACTAGGACTGACCAGAATGCTTTCTGAATTGCAACGAGTCAACCGGAATGATAGATGAATACTGTAGTGCCCGGGAAATCATGTGAAAATGCCAGCTTGAATTACAGGAAGACATAAAAACAGATTGGTATTATTTAGAATTTAGAAAATACGAAAGGATACGGGGGATCTGGCTTTTGCGTCAGATAAAAAGGTGAACTTGCTTCCAACCCTGCATCCGTGTTCATCGCTTCGGGGATGCGGGCGTTAGATCAAACACAGCAGGTGACGACGTGCTTGCTCTAACTACAGGTTCGACAACACTGGCAACGTCACCTAGGCCGGTTTCCGGCGTTTGATCCGTGACGGCACTCATAGAAACAGCTCCCCCAGCGTGTTTAAAATACCCCTTTCTACGCGTCGAATGCATGCCAGGGGGGTTGCTACCCCTAGTTGTCCTCGCATAAAAGGAGCGGTCCATCTGGCCGCGGCGCCTTGAAAAGCCTAATCCACGTTCACCGGATATCTGGCCCTGAAGAGGCGGTCCCATATAGATGTGCATGCTGGGATGAGTTTCAACCACGGGAAGCGCGTGGGCAGCTGCAGCTCGAGGACCTCCCTGTACACGATGTTCCACGGGGATAGTGTCAGGATACCAGTTGAAGCTGGGTCCAACTGGCATCACATTGGGAGCATTAGGGAATTGGCTGGGTGCGGCCATCATGAACGCACCCCTGTCCCTGACGAATGTTGGGTGATACTGGGGTTGGGGGTACGTAGTGTACATAGCCCTGGGTTGCGATGGTCTAGTCTCGGGGACTACCTTCGGTGGGTGGTGTACGGAATGGGTCCCTCCAGGTTCCGACGTATTCTGCTGCGAATTGGCGCTTGCCATATACTCGCCCAGCGCTTCAGGCGCATAGACCGGAATGAGACCCTGCTCACTTTCAATGAAGCCGGTTGGTTGGAGAGGGGCACGGCGTTCTGCCATTACTTCAATGTGTTGCTGCCTGGCTAGAGGGATTGGATGGAGTGGCAAAGGGTAGACCGAGTAATGGGGCATTGGCTAAAGGGAGAAGTCAACAACTCATTACGGCAGATTATAGTTTATAATCCAGACCTGATACATGGTATTAGACGAGATAGGTTGACTTGCTTCGTTCGCGCCGACCACCGAAGGCGTCAAGGGGATTGGAGGATATCCCGGAACAATATGCGGAGGGGGGCCGGGCACATATGGATAGGGGTGAACGAACCACGGAGCAGGAGCATAGAATGCAGTGGGTGGCGGAGGGGGATATGCCATTGGAGGTGGGCCAGAAAGCATCGTAGACGAGGCCTGCGAAGAGATAAGCGGCACACAGGCGTTATCCTGTGCTTGTCCCTGAGAATCTGGGTGAAGAGAAGTGGCACCACTCGGGGAGCGAAGGTGAGCAGGAACCAGTTCTTCGCCAGGAAATGAAATCCCGGGTCCAATGCCGTTTTGACCGTGAGGGAGGGTGTCGACCGGAGAGCCGTTGATCCTAGCATCGATCTGATGTCGTGGACTGAATGGCCTCCCCTCACTCAACTTGAGATTCGACTTTGACCCATATACTTTCTGCACTGCACTGTCACGAAGCTGGACACGAATATGTCGACCGTCGTATATGCGACCGTGCTATCGAAACAGTGTCAGGTGAAGAATACCGGGACAAACAGAGGTTTGGTACAACCTCTGCCAAGACTGCTCGCGATGATGATTTGTTGTTCTTGTATGTCACAAAAGCGAACGCTGACTTTCTGTGGGCTAGGAAAGTGTGAATTAGGCACGCGGATGACGCCATCAGCGTATCACCCACCTGGCCTCACAAGCTTCACTTCAGCAATCTCTCCATACTGTCCGAATACTCGTTTGAGTCTTTGCTCGTCCCATGTACACCGCCCATGAACGTCCAGACCCCCCACAAAAATTGTTGTTGGGTCGAGGACGTTGTGCAAGTTGGCATCTATGTTCTCGTCGCCCATCCCAGTAGGTCTTCGTGGTCTTACTTCTGACCACTGAGGGGCAGGTGGTATGGCGAAAGTGTCATAAAAATTGAAAGCACTGCCGGCAAGAGGATACGAAGGCTCAAGACCCTTCGGGACAAACGGGGAAGCAAGGTTCTCAATAAATGGGGGGCTCAGCGCTGAGCATGGGGGTGGGGATTGGGGGTCTTCGTCGTGCACGGGGACGTGCAAGGGGGAACTGGAAACAACAGTCATTGTGGGTATGCGCCGAACGAAGTTGGACTTACACAGGGGATATGGTTGCGACTCCGCTTTTTGAATGTGCTGCGTTATTAGACACGACCCCTGACCACTCGAGAGAATCGGAGGGCACCCCGTCGATGCAAAGGAGCTCGTCCTTTTGATTTTCTCGATTTTCCTTTGTCTCAGGGGGGACGTCACACGCATGAGACTGCAAATGCTCGGAGGCCAATGTATGGGGAACATTTGGCGGCGCACTAAAATCTGGGTTGCTGCGGGCATCTACGATCGTCCAGTCATCTGTAATAATGGGGAGATTTGGCGACGAGAGGCGCTCCGGCGGAGACTGTGAGTCAAGAGTGGCCGCAATCGTGTTGACTCTATGATTCCATGAGGAAGAGGGGCCCAGAGAAATAATTCGGCCAGTTGTATTACCGTTGTCGCCGTTTGGTGGATGAACCTGATGTAGACTTGACTGTCGTTTAGTCGCCAGATGGTCCTTCATCTGATGACTACGGCAAAAGAGTCCACTCCGTCTAGGAATAAGTGCATGGTGCTGATTAGGCCACGTGACAGTAAGATGCGGCACGCTACGGAGTGTCTGCACAAGGGACATCAGCCGAACAGGGGGAGTGTTAACGTGTTACTTGCCGCCAGCGCACTGAGACAATCGTTACGATTCACCCACTTGATCTCCCAACATCCAGGATCCATACATACTGATTTATCCGTGTTATGGGGATACGAATATCTCGAGAACTCTGCGGCAGTCAAGGTTGGATAAGTAGGCAACGCTGAACACTTGCAGCTCACCTGTGCTCTCTTCTGCAGACTCCGGTGGGCGAAGGTCGAATGTCTCTAAAGGACCGAAAAAAGATGCGATGCGATGCAAGGTCTGCAGCAGCATCCGTCAGTCAGGGCCCCTGGGGCAAAAGAAAACAAACGGGCCTGAGAGTCGAACAGCAGTGGCGAGAGGATCAAGCCCACACCAGTCAAGACACTGGCGGAAGGATCCTGTTCTTGTGGAGAAGGCGGGACGGGAGTACCGGTATTACTGTCCAGGTGAAGGGCCTGTGCATTGTAGAGTATATTGACGCGTCTGAAGGCGCATACAGTCAGAGACGTAACACGGTTGCTCATCCCTGGCATTACTTTGATCCCGGAATGCGACAAATTCTCATTGCCGTTGGCAGGTCGAACTCAACGACACGGCCATTTGAGGCGGATCGACCATGGTCAGCGTCGCGGATTACCTCCACAGGTTTTCTAATAACGTGTTATAACGTGAACACGTCGGCCCTGAAAATGTACAATACCTGTACGAGACCCACAGCGTCCTCTGAGAGCGCGCTGGTTCAAAGCGCAGATGACGACCCATGAAGTTCTGGGGAGGCAGCGAGCGAACCTTTTGTATTAGTTGTGCAGCAGAGGTTGAATCCTATATGCGCGGGTGAGGATTGACAGATTCTGACGAGGTTGACATGCACAAAGGCAGAGAGATGGTCCTTGAGCCGAGCGCTCAATTCTGCATGGTCAACGTTTGTTGGGAGACTGAAAAGGAATAATCAGGGCATGGATGAGAGCAAGAATGGAAGGTAGAAGTGACCTTCCAACAAAGACGCTGGCTTCGTGGGATGCTTGGTCACTTTGAGTGTGAGTTTGTGCGGGAGTTACGGTGACGGGAGGGGGAAGCAACGAGTTAAAGGCAGTTGGGGGGATCCTAGACAACGAAGAGGCGGTAGAGGGGGAGGGAGAGGTGGACAAAGAGTCGTAGCGAGTGCCCCACTCTCTGGGGGGAGCAGATTCGACGAGAGACATTAGGAAAAGAGAAAGAGATGGAGGAGAGCACGAAAGAGAAGGTCTGAGTTAAGAATATTGAATACCAACATAACATGTCAACCCACAGAAGCCCCGCCCTGACACAGCTTCACTCGGATCCCGCTCGGAGATCCATCCCAGCCTTATTCGGCTATCGTCCTCAGCGCACACACACTCGATTCATTGTCGTTCCCAGCGATCTTCGCGAGATGTTCCAAGCGCCAGACAGGCCAAAAGAGCAAGGCTTGTGGACCACTTTGCACGAGAGGACCCCCCAGAGATCAAGGCAGAGAAGGCAAGATTCCATGTGACCGGACGAGGGGTAATTGGTATGCGTAAAAGCGTACAGGAAACGAGAAGCCAGGCAAAGCCCAAATTTGGTGATGTGATTACCAAACATGCTTGAAGCTCCGCGATTGACTCTTGTGCATTTCCCGATACAACACTCACGCCAACCCTTCCTTTCCTATCCGCCATGTCCGATGACGGTTACGGTGGCGGCGCCGGCGGCGATGACTACGACTACGGTGGTCCCAGTTTAGCCGAGGATGCCTACGTGCGCCCTTGTACCATATTCCTATCAACCCCTTCTACATCTTCTCTAGGATGAAAATTATGACTTGCTTGCCGAGCCACATGATGGTGTCGAAGAGGGCCAAGCAGACGAGTCTCAGATGAACGGTATCGAAGGTCTCAACGGCGCTGAGCATGATCATGACATGGTCAACGGGACCGCTTCGCAAGAACTGCAGAGTGCCCCTCAGACGGGCCTCAGCGGAGAGCGACAGCCCAACAAAGTCAGAATCACCACCCCTTATTTAACAAAATACGAGCGCGCACGCATATTGGGAACGAGAGCTCTGCAGATTAGGCATGTGTGATGCCCTATACTCCTCTACTTGAAGAATTGACCATTACACAGCATGAACGCCCCCATTCTTGTTCCCCTCGATGGCGAAACAGATGCACTTCAAATTGCCATCAAGGAACTTTCTCAGCGCAAAATCCCTCTTGTCATTCGCCGCTATCTTCCTGATGGCAGTTTTGAGGACTGGAGTGTCTCCGAACTCATTAGTGATTGATATTTCCTAGTTTATTTTCCTCTCGTCTCGGTGTGCTTTTGGTCGCCCCCACGATTCCCTTTACTGTACACTCCCCTCTCTTCACCTTCCGACGTGATGGTCTATGCACGTGCGAATACCGTCCTCTTGTGTGCTTGTTATACATTACAGCAATAAATTAGATGTAAACAGCACTGTCCCCAAAGTTCAAGTGAAAACGTCCACGTCCAGCCCATGCTGTGTTAAGACAGGAAGTACAACCTCCACCTTCATCCGTTTCTTCGATGGACCTCTTTTGACTCTCCCTGTGCCCGTAGCCTTGATCTTCATTCTTGGGACATCGCTTTCATCAATCCCCTTCTCAACATCTTTGGTGCAGCTGTTGGTCGCATCGGCGAACAAAGGAATACGTTCATCTGGCGAAAGCTTCGCCATGGCGGGCTTAGAATTCCCAAGGTCTCGCTTCTTCGATGGGCTGCAGTTGCCACCTGTGTAATGTGACGTCGATGGGGGCCGCTTCGTCGGGGAAGAGGGGGCTTTGGGCAGTGTAGTGAATGGGTCGGCAACCAGGGCTGGGGGGATATTCTCCATTCCAGACGCTATAAGCTTCTTGCCACCTACAGGTTCGACGGGTTAGCCTTCACCGAGCAAGTAACAGTGAGTAAAGGGATAAATACTTCCTAATTCCTTTGCCGACGACGTCTTTCATAGCCTTGAACGCGCCGTTGTCATCGTTATCAAGTGTTTGCTGGACTTGCCAGTCCGATGGCCGAACTCTCCGCCATTCCTCCTCCACTTTATGCGCCCATGCATCTGTCTCGCCTTCGACGTGATAGTCTATGACACCATTCCACTCGCTCCCTGGGGCCGTCTTGTTGACAAAGACGACCTTCCCCATCCAGCTCTTCTTTGCGGATTGAGGGTCTGACGGCGCAGACGCATGTACTGCCTTTGCAAAATCTTTGACGAGCTTCCGTAGGCCATGGACTTTGAGTGAGGTGCCCATAATAATCAGCATGTCCGGTTTTCGGGATACATCGGAGGCTTGGATGGCGCCAATGTCATCCCCTAGCGGATGTGCCTCATCATAGAGCACGATACCGGGGCGCAATGTACCTATTTTCAGTGGGCGCGCCGAGCGTGCGATACGGGCTTCCGCTGACAGGAACGTCACCCACGTGGGATACAGTTCAATGATAATGAAAGACATACAACGTGAAGTGCATTCAGGGCAGTCGGGCGCCAACCCAGACGTGAAGAGTTGAAGGTACTCTTCCTTGCATTGAAGGTCAACAGAGCACAAGGTGCATCGCACACGATGAATGTCTCCGTGCAGCTGGACGTTTCGTACATCCTTTGCGCGAAATTTGCCCTTGCCCTTGCCGTCAACCTTGACATCCTGACTAGAGCTGCCGATCAGTCCGGCTTTCTCCTCGAGGCCATCAATGTTCTGAGTGTAAGAGCGAAGGAGCTTCTTCTTCTCGTCAAGCGTGCGAATAAAATGGTGCGTGCGTGATGGAGATGCCAGATCGATCGACTGCTTCAGTTTCGAGATGAACGAGTAGAATATGGAGGTAGAGGTCGGGTCACGGAACAGGGAGGCGTCGAACAAATCTCGCCCCTTTAAAATTGTGGCTGGATATTGTTTCTTGACGAGTGCATAGAGCCCATCTGAAGAGCGGAAGTCCTGCGTGCCGCGAATAAGTATTCCTGGGTGTGTGGATGCAATTGTGTGAGACTGCCAACGCACCGGAATCCCGCACGAGCAGGAAATGCCTGCGCCGGTCACCACGACGATGCGCTTGCTTTTCGCAACGGCGAGCGAAAGGCTATGGAGGGTGCGGCGGGCGACAGGATCTGAAGATGATGCGGCGAGATCTAGTGTCGTAATCATGGGACTGAATTTTTGAGAGGATGAAAAGGGAGGAGAAGGGGTGGATAGGGACTAAATGAGGGGCTCAACCAAAACGTCACGCTGAGCCCCAAATCGAGCTGTTGAAAATGCGGTCGCGTCAAACACGTGATGTAATTTAGTTAACGACTGAAACGCGTTTCCGGCGCGACTGCACTGGCACCGCACACTCGCGGATAACTCGTGGTACTGTCTTGCGTTTTTTCGCGTCCAAACCTGCAAGTCCGCCACCACCATAACGCGTGTATCTACTTTGAGGCCGCAATCACTACATTGCCCAACATTGCCACCGTCTTCACACCAAGCACCTGCACATCGTTGGAGTGTGTAATGAACCCCATCGGCTCAGGAGCACGGTTCTCAGTAATGGTGTCAAAGGCCTTGACATGCCCATATTGTTCCTTCACGTCTATACCAAGGAACCCACAGGTCGCGAAGAAATGACTTACAGTTCCACTATGGGTTGAAGTACTCTCCGAAGCACAGTGTTATTGCTTTTCACAGCCAGGGTAGGGAGTGTCGCCGAACTGAGCTCTGAGCGCGTTTTGGATGTCTCCGAGTCGGTAAGTAGTTGTGTTGGACGGCATGATACTAATAGACATGCAACGTGTTCGTTGGTATGAAACGCCACCAGACAGGGGCGAACTGACGATCCGAGGATGTCTTATCTCGGGAATTGCTTGAATGCGTTCACCACGGCCTCAAGGAAGTCAACGACGTCTTGGTGCGGCTAGCTCGGTGCGTAACAGGCGACATCGAGCGTCTATCACAGAACTCTCTCAAGGCCAACAATGGCTGAGGGAGGCCGTGATACACAGAATGCTTGCTGAACTGAGATTAGATCTCAAAACATCAAGCACTGCACATCGCCCTGATCGCACAGCCTCAACTCATGCCCAGAATGCCACTTTTGATATTTGATGAGTTCTATATTGATCCACTAGAAATTCTATAAATAAATACCTGCTCTGGTAACCAATTACGGTGTATACTATACGCACTGAAATCCTGAAGTTCTGAGCGCCAAAATAACGGATGAACCCCTTGTTGTAAGGGACCACCCGGGAGGCCAGAGGCCGTGAATCATCAAGTTATTCATGGAGCAGTTGTCCGTCGAACTTAAGCCCAGTAAGTATACCAGAATTGAGATTGCAGGTCAAGCCAGGAGTACTAGCGGGGGAGCAGCAAAAGTGATTTGCATGATGCACGCTCTGTTGAAAATCCGACATCGACAGAATGGATTTGTCGGACGCCCGATTGGGTGTTGTGTCCGACTCTATGATAGAACTTTCTCGCAGCAGAGTTTGAAACCCGATCTGCCCTTGCAGTGTACTATATTGGTAGCGCAGCTGGAAATATCATCCCTTCTCCAGGTGATAGCATTGCTATTTGTGAATAGGTAAATAACTCGGAAAGGCCGCTATGATACAGAAGGGAAGGTAATATGATCTGCAAGCAACCCCCTCATTACCAGGCAACATAAAAAGCACACCAAACTTACGTATATACGCAGACGATCGATCGATTCTTCTCACTTGCGATGACGAAAGTGCTGATCAGCAACTGCGATGGTACTGCTAACCGAAGGCGCTTAACTGGCGATCGAAGCGGGGCGCAGAATGGGAGAGGGAGTCAGTCGCATGCATGCTAATCATCCAAGTCACAATGGCTAGGGACGAGTCGTAGATTAGGTGACCTGCCCACGAGTCATAAAGTCGACATCACGCACCTAATATGTCAACTCCATGTCATTTTCGGACGATGTCCAATCAAGTACGAGAATAAGTATATGATCCTCCAAAATTACAGTAGTTCTGACGATGATGACGAACGAAACTGTCAATCCCAATCGCCGTCGATAGTTCCCAGGACTTCGACATCATTCTGTGACGTATCATTTGCTGACTTCTTCGCTTTTTGTGGCGCAGTGTTTGGCGCGGCTTTTACTCCTGGTCGAGCGCTAGATGTATGCTCTACCTCGGCACCACCCTCTTTGGAAGGCCTAGTTGGTCCCGGTGTTCTGCTTTGTTTCCTCACAGCGGTCGAAGCACTCTCTGCATCAGGATTTGAAGGTTCTAGGTTTGGCGGAGGTTTCGCACATATTACCGGGACCGGCCCCGAGAAGTCTTTCCCGGTCATCCTGGAGAGTGTCTGCATATCTGGAGGCGGGCTTCGCTTCAATGGCACAGGTGTGAGTTGGTCGAGACGCACCGTATGGAATCCTGTTTTTCAGACAATGGTTAATGCGTTGTGAGTTCTTCTTGTCCTCCGTCTTGAATTTGGCTTTGCAAGCCTTTCGATCTCGCCCGGGGAGGACATAAGACATCAACTCATAGTTTTCACCGAATTGAGAAAGAGCCTAAGAGAAGTTCATGATGATGACTCGGTGTGATATAAGGACACTTACAGCGTAGAATAACTCTGTTTCTTCGGCTGTCCAACGTGTGCCTCGGAATTTCTTGCTATACGAACCGGAGTTGACAAATTTCGTGGCATCAGACTCCTCTACGTGGACGTAATTATCTGTCTCATGCTCTTCCGCCCGGTCGACGAAAAGAGATTCTTCATCCACGATGGTTTCTCCATTCGGGCCAATACGGACTTGGACGTTGAAACGACTGGTTGCCATTGTATTGTCGTAATCAAAACCGAGCCTGTTTTCAGGCACAGCAGCTGGGGCAGGTGTCGTGGACGAAGCGGATGGAGGTCGATCGAGCGTTTCTGCAGATGTCGTGGCTACAGAGGAAGATGGCCCCACGGCAGGAGGTGGGACACTCCGATCTTCAATGTCTTCGGTACGTCCATACTTCTTCGCTTCCATGAGAGCCCTCATGCGTGTTCTTTTCTCCTTGTTGGAACGTTTCCAAGCTGCATGGTTATCCAGGATCTGGGAAGCCTTGCTGCTCAAACGGCCCTGACCGGTGTCTTCGCAGATTGCTGCCATTGTTATGACAGTAGGATCGAGGTCTTCTCCGGGATCGGCGGTAGGGTCTAGAGCGGAAACAGAGGAGCTCTTGGATTGAGCAGAACTCCGGGAGGGCTTTTTTGTCGGCGATGACCCTGGTCCAAAGTCTGCCGGGTCATTCGCGGATCTCCGCATTCGCTTCTTTCGGGGTGGTGCAGAGATGTCGACTTCAGGAGGCACATTGGGAGGACCAATTTCACCTGACTGACCGGAGCGTGTGCGAGTATTCGTTATCAATGAATTCGGCTGCTCCATTGGAAGAGGGCCCCTTGCAGTTTGGCATACGCACTGGCATCCGAGCAAGTCAGAGGGGGTTTGCACCACTTTGGGAATATTCTCACGCTCCTCCTCATGATCGACCTGCCAGTTGGACCAAAGCCAGGGTGGGAGCTCGAACAACCTGACGACGAGAGCCTTCCGTTAAAGAATGCTGCCGATAGGTCTCTCCTTTGTCCTCGCTCTCTTCACTTATCCTGACTCACTCGCTGGCTAGCCTTCTCGTTTTTCATTCACTAAAACAATGTCAGCCCCTCAGCATATAGCCCACTTTATCCAATTCTGAAGCCCCTTTTCAGCACGTTCCAACTGGTTATCATCAACGTTTCCCAAGTTTTCTAGCAAATCGCGAGGCGGAAAGGTTTCGGATACTGTGCCTCCGCCACACACAATAAGATCACTTGGTAAATTTGATTTCCAAGCCGGCCCTCATATATTCCCGGACACCTCAGTATACGAAGCCCACTATCTTCATTCTACTCCCGTTCCTCAGCTACCGCGTTCTGGCTCTAATCAGCCCCCGGTTAGCACTTGGCAAACAGCTTCTTCTTTCAGAGCACCGACCTACACCCCCTACTTCCCCTATGCAACCTCGGTTACACCTTCCGCAACGACATATCCGTCTGCTCAAAGAACTTCTACCCCATTTGCCTCCGCTGTCACTTCAGAAACGCCAATTACTCCCGCTCTGATCAATCGCGTTAACGATGCTGCTGCAAGTGATCCTATTCTAGCTAACTTCTTGCAACTCGCTGCGTCTGGTCGTGCCACCTCGGACCAACTGAAAACTTTAGCATTGCTCATACAATCCTTGGCTTCTGCGCAATCGTCCTCAATGGCAGGGTCGGCTCTGGGCAGCGTCTCTGGTTCAGAGCCACATTCTATATTCAATCTCCTGAGCGGTCAAACGCCATCTTCCACTCCGAGTACCTCAGCTCCGGCCACACCGCCAAGCTCAGCTACTTATTCCTATCCTAGTGGTGATCAACCTAACCCTGCGCAGGCTTCTGCGACGACAGGTTTGCAACCCCCAAAAGAATTTGATCTTGTTTTGGAATTTCCAGAGAGACCGTATGACCGATGGCTCGTGCCAAGAGTGCCCGTTGTGTGCGAGCGCATACCATCCACCGGTAATATTGAGGCGATACTATTACTCTTTGCGTTACCTTTCCCCAAGCAAACGCAAACGCAAACGCAAACACAAGGAGAGCCAGAGTCGGCAGAGTCGGCCACGTCCCCTGGTTCAGATCCACCTCAGGAAGTAGTACAATTCCGCATAACGAAAGTGCATCAGGCGTTTTGGGACAACCTTCTCAATTGGGCCGGTGGATCAACCAAAGTGGAGTCCAATCGCCACATCCTCGAAAAAATTGTTAGCCCTACGAAAATATCCTCTCAATGTGCAGCTTTAATCTCGGTTTTTTAGGCTGTTCCAGAGGGGATGTATCTGCAGCATCAACTCGCCGAAGGCGAATTACTGACCAAGTTGCAGGCCGTGCGTCATCACCCTTTTCTCTTTGTGCTGTACTCTAACTGGTTCTATAGGCTGCGGTGCCGTACGCCATGAAGTCAATCAAGCCTCTTCATGGAGATCGAAGTTCCACGAGGCGCAGAGCGGCACCTAAGCGCACAGCGTCGTCTACTGAGTCGTCTCCGGGTGGTACACCCAAGCGGAAACGATCATCTCAGGCTAAGGCTGGCACTGTGTCTAAGAAAATAGCTTGTGTCTCCTGCGGGCAGACTGACGTTCCTCTCATGCTTGGAGGCCGTAAGTTCCCTCGCGCTGCCCCTGGGAAGGGAGCTAACAGGCAACCTGCAACAGGTTTTTGCCGACCTTGCGTAGAAGCAGGGAAATCGGGCAATGGGACGCCACAGAGCGCCGTCGTCTCTCAGACCTCCACGCCAGAGCCACAAAGCGAGACATCAACAACCGCCGTAATGAACAAACGAATCGCGGGATTGACGGTACCGCCACTCGTTTCACCCTCGCCACTTGCCACAAACCCACCTTTAGTTCCGGAAGAATCTACGGACTCTACATCTGCCACACCATCTGAACCTCCTGTAGCACAGCCATGATTTCGAATCGCATAATTTATGAATAAAAGAGTGCGTTAAGATACCAAGAATATTGAGAGTAAGAGGAATCGTGAAGCGTTCGTGAATGTTTCAGTCGAAAACCCCTGCGTACCATCCAATCCACCATGAGACCACAGCGAGCTGCGCCCACAGGATACACATCTCCGTCAGCACCGCCGTCCACAATATCATACCTGTGGTTACGAAAAATGGAACACTGATCCACCACAAGCCAGGCGACAAATTGAACGGAAAATGATACAGCGACGAAAAGGAGTAGGCTGCTCGTGCCTGTAGTATAAGAACGACCAATGAGGTGAAGAAAAAAAAGACGAGTGCCACCCAATGTCGGA
>WNFQ01002365.1_pt1 | contig 13654 bp, 8 predicted proteins | sample 5400171 | NCBI WGS metagenome assembly WNFQ01 (sample SAMN13153356, study PRJNA577476) | soil metagenome | isolation source: 20 cm soil under Madrone tree | place: USA:California | collected 2016-06-14
TTGCCGGGCACCGCAAGATTACGGGCGTCACCAACGTTCTCCTCGACCACCGGCGGGCAGCCGAACTCTCCCTGCGTCATTTGCACCAGTTGGGTCATCGTCACATCGCGTTCATGCGCGGTCAGTCGTTCAGCTCGGATTCCGACGATCGTTGGCGGAGTCTGGTGGCAGTAGCCAAGGAACTTGGGATCGAAATGCGGCCCGAGCTGACGATTAAGTTGGAGCGAGACCTGACTTCGCCGGAGCTTGGCTACCCCGTTGTTCAGGAATTGCTGCAACACCGCAGGGCCTTTACCGCGATCGTTTCCTTCAACGATATCGCAGCAATTGGCGCGATTCGGGCGCTGCGGGACGCGAATCTTCGCGTGCCCGAGGATGTATCCGTAATCGGCTTCGATGATATCCAGGTTGCGGCGTACCACAATCCACGCCTCACTACCATCCGGCAGCCTCTTCACGACATGGGAGAAACCGCCGCACGGATCCTTCTGCAGCGGATGCAAGGATTCAAAGACTATCCGATGGAGCTGGCCGTCCCTCCCGAACTGATCATTCGGGAAACTACGGCTGCGCCAAATGCAAAAGCACTCCGCCAACGCGTTCGACCTTGAAGCGGGCCTTACATTTGCAAAAGAAAGGAGCCTTGACAAGCCCTGCGACCCTGCGTAAAAGGAGAGCGAGTGAAGACGATTTCCGAAACCGATTGCACATCCTCAAGTTAAACATTGAGCGGATCTCGCCTGCGTACACACTGAAGCTGTAAACAGCTCCAAAAGGAGTTCAAGAGTTATGACCAAGGCTGAGTACTCGCGACGTGAGTTTTTGCAGAGGAGCGCGGGAATCGCAGGAGCTTCGCTTGCCGGCGCTTCTATTCTATTGGAACCTGATCCATTGATCGCTTTCCCTCGATTGAATGCCGCGAGCGACAAAGTTCGCTTTGGCATTGTAGGGGTCGGCATGGAGGGCACCCAACTGCTGACAACTGCCATCCAGCTGCCCGGCGTCGAATGCGTAACCGCTTGCGATCTTTACGATGGCCGCCATGAACTGGCGAGGGAGATTGTCGGAAAACCCATCAAGACGACCAGACACTACAAGGAGTTGCTGGATGACAAAACGATCGACGCCATCCTGATTGCTGTACCCGACCACTGGCACAAACAAGTCGTCGTGGACGCCGTGGGCGCGGGCAAGGATGTGTACTGCGAAAAACCCATGTCGCACAGCGCCGCGGACGGTGTGGCCATGGTCGCAGCCGCCAAGAAGACGGATCGTATCGTGCAGATCGGCGCGCAGCGGACCAGTTCTGTCTTGTGCGCCAAAGCCAAAGAGCTTTTCGCAAATGGGGCTATAGGAGAGCTAAGCCTTGTCGAAGGCAGCTTGGGCCGCAACGATCCCACTGGGGCCTGGGAATATCCGCCCCCCGCAGACTTGTCCCCTGAAAACCTGGATTGGGATACGTGGCTAGGAACTGCTCCCAAGAAGCCGTTTGACCCCTACCTCTTCGCGCGCTGGCGTTGCTGGAAGGAATATGGGACGGGCTTGGCGGGCGATTTGCTCGTTCATTTGCTCAGCGGGATGCAATTTGTTCTCGGGATTAATGAAGCTCCCAAACGGGCGTCGGCCTTTGGCGGCATTTACCGCTGGAAAGATGGGCGCAACACGCCCGACGTGCATCCGGTCCTTTTTGAATATGCAAACGTCCCGGTGTACATGCGATTGACGCTGGGGACGGAAACTGCGGAGGTCACGCGGTTCATGGGCTCTAAGGGCATCCTCGAACTCACCGAGTTCACCCTCAGCTACACGCCGCAGCTCGGGATTGATCTGGCCCCTAGCTACTACTGCTATGGACTTCCAAGTCGTCTGAGGAATGCCTACTTCAAGCAATGGCACGAAGAGCATGATCCCAAGCCTGGCGAGGAGCCCGCCCCTCAGACCGTAACGTTTAAAGGAAACGACTATGACGATCTGCGGCCGCATCTCTGGAATTTCTTCCAGTCCGTCAGGTCGAGGAAGCCGGTCGTGCAAGACGTTGTGTTCGGTCACAACGCAGCGCTCGGCTGCCATATGGCAAATGAGTCCTACTACCGGAAGAGCCCGGTGTATTGGGACGCCGCTTCGCAGAGTATTAAGTCCTGAGTCTCGGTGGGCCAGGTCGATTGTGAAATGCAACGGTAGTGCAACCGATCGGAACGCTTCCGTTCAGATCTGAGAAGAAGAAGGGATCCAAATCTCTATGAAGCTCAAGCGAATCTTGTTCTTGCTTGTAATTGCCATTTTGTCGTTGTCTGCCGGGGTGCATTCGCGCGGCGGAAATCCTGAGAAAATCTCCTCTTCACAGTCAGACAAATCCGTCGAGCCTTTCCTGGGCCGCTGGGATTTGACGCTGAAGGCGGCAGACCGGGAATATCCCTCGTGGCTGGAACTCCGTCAAGAAGGCGGACAATTGAAGGCCGAGATGGTGGGCCGCTGGGGCAATGCAAGACACCTTCCCAAAGTTGAGATTTCAAATGGCCGCCTCACTTTCGTTTCTCCGAAAGAGGAGGAAGACCGCCCCGAGGATATGGTCTTTGAAGGAACGCTGGCAGGAAAGATTCTGTCGGGAACAGTGAATGGGCCAAACGGAACTACTTGGAAATGGACCGGGCAGAAGGCCCCATCGCTGAAGAGAAGCAGTGCCCCGAAGTGGGGCAAGCCGATTCCGTTGTTCAATGGCAAGGATTTGACAGGATGGAAAATGGCCGGACCAGGTACGACGGTGTGGAAGGTTGAAAACGGCAACTTGGTAAGCCCTGGAAACGGTTCTGAACTGATCAATGATTCCAAATTTGAAGACTTCCAGTTACACGTGGAGTTCAACTGCGGCGCCGCCTCCAACAGCGGCGTTTATTTGCGAGGCCGGTACGAAGTCCAGGTGGAAACAGACTCCATCGAGGAGCCGCCTAGCCACCACATGGGCGGCGTATACGGTTTCCTGGCCCCTTCGCCTGAGCAACCCCGCAAACCTGGAGAATGGCAGAGCTTCGATATCACTTTCCTCGGTAGATGGATCACCGTGGTCCAAAACGGCCAAACCATCATCGACAACAAGGAAATTCCCGGTATCACGGGTGGCGCGCTCGACAGCCATGAAGAACTGCCGGGGCCCATCTATCTTCAAGGAAGTGAAAAAGGGCATGTAGCCTATCGCAGTATCGTCATCACAACTGGGGAGAAATAGCACGGATCAGCGGTGCGGTTCGACCTATGACTCACTTCTTGCGGGATATTCTTCGCCAGCCAAAAGAGCTACAGCGAACAATCGACTTTCTGTTGGGAGTGGGCCGGCCCGTTTTGGACGCGGCGACGTCTGCAATCCGCGGCGCTCGCCATGTCTACTTGACTGGAATCGGCAGCAGTTGGCACGCAGCATTGTGTGCTGGGACTTTGTTCAACCTCGGCGCCAACCCTGTTTACCTGTATGACGCAGCCGAGTTGCTGGAGTTCGCGGAATTTCCAAGCACTGCTGTGGTCATAGTGATTTCGCGCAGCGGGCGCAGCGTGGAAATCGTCAAGCTGCTTGCCAAGGTGCGCGAGCGTGGAGCGATTGTCATCGCCATCACCAATTCTGCGGAAGGGCCCCTTGCGCAAGGCGCGCAGCTCCCCATCGCCATTCCCATCGAACTGGACCACGCCATTTCGGTCAACACGTACTCTTCGCTGGCAGCGACTGCTGGAATTCTGGCCAGCGCCGCCGTTGGAACGTGGAGCGCCAGCCTTGCTGCAACACTATCAGCTTCCTTCGCGAAGACCGGCGCCGCCATTTCGGGTTGGCAATCGCAGCTTGCAGACACGACCTGGCTTGCACGGGGGGGCACTACTTATTTCTTGGCGCGTGGATGTAGCACTGGCAGTTGCCAGGAGGCGCGATTGCTTTGGGAAGAAGGCGTGAAATCGCCCGCGACGGCAATGAATACGGGCAGCTTTCGCCACGGTCCGCAGGAAATGGTTACGGCGGGCGCGCGACTCGGAATATGGATCGACGCGGAACGAATGCGCGGGCAAGACCTGGCCGTGGCTCGCGATCTTCGGAAACTGGGTGCCGCTGTGATGTTGATCGGCCAGAATGCTCCGCAGGATGCCGGTGACCTTGTGTTTCAGTTACCGAGCGTGCCGCCCGGCTGGCAATTTCTGATCGACATTATTCCCGCGCAGCTCGCGGCGGAAAGGCTGGCGCGGCTCTCTGGAGTGGATAGCGACACGTTCCGTTATTGTTCCTTTATTGTGGAAGACGAGTACGGTTTGTTGCCGCATGAAAACGGTTCGCCGAATGAGAAAAGGTAGCATCGCTTCACCGGGTATCAGCAATAGCGGAAAAATCCAGATTCATCCAGGAAAAATTGTGATTGGCGCCGTTGATATCGGGGGAACAAAGATAGCTGTCGGGATGGTCGACGACGCCGGGAAGGTGCTATCGAAGCTGGAGTCTCTGACGGATGCTCCAGGCGGGTACGCAAACGGGCTTGCGCGAATGATTGAAATGCTGCGGCGGACCTCTCAGGATGCCGGCGTGAAAATTTCCGGCATTGGAATAGGTTCCACCGGAGTGGTGTATCCGGCAAGCGGCGCGTTTGGGGATGTCGATTTATTGCCGGGATGGCAGGGAAATAATCCCGTGCAAGACTTGGCGCGCGAATTCAAGGTTACGGTCGCGCTCGAAAACGATGCTGACGCTTCTTCGTTGGGCGAAGCGGGTTGGGGCGCAGGGAAACTGAAATCGCGATTGATTTACGTCACCGTGGGAACAGGAATTGGCGGCGGAATTATTTTGGACGGACAGCTCTATCGCGGGGTGGATATGGCGCATCCCGAAATCAGCCACCATGTGATTGATCCGTCGGGACCGGAGTGTTCGTGCGGTTACCGAGGATGCTGGGAATCACTGGCGACTGGGCCAGCGATGGCCGCATGGTTCAACGCGAATGCGGCGGGAGATCGGCGCTCTACGGAAAACTTGAGCGCCGCACAAATCTGCCAATTGGCGAAACGTGGAGAGGAATTGGCCATACGAGCGGTAGAGCGAGAAGCCTACTACCTGGGTCTCGGCCTGGCTAACCTGATCAATCTATTCGTGCCGGACGTGATCGTCTTGGGCGGCAGCGTGATGAAGAGTGCCGCGCTCTTTCTTGACGGTATCCGCAAAGTCATTCGCCAAGGATGCCGGTTCGTTCCTTATGAAAAAACGGAGCTGGCTCTGGCTTCGTTGGGAGAGGACGCCAATCTCATAGGTGCGGCGCGGGTCTGGCATCACCGCTTCAGGCAGGGAGTCGGCAGACCTTCCTGACTGATCGACAATGCCACCAACCGCCTTAAGAGAGGTCCGCTGAACTTGTAGGGTAAAACTGTCTGCTCCTCATCATTTCCTCTGCGCCTCCGTCGCCAGCACAAGCAGCTCGCGCTCCAACTTTCGGAACTGATTCACATCGCGCAAGTACTCCTTGAATGTAGGCATCACTGTTCGGGCCAAAGCGTCTGTGCGTTCAGGCAAACGTCGAGCAGACTCCAATAGTAGTTCGTAATCTTCGATTCCCTCGCGCATCACTTCAAGTCGCTCCGATACGAACACCCCGTCGTGTTCTGGGTCGGGGTACACGATGGCGTTGTCACCGGCGGGCAGAAAGAACCCTCCGCCCCAATCAGGTTGCACGTTCTCGAACGGCCGATCCGTCCAGAAATTCCCGCCCCAGTGCAGGTAACCAGTGAGCCCGTACCGGTAATTGACCCATGGCAAGAGCCGCACCTTGAGCGTCGGATAGTCGGTAAACCGGTTAAGGTATTTGCCGCGCGGATCCAGACAAATGTAATACCAAGATTGGCCTCCTCGCGCCTTATGCTGTGCAATCGTATCCAGCCGTTCATCGAATGTGCCAAGTTTAGGCACCCAGATCGTGGTTTCCTCCTGAGCAGAAATATCTTCGCCCAAGCTTATGGCGTCCAGCGTCGGCACTCCCGGCAATTCCTCGCTGACGATGTGGACGAATCGCCGGTAGATAGGCATCTCGGCTCCATGCGGTTCATCGTGAACGTGCTGGACATAGCGGCTGAGCCAGCCTTTCTCTTTCAAGTGACCGCGAAGTTGCCGCAAAAACTCCCGGAGATTCTGTTCTGCACGCGGATCGTCCGCAGGCAGGTCCTTCCTCACGATCTGGCCGTTTTCGACCAGGTCCGTCGGGAGCACATACGGCGAGTCATATCCACCGCCTAGCCGCCCGCTCAAGTGGCCGCCCTCGATCATGCGCGCCATTCCTGCTTTGTCGAAGATCTCAATCCAGCGATCGACCAAACCGAAGTCGTAGTGGACGGTGCCGTCTGCCAGATGCGCCTTAGCCAGCGTCCGCACGGGAACAAACACAACATTTTGTTTGTACTCCGCCATTGTCCGCCCGATGTTCTCTAGTATTCTCCAGTAGCGATCCGGATCGGACTTCAATTGCGGATAGTGCTTGGCCATCAGCTCCTGTTCAAGCCAGAGCCAATTCGTTACCCAAAGCTTTTGTTCTTTCGGCACGCTTGCAGCAAAAACTTCCACGCGAAAGGGCAGCTTCAACTTCTGCTTCCCGGAATCGATCTCGACCGCTCCCGGATAAATTCCCGGCCGGGTGTCCTCCGGCGTGAACACGGAAACCCATATTGTTTCGGTGTGCGACCCTTCCAATGAAAATTCTTTCGCTAGCGGAAACAAGGGATCGGGATAGGGACCCACTTCCGAACGCACCACTTCGTCTACGGGTGTGTCGGTAGGGTGAGAATTTACCTTCACGGTTCCTACTCGATAGGTTTGGACCTTGAGTGCCGCGTTCCCCAAGCGCGGAGCAATTACGCGCACCTGTACCACTCGGTGCTCTTCAGACCGCAACGCAATCTGCAGGCTGGTGTGGCCATTGCGCGCTGACGCCAGATCTAGCTGGAGCTTCGATGTTGCCGCCGGGCTGTCAGGAAAGACTTTTACCAGCGAATCAACAAACCACGCGGAGAGGTTGTCCTGTTGCGAGCCATACATCGGCAAAGGAGAAAAACAGATAAGCCAAACGAGAAGTTTCCTCATGATTCGCCATCTTATACCCTGTAGGTGCGTTGTTTCTGCGGCCCGTCGAAAACATTCTTCCTGTCAAGAATCCGTTGCCGCGCGCGCGGAAAACGATGAAATGCTGCCCCGCAACATCGCCGAAACCTGACTTAAGGTTTCCAGTTGCGGGAATAGGCCGAGAAACCGTTGGGTCGCAAAACATCAAATCTGACCTGGAGTGCCACTCCGGATTGGCTAAATGTGAGAGCGACAGTCGTCTCCGTACCGGAAGTGATTTCTGGAAGTTCTACTTCTTGTCGCTCTATCGGGACGTTCCCATCGCCATAGAAAATTCCCCTAAGCTTATAACCCCGAAGAGTGTACATGGGAACATCTTGCCGGGTTCTCAGTCGCAACTGGAAAGCGTTCACGTTGTTCTCCGCATTTAACGATTCGACCGGACTCGATTCCCGGCGCAAGACCTGGTAAGAAGTTTTTTGCGCTCCATAAAGATCCACAACCCCGTGAACATTTTGCTTCAGCGCGCCCGCGCTGCTATAACCAACATGCGAACGGTAGTCGTTGTAACAGAAGAAAATGGCGCCTGCCACGAAATCCTTGGAGCGCAAAACCGCGTCATGGGATAGAAGACCCTCGATCCTATGCTCATCACCCTCCGGACGGTCCTTGGTACAGGCGCAGTATCCATACTCCGAAATCACCACGGGCTTGCCGGGAAATGCGACGTGAAGATCATCCAGATGCTTAGCCAGTGCTTCAAGAGTTCCCGGATACCAGGTGCCGAAATATTCATTTACTTCGATGATGTCCATCAATCCCGCTGCGTCTCGTTCCGGAGTCTTAATCAAGGAGTTCGAAGCATAGGAACAGAGTCGCTTGGGATCCAGCCTCTTGGCCTCCTCCAACATATGCTTCACAAATTGATAGGCGGGAGGATTTTGCCCGCCAACCTCATTGCAAAGGCCCCAGACCACCACGGAGGGATGGTTGCGGTCGCGCGCGATCATCTCTCTTAATTGCTCCAAGGCGTTTTGCAGGATATCGGCATCGGGTTCTGCTCCCATGCCGGCAAATGTGTCGTAGCCCCAGGCCGGAATTTCGCTTTGCATCAGAATGCCGTGCCTGTCGCAATAGTCTAGAACTCTCTTATCCTGAGGCCAATGAACGCGCGTAAACACGCAATTCAGATGTTTCAAGTCGTCATAATCGTGCGTGATCCATTGGCTGGGCTCCGCCATTCCAAATTCCGGATTGCTCCCCGCCATGCGCTCGACGCCCATCAACCGAACGCGTTCACCGTTCAAGTAAAACTCGCTGCCCTTAGCCTCTAGTCTCCGGACCCCGAATGTAACTGTGAGTTGATGACTCTCTCGTCCGCCCGCGATTGAAAAAATAAGTCGATAGAGATTCGGATGATCGAAATGCCACAACTTCGCCTTGGGCAGCGTAGCTTCAAATTTTCGCGTCTGGGTTCCAGCGCTCTTAATGGTGAAGCCCGGAGTATCTGAACCGGTCAGCACGGTCAGCCCGGTTTCATCGTCGACAATTCGAAAAGAGGCTCGCCCGATCCACGGCTTCGAACTTGTATTCCGCAAGTGCGCGGCGATGGCAATCTTTCCGTCTCCGCTGGTGAGATGGGGAATGGCCTCGACGTCAACGCGCTCCACAAAAGTCTTTGCTGTAATGAGCAGTTGCACCGGCCGGTAGATGCCTCCGTCATGCGCCCAATCACTGGAACGTCCCCTGGGCACCATGTGCTCATCGAATGCGTTGTCAACGCGCACTGCGATGGTGTTGGACTCTCCCCAACTCAGCAGACGAGTGATGTCAAGCCCGAACGCGGTGTAGCCCTTGCGCACATGCTCTCCAGCCAATTCCCCGTTTATCCAGATTGTGGCCGTATGGAATACGGCCTCAAACTCGATCCGTACCGCGGAGTTTTGCCATTCAATCGGCGCATCAAAGGTGCGCCGATACCAGGCGACACCACGATAATCAACAAAAGCGAGATCAACTTGCCAGGTGTGAGGCACGAGCACTTTGAGCCAGGCGCTGACGGATTCATGGCTTCCGAACCAGCGCCGCTCCTTGCCAACATTTCCAGAATCAGTCCGGAACAACCATGGGCCGCACAAACTCACGGTCTCCGGCGCGGACAGGTCCGATGTTTTCTCGCCTGCCGGAAAAGCAGGCGCGCCCATGGTGCCCGCAGCAAGAGCTCCGGCCTGCGTTAGAAACTTTCGACGAGAATTCACGGCCAGGTTCCTTATCCGATCAAGATGGGTTGCCAGTTAAGCAGACATTCTGGAATTGAGTCAACCCAAACCAAATTACCGATTCTCGGTAAGGTCCATCTAAGTTGCTTCCTTGCCAATGGGATGACGTAGGCTCCGCGCTCGCTTCAGTCACTCGCCAGGAAGGAAACAGATCGAGTCCAAACTGCAGCAAACTGGCCGCTAACTCACAGAATACGTTAGAATTAAAAACGGAGGAGTCGGTGAGCGGTGAAACCGGCGGTCTTGAAAAATTAAATCGCTGGTTCGCTATCTGGTAGAAAAATCAACTAAATCCCTTTGCCAGCCGAAAGATAGCTACAATTTCTGTTTTCTGGATTCGCTCTGTTTTTGCTCGTTTTGCGCCAGTTTTAGTGACAATTTAGCTACACTGACGGTTTTCAGCCTCTCGCCCACATGAGTGTCACAGACTCAACCGGATGGCTTGGCTTTGGAACTCGTTGTTGAGCGACACTCCCGCCGATGGAATGAAAGAGAATGAGAGCAAGAATGTATGGCCGCCTAGCGGTCAGGATTTGACGTATCGTTCACGTCTGGCTCGGTCCGTCTGCGAAGCTTCGGCATTGAGCCGTTCAAATCGGTTCGATTACCCTGGTCGCCTCTAAGAAGGCGGCTTTTTATGACATCAAATTCCGACGTCGTTTCAATGTATTGATCGCGGGGCGGAAGAATTGTCTCAATTTCTCTTTGAATCGCTTTCATTCGATTCCGCGTAGGAGGATGGCTGGAGAACATCGTCGCGAACTTGCCCGGACTTGTCTCCGAGGCCACTCTCTCAAAGAATGTAATGAAAGCGTTGGGATCGTATCCCGCCTTGTACATGTATTGCAGGCCGAGGTAATCGGCTTCGCTTTCCGCGCTGCGTGAGAATTTCAGGAATGTCAGGGGCACTCCAACTTTCACGCCGGCGTAGATCGCGTAACCGGCCCAGCCACCGGGTCCGAGAAAAAGTACGGACATAGCGGCGACGCGTGCGATTTGACTCCTGGTGGAGTCGCGAGTCCCATGCCGTGCACAAACATGGGCAATCTCGTGGGCCAGTACTCCCGCCAGCTCCGCTTCTTCATCGGCGAGAAGAATCAATCCGCTGTTCACATACAAAAATCCGCCTGGAAGGGCGAACGCAGTGGCTTCCTCGGAGTCAATCACTTTGATTGTGAAAGGAAACCTTGCATCGGAATCGCGCACTAAGTCTTGACCAATCCGATTCACATACTCGTTCACCAACGGGTCATCGATGAACTTAGCGGAGCGATCCACTTCTTTTGCAAGTTCGCTCCCGAGGGTAATCTCGCTGTCGAGCGAATAGAAGTTCGGTCCGTGCGCGACCTTTCGATTCCCGATCGAATTGATGTCTGCTTCGCTGCCGTTCTTGATTTTCTTGCGCTGCTGTGGATCCGCGAAAGAAACCTGAACAAATAACAGCGCAACCGCAGTGGCACTTGTCCACCTCGTCCAGACTCGCATCCGGACACCTCCGCCAACATCTTCCTGCTGATAAACTAGCCGTCGGCGACGAAGATCGAAACTGACAAAAATGACAGTGGAAGTAAGGGGACGGAAAGTGCCACACCGGCAATTCAAGACATCGTTTGCATGCCTGGATACGGAAAGCCGTATTGGCGATTTTTTTCCTCTGCTGGTAAAGCGTCAGCTCAATTTGGTGACACCATGCACCGAATTGCAGCAATCGAACCCAAAAGTGTCACCGATAAGCCCACTAAGTACAGTTGTTGGTTATAATTAGAAACGGAGGAGTGGGTGAGCGGTTGAAACCGGCGGTCTTGAAAACCACTTGGTAGTACTACCTTTCTAATCTTTTCAATAACTTACGCTACGTTCTCGCACCTATCGTGGGCATCAAAAGGCCAGAACTTGAAGGCAAATGTGCAACAGGTTGTGCAACGTTTGGGAAAGTGTGCAACAGGACCAACAAGACTCTTGGCCCCACCGAGAAGGGGTGTTTCCGGGGGCGTCTACGCGGCCTAACGTTAACACTGAGAACACTGAGTACGCCGAAGGAAAAATCAGGATGGCTGGAGGGATGGAATCGCGAAGCGCCATGAGTGGTTCCGCAGAGGATTAATTACAGCGGAGATTCGCCCCCTTGATATCAAACGCTTTGAAAACGAGGAGTACTACCCGCACCTTGCGAGTGGCCACATAGCACAGACCTTCAGGGCACTACCCGGAGTTGGACTGGACAAGGCAGCGAAGGGTAAGAGGCAGATTGTCGTACCGATGAGCCCATCCTGCGCACCGCTTAGAGCATCGGACTCATAAACTGTGCCACCGCTATTTGAACAAACGACATGTCTGAAATTTCAATCGTTTAGCTGCCCATCACTATCCATCATTTCCGATCTTACAACGCAAAAATAACGCAAGAATTGCGGGGCCATCGATAACGGCCAAGCGCATGCGAAATCGCAAGCATCTGATGCTGGGAGAGCGAAGGCTACGACACCAGGCTGCTAAAACGGAGAACTTCGGGCACATGACTGCAGAAATGGGGCGATGGGTTCGATCCCCACCGCCCCTACCAACCTAACCGATTGAATCGATAGCATTTGACAGCCCCCATTTCGGTGTGTACCCGGGATGTACCTTACACACAAATGGAGTTCAAGCCTTTCCCCGGTGCTAGCGTCTCTATTTTGGTTGGGGATTTTCAGGAACGCTCTCGGATGAACCTGCCCTGAGCCTCTCGCGCCTATCGGGCTCGCGCGCACAACCCAGCGTCTCCATGTGATTTGCCCAGTCGCTTACCTCAGCTTGATAAACGAATGTTTCTTCGGCGATTGTCATACCTTCCAAACGTTGGATTCGGCTAACGGGGGACATAAAGGGTTTGAACATCTTGAAAAAAGTCGACTCTAGCGAGCAGTAGTCGGCGAGGTCTGAGCCAGACACTTCCTTTTGGCGGATGACGCGGTATTGCATCATCACAACTTCGTCCTCGCTGACCGGTCCTCCCATGCCAACGATTCCGCCCTGAAACAACAACTGTAGCGAACTAAAATCCCTGATGGGGAATCCTTGATGCTCAAGACCAGAAAAAATTCGGTCTGAACAGAGCACGCATGGAACAAGCTTCAAGTTGGCGGTGTCCTGCGGTTTTGTGCCAGGGAACCATCCCGCTAGGTAGGATTGCCGACGAACGGGATCACTGAGAATCCTCATGGCAATCGCAAGCTGGTTAGTCCCTTTTTCGATGTCTTCCCAGACATCGCGGATCTCGTGAGGTCCGGTCGGGGGGAGCGAATGCTTGCACTCGAACAGATAAAGAGTCTTGTCCTCAAGAACGACTAGGTCAATGTCGGTCGCCTCAGTCTTTCCCTCTGATCCCTTCAGGCCCTTAACCGGTACGTTTGTCTCGACTTTGGCGAAGAGTGACTTAAAGGTCCGCGCGACGAGGTCAACGAAGGCCTCTGCGTTGAGTTCAAAACGCAGCTTATTCCCCGCCTGCAGATTTCTCGCTACGTTGGAAGTAACAAGGATGGCTGGCAAGAATACAATCTCTGGCTTCGTCAGTCTTCCCTCTTGTGGGTTGAAGGTTTGGGCAATGCGCAAGGCAGGCCTATACTGCAAATCCAGATATCCAAGTGGCTGTCGCAAATCGGCACTCATCAAGGAAACGAACTCCCGTGCTTGGTCGTTGGAGAGGCCGAGCCCCACGACTAAATCGACCATCTGTTCTTCATCTGCGGCCCGCACCATGGAATTGAGCAATATTGTCGGGTCGCTCTTCGCGTAGGGACGACGCAACGCGATATCGACCAAGCTCAAGAACTCTAGGTAGCGCCATGCGTTTCGAAACGTCTTGAGATCAAGGTGCTGCGTGAGTTGTATCTCGTGTTCATTTAGATGACGCAGCGGCATGAGAAACTGTTTCGATAGTTGCTCATCTATGATCAGATCTTCGTAGAAGACTCCGTCCTTAATGCTGTTATACAGGGCCGGGATGCTCGGGAAATTCAGACGCAGGCGGCGCCATTCGGTATTCTTATCTCTTATTTCGGCAAGTTTCGAATGGTGGGCTGTCGCGAACTTTTCCGCGGCAACTTTTAAAGAGAGCACAGAGCTCCCGTGCTTGGAAGCCACCTCGGCTCTAGCAACCCCTCCACTCATCTCTGATCGAATAAAACCCAGCTTTGAGAAATATTCGAAGTCGACTGACGGTGGTGTGAGAAGAAAAATCGGTCCTGGAAGACTGTCGAGTTTATAGCGAAAGAGCGAAACATACTTGCCGATCTCGAATTGCTCCAACATTGCCTTGCCGTAAATCATC
>WNFQ01002366.1_pt1 | contig 13653 bp, 7 predicted proteins | sample 5400171 | NCBI WGS metagenome assembly WNFQ01 (sample SAMN13153356, study PRJNA577476) | soil metagenome | isolation source: 20 cm soil under Madrone tree | place: USA:California | collected 2016-06-14
CTACCTGCAGCATCAGCGCGACCACACCGCTCACCACGGCAGTGGCTTGCGACGTGCCCGACATCGTGAAGTCATCGTATGGTCCGACCCACTGCGGAAACTCTGAAGCCAGCGTGCCGTTGTTGGGCGCGTAAGCGAGTATGTGGCCGCCCATCCCTACGAGCTCGGGCTTCACGAAGCCCTCGTACGTCGGACCGGCGGAGGAGAAGCTGGCGAGCTGGTACTGCAGCGGCTGCATCGGGTGATAGGCGTCAGTGACCGCACCCACGGTGATAACGTAGGGGACGTTTCCGGGGGCGTTGATGGTCATCGGTTGCGGCCCCCGATTGCCGGCCGCGGCCACGACCACGATGCCGGAAGCCCAGGCGCTCATCACTGCCTGATCGAGCGGATCGTCCCAGTACGGCGACTGCGGCGGCGCTCCCAGGGACAGATTGATCACGCGAATGTTGTATCGGAGCCGTTGCTTGACGACCCACTGGATACCGCTGATGACGTCGAAGTACCGGCCGGCGCCGCTGCTGTCCAGCACGCGTACCGAAACCAGATTCCCGCCGGGTGCGACGCCCTGATAGTTGCCGGTCGTGGCCACACCACTGCTGGCGATGATCGACGAGATGTGCGTGCCGTGACCGAACAAGTCGTTGATACTCTGGCTGTAGTTCTGCTGTGCGGCTGTCTGGCTATACGTCGACTGCGTGCGCGCCTGGATCACATCGTACTGGGCGAGCACGTGCGGGGTCTGGTACGGCGTCGTCTGCAGAGGGCCGAGATTGCTCCACACTCCCGAGTCGAGCACCGCGACCGTGACACCCCGTCCGGTCACCCCGCCGACATGCAGGTTGCTGGCGGCAACCTCCGACGGGTAGTTGGTTTCCGGCAGATGATTGGAGCTGGCTTGCACCGCCGAGTCTTCGAAGATGCGCAGACGCGGGACATCCGCGGCTCGCAGCGCCTCGAGCTCCCGGTCATCCAGTGCAGCCCCTACTGCGCGGATAATGGAAAGGTCACCGGTCACGACGCCGCCGACGCGCACGACGGCGCTGCGCGCTACTTCGACGCTCTCGGCCTGCACGATGTAGTCCTGACGCACGCCCACCTGTACCACCGCAGGAGGTGGGGTCGCCCGCGCAGGAGCCGGCGCAGCCGCGACCGGTATCGGGATTGCCGGCCGAGACACAACGGTCAACGGCGACGGCGGCGGCGCGTCGCTTGGCAACATCAGCGCCAACAGGGCCAGCAGGACACTCGCGGCGCCGGCTGCAAGCAGCCAGAGCCTGGTTTTCGTTGTCATGAATGTGTTTCCCAATTCCCGAAATTGCGGACGTATTTAATTCGTGCGTACTTTTTACAGGGATGCTGCGTCGCTAAACAGTGACAACCGCAATGCCGCAGCCGCACAAAATGTGACCCGTTTCGCAATGCCGGTGCTGGTCGGGATATGTCCATTAAGACTTTAACGATGTTGTTGTCATGCGGACATAACGAGATTCGGCGCGGTGGGCTTCAGGCACTGCTGGCCTGCGTGTTGGCGTGGGCAGGCGCGGCCCGGGCCCAGACCGACGAGATACAGGTCTACGACGCCGGGATCACCGCCCCCGGGCAGTTCAGCCTGACCTGGCACAACAACTTCACGGCTTCCGGCCGGCGGCAGGCTGCTTTCCCGGCGGGCGTCATTCCCGAACACGCGCTCAACGGGGTGCCCGAATGGGCCTACGGCGTCACGGACTGGCTCGAGGCGGGAACCTACCTGCCGGTCTATACACGCACCCGCGATGGCCGGCTGCTGTTCGATGCCGTCAAGCTTCGCGCCCTGCTGGTCGTGCCCGATGCGCACGAGCGAACCGTCTTCTACGGCCTCAACTTCGAGTTCAGCTACAACACGCCGCATTGGGACACGAGCCGCTTTACGGGCGAGATCCGTCCCATCATCGGCGTGCACCTCGGCCGTCTCGACCTGATCGTCAATCCCATCCTCGATACCGACTTCGACGGCCTCGGTAAAACGCATTTCGCTCCCGCGACCCGCATCGCCTACAGAATCGGCGGCAAGCTCGCCTTGGCACTCGAGCACTACGCCGACTTCGGTCCGCAGCCGTCGCAGTCGCTCTTCGGAGTGTTCGACTACAGCAGCGGCAGCAGCGGGATCGAGTTCGGCGTCGGCCGCGGACTCACTCATTCCGCCGACTCCTGCATACTCAAACTGATGCTGATGCGCGATCTGTAAGCAGGCCGCTCGCCCGTCAGCGGCGGCGGCCGCGAAAGTCACTGCGAATCAATCACGTACGAACCGGCGGGTCGCGGCACCCGTGACGTGCGTCGAGGACTGGGCCGGCGTGCGTCCCTAGGATGCGAGGATGACAGACCTGTCCACGACCGCGGATGCGCTGCTCGAAGGGCTGCCGGATCTGGTGCTCGTCGTGCGACGCGACGGCGTCGTCCTGCAGTGCGGCGGCGGACACGGCGTGCCCGACCTGCGGCCGTCCCGGGATCTGGCCGGTCAGCGGCTCGAGGCCGTGTGGTCGCGACCGGTAGCGAGCCTGCTCAGGCAGCTCGCGCGCCGGGCGATCACCTCGCGCAGCATTGCGGAAGCGCGCTTTGAGGACGGCGGCTGCGCCTATGAGGTGCGGGCCAGCGCCCACGGTCCGGAGCGCGCGATCTGTGTCGTGCGCGCCGCCGCCGCGGCCCCACCGGAGGATGCGCTCGATGCCACCGATGAGCGCCCCCGGCCGCAGCTCGACCGCCGCGGCTTCCTGCGCCGTTTCAAGCAGTCGATGTCCGTGGCTGCGCTGCGCGAGATGCCACTCGCCGTAGCCGTCATCCACGTCGATGGCATCGCCGATATCGCGCAGATCATCGCCACCCGGGTCTCGGAGCAGATCATGAGCGCGGCGATCCTGCGGCTGCCGACTCAACCCACCGACCCGGGCGCCGAGAAATCCTGGTGGTACCTGGGACAGTTGAGCGAGAGTCTGCTGGCGGTGGTGCTCGAGAGCTCGGATCGCGATGCCATCGATGCCTGCCTCGGCGGTGTATGCGCCAGCCTGCGCGAGCCGATCGCGACCCTTGGGGCCGAGTTCCATCTGACCCCGTATGCGGGCGTGGCGGTGCTGGGTCAGGATGCCTCCTCGCCCAAGCTGCTCCTGGATCACGCGCGCGCCGCCGCCACCGAGGCGCGCCGCTGCGGGTCCTCCCAGGTGTGCTTCTTCACCGACACCTTGCGGCTGCGGTCCCTGGCGCGCCTCGATATCGCCCGTGAATTGCGCGACGCCATTGCGAACCGCGACGTCCGTCTGCGCTACGTCGGCCGTCACGACCTGGCGAGCGGTCGTCTGGTCACCTGGGTGGGATACCTGCGCTGGCTGCACCCGCTGCGCGGGGAGATCCGTGCGGCGGAATTCCTCAAAGTTGCGGAAACCACCGGTCTCGCCACGACCCTGTCGCGCGCCGTCCTCGGCCGCCTCGGGGAGGATTTCGCGCGGCTCTCGGCCGCAGCGGACGCGGACGTGCGCCTGTCGTTCGGCGCTCTGCGCCATCACGTGCTGCACGAGGATTTCGCCGCGGACATCGGCCGCCTGCTGGCCGAGGGCGCCGTGCCCGCCGAGCGGCTGGAGCTGCGGATCTCGGAGCGGGCGCTCATTGCGCGCGACGCGGTCGACCTGCGCGGCCTCGCACAGCTCGGCGTGCAGCTGGTGGTCGACGAAGTGGGCCGGGGGATGGGCTCGCTCGACCTGCTGGCCCGCGCACCGATCTGGGGATTGCAGCTCGATCGCGCCTGGGTGACCGCGCTGCGCAGCGACGCGATCGCCCGCAAGGTGTGCCGCGCCGGCATCGGCATGGCCGCGGCGCTCGGTGTCACGCCGATCGCCACCGGCGTCGACGATCCCGAGCAGCGCGATGCGCTGCTGGCACTCGGCTGCCGGCTCGGCAGCGGCGACCTGTTCCGGGACGCCGCAGCTGACACAGCAACAGCCCCGCGCGTGGCGGCCCGGGCCTGAGGACTGTGACGCAGCTCTCGTAAATCAGGATGGCCGCGCCGTGCCCTGAAGTGGGTCACCACATCCAGCGCCGGCCTCGTGCATCGTAGGCGCATGAGCACCAACACCCGTCGCGGCAGCCGCTCTGCGACGCTGATCGTCGCAGCGCTGTGCCTGCTGGGGTGGTCGGCCGGCGCCCGCACTGCAGACGCGCCGCTCATTCTCGAGCACCTGACGACCTCAGACGGCCTGCCGCAGGGGACGGTGTTTGCCACCCTGCAGGACTCGCAGGGCTTCGTGTGGCTCGCGACCGAGGACGGCCTGGTGCGCTACGATGGCCATGAGCTGTTCCGCTACGCCTACTCGCGCAGCGCCCGCGGCGGGCTGCCGCGCAACTACATCCAGGGCATCGTCGAGGATGGGCACCACGACCTGTGGATCGCCATCAAGGAAGGGGGCCTGGCCCGCTGGCAGCGCGCCACCGACAGCTTCAGCGTCTACCGCCACGATCCCAACGATCCCGCCTCGCTCGCCAGCGACGCCGTGCACACCGTGCTCGTGGACGCCGACAATCGTGTCTGGATCGGAACCTCCAACGCGGGTCTGGACATTCTCGAACCGGCATCCGGACACATCGAGCACCGGCGGCACGATCCCAACGATGCGAGCTCGCTGATCGACGACCGGATCCTCACTGTGGCGCTCGACCGCTCCGGGGCGCTGTGGGTGGGCACGGAAGCGGGGCTCGATCGCTGGCAGCCCGAGCAGCGCGCGTTCATCCATTATCGTCACGAGGCCGGCAATGCGCGCTCCCTGAGCGGCAACCAGATCTCCCGGGTGCTCGAGGACCAGAGCGGCGCCCTGTGGGTCGGCAGCTTCGATGGGGGTCTTGATCGGTTGGACCGCGAAGGCCAGGTGACGGAGGTCTTTCGTCACGATGCGGCGCAGGCCGCCTCGCTCGCCAGCGACGATGTGCGCGCGATCCTGGAGGATCAGGCCGGTCATCTGTGGGTCGGCACCGCCGGCGGGCTGGATATGCTGAACCGCGCCACCGGACAGTTCAGCCACTACCGCTATGACCCGAGCGATGCCGGCTCGCTGCGCGACTCCTTTGTCATGTCGCTGTACCAGGACGAAGCGGGCCTGGTGTGGATCGGAACGCGGGCCGGCGGTGTGAGTCGGTGGAATCCCCGCAGCTGGGAGCTCGGCGGCCACCGGCCCGACTGGCTGGGCGACAAGCTGGTAACCGCATTTGCGGATGCGCCCAACAACAAGCTGTGGATCGCCTCGCTCGGAGGCGGCCTCACCCGGTACGACGATGACAGCGGCTGGAGCACCAACATCGATGCCATCACCGGCCGGCACAACGCCCTCGGCGATGCGCGTGTGATGTCGCTGCGCCAGGACCGCCAGGGCACGCTGTGGATCGGGACCCGGGATAGCGGACTGCGCAAACTCTCACCCGACGGGCGCCTGCAACTCATAGGAGCGAAGCCGGGGGATGCGCGCTCGCTCAGCGCCGCCGGCATCATGACCATCTTCGAGGCACGCAACGGTGCGATCTGGATCGGCACTCACGGCGGAGGAGCGAACGTGCTCAACCCCGCGAGCGGACTCATCCGCCAGTTGCCTTACGCCTCTGCGGCACCGGGCGCGCTCAGCTCTCCGCACGTCACCGCCATCGCGGAAGACTCGCACGGCAACCTGTGGATGGGGACCGACGGCGGTGGGCTGGATCTGGCACGCGCCGACGGCACCGTCGTCAAGGTGTTCCGCCACGACGCGCGCGACCCGGGGACGCTGCCGGCGAACACGGTATACGCGCTGGCGATCGATGCCCGCGACCGGGTGTGGGTGGCCACCGACGGCGGCGGCCTCGCCCTGGCGCAAGGCTCCGCGGCGGCACCGGATGCGATCCGCTTCAAGGTGCTGTCGCGCGAGGAGGGCTTGTCGAGCGACACCGTGTACGGCGTGGTGGCGGATGCCGCTGGCCGCATCTGGTTGAGCTCGGACGCCGGCCTGGTGCGCTACGACCCCGAGACCGGCGCTCTCAAGTCCTACCACCGCGAGCACGGCCTGCAGGGTGAGGAGTTCAACTTCGGCGCCTACCATCGGCTGCGTGACGGGCGCTTGTGCTTCGGCGGGCCCGGCGGATTCAACATCTTCGATCCCTCGCGCCTCACGGAGAACCGCCAGCCCCCGCACGTGGCACTGACGCGGGTCGAAGTCCTGGGCGTGCCGGCGCCGGGTCCCAGGCCCTACTGGCTGCTGGAGCGTATCGATCTCGGCTATCAGGCCAACATCGTGTCACTCGACTTTGGCGCGCTCGACTTCACCTCGCCGAAGCGCAATCGCCTCGCCTACCGCATGGCAGGTCTGACCGATCGCTGGCTCGACCTGGGCGCGCAGCGGCGCATCACGCTCACCAATCTCGAGGCCGGCGATCACCTGCTGGAGGTGCGGGCGGCGAACTCCGATTCGGTCTGGAGCGGCACGCCGCTGCGGCTGACCATCCATCGCGAGCCGGCCCCGTGGAAATCGCGGTGGGCCTACATCGCTTACGCGCTCGCGGCCCTCGCCGCCCTCGTATATCGCATGCGCCTGCAGCGGCTGAAGTTCCAGCGCGTCGTCAGCGCGCGGCAGCGTCTCGAGTCGGAGGTCGAGCTGCGCACCCGGGAACTCACCGAAAGCAACCGCCAGCTCGCCGACGCGGTGCAGGCCAAGAGCAATTTCCTCGATCGCATGAGTCACGAGCTGCGCACGCCGATGAACGGCGTAGTCGGCATGACCGAGCTCCTCGCCCGCACCTCGCTCTCTTCGACGCAGGCGCGGCTCACCGACACCATCCGCTCCTCCGCCCGGGTGCTGCTGCAGATCGTCAACGACCTGCTCGATCTGTCGAAGATCAACGCCGGCAAGATCGCGCTCGAGGAGCTGCCGTTCGATCTCGGCCAGGTGCTCGAGGAGTGCACCAGCCTGTTCGCGGGCGCCGCCCAGGCGAAGGGTATCGAGCTGATCGTATGGCCGCCGGCGCGCGAGCACTGCTCGCTCCTGGGTGATGCGCTGCGCGTGCGCCAGATCCTCATGAATCTGATCGGCAATGCCGTCAAGTTCACCGCCCAGGGCGAGGTGATCGTCAAAGCGGACGTGCACCCGCAGGCGCAGGGCGGTGCGAGCCTCGACATCTCGGTGAGCGACACGGGAATCGGCATGGACGCGGCCACGATCGGCAAGATCTTCGAGCCGTTCACCCAGGCGGACGAGTCGACCACCCGGCGCTTCGGCGGCAGCGGGCTCGGGCTCGCCATCTGCCGCGAGCTCGCCCAGCTCATGGGCGGTAGCATCAGCGTCGACAGCCAGCCGCAGGCCGGCTCGACGTTTCATCTGCGCCTGCAGCTCCCGGCCGGGCCGGCACTGGCCCCGCCGGCGCCGGCGTGGCCGCAGCGCCGTGTGCGCATTCTCACCCGCCGACCCGCGTTGGCCGAATCCCTGGCGCGGCAGGCCCGCGCGCTCGGTCTCACCGTGCTCCCCGACAACGCCACCCCCGACGACCAGGACCTGGTCCTCGCCGACGCGAGCAGTCAGCGTGAATATCTGAAGGCTCGCCTCGGCGTCGGCAAGGCGCGGCAGCGGAATCTGATCGTGCTCGCCACCGCCGCCGAGCTCGATTCACCGGATCTGGCGGGGCTTGAGAGCCAGGCGGTGGTCCTCAAACCCCTGCAGCGCGGCGCACTCTACGACGCCCTCGCCGCCGCCGGCGCGCGCACGCCACACGCGGCGCCGGCTGCGGCGCCCACCGAGGCCCTGAGCGCCCACGTGCTGCTGGTGGAGGACGAGCCGGTGAATGCGGCGGTCGCACAGGGCTACCTCATGGCTCTGGGGTGCACATCGGTATGGGTCAAGGACGGCGCCGAGGCCGTGGCCCGCAATGCCGCCGAGCGCTTCGACCTGATCTTCATGGACCTGAGCATGCCCGGGATGGATGGCTTCGCGACCACCGCCCTGATCCGGCAGCGTGGCGCGGCAACCGCCCGGGTGCCGATCGTCGCACTCACGGCGCACGATGCGGCCAACTATCGGGACGCGTGCCTCACGGCGGGCATGGACGACATGCTGACCAAGCCGTACACGCTGCAGGAGTGCGCACAGGTGGTACGGCGCTTCAGCGTGCGCAGCGCCGTCGCACCGAGCACGAGCGCGCCCAGCGAGCCACTCGCGAGCGTGGACTCCGCGGCCGTGGCCACTCTGCGGCGCCTGCGCAGCGATGGACCGGGCGACCTGTACTCGAAGCTCGTCGAGCTGTTTCAGGCCGGCTCCACGCAGGCGCTGGCGCAGCTCGCCGCCACGCTGGCCGCGGCGGATCTCATCGCCGCCGCAGCCATCTGCCACAAGTTTGGCTCCAGCGCCGCCAACGTCGGCGCCACCGCCTTCGCGCGCGACGTTCGTGAGCTCGAGCGGCTGTGCGCCGCCGGCGAGGCGCAACGCGCCCGCGAGCTGTACGAGCGGCTGGCGGCGGCGCACCCGGCCCTCATCGAAGAGCTGTCGGCGCAGCGCCTGCGAGCGAGCGCATGAGCGAGGCACGCGCCACGGCGCCGATTGCGATCATCGCCGACGATGAGGATCTGGGGCGGCTGCTGCTCGCCGAAGCCGCGAGTGCCGGCGGCCTTACGCCGCTCGCCTTCGACAACGGCACGGCCGCGCTGGAGGCCGCCTTGGCGCAGGACGTCGCCATCGTGCTGCTCGACGTCGACATGCCCGGCATGGATGGTAACTCGGTGTGCCGGCGCCTCAGGGCGGAGTCGCGCTTCGCCACCGTGCCGATCGTGATGGTGACCGGCCACGAGGATTCGTCCGCCATCACCCGCGCCTTCGAAGCGGGGGCGACGGACTTCATCTCCAAGCCCGTCAACTGGGCGCTGCTGCCGCGGCGGCTCGAGTACATCCTGCGCAATGCCGCCGCCGCCGAGCGCATCGAGCGGCTCGCCTACTTCGACCCGCTCACCGGGCTGCCGAATCGGCAGTGCTGCATCGAGACCGCCGAGCGGCTGGTGCGCGACGCGGCGCAACTGCAGGAGTCGGTCGCGATCGTCTATCTGGACCTGAACAGCTTCAAGCGGGTGAACGACACCTTCGGGCACTCGGTGGGCGATGCGGTGCTGCGCGACGTCGCCGGCAAGCTCAGCGGCCTGCTCGAGGGCTTCAAGGCCGAGGATCAGCATCTGGCACTGGCCCGTTTCGGCGGGGACGAGTTCGTCATCCTGCTGCGGCATGCGGCGGCGCGCGCGCGCGCCGTTCGCATCGCGGAGGCCTGCGCCACGGCCTTCAAGCAGCCCATCCTCTACGACGGCCTGGAGTTCTACCCGGCACCGAGCATTGGACTGGCCGTCTACCCGGATGACGGCGCCGATGTCACCACGGTGCTCAAGCACGCCGACACCGCGATGTACCAGGCCAAGACCGGCGCCGCCGAGCCGGTCGCGGTCTACACCCCCGCCATGAGCAGCCGGCTCGCGAACTGGCTCGAGCTCGAGGCGCGCCTGCGCCGCGCGGTGGTCGAGGACCGTCTCAACCTGCTGTATCAGCCGAAGTTCCGCCTGCACGACAATCAGCTCGTCGGCGTGGAGGCACTCCTGCGCTGGTGCGATGCCGAGCACGGTGAGATCCCGCCGCTGCGCTTCATCGAGATCGCCGAGGACAGCGGCCTCATCCTCGACCTGGGCAGCTGGGTCGTGCTCGCGGTGTGCCGGCAGCTGCGCAAGTGGCTGGATCGGGGCTTCACCGTCCCGGTGGCCATCAACGTGTCAGGCAAGGACCTGTTGCACGGCGATCCGGCGCGCGTCATCCAGACCGAAGCGGCGGCGGCCGGCGTTCCCGCCTCGCTGATCGAGGTCGAGATCACCGAGTCGCTGCTGATCAAGGACTCCGCGGCCGGGCGCAACGCACTCACGAAGCTGCGCGAGCTCGGCTGCCGGATTGCGCTCGATGATTTCGGCACCGGCTATTCCTCACTCGCGTACATCACCCGCTTCCCCCCCGATCGCATCAAGATAGACAAGACCTTCGTGCGCGACGTGGACTGCTCGGCGAGCGATGCCGCCATCGCCAACGCCATCCTCTCCCTCGGGGAGAGTCTGGGCATCACCGTGACGGCCGAGGGCATCGAGCGTGCCGGGCAACTCGAGTGGTTGCGCGGGCGCGGCTGCCACGAAGCGCAGGGGTTTCTCCTGGCCCGACCGTTGTCGGCGGCGGAACTGGAGCGCCAGTTCCTGCAGCCGGCGGAAGGATCCGCGGCGCTGCCGCGGCGGCAGCGGGGCTGACCGGGGATCGCTTTGAGCCGGGAACGGCGTCGAATCCTCAGGGCCGCTTGCACGAGCTTCGGGCGCGGCCTAGGATCCTCAGCGAGGTGAAGCCATGCTGAAGAAAATCCTCCTGGGCGCCTGCCTCGTCCTGCCGCTCGCGGCATGCACGACCCCGTCTGCGACCCGTGAGCCACCGAAGAGCGCTGCCCTGGCGCCCGTGGGCACCGCGGGCTGCGTCGCGGATACGGCCACCCGCATTCCGGTGAAGGAGGGAGACTGCGCCGGATTCGGCCGCACCTATACCCAGCAGGACATCCAGCGAACCGGACAGGCCGACACGGCTCAGGCGCTGCGGTTGCTCGATCCTTCACTCACGGTGCACGGGCACTGAGGCTCAGGTCGCGGCGTTGAGGAGTCGGCGCGGTCGCACTGCGCCGCGCCCGTCGGCGTCGCCGAGGCCGAGAAAGGTACCCGCCTCGTCGTACAGGCGCACCGCCACCGGTGCACCGGCCACCTCCGCCATGACGCTCTGACCGCTGAGCAGGCGCTGCGCCTCGGCCCGCGGTAGGCGAACCGCAGTGAGGTGCCCGAGCGGCCAGTCGGCGGACAGCAACCGCGGCCAGTCCCCGCGCGCACGCGTCTCGGCCAGGGACTCGAGCGTCTGCATCGGCTCGTTGTCAAAAGGCTCCACGTACAGCCGCCGCAGCGCCGTGACGTGCCCGCAGGTGCCCAGCGCCGCCGCCAGATCCTCGGCCAATACTCGAATGTAGGTTCCCTTGGAACACAATGCCTCGAGCTCGAGGCTCGCGGGCCCGAGCGCCAGCAGCGCAAGCTCGAACAGCTCGATGTCACGCGCCGCGCGCGCCACGGTCACGCCCGCACGGGCGAGCTTGTACAGCGGTTGTCCGGCGCGCTTCAGGGCCGAGTACATCGGCGGAGTCTGTGTCTGCGGGCCGCGGAACCGTGCCAGGACCGCCTCGAGCCCCGCGCGCTCGAGCGTTGGCACCGGTGCGGTGGTCGTGACCGCCCCTTCCACATCCCCGGTCGTCGTCCCGCTGCCGAGGGCCACCGTGAAACGGTAGCGCTTGCGGCCGGCGAGGATCTGCCCTGCGATCTTGGTGGCCTCCCCCAGGCAGATCGGCAGCATGCCGGTGGCGAGCGGGTCCAGGCTCCCGACGTGCCCGGCCTTCTGCCGCAGCAACAGCGCGCGCACCCGTTGCAGGACCGCGTTCGAGGACAGGCCGAGCGGTTTGTCGAGCAGCAGGATGCCGCTGGGCATGAGCGTGCGCGTTCAGCGCCGGGAAGTGTCGGTGCCGGGCGGCGGCTCGGGGTCCGGGTCGGACGCGGGCGCCGCGGCGGCCCCGGCACGGTCGCCGGCGACGGCGCGGTCGATGAGGCTGCTGAGGCGGGCCGCACCCTCGACGCTCTCATCGAACACGAACTCCAGCCGCGGCGCGTGCCGCAGCGACAGTCGCCGGCCGAGCTCCCCGCGCAGGAACCCGGCGGCGTGGGTGAGTCCGGTGCGCACCTCGTGCGGCGGGTGGCGCGATGCAAAGGGGGTGAAGAACACGCGCGCCGTGCCCATGTCGGCGGCGACGCTGACCGCGGTGATGGTCACGTTGCCCACGCGCGGATCCTTCACCTCGCGCGCGATCAACGCCGCGAGTACCCGCTGGATCTCCGACTCGATGCGTTGGGTGCGGGCCTGCGGCATTACTGCAGCGTTCTCGCCACCTCGACGCGCGCAAAGCATTCGATCTGGTCGCCGACGCGCACGTCCTGGTAGTTCTTCACGCCGATCCCGCACTCGGTGCCGGCACGCACCTCGCCCACGTCGTCCTTGAAGCGGCGCAGCGACTCGAGCGCGCCCTCGAAAATCACCACGTTGTCGCGCAGCACGCGAATCGGATTGTTGCGCTTGACCACACCCTCGGTCACGAGGCACCCGGCCACCACGCCGAACTTGCTCGAGCGGAACACCTCGCGCACCTGCGCCACGCCCAGGATCTGCTCCTTGACTTCCGGCTGCAGCATGCCGGTCATCATCTGCTTCACGTCGTCGATGGCTTCGTAAATGATGCTGTAGTAGCGCACCTCGACGCCGGTCTCCTTGACGGCTTCGCGCGCCCCGGCATCGGCGCGCACGTTGAAGCCGATGACCAGCGCCTTGGAGGCCGCGGCGAGCTGCACGTCGGACTCGGTGATGCCCCCCAAGCCGCTCGCGATCACCTTCACCTGCACCTCCTCGGTGGACAGCTTGGTGAGCGCCTCGCGCAGCGCCTCCGCGCTCCCCTGCACGTCGGCCTTGATGAGCACCGACACCAGGCCGGCCTTGTCCTCGCCCATCTGCGCGAACGCATCCTCGGGACGGGCGCTCGTGCGTGCCAGCTTCACGTCACGGAACTTGCCCTGGCGGTAGAGCGCCACTTCGCGCGCCTTGCGCTCGCTCTCCACCGCCAGCAGCTCATCACCCGCGTTGGGGGCGCTCGACAGCCCGAGCACCACCACCGGCATGGACGGCGGGGCTTCCGCTACCGGCTTGCCGTTCTCATCGAACATCGCGCGCACCCGCCCGTACTCGGAACCGGCGATGATCGGGTCACCCATGCGCAGCGTACCCTTCTTCACCAGCACGGTCGCCACCGCGCCGCGCCCTTTCTCCACGCTCGATTCGATCACCACCCCGGAGGCGAGCCCGTCGCGTGGCGCGCGCAGCTCCAGCACTTCCGCCTGCAGCAGGATCGCTTCCAGCAGCTGATCGATTCCCTGACCGGTGCGCGCGGACACGCTGACGAACATGTTCTGCCCACCCCAATCCTCGGGAATGACCTCCTGCTTGGCCAGCTCGGTGCGCACGCGGTCGGGGTCGGCGTCGCTCTTGTCGACCTTGTTCACCGCCACCACGATCGGCACGCTCGCCGCGCGCGCGTGCTGGATGGCCTCGATGGTCTGCGGCATCACGCCGTCGTCCGCGGCGACCACCAGCACCACGATGTCGGTGGCCTTGGCGCCGCGCGCACGCATGGCGGTGAAGGCGGCGTGCCCGGGGGTATCGAGGAAGGTGATGACGCCCTTCGGGGTCTCGACGTGATAGGCGCCGATGTGCTGGGTGATGCCGCCCGCCTCCCCCGCTGCGACCTTGGTGCTCCGGATGTAATCGAGGAGCGAGGTCTTGCCGTGATCGACGTGGCCCATGACGGTGACCACCGGCGGGCGCGGCGCCACCTCCGCCTCGGCCGGCGCGCCCTGCAGGTCCTGCTCGATCTGGTTCTCCTTGAGCAGCTTGGGCGTGTGACCCATCTCCTCGACCACCAGCACCGCGGTGTCCTGGTCGATCGGCTGATTGATGGTGGCCATCACGCCCATGTTCATCAGCG
>WNFQ01006763.1_pt1 | contig 13647 bp, 8 predicted proteins | sample 5400171 | NCBI WGS metagenome assembly WNFQ01 (sample SAMN13153356, study PRJNA577476) | soil metagenome | isolation source: 20 cm soil under Madrone tree | place: USA:California | collected 2016-06-14
GCCCACGAAGTCGTCGAGCTGCTCGCCGAGGTGCCCGATCTGTGGGACGTGAAGCTGGACTCCTCGCCGACCGACTGCGCCCCGTCGCGATTCGCGCCCGAGGGGAGCCACGAGCCGATCATCGAGTTCGTCAAGAAGCTCACGCGCAAGCCGGTGGTCGGCGTTGGCCGTTTCACCTCCCCGGACACCATGGTCGGTCAGATCAAACGCGGCGTGCTCGATCTAATCGGCGGGGCGCGCCCCTCGATCGCGGATCCGTTTCTTCCCAGGAAAATCGACGAGGGCCGCGAGCAGGACATCCGCGAGTGTATCGGCTGCAACATCTGCATCTCGAGCTGGCACGACTCGGTCCCGGTGCGCTGCACTCAGAACCCGACGATCGGGGAGGAGTGGCGCCGCGAATGGCACCCGGAGCGCATCGCCGCGGCGGGCAGCAGCGCGTCGGTTCTGGTGGTTGGCGCGGGTCCCGCGGGCCTCGAGTGCGCGCTGTCGCTCGGCCGACGCGGTTACGAGGTGACCCTGGCGGAGGCGGCCGATGAGATCGGTGGCCGCTTGCGCTTCGAGACCCGCCTGCCCGGACTGGCAGGCTGGGGGCGCGTCCTCGACTGGCGCCGGGGTCAGTTGCAGCGGCTGCCGAACGTCAACATCTACCGCGGCAATCGACTGACGGCGGACGACATCCTGGGCCTGGGCAACACGCACGTGGTCATCGCCACCGGATCGCGCTGGGCACGTCTGTTGTACTCGGCGCTCGAGATCCCGGTGGGGACCCTGGAGGGCCCCGATGTCTTCACTCCCGATGACGTCGCGAACGGCGCGCGGATCGAAGGACCGGTCGTCGTCTACGACTTCGACAACTACTACATGGGCAGCGCGCTGGCGGAACACCTTGCCAGGCTCGGCCGGGTGGTCAGCTACGTAACGCCCGCGGGGCATGCATCGGCCTGGGCCATCATGAGCAATGAGCAGCCGCAGATTCACCGGGCGTTGTTCGCGGCCGGAATTGCCCTGCACACGCTGTCACGCGTGACGGGATTCGAGGGCGGCGAGGTCACGCTCGCCAACCAGTTCACGGCTGCCCCCACGCGGCTCGCCTGCAAATCCCTGGTGATCGTCGGCGCGCGCTTTGCGAGCGATTCCCTATACACCGCGCTCAGCGCCCGTCCGCAGGAATTGGCGGGAATCCAATCCATCACCCGGATCGGCGACGCGCTCGCTCCGGGGGCGATTGTGCATGCCGTGTACAGCGGTCACCGGTATGCTCGGGAGCTGGATGCCGACCCTGCGATCTTGAGCTACCGGCGCGATGCACCCCTGGGCAGGCAGCGCAGTACGGTGATGGCGCGGATCGCTGCCAACGAGGATCTGGAGAAGCTCCTGTGAGCACCCACGAGCCGCCCCCGCGGCTGGCTGGTCTGGAAGCCACCCTGCCATCGAGCTGGTATCGCTCGCAGAGCGTATTTGCCGTGGAGAAGGAGCGCATCTTCTGCCGCGATTGGATCTGTGTCGGGCGCGAGGAAGAGCTGGCGCAACCCGGCGCGTTCCGCGTGCTCGATATCCTCGGGGAAAGCATCATTCTGGTGCGCAACCGCGAGGCTCGGCTGCGCGCCTTCTACAATGTGTGCCGGCACCGTGGTACGCGCCTGTGCCGGGAGGCGGGCGCGGCGGGCCCCGAGGCGGTCCAGCTGCCCGGTGGCATCGCCGGCGGTCGTATCACCTGTCCGTATCACCAGTGGACCTACGACCTCGACGGCCGGCTGATCGCCGCACCCCATCTGAGCACCGAGCCGCAATTCGACAAGGCACGGTTCAGCCTGTACCCGGCGGAAGTCGAGGCGTGGGGCGGTTTCGTGTTCCTGAACCTGACGCCCTCCGGGGCCGTGCCATTGGAGCGGCAGCTCGCTGCAATTCCCGAGCGCCTGGCGCGCTACCCGTTAGCGCAGCTGCGCATCGGTCATACCATCCGCTACCAGGTGGCCGCGAACTGGAAGGTGATCTGCGAGAACTACAACGAGTGCTACCACTGCGGGGGCGTGCATCCGGAGCTGTGTGAGGTGGTGCCGGCGTTTCGTGATCGCGGCGGCGCGAATCTCGACTGGCTGCGTGGCATTGCGCATCGCCCCGGCGCGTATACCTTCACCAGGTCGGGCACGACGCGGCGCCGCGCCTTCCCGACCCTGAACGAAGACGAGCGGGTGCGCCACAAGGGTGAGCTGCTGTATCCGAATCTCTTCGTGAGCCTCGCCTGCGATCACGCCGCGGTATTCATCCTGCAGCCGCGCAGCGCCACGCACACCGACATCACCTGTCATTTCCTGTTCGAGCCGTTCGAGATCGACAAGCCCGATTTCGACCCCAGCGACGCCACCGAGTTCTGGGATCTCGTCAACCGCCAGGACTGGGCGATCTGCGCGGCGGTGCAACAGGGCATCAGCGCGCGCGTGCACGAGCGCGGCTATTACGCTCCGATGGAAGACTTCAGTCTCGACATCCGTCGTTACGTCCTGGAGAGGATCGGCGACGCGGTCGAAGCGACGTGAGGGACAAGCCGGCGGCGGCAGCGTCCTTCCCCTCCCCGCAGCGCATACGCGTGCGCTGGAGGATATTCCTGTTCCTGTTTGGCTTCGGCTTCATCGCCTACGTGCAGCAAAGAAGCCTGACCGTCGCCAGCTACCGGATGATGCCCGACCTGGGCTTCACCCAGATGCAGATCGGCTGGTTGGAGACCGCGCTGCTGGTGGGCTACACGTTCATGCAGTTCCCGGGAGGAGTGATCGGGCAGCGCCTCGGGGCGCGGCTGATGTTCGTGGTGATCGGACTCGTCGCCTTCGCCTCCTGCATGGTCATCCCGCTGGCTCCGTTTCTGCTGCAGGGCGGCGCGCTGCTTGGAGTGTTGCTCGCTGCGCAGTTGCTGGCGGGCGCCGCACAGGCGCCGATATTCCCGGTTTCCGCGGGAGTATTCGAGACTTGGTTCACGCCCGACAAATGGCCCCTGGTGCAGGGCCTGCAGAGCCTGGGACTGGGCCTCGGAGCCTCCCTCACTCCCCCGCTCATCGCCTGGCTCATGACCGCGTTCGACTGGCGGCGGGCGCTCGCCTGGACGACCCTGCCGGCGCTGCTGCTGATCGCCTGGTGGGCGTGGTATGGCAGGAACAGCCCGGCCGAGCATCCGGCGGTGAGCGCGGAGGAACTCGCCGAGCTCGGTGCGGAGCCGCCCGCGAGTGTGGACTCCAGCATCTCATGGTCACGCGTATGGACGCTGATGAGGAACCGGGACGTGCTGGCGCTGACCGGCTCCTACGTGTGTATGAACTACGTGTACTACCTGCTCGCGAACTGGTGTTTCCTCTATCTGCTGCAGGAGCGGCACTTCACCGTGCTCGAGAGCGGCTGGCTCGCCAGCACCCCGCCGCTCGCGGCCGCCATCGGCGCCGGTGTGGGCGGTTGGCTCGCGAGCGTCCTGGGAAGGCGTTACGGCATTCGCAAGGGCCTGCGCACCCTGCCGCTCATCTCTCTGCCCGCAGCCGGTGTGCTGCAATTCCTGGCGGTGGACGCGGCGAGCCCCTATCTGGCCGTGGCCGCCCTGGCGCTGTGCTTTGCCTGCGTCGAACTGAACGAAGGCCCTTACTGGGCGGCGATCATGCATGTCGGGCGTGCCGACACCATGGCGGCATCAGGGCTGCTCAACACCGGCGGTAACGCCGGCGGCCTGATCGCCACGCCGATCGTTGCCTATCTGTCGGGCCATCACGCCTGGACATTGGCGTTTCTGATCGGGACCGCCTTCGCCGTGGTGAGTGCGGCTGCGTGGCTGCTGGTAGATCCCACCCGTCGCGTGGGCAGCGAGGGGCCTGCCGCCGCGGCGTCCTAAGGTGCCGGCGCGTCCGCCACCACTGAATTGCTTCCCAAGCGGCCGCGCACCGTGGCGGTTGCGCCGTTGACACCCTCGGGCCACTGCAGCTGCAGCGCCCCGCGCAGACCCTGCGAGGTCCATAGTTCCAGATCGGCGTGCACGACTCCGCTGCGCCGCGGCCAGTCGATGCGGCCCGAAACCGCCGCATCCTCGGTCCAGCGCACCTCGCGCAGGCTCAGCCGGTAGCCGTGCGGAGCTTCCCGGACGGTGAAGGTACCACCGCGCAATCCAACACCGGCACCCGCTCCGTTTTCCTCGGCGCGCGCGATGACGTCCGCGGATGTCAACAGCGCCGCACTCACGGCGCGCAGCTGGTCTTCTCCCGCCGCATTACCCGCGAGCGCGCGCGCGGCGGGCAACTCGCGCAGGTGTCTGGCGAAGCGTGGCACCAGGCGCACCGCGGGCACCGCCGCCGCGCAGCCTTCATCGCCGGTCTCGAGCTGCTCCACGAAACGACGCACCAGGATGGCGCCGCAGTCGCTGCGGGCGTGCGGCAGCGCATTGACGTGGAAGCTGTTGGCGATCACGACGTGGCGCGCTCGCGGGAAGCGCGCCGCGGCCGCGGCCCCGTCCGCCGGGCTGGTCATGTTGTCCAGTTCCCCGGAGATCACCAGCACGGGAACGTCCGGGTAGCGGGCGCCGGCGGCGAGCAGCCGCACCGCCGGCGCGCCGGAGGCTGCCGCAGGCCACTGCACGCACTCGTCGATGAACGCATAGTCGAGCGGCATGCTGCGATATTCATCGATGGTGAACGGCGCATAGGTGTCGGGTGCCTCCGCCTTGCGCTTCGAGATCTGCACATCGCGTGCGATCAGGCGCTCGGCAGGCGCGAGGCTCATGTCGAAGATCTGCGGCGGGTCCTGGCAGAACACCGCGGCCGCCAGCCCCGCGCTGAACCGCCGCGGCGAGCGTGTGCTGTCGCGCGAATCCACGCTGGCCAGCGTTTCCGCCATCAGTCTGAGCAACGGTAACCGGTCCCCGTCGCTGAAAGCGCGCGCCGCCGCATCCAGCTCGCGCACACTCGCCTGGGCCGGCGCGCCGCCGAACATGACGATCGCCAACTCGCCCGCTTCGGCGGTGAACCGCATGAATCGCCCGCGGCCATAACGCACCTCGGCGCCGAATGGCCCGGCACGCAACAACTCGAGCGCGGGCGCGATGTGCTCGAGCGAGCTTCCCGCGATCGCCCGACAGGCAGGGGCGCGCTCGCAGGCGCGGTTGAACTTGTCGCGCATCGCGGGCGCGTAATTCGGATACCACGGGTAGTCGGGACCGTCCAGAGGATAGGCTCCATCGAGCACCAGTGAGCGCAGCCGCTGCGGGTGCCGCAGCGCAAAGACCTGCGCGAAGTAACTGCCGTATGAATCGCCGTACAGGTCGATGCGCCCGAGCGACAGCGCCTCCACGATCGCCGCCAGGTCATCGGTCGCCAGCGCGGTGCCGTAGAGCGGCGCCGCTCGCCCGAGCTAGCGCCCGCAGACCCCGACATTGGCCTCGGTGAGCACCGCCGCAGTCTGCAACGACCCCGTGGCCGGATAGCCGGGGCCGCCCTCCGTCGCCACCAGGGTGCCGGCGGCAGCACCACCGCCGGTATGCGGGTAGTACTCGAAGTAGACCGATATGCTGCCGGGGACTGCGCCGCCGGGGTCGAGGCGGCGGGAGAGGCTCCCACACCAGGGCGCTCGCGTCTCGCAGCGGTGCAGGGTCAATCGTCCCACCTGCAGCGCCGCCATCGGGCGTGCATCCGATGCGGGCGCGCTGATCCCCGCCAGCAGCACGGCGCTCAAGAGGCGTGCAGGGCTGATGTTGCAGTCAACGCTCGGCACGCTCTCATTCCCGGCGCGTCGTTCTTATTGAACGTCTGTATCATAAGGATCGCGCGGCAAGCTGTCGCGAGCGGCGCTGCGCAGGTGTCACAGGAGCAGGCTGATGTTGCCCCGAATTGCTTCCGGTACCCTCTGGTGCGCTCTGCTTCTGGCACTCACCGCGTTCCAGCCCGCCGCGCGCGCTCAGACAGCGAGTCCGCCCAAGACGCGCAACGTCGTGCTCATCGTCAGTGATGGTGTTCGCTGGCAGGAAGTATTCACCGGCGCCGACCCGCTCCTGTTGAACGAGAAGAACGGCGGCATCTGGGATAAGGAGCAGGAGCTGCGGCGCGAATTCTGGCGCGCCGACCCGGGCGAACGCCGCAAGGCCCTGTTCCCGTTCCTGTGGACCACGGTCGCCGCAGGCGGCCAGATCTTCGGCAACCAGACCAAAGGCAGCATCGCCCGCGTCACCAACGGCTTGGCCTTCTCGTACCCCGGATACAATGAAATGCTCACCGGCCATCCCGACCCGCGCATCAACTCCAACCACTTCGGACCGAATCCGAACCCCACGGTGTTCGAATGGTTGAATGGTCTGCCGGATCTGCACGGGCGCGTGAGCGTGTACGCAACCTGGGAAACGTTCAAGGATATCTTTAACGTTCGACGCAGTAATCTTCCGCTGCAGGTCGGATGGGATCTGCCCTATCGCGGCACGCTCACTGCGCGGCAGGAGCTGCTCAACCAGCTCTACCGGACCACGACCAGGTTGGACGACGAGGATGTCTACAACGCGTTCCTGCAGATCCCGTTGCTCGATTCCTTGCGCGAGCAGCAACCGCGTGTCCTGTTCGTCGGCTACGGCGAGACCGACAACTGGGGGCACGCGGGCCGCTACGACCTGCTGCTCCACAGCGCGCACCTCTTCGATCACTTCGTCGAGGAGCTCTGGCATACCCTGCAGGGCCTGCCGGCGTATCGCGATCAGACTACTTTCATCATCACGACCGATCATGGCCGCGGCAGCGGACCGATCGATTGGAAGGAGCACGGCGTCGAGCAGCCCGGCTCGGAGAACGTCTGGATCGCGGTGCTCGGTCCTGATACTGCACCGCTCGGCGAGCGCACTCACACCGCACAGGTCAGCCAGGCCCAGATTGCGGCCACCGTGGCGGCGCTGCTGGGCAAGGACTACCGGCAGGCGGTACCGGCCGCCGCCGTCCCCATTGCAGAGGTCCTCAGCAGCGCCCGTAAGGAGTGATCGCCCCCGGCGGCCGCTCAGCGCGGCGGGCCCACGACCTTCGCGAGCACGTCGATGAGCTGCCCGGCATCCACCGGCTTCGGGACGTGCTCATCGAAGCCCGCCTCGAGCGCGCGCCGGCGATCATGGTCCCGGGCGAACGCCGTCACTGCCACCGCGGCCACGCGCGGCGTATGGCCCTCGCCCTCACGTTCGCGAACGCTGGCCAGCAGCTGATAGCCATCCTCGCCGGGAAGTCCGATATCGCAGACGATCACATTCGGGCGGCGCAGCGCCAGCGCCTCTCTGGCCGAGGCCGCCGAGGTCGCGATGCGCACCCGCGCACCGGCCGTCTCGAGGAACTGCCACATCGCCTCCGCCGCTGCCGATTCATCCTCGACGATGAGCACCTGCATCCCCGCGAGCTTCGCGTCGGTGCCCGCATCCGGGTCCCCGTGGGTAACCGGCAGTTCCTGTCGTCGGGCGAGCGGCAATCGCACCGTAAAGGTCGCGCCGCGTCCCTCCCCCTCACTGTGCGCACTGATGGAGCCGCCATGGAGCTCCACCAGCTCGCGGGCGATGGCCAGCCCCAAGCCCAGTCCCGCATGTTGTCGACTGGTCACCGCTTCCGCCTGCTTGAACCGGTCGAACACCAGCGGCAGGAAGTCGGAACGAATACCGACGCCGGTGTCGCGAACGACGATCTGCACCGCGCCGGCGTCCCGGGTCAACTCGATCTCGATCGCTCCGCCCGAGGGCGTGAACTTCACCGCGTTGCTCAACAGGTTCAGGACCACCTGTTGAATCCGATCCGGATCGGCGCGCACCACTCCCACCTCGTCACTGAGCCGCGCTTCCAGGTTGATGCTGCGGGAGGCCGCATTGGGCTGCACGGCGTCAATCGCGCCCTGCACGACCTCCGCAAGACGAGTCTCGCGCAATGCCAGACGCAGCTTGCCGGCGGCCATCCTGGAGGCGTCCAGCAGATCGTCGATGAGCGCCTGCTGGGCTCTGGCCGCGCGATCGATCGCCTGAAAACCCGTATCGATGTTCTTCGCGGTCACCTTGCCGCCCAGGAACAGCCCCGACCACAGTCGGATGGTGTTGAGCGGGGTGCGCAGCTCGTGGCTGACCGTCGAGATGAAATCGTCCTTGGCGTGGTTGGCACTCTCGGCGCTCAGGCGCAGCTCCTCGGACGCCCGCAATGCCTCGTGAAGATGCTCGCGCGCCTGCCTGAGTTCGGTGTGATCACGCATGACACACGCAAATCCCGGAACGGCTCCGGTTGAGTCGTGAATCGCCGTCAGTGTGCCGCTGGCCCAGAAGCGGCTGGCGTCCTTTCTCATGTAAGCGCGCTCGTCGCTCGCCTCGTCGTTGTCGAGCGCCGTGCGCAACTGCCGCTCGGGCACTCCCAGCATGCGATCCTCGGGTGTGTAAAGCATCGCCGCGGGGCGCCCGACCGCTTCGCTCTCGCTCCAACCGAGCAAGCGCTCCGCCCCGCTGTTCCAGGTGCTGATGCGACCCTCGGCATCGATCATGAAAATCGCGTAGTCGGCCGTGCTCTCCAGCAGCAGTCTGAAGCGCCGCTCGCTTTCGCGCAGGGTCGCCTCCAGGCGCTTGCGCTCGCTGATGTCCCAGAAAGTCGTGACCGCCGCGATAATTTCACCCGCGCCATTGCGGACCGGCGCCGAGCTGACCGACAGCGAACCGCGCGTGCCGTCCGTGCGCAGAAAATCCAGTTCCTCGTCGCTGACCGTCGCGCCCGATGCGAGCGTGCGCGCCAGGGGCCACTCGTGCGGCTCATACACCTCACCGTCAGGATGCAGACCCTTGAAGGCGATCGACGCCGAGCTCCACGGCGCGCCGAGGACCGGCAACGGGAACGGCAGGCCGAACAGTTTTGCGGCGCGTCGGTTGCCGTAGCTGACCGTAGCGGTAGGGGCATCCACCATCAGGATGGCGGCCGGCATCTGCTCGATCGTTGCCTGCAGGCGCGCCTGGGCGGCATCGACCGCCTGCTCCGCGCGCTTGCGCGCAGTGACGTCCACGAAGGTGATGACTATGCCATCGATGCGATTGTCGGCGGTGCGATAAGGCACCGTACGGCGCAGGTACCATGCGCCGCTGTGAGTGCGTGTTTCGGCTTCCGAGGGGATCAGGGTGGCGAGCACCAGGCGCGCTTCCTCGGTGAGATCGCCGTCGCTGAATTTGGGCTGGAAGTGATCGATCGGTCGCCCGATGTCCGACGGACGCAGGGCGATCAGCTCGTTCATCGCGGGAGTGAAGCGCCGTACCTGCAGCTGCAGATCCAGGAAAACGACCCCGATGCTCGTGCTGCTCCACAGGTTCGACAGGTCATTATTGGCGGCCTCCAGTTCTGCGATCTTTAATTGCAGCTGTCCATTGACGGTGATCAGCTCCTCGTTCATCGACTGGAGCTCTTCCTTGCTGGTCTCGAGCTCCTCATTGGAGCTCTGCAGCTCCTCGTTGATCGAGATGACCTCCTCGTTGGAAGCCTTCAGCTCCTCGTTGCTGGACTCGAACGCCTCGATGGTGTTTTGCAGCTCGCGGCGCGCGATACGCAGCTCGTCCTGCAGCAGCGCGTCGTGCGCGAAGTCTTCCGTCACACTCGCGGCTGCTGCGGTGCGCACGAGCGAGCCCGGCGCCGCGGAGGCTGCGCGCGACTCCTCAGGCTCGAAGCTCACCCTGACGTATCCCGGCCCACCCGCGGCCACGAGCGGTGCCACGGTAATGCGAACCCGCAGCGCACCGACGCCGTCCTGGATTTCGGCCGCATCGATCACGATACGTCTGCCGTCGGCACGCACCTGAGGCAAGACCTCCCGTATCGCGGAGCGGATGCCGAGCTGCAGCACCTCGAACAGAGCGCGCGTCGGTTCGCCAAGCGGCTGAATCAGAAAGGGCGTCGTATCTCCGTGGAAGTAGACGATGCGATCTTCAGCATCCACGACCACCGTGGGCGGCCCGAACTGCTCGAACAGCGCCTGTTGCACGGCGAAGGTCGCCGCCGGACGCGAGCCGTACGCTGCAAGCCGCGGCGCCGCGGCAATCATGCGCGCGGCTAACGCGGGCAGCTCCGGATGGCGATGGCTGTGCGGGGCGATGCGACGGTAAATGCGATGCTTGAGGCTGACCGGGTCGAACAGGCTCTTGAGCGAGCCCGGAGTCTCCGCGCTGCCGAGGAACAGCGTGCCACCATGCTTGAGCGCGAAATGCAGCAGCGCCAGTACGCGCTCCTGCACCTCGGGCTCGAGATATATGAGCAGATTGCGGCAGGTGCAGATATCGACGTGTGAGAACGGCGGGTCGCGCAACACGTTCTGCGGAGCGAACACCACCATGTCGCGGATCTCCTTGCGGATCCGGTATACGTGCTCGTCCTTGTCGAAGAAGCGGTCGAGGCGCTCGACCGGCAGATCACCCTCGATGCCTCCCGGATACACGCCGGCGCGCGCCAATTCGAGCGACTTGACGGCCGCATCGGTGGCGAAGATCTTGACCTCGATGCTCTTGCCGCAGCGAGAGATTTCCTCGGCGAGCAGCATGGCAAGCGAGTACGCCTCCTCGCCGCTCGAGCACGCCGACACCCAGGCGCGAATCGGGATATTGCTTTGCCACCCGCTCACCAGCGGCCTCACCACCAGCTCGCGCAGCCCCTCCCAGGAGGGCGGATCGCGAAAGAAGCCAGTGACGTTGATCATCAGATCATTGCCCAGCGCGCGCACCTCGTCGGCGCTGTCGCTCAGGCGCGCCGCGTAGTCGGCCAGGGTAAACAGCGACGCCAGTCCCATGCGCCGCTGCAGACGGCGCAGCAGGGTCGGTTTCTTGTAGCCGCTGAAATCGTGACCGGTGTGCGCTCGCAGGATCGCGAGAATCCCGCTCAGATGCTGGCGCTCGCGCTGCAGGATCTCCTGCCCGCGCGCCGCGGCCGAGCCCTCGGCGTCCAGGCTCGCATACTTCACGTATTGAACGATGGCCTGCCCGATCTCCCCGGGCGCCAGTACCTGATCCGCGTAGCCGGCGTGGATCAGGCTCGTGGGCATCGCAGGAAATTCGGCGCTCTCGGGCGACTGCGCGAAGCACAGGCCCCCGGCGGCCTTGATCGCCCGGGCGCCCGCCGTGCCGTTCGTGCCCATTCCGGAGAGCACGACGGCGATCGCCTTCTCCTGCTGCATGTCGGCCAGGGAGCGAAAGAAGTCATCGACCGGCCGGCGATGGCCGCGCTTCTCGACGGGCTCGCCGAGCTTGAAGGCGCCGCGCTCGAGAGTCACCGTGAAGCCGGGGCGGGTGACGTAGACATGGCCGGCTTGCAGCGCCAGTCCTGCCGTCACCTGCAGCACCGGCATGGACGTGTGACGCGTGAGGATCTCAGCCATCAGGCTGTCACGCTCCGGGGGCAGATGCTGGACGACCACGAACGCCATGCCGGCTTCCCGCGGCAGTCCGTCGAAGAACGCGTTGAGGGCCTCGATTCCCCCGGCCGACGCGCCGATTCCAACCACTGGGAACGGCAACAGGGCCCGGTCGACGAAATCATCCGCCGCCGTCACCTCCGGGCGTTCGGCGGCTGATTCGTCGGAGTGAACGGACTTGGAGCCCTTGGACTTCATGTGGGCGCGTGACCAACACGGACGGCGTGCGCCATGATGGCGCGATCAACCATCGTGGGAGTCGAAATTTTCCACATCTGCTTCCCCCGCATCGCGGCGCTCCGTCGGCCGATCTCACCGTTTGAATCGCCGCTTTCGCATTGTGCGCTGAGGCCGCTGAGGAGTGATGCGTTGGCTTCAGCTTGGCAATTCGCCTCGCGCTGGCACCCGTGCGTGCGCAGCCCCCGCAAGCCTATAATTGCTGGCGCTTCTTTCCGTCCCCACTCCACGAAGTGCTTACCCGATGCCTCAGCCAATGACCCAGCGTTCGGCGCAGCCGGACGAGCCGCTCGAGCCCCTGGTGCCGCTCGAGGTGGTCATTTCCACCGCCGAATTGGCGTGGCGCTCATGCCGCGCGCCGCAATACCAGGCGGAGAGTGAGGTCCTGGTCGAGCTCGCCCGTCAACTGCTCCAATCGCCCGCGAGCACGCCGGAGCGCCTGGCCGATGCGGTGATGAAGCTGTGCCGCGGCGGCTCCGCCGGCGTGAGCATCATCGATGAGCACCAGGGCGAGGCGCTGTTTCGCGCGCATGCGTTGAGCGGCGCGCTGGCCGAGCACCGCTGGGGCACGACGCCTCGCGAGTTCAGCCCCTGCGCCATGGTGGTCGACAGCAACTCGCTGCAGTTGATGTCCGACCCGGAGCTGCACTACACATACCTGGCGGAAGTACGCCCGAAGATCCTCGAGGCCTTGCTGTTTCCTTTCACCTCGGGCGGGCGAGCCGTCGGAACGATCTGGGCGGTGACGCACGACGCCACGCAGCACTTCGATGCCGAGGATGGGCGCCTCATCGCGGACCTCGGGAAATTCGCCTCGGCCTCCTACCAGGCCTATGTCCAGGCGTGCGCGAACCATCCCAACAGCTCGCACGCACACGAGGACTCCGCGATCACCGCGGCGGCGGCGCTGGATGCCGCAGCGCGCGAGCTGCGCGAGCAGCTGCGGCAGGAGCTCCACTGGCATGCACAGGCTCTCAGCGATGCCAACGCAGACAGGCTGAGGTCGCTGATCGGGCTGCTGGATGACTTGCCAGGGGTGGCCGCTACGCCAGCGCGGTCTTGAACAGCGCCAGCATGCGGCTCCAGGCTTTTTCCGCCTGATCGTGGTTATAGATGCGCGAGTCGGTCGGGCACCAGCCGTGAATGGTACCGGCGTACACCTCGATCTCGGCGGGGAGCCTTGCTGCGGCGAACGCTTCACGCAGCACATTCTTCGTCTCGGGCTGGCGCTGGTCGTCGCTCTCGGCGATGGCAAAGAGATAGTGGGCCTTCATCTTCGGTATCAGCAGATGCGGGCTGTCCGCTTTGTCGGTCACCAGACCACCGCCGTGAAAGGAGGCACCTGCACCGACGCGATCGGGAAGCGCCGCCGCCGCGCGCATCGTGAACGGCCCGCTCATGCAGTAACCAGTCGTGCCCATCTTGCGCCTGCGGTCGACCGACGGCTGACCGTCCAGCCAGGCGACCAAGGCCTTGGCGTCCGTCACGGCGGTCTGCGTCGTCAGGGAGCCGCTGAGCGCCACGAGCGCCGCGCGCGTGGCAGGATCCTCGAAATCGGCGTGCTCGGCAGCGGTGGGCGCCCGCTTCGTGCGGTAGAACGGGTTGACGACCAGGACCGAGTAGCCTGATTCGGCCAGTCTCCTGCCCATCTGCCTGAAGGCCGGACGCAGGCCGTAGATATCCGGCCACATCAGCACGGCGGGATACGTGCCCCGGGAAGGATGCACGAAGTAAGCATCCGCGGTGCCGTCCGGAGTTTTGATGTCGACCTCCGATTCCTGCACCTCGGCCGCGGCCCCTGCAACGGGCGGCAGGAGCGAGATCACCCCGACGCCGAGGCTCAGCGCCCCAAAGCGTCGCCGCGACAGCCCGGCCGACCGCAGCTGATATTCGATCATGTCCTCGAGCGTGTCGTTGTCGCACATCGTCCTCTCCTTGCCTGCAACGCCACACCGCCCACGGCCGGCCACGGCCGGCCACGGCCGGCCACGGCCGGCGGGGTGTCGGCGAATTCCG